>Ga0268264_10001504_pt1 | contig 21726 bp, 15 predicted proteins | sample KBSSwiS32_FD_190357 | JGI IMG/M metagenome (GOLD analysis project Ga0268264, IMG submission 190357) | Switchgrass rhizosphere microbial communities from Kellogg Biological Station, Michigan, USA - KBS Switchgrass S3-2 (SPAdes) (version 2) | ecosystem: Host-associated > Plants > Roots >...
GACAGCGATGTACGGAGCCTCCCTGCAAAAGGTTGCACCCCGGTCAAAAAACGCCCGCGTGCGGCGAATACCGAAGAGAGCGGCTTCGGTCGCCGGGTCGGCGGAGACTCAACGTCCGCCGCGGGGCGGTGTCTATTTTCTTGCTATGCGACATCGCTAACGAAATGTCCGCCTCTGCGCCTGTCTAAAGTGGAAAGAAGGAGGAATTCTAGTATGGCCACCAGCCCCACGCCCCAGTACACCGACTTCAGCAAAGACGTTCTCGGCCGCTACGTGTGCAACGGTCTGGACGAGGCCCTCGCGAGCACCACCGCCCCCGGAGGGCGGCCCTTCGACATCGTGGTTCTCGGCGGCGGTTCGTTCGGCGGGGCTCTCGCCCAGCACGTGCTCTACGGCGACCGCTTCCGCAACCACCGGGTGCTCGTGCTCGAGGCCGGGCCCTTCCTGCTTGCGGAGCATTTCCAGAACCTTCCGACCCTCGGCCTGAACCCGCCGCCGCCCACGACCACCGACCCCGGGGTTCCGCGCGCCGAGGTCTGGGGACTCCCTTGGCGCTCCGACGTCACCGCCGGATTTCCCGGGCTCGCCTACTGCATCGGCGGTCGCTCTCTGTTCTGGGGCGGCTGGTCCCCCCGTTTGCTCGACACCCCGACCGACACCGAGATGGCGCGCAGCCGTTGGCCGGAGGCGGTGGTGAGCGATTTGAACGACCGGTTTTTCGCCGAGTCGGCCGAGCAGATCGGCGTCACCGAGACCAACGATTTCGTCTTCGGCGCGATGCACGAGACGCTTCGCCAGCGGCTGTTCGATCACCACGCCGAGATCTCCGAAGCGATTCCCCTGGGGGATTTGCCGCTGCATCTGAACGTCCCTCCCGGACTTCCGAAAACCCAGCGGCGGATGCTGCGCCTCGAAGCGCCGCTCGCCGTCCAGGGCCGGGCGTCGCGTTCCGGATTTTTTCCGATCAACAAGTTCAGCTCGGTGCCGCTGCTGATCCGCGCGGCCCGGCAGGCGTGGAACGAGTCGGGCGGCGACGATGCGAAAAAGCGGCTGATGGTGGTGCCCAACTGCCACGCGACCTGGCTCGAAACCGACGTGACGGATGGCACCGGAGTGGTGCGCGCCATCCACACCAACCTGGGCGTCATCCCGCTCCCGGAGCGCGGCGTGGTAGTGCTCGCGGCCGGCACGATCGAGAGCACCCGCCTGGCGCTGGTCTCGTTCGGCGCCTCGTCCGGCGCCTCGGCGATCGGCGGCAACCTGATCGCCCACCTGCGGTCAAACTACACGATCCGCATCCCGAGGAGCTCGCTGGGGCTCGACCCCAGCCGCGATCTTCAGGCTTCGGCCCTGTTCCTCAAGTGCCGCCATACCTTCGGCGACGGGAGCCATGGCTACTACCACCTTCAGATCACGGCGGCCGGAATCAAGGGGATCGGCACCAACTCGGAAGCCGAGCTGTTCCAGAAGATGCCGGACGTCGACTCGCTCGCCGATTTCCGTCAGGCGGACGAGGACAGCGTGGTCATCACGCTCCGCGGCATCGGCGAGATGCAGGCCGACAACCCGGCGAGCCACGTCGTCCTCGGGGGAGAGACGGACGAGTTCGGCGTGCCGCGGGCCTTCGTCCAGTTCGGCAATCCGAAGGTTCCGGCGACTCCGGGCGAGAGCCCGCAGACCGCCAAAGACCGGGAGCTGTGGGACGCGATGGATGCGACCGCCCGCAAGGTGCGCGACATCTTCGCCCTGGGCGGCGGTTTTACCGACGTCGCGGCGCAGCAGCGCGACGGACTGGGCACCACCCACCACGAGGCGGGAACGCTGCGCTTCGGCATCGACCCCGGCGCCTCGGTGACCACTCCGAACGGCCGGTTCCACCACGTCGTCAACGCCTACGCGATTGGGCCGGCGCTCCTGCCGACGATTGGTTCGCCGAACCCGATGCTCTCCGGCGTGGCGCTCGCCCGCCGGATGGCCGAGCACCTGGTCGCCCCGAAAGCCCCGCCGGCGCTCGAAACCGGCTTCGAGTCGCTGTTCGACGGCACGGCGGCGAGTCTCGCAATCTGGCAGCAGATCGGGCCGGGGAGCTTCGACTTGGTGGCGGGGGAAAACGTGCTCACCGCCCGGCCGGGGTCCGATTGGGGCCTCTTGCTCTACGGCGCCGAAGCGTTCGCCAATTTCGTGCTCCGGTTGCAGGTCCGGATCGACCGCCGGGACGACAATTCGGGGATCTTCGTGCGCAGCCGCGACCCGCGGTTGCCGGCGCCGGATTTGGGACCGACCGTGGTCGAAAACCCGGCGCGGATCGCCGCCCTCACCGGATTCGAGGCGCAAATTGACGAGCTGGCGCGACCCGACGGCGCGGACCTACATCGCACCGGCGCCGTCTACGACGTGCCGATCGGCAACAACCCTGCGGAGCAGCGCTTCCAGCGCGGCTCGTCGCTCCAGCCCGGGGAGTGGAACGACGTGGAGATCGAGGTCGTCGGCGGCCAGTACACCGTCCGTTGGAATGGATTCGTCACCTCGGTCTTCGGCAACGCCAACCCGAACCGCGGCGTATCGCCGGGATTCCTGGGGATCCAGGTCCATACGGGGGCGGTTTCATACCGCGCGATTCGGCTCCGGAGGCTCTGAGCCTTGAATGCGAGTCCTTCACCTGACCACCGAATTTCCGCCGGTCATCTACGGCGGGTTGGGCACCGCCGTTGGAGGTTGGGTGAAGGCGTCATCGCGCGCCGGGCTGGAGGTCGGGGTGCTGCTGGTCGAAGGGGATCTCGTGCTCGATTCCCCGCGCTACGGCGCCGCCCGCTCCGCGGCCTGGCGCGCAGAGGGCGGCCTCGTCGATCCGGAGGGGATCGGCTTCGTCCGCTGCCGGTGGTCCGAAGCGATCGGTCTTGGCCTGCGACTGATCGATCGCTTCCGGCCTGACGTCCTTCATCTTCATACCTCGATGCTCTGGTATCTCGGCCGCGAGCTGCACGAGAGGACCGCGACCCCGCTCGTCTACCACGTTCATTCGGTCGACCGGGCGGAATACGAAGTCGGCGCCGAGCCGAGCCCGTGGCTGGTCCACACCGAGCAGGAAGAGGCGATCCGCGGCTCGGACCGCCTGATCGCGATCTCCGACAGCGAGCGCGAGCTGCTCGACCTCTACTATCCGGAATCGAGCAGGCGGGTGCGCGTGGTGGGTAACGGCATCGACGACACGACGCTCGCGCGCCACGCGGCGGTGCGGCGGTCGAGCGCCGGGTCGGCCGTCGTGCTCTACAGCGGTCGCCTGGTCGAAAGGAAGGGGATCCGCGAGCTGACCGAAGCGATTCCGCGCGTCCTGGCCGAGGCGCCCGACACCCGCTTCGTGATCGTCGGCGGCCCGCCGGGAGTCCCGGGAGAGGTGCTGGCGCGGCAGTGGCTCCCTGGCTCGTCCGAGGAGATCGAGTCGCTCTGCCGGAACGTCACGTTCACCGGCTGGCTCACGCCCGACCAGGTCGCCGGCTGGTACGCGGTGGCCGACGTGCAGGTGATTCCCAGCCGGTACGAGCCGTTCGGGATGGTCGTCCTCGAAGGGATGCTCTATGGTCTCGCCCTGGTCGCGACAGCGGTCGGCGGACCGGCCGAAATTCTCGAACCCGGCCGAACCGCCCTGCTCGTCCCGGCGCGCGACGCCGCGGCGCTCGGCGACGCGATCCTTCGTCTGGTCCAGGACGCGGACCTGCGTCACCGCCTGGGTCGGGCGGCCCGGGAGGACATTGAAGCCCGCTGGACCTGGGACCGGCGCGTCGCCGAGATGAAGAAGGTGTACTCGGAGCTGGCGGCGGAGTCTTTCCTATTTCCTTGGGAGGAGGAGCGGATCGCCGCCTGAGGTTTCGTCCGAACCTCCGCGCGGGTCCAAGAGAGGGGTAGTCTTGGGCGCCCCCACCGGAGGTCACGCATGCGTTCCCTGTTTCTCCGCTCGATCGCTTTACTCCTCGTCCTGATTCCGTTCGCCATCGCGTTCGCCGACGAGCCACCGAAAACGCTCCCTCTGGCGCAGCACGGGATTTCCCTGCTCGCCCAACCGCAGGATGACGGATGGGATGTTCGCTTCCAGCTCGCCAAGGTCATCGAGGGCGCCCGGATTCGCTACCGCCGGCTCGGCGCGGAGGAATGGCAGGAGGTGGCAGAGGCGAGCGAATCGGTCGGGCCGCTCCACCTCGGGCCGATCGGGACCGGCGAGCAGGTCGTCGAGGTCGAGGTGATCGACCCCGAGGGGGAGGGGACGGGGCGCTTCCGGCTGTCGTTCGACCCCGAGAAGGAGCGAATTCGGCAGGCCCATTATTTCCTTGACCATGTGGTGACGAACAGCTGGGTCGATTTCTACGGCACTACCGAGGACACTCTCTCCGCGTACTTCAACACGGTTTGGGCCTACCGGGACGTGCTCCGCTCGATCCGCTACTCCCTCGACGGCTGCGAGCTGGATCGCACGCCGGAGGCCGCATACGGTCCCATTCCCCCTCGTTTCACCTATCTCTGCATGCAACTGGTCTACTCGGACGGGGAGGTCAGCCCGCCCCGGATCTTCTTCAAGAAAAAGCCGGGGGTGACCCGGCGGCACCTACCCCGGCCGGCCCCGCCGAAAGGGCCGTTGTCGATGACTCCGCCCGAGCCGGGTACGGAATCGTCCTTTCCGGTAAAGCTCGAATCCAGCCGCTCCAACAGCGGTTGGTCGCTCCGCTTCGAGGTCGAAGAGAAGGCCTCCGTGGCCGAGTACCGCTATCGGCTCGAAACCGACACCTCCTGGCACTCGACCGGCGACCTTCCCTGGATCAACCCAGCGCTCGGCCGCAGGTTGCCGAATCCGGAATTCACCCCCGATCCGCTGCGCGTGACCCCTCGGACGCCAGAAGGTTGAAGTTCAACTCGTGGGAACGGACGGCGCCGTCTCCGGCCCCTACGCCCTCTGGTTCGATCCCGACGAAGAGATCCTCGTCGCGGCGAAAGCCGATCTCGGCGATCCCGAGCGAAAGTGGGGCATGTTCGAAGAAGCCAACGACAGGAGCCCCTTCTACTTCGCCCTCTTCAACGACCGAGATTCCCTGCGCGAGATTCGCTACTCGGTGGACGACTGCGGCGTCGGCCAGAAGTTCGAATTCCCGCCCTGGGACGACATCACCAAGTCGCCTCCGTATCCGGACAACACGATCCTCTGGGTACCGAAGGAGACGGCGTATGTGTGTCTGCAGCTGGTTTTCACGGATGGGGAGGTGAGCGAGGTGCGGCGGTTCGAGAATGTTGTGGAGGACGAGGACATCAAAGTCGAGGGAGAAGATCTCCAACTGTAGCTTTAGGGTGCGTGGCCGCGCGATCGAGTGGCGGAGCAACTCCAAGTCTCAGCAGGTCCGTGGCCTCTCTTTGCGAATTGGTGAGAAACGCTTTTCGCATCATCGATTCTCTTCTACGGCTTCTCCCGCCAACTCATCACCCGAGCATCGAAGTCATACAAGACCTCGATCTCGTGCCGTAGCTCCCCTCGCCAGGTTTCGGTCCGTGGTGCCGCGAGCCACTCGCGCACGAAGGCCAAACCTTCGGCGCCGAGGGCGGCGCGGACGGTTGCCTTGAGCCCGCTCGGCACGGGGTAGACGGTGAGCCCCCAGCGTTCTCCGAACTCGCTGTTTGCTTGACTCGGGCTGCCTGAAACCCCGAGGCGGCGGTTCGTAAACCAGGCGGAGAGGACCGGTTGCGGCTCTCTCTCGACCTCGCCCGACCGAGCTGGGCGAGTGTCCGCAAAGAGGTGAGGCACGCCGGAGAACGAAACGCTGAGCGCCGCGAACTGCGGCACACCCGCCAGCTCCGCGCTCAGCTGCTCGGCGCCGATCGGGTGCGAGAGGTCTCGCGCGATCGGCTGGCGGTAGCGGGTCGGGATCAGCGCTGGAGCCGGGGGCTCGGGCGGCGCGGTCATAGGTTATGTTCCCGCTCGGCCGTGATCATCGAATCTTCGAGCGCCGCGAGGAAGGTGTCTATCTGCTCGCGGGAGATCACCAGCGGCGGCTCGACGCGGAGGACTCTTGAGTTGATGTAGGTGCCGGAGATCAGGATCTGGCGGGCGAAGAGGTTTTTGGAAACGGCGTAGCCGATCTCGTCGCTTTGGAACTCCATGCCCAGCATCAAGCCGCGGCCGCGGCCGCAGAGCATGACCTTCGGGTGTTGGGCCGCCAGCTCGTTCATCCGGCCGAGGAGGTAGTCGCCCTTCTCGGCCGCCTGGTCGAGGAGGCCTTCTTCGAGCAGGACGTGGATCGTCGCGATCGCGGCGGCGCAGCAGACCGGGTTGCCTCCGAAGGTGGTGGTGTGCAGGAACGGGTTTTCGATGTAGCGCGCCCAGGTTTTCGGGGTGCCGACGCAAGCTCCGATCGGCATGACTCCTCCGCCGAATCCTTTGCCCAGCGCCATCAGGTCGGGGGTGATTCCGTCGTGCTCGCAGCAGAAGAACTTGCCCGTGCGGCCCATGCCGGATTGGACTTCGTCCAGGATCAGCATCGCGCCGTAGCGGTCGCACAGCTCGCGCGCGCCGGGGAGGAAACCGGGCGGGGAGACGTTGATTCCGCCTTCGCCCTGGATCGGCTCGATCACCACGCCCGCGATCCGGTCGCCCGAGAAATCGCACGTCTTCATGAACTGGGCGAGCGCGTCGAGGTCGCCGAACGGCACGTGTGACCAGTGGAGCAGGGGGAGGAACGGCTCGCGGAACACCGCTTTCGAGGTGCCGCCGAGGCTGCCGAGGCTCTTGCCGTGGAATCCTCCGACCATACCGACGAAATGCTTTCGGCCGGTCGTCAGCATCGCCATCTTCAAGCACCCTTCAATCGATTCCGTGCCCGAGTTGGTGAAGAACGCGTATTGCAGATCGCCCGGCGTGATCTGCGAGACCAGATGCGCGAGATAAGTGCGCAGCGGATCGATCAGCTCCTGCGAATGGATCGCCTGGCGATCGAGCTGATCGCGCACCGCTTTCAAGACCTTCGGGTGCCGGTGGCCGACGACGTAGATGCCGAATCCGCCCAGGCAGTCGATGAACTCCTTGCCGTTGATGTCGCGGAAGACCGCCCCCTCGTCGTCCCACTCGACCGCCGTGTAGTCGGTCGAGACCGACTTGCGGTACTGGAGAAACCCCGGGTTCACGTGGTCGGTCCAGTACTGCACCGACTCGCGGATCACCCGTGCGCGCTCCTCGGCGTCGAGCGTTTTCTTCGCGATCAGGTCCAGGACGTCGGCGGAGGTGACGAGTGCGGCTTTGAGGTCTTGCGCCATGATCGAGAGTCGGGCTCCGTGGGAAGTTGAGGAGCGGCGACTCTACCAGCGATCATCCGGAGGTTCTTCCGGCGTCCTGTCTGCTCGGTCCGGTCGATCGGGGCTCAGCGAAGAAGGTTCGGGGTCAGCGCCGAGTCGAAAAGGTCCGGGCGGTTCCTGGCTTTGATCTTGGCTCGATACATCGCCCGATCTGCATCCCGCAGCAGCTCTTCCGGCCGGTCGTAGGCGGCCGCGGAGAGAGCAATTCCGATGCTCGCGGACAGATGCACCACTTGCCCCTCGACGTCGTAGGGAGGCTCCATGACCTGGTCGATGCGCAATGCGAGCTGGGACGCCTGGGTTTCCTCTTCGAGGTAGTCGAGGAGCACGGCGAACTCGTCGCCACCCATTCGAGCCACGGTATCGACCGGGCGGAGGCATTGGTTCAGCCGCTTGGCGATCAACCGGAGCAGCTCGTCCCCGGCCATGTGCCCCAGGCTGTCGTTGACTCTTTTGAAGCGGTCGAGGTCGATGAACAGAACGGCGAAAAGAGCGTCCGATCGACGTTGGGATCTCTTCATCGCCATCCCCAACCGGTCGAGGAAGAGGGTGCGGTTGGGCAGACCCGTGAGAGGATCGTGGAGGGCGCTGTGGACTAGGCGATCGCGCGATTTCGCGGCTTCGATGGCGATGGCTGCGACGTGGGCCGCCGTCTCGATCAAATCGATTTCGGTCTCGGTGGGAGAGCGAGGCTGCCGGTAATAGATCGCGAAGGTCCCCAGCACCGCGGCCGCGGAAGAGACGATGGGTTGCGACCAGCAGGCACGCAATCCATGCGTGGCGGCGAGCTCCCTATAGTCGGCCCACAGGGGGTCCGACTCGATGTCGGAGACCACCACCCTCTCGCCAAGGAAAGCGGCGGTGCCGCAGGAGCCGACCCGCGGGCCGATCCGGGTGCCGTCGATCGCGCGGCTGTACTCCGGCGGCAAATGCGGCGCCGCGCCGGTGGTGAGTCGAGATCCTTCTTCATCGAGCAGCAGGACCGAGGCGAACATCCCTTGCCCTGAGTCCTCGATCGCCAAGACGAGCTGGTTCAGTGTTTCCGCCAGCGGCGCGCCGCGGGCGATCTTCCGCAGCACGTCGTTCTGGCGCTCCAGTCGCTCCTTGCCGGTCCGTACCGATTCGAGGCTCCGGCGCAGCTCCAGGTCGGCGCGTTGGCGTTCGGTGACGTCGGAGGCGCTGCCCATGGCTCCGACGACTTCTCCCGCCCCGTCGCGCAGAGCCCCGGCATTGAAGCGCAGCGCGACCCGCCGGCCGTCCTTGCTCAGAAACACCGTCTCGTAGTGAAATTTTTCGTCGCCGGCGAGAACGTTCGCGAAGGCCTCCAAATCCCTCTCGATCTCTTCTTCGACCAGGAATTCGACGAACGGCCGCCCCAACATCTCCTCCGGCTCATAGCCCAAGATTCGCCGGGTGGCTCCTCGGTTGAGAAAAGTCCAGTGTCCCTCGCGGTCGGTCGTGAAGATCAGCTCGTCCGAGGTTTCTACCAGATCGCGGTATTGCCGCGCCTCGCCGGTCCATCGAGCAGGTTTCCTTCGCGCGCTCATCGTCGTCTCGCCAGGAGTTATCTACTTTAGCACGTCCCATTTTCGTGGCTGGGAATGCAAAAAGCCCGGCAGCCGTGCCGGCCGCCGGGCTTTCTTGGCTCGAAGGGTTGGAGGTCGCTAGAACTGGACCTTCATGAACGCCTTGATCCGCTGCTGGTCGAAGTCGCGCTTCTCCAGGCTGTTCCAGCCGCCGAAGCGGCCAGAGAAGCCAAGCGAGCCGACCGGCACGTTGTGATCGATGGAGATCTGTTCGGTCGCGACCTGCGGCACGAAACCGCCGCCGAAGTCCGGATCGAACGTGCCCTTGTTGTACTGGTACTCGAACCCGATCTCCGCGCCGGCCAGGATGTAGCGCGCCTTGATCGAAATCTTGTTCTGGGTGTGGTCGCCCGAGGCCAGCTCGTGCAACTGATAGGCCTGGAACGCCGTGTTGCCGTCTTCGAGCGTCGTGTCGTAGCGCTCCAGGGTGAGCGAGGCGTACAGGTCGTCGGTCACCTGGTAGCCGGCTCCTATCTGGAGCAGCTTGTAGTTCAAGTCGCGGTCGTCGTCCGACAGGCTGTCGAACGGCTTCCATTGGTAGCCGGTGACGCCGTTCACCGTGATCACCGGCGGATTGCCGTAGATGTCGGCCGTCGAGTTGCCCGGCGAGTAGAACCGCTTGTTGTCGGCGCACGCCTGGCCGCCGCCCGGGCAGGAACCCGCCTGGTACGGGAGGAAGCGCGTATCGTTCAGGCGCTTGTCGGTCTCGTCGATGAACTTGATCTTGCCGAAAACGTCGACGCCCTTGCCGATGTCCCACAGGTACTTGGCGCGGATCACGCCGATCTTCGTCTCTTTGTCCTGGAACGGCGCGTAGGCGCTGCGGAAGTTGTGACCGACGCCGGTGTCCAGCTCGTTGACCGGATAGACCGTCGAGGTCACGTTCCGGCTCGCGTCGCCGAACGCCTGCCAGTTGGTGTTGTAGTCGATGAACGTGATCTCGCCCGCCAGGTCGAGACCGCCGAGGCTGAGGGTCGGAGCGACGGTGATGCCCTTCCAACCGATGACCGTCTCGGCCGCCGGCTCGTCGAAGTCGGAGAACTCGTTGTCGACGTTGATCGTCGCCACCTGCTGCATGTTGCCGTTCCAGCCGCCGAGGCCGATCCGGGTCGGGTTGCCGGCGAACACGCCGAACGCGGCGTTGTCCGGTCCCGGGAAGGCATAGGTCGCGTCGTGACCCTCGGTGAGCAGGACGTCGGACTCGCGGCGCGCGGCCATCAACGCGACGTATTCGGCGCCGATGTCGAACGCCTGGACGTTGACCGAGAAGCCGTTGTCGAACGGATCGTTGAAGTCGACGTCGACCTTCTACGATTCGTCGTCGTGCTTGCCCGCGGGAACCGGCGAGAAGCCGGAGAGGCCGAAGAAGCTGGCCGGCGCGAGGTCGTCCGCCGAGGCGGAGCTGGAGTGGTAGATCGCGCCGGCGACGTCGATCTTGGAGCTCGGATGGAAGCCGAACTTGCCGCCGATCACCGTGTCGCGGAAGCGGGTGCGGATGTCGCGCCCGTTGTCCAGGTTGCGATCGGTCGCATCGACCTCGATGTCGTTGTTGTAGTTCGCGATGAACCCGAAGTCGAACTTCGAGCTGGGGGTGAACTTGGTCTGGAAGCCGTAGGCCGCGTCGGCGGCGTGGAACTGGCCGGTGGTGAAGTTCGGGCCGGCGAACAGCCGGGGGAGCGAAATGCGCGTCGCGTCCCAGGTGAATTTGCGGCCGGCGCCCGAGCCCTGGAACAGCAGGCCCGAGGCGTTGTCGCGGTCGATGTAGCGGAGGCGGCCGATGACGAACGGATCGAACTGGCCGAAGTCGTTCGCGCCGATCGTCGCCGAGTCGATCCACTTGTAGCCGGGCGTCAAGGTGACCGACACGCCGCGCAGCTTCACGTACTGGTTGGAGCGCGGGTCGAATTCGCCGCAGTCGCCGCCGGTGCAGCCTCCCGCCGGGGGATCTTCGAGTGCCGGATTGCGCCCGCCGAAGCCGCCGAAGTTGGTCCAGAAGTTCTGGTTGAAACGGCTGTGCAGGCGACCTTTGACCTCGACCTCTTTCGACAGCCGGGCCGAAAGCAGCAGCTCGACCTCCGAGCCCTGGCCGTTGTCGCCGTACCCCTCGCCGGGAACCGTGGTGAAGTTGTACACCGAGCCGTTGACGCGCTGATTGCCCCAGAGCCACTTGGTGTAGGTCGTGCCGCCGATCACCAACCCGTTTTGTTGGGCGGTCGCGGCACCGGCCGTGGCAACTGCCAGCGCGAGCAGCACCCCTCCAATGCGCTTGCGATTCATGATTTTCTAGCCTCCCTGCCTCGTTGCGAAGTTAACTTCGATTCAAACGTTAACGCTCAGTGAGCGTGAACCATAGTGAGCGTGGCTTTTTGCTTGGCGCTGCCGTCCGGGGCGCACTCGTACTTGAGCATCTGGTGCTGCGCCTCGACCTCGCTCGCGTCGCCCTTGGCATCGCCGGCCAGGATGTCGACCGCGTGCGGATCGCAATCGCCGTCGTTGCCGCCGCCGAAGCGGTGCTGTCCCTCGTATTCGTTGACTTTGCGGGTGAGCAGGTCGGTCGACGCGGGGAAGCCCTCGTTCGACTGCATCACGACCTGATAGCCCCACTGGCTTGGGTCGCCACCTCCGAGATCCTTCATGTCGACGGTCGCCGAGATGTTGCGTCCGGAACCCTTGGTGCGGCCCGGAACGACGATCGCGCCTTTCATCGCGCCGGCCTTGGTCTCGACCTCGGAATTGACCCGTGACGCCGGCTGCGGCGAAAGGATGACCACCCGATCCCATGCGTCCTTCGGCGCGAAGCCGAGGTTCAATCCCGGCAGGCTGTCGGTGTTGCCGCTTCCTTCCACGCCGTCGGTGTCGATGAAGATGAACACCATCTGCACCGAGAAGCCGCCGCCCATCCGCCAGGGATCGTCGAGCGCGACGTTCGTGCCGACGGAGAACTCGACCTTGTCGCCCTTCACCTTGACGTCGAGGCCGGTTAAATCGAACGAGCCTTTCTTGTAGACCGTGTCGGTCGGATAGGTGTAGCTGCCGGGGCCGTTGTCGTCGCCCGTCGGATCTTTGAAGGACACGTCTGCCGCGAGCGCGGGAGCCGCCACGCCGAGTGCCAGAGTTGCCATCGCCGCCTTCAACCAAACGTTACGCATGTGTTGCCTCCGTTCTCCTAGAGCGGAAGCGGAAAGGTGGCCGCCGCCGCGAGATTTGCTTGTCATCCCTTCACCGCTCCGGCGGTCAGGCCGGAGACCAGGAAGCGTTGCAGGAACAGGAACAGCAGGACGACCGGGATCGCGGCGATGATCGAGCCCGCCGCGAAATAGCCCCACTGCTGCGAAAAGCCGCCGACGAAGAATTTCAATCCGACCGGCGCGGTGTACTTGATCTCCTTGTTCATGAACGTCGCCGCCTGGATGAACTCGTTCCAGGCGGTCATGAACGAAAACAGGGCGGTCACGGCGACCGCGGGTTTGGCGAGCGGTAGGACGATGCGGAAGAAGATCGTCGCCTGCGACGCGCCGTCGATCAACGCGGATTCCTCCAGTTCTTTCGGGATGGTATCGAAATAGCCTTTCATCATCCAGACGCAGAACGGGATCGCGGTCGTCGTGTAGACCAGCACCAGGCCGGTGAACGTCGAGCCGAGCCCGAGCCACTGGACGACGATGATGAACAGCGGGATCAGCATCAGCGTGCCGGGAAACATCTGCGACACCAGGAATGCCATCAGCCCGGCGCGCCGGCCGGGGAAGCGGAAGCGCGAGAAGGCATAGGCGGCGGTCGAGGCGAGGAAGACGCCGAGCACGGTGGTCGCGAGCGAGACGAGCGCGCTATTCAAGAGCCAACGGCCGTACGGCTGCTGGGAGAACAAGGCGCGGAAGTTCTCGAGCGAAAAGACGTGGGGCCAGGGGATCACGGCGCGCAGCCGATCGAGAAACGGCGCGTCCGCCGCCACGTCGGTGATCGCCAGGCTCTGGCCGCCGGACAGAGCGATCGTCAGCACCCAGAAGATCGGGTACACCGTCACGATCAGCATGACCACCAGGAAAAGATGGAGCGGCCAATGAGGGACGCGATCAAGGGACTTCATCGCTTTTTTCGCGCTCATGATCGCTAGACCCCTTCGGTCGCTTTGGTGACCCGGTTCTGCCAGTTGCCATAGGCGAGCAGGATCAGGAAGATCACCACCGAGTAGGCGGCGGCGTAGCCGTAACGGTATTGCTCGAACGCCAGCTTGTAGGCCTGGGTGATCAGGATCTCGGTGGCGCCGCCCGGCTCGCCGCCCGAGACCAGGTAGATGATGTTGAACATGTTGAACGTCCAGATCACCGACAGGATTACGGCGGGCACGAGAGCCGGCTTGATCGACGGCAGGGTGATCGACTTGAACTGCTGCCAGCGCGTGGCGCCGTCGACCCGTGCCGCCTCGTAGAGGTCGGCGGGGATCGACTGCAGAGCGCCGAGCGAGATCACCATCATGAACGGGAACGACAACCAGCCGTTGGTCGTCACCACCGCCGCGAAGCTGGTGAGCGGCTTGTCGAACCAGGCGATCGCGGAACCGCCGAACATCTGCAGGATCTGGTTGATCACCCCGAACTGGGGATGGAACATGCCCTTCCAGATCAGCGCGGTGATGTAGTTCGGCATCGCCCAGGGGAGGATCAACACCACCCGGTAGAACGGGCGGAAAGCCAATCCCTTGGTGTTGAGGATCAGCGCGAGCAGAAGCCCGAGCGTGACTCCGATCGTGACGTTGGCGATCGTCCAGACGACGGTAAAACCGAACGTCCAGTAGAAATTCTGATAGTTGAACACCAGACCGTCGGCGGTCCTATGGACGACGTGGAAGTCGCCGAGGATGTCGCCGAAATTCGCGAGGCCGGTCCAGATGTCGAAGATCGGCTTGCTCGAGTTGTAGAGGTTGGCGTTGGTAAACGACAGCATCACCCCGTAGAGGAACGGGAAAAAGACGAGAAACACCATGCCGATCGCGGCGGGCAACGTGTAGGCATAGGCCGTGCGATGCTCGACCAGATTGCCGATCGCCGTCGCTGCGCCGCCAAAGCCGACGAAGCCGAGCAGGGCAAGCGCGAGCAGGCCGACCACGGCGAGGGCGCGCTTGGTTCGGCCGGCGATTCCGGCGCTCTCCGCGGCAAGCTCCGCTTCGTCGATCGCGCCCTGAGCGTTGATCAGGCCGTTCGGTTTACGGAATTCATCCGAGTCCCAGGTCGAAACGTCCCAACCGGAGGGTGGGGAGCCCAGCTCGAGCGCGACCTTTTCGGCGGCCGCCTGTTCGCTCTGAATCCGTTCGGCCACCGCTTCGGCGGTCGTCCGTTTCGCCTCGGCCAGGTCGCGGTCGGCGAACCCGCCGAAGCCCCAGAGCGCGGCGACGAGCAGGATCGCGGCGACCGGGGCGAGCAACCAGCGTCGCTCGCGCAAGACCAGAGATAGAAGGAACAGGGCGATCACCGGAGCGAGGGCGGTCGAAACGGCCGTCAGCCAGGCGTAGCGCGCTTTCGGCGGCTGAGGCGTCGTCTCCATCTGCACCATGCCGACGACCTCTCCGGCGACCTCGACCGGGCCGGCGATCGAGAGCGCGCCACCGGGTCGCCGCTCCTTGGCGACCTCTTCGGCTCGAGCCCCTGCCTCGTCGCCCGTCTCCCGGTTGTTTTGAACCGCGGCACGAAGCTTCTGGCCGAGGTCGTAGAGATCCTTCTCTTCCCGGGAAAGCTTGCGCGGCGCCGCGTTGACGCCGGTATCGCCGGAGGCCGTCGAGGCGTCGAGTTGAATCCCTTCGAACGTGACGACGCGGATCGCCACGACTTCCTCGTGCGCGGCGGCGAAAGCTGCGACCGCGGCGTGAACCTTGTTTCCCGCGTCGTCGGCCGAGACCGCTCCGGACGCGCCGGCCGCGGCGTCCAACTCGGCACCGATGCCGGAGGTTTGGTTGGATGCATCGCCGGTGACCTCGCCCAGCTCCGCGCCGATGCCCGTGGCGCTTTCGGCCACTTCCGCGGCCGGCGGGGCGCCGCGGGTGGCTTTCACCAGGTCGGTGAGCGCGCCGAACGTGACCCCCGCGAGGCGCTCCGACCGCGATGCCGCTTCGCCGAGCTCCGCGCGATGGAGCAGGCCGAGCCCGCAAAAGCCGGCGAACAGCCCGGCGATCGCCAGTCCGAGCAGGAACCGGCGCCGGTGAGAGGGGGGGGAGTCGTTCGGTTGGGCCATGGCGCTCTACTTGAGCAGTTTCGAGATCCGGTCGGCGACTTCTTTCTGCGCGATGTCGAGCGCGGCTTTCGGGGTCGCCGATTTCTTCACCACGGTGTTCATGGCGGTCGTCGCGGGCGACCAGACCATGCTCATCTCCGGCAGGTTGGGCATCGGTATGGCGACGTCCACCTGCTGGCGGAACGCCTTCAAGATCGGATCGGCGGCGACGGTCGGATCGGCGTAGACCCCTTTGTTCGCCGGGCTCTGGCGCCCTTCAAGCGCGAGGATCTTGCCCGAAGGCACGTCGGTGAGGTACTTGATCAGTCCGTAAGCCGCATCCTTGTTCTTCGACTGCGCCGAGACGTACACCCCTTCGACGGTCATCCACGGCCGCATCGGCTTGCCGCCCGCTTCGTCGAGCGTCGGGAGCGGCGCCAGGCCGAACTGGATCTTCTTGTCGTTCACCTCGCCGAGGAACCAAGGGCCGGAAAACACCATCGCCGCCTTCCCCTCGTTGAACAGCGAGGTGATCAACGCGGTCGACGGTTCGGCGGGCATGATTTTGAGCCCGATCCACTTGTTGAGCTGCTCGAACGACTTGACGTTCTCTGGCCGGTTGAGCGTCGGCTTGCGGCCATTGAAGACCCCGCCGCCGAAGCCGTTCATCAGCGCGGCGTGGTAATAGAAATCGGCGTAGGAATAAGCGAGGCCGAACTTGCCGGAAGCCGCGTTGGTAAGCGCTTTGGCCTGTTTGACCAGCTCGCCCGAGGTTTTCGGTGGCGTCTTCACCAGCGCTTTGTTGTAGATCAGCGTGATCACCTTGTAGTTGAGCGGCAGGCCGTAGATCGTCCCCTGGTAGGTCATCGCGGCGAGCGTGGTTCCGAGGTAGCGGGCTTTGGTCGGCGCATCGAGGAAGAAATCAAGCGGCTCGACCGTGTTGCCCGCGGCGACCCAACCGCCCAGGCGGTCCTGCGCGAAGATGAAGACGTCCGGCCCCTTGCCGCGCGGCACCGCGGCGGTAATTTTGTCGGCCATCGCGTCGTACGGCACGGCGAGCGTCGTGACCTTGAGCCCCTTTCCGGCCGGCGAAGCGTTGAAATTCGCCACCACCTTCTCGAAAGCGACCTTCTCGTCGCCGCGGTAGGCGTGCCAGACGACGATCTCTTTCTGCGCCCACAGCGCACCGGGGGCGAGAGCCAAGAGGGCGAGGGCCGAGAGGGTCAGGTTCTTCCACGTGCGCATCTTTGGGGTCTCCTCGAACGGTTGTGTCAAGCGGCCTGGAGCTGCATCTCGGTTTCTGCGTCGAAGACGTGAAGGCCCGCCAGCTCGATTTCGAGCGACAGCTCGTCGCCCACCTGGGGTGCATGGTGGGGCTCGGTCTTCGCAACCAGCAGGTCGTCGCCGATTCGGCCGTGGATGATCACCTCGTGACCGAGAGGCTCGACGAACTCGATGACCACCCGGATCGGCACCACGGGTTCCTGCGCGCCTCGGCGGTTTTCGGTTCCGGCCTCGCGGATGTTTTCGGGCCGGACGCCAAGCACCACCTTGCTCCCGTCTTTTCGCGCGGCGGCGCCGCGCAGCGCTTCGGGCACCGGCAGCTCGAACCCGGATGTCTTGAGGATCGTGCCGTTGCCGGCGATCGTGCCCGAGAGAAAATTCATCGGCGGCGTGCCGATGAAGCTCGCGACGAATAGGTTCTGCGGCTGTTCGTAGACTTCCAAGGGCGTACCCACCTGCTGGAGCTTGCCGTCCTTCATGATGGCGATCCGATGGCCCATGGTCATCGCCTCGACCTGATCGTGCGTGACGTAGACGGTGGTCGTCTGGAGATTCCGTTGAAGCTTCGAGATCTCGGCGCGCATCTGGACGCGCAGCTTGGCGTCGAGGTTCGACAGCGGTTCGTCGAACAGGAAGACCGAGGGCTTGCGGACGATCGCCCGGCCGAGCGCCACTCGCTGGCGCTGGCCGCCGGAGAGCTGCTTCGGCTTGCGGTCGAGCAGCTGGGTGATACCGAGGGTGTTCGCCGCTTCGCTCACCAGCCTGTCCATCTCGGCCTTCGGCGTCTTGCGGATCTTGAGCCCGAACTCCAGGTTCTCTTTGACCGTCATGTGGGGGTACAGGGCATAGCTCTGGAAGACCATCGCGATGTCGCGATCCTTGGGCGGCAATTCATTCACACGCCGGTCGCCGATTCGGATTTCGCCGTCGGTGACCTCTTCGAGGCCCGCGATCATGCGCAGGGCGGTCGATTTGCCGCAGCCCGAGGGGCCGACCAGCACCATGAACTCCTTGTCGCGGATGGCGAGATCGAAGCTCTCGATCACCGTCACCGGCCCGTACGCCTTCTTGACCTTGTCGAAGACGACTTCCGCCATGTTCCGCTAACCTCCCGTGGGTAAGAGAGTGAGAATCCGCGCCCCGAGCGGGGGAACGTCGATGTCGATTCGATCGCCCGGCGGGACAGGGTCGCCGGAGAGGGCGTCGCCCACGGCTCCCGCGGACCACTCGGGCGGAGCGGCGAGGTTCGCCGAGGCCGAGGCTGCGCCGCGATTGACGGCCACGACCACCACGTCTTTCGACGGGGCGTCGCGACGCAGGAAGACCAGCAGGTCGCCCTCGGCCGAAACGCTTTCGTAGCTACCGCGCGAGAGGGCGGGATGGGCGCGGCGGATCGCGATCAGCTTCTTGTAGTCGGCGCGGAGCGCTTCGTTCCGCGGCCGCCCCTTGCCCGGCAGGATGTCGCGCGCCCCCCAGGGCATGTCGCTCCGGTTCTCCGGCCAATCGCCGCCGGCACGGGCGACCTCCTCGCCGTAATAGATCATCGGCAGGCCCGAGACGGTCAGCTCCAGAAGGGCGGCGAGCCGGAACTTCGCGACGTCGCCGCCGAGCAGCGACAGCGCGCCCGGCACGTCGTGGGAGGAGAGATACGGCGAAAGAAGGTAACCCGCGCGCACCTTCTCGCGCGACTTCAAGTAGTGGTCGAACGCCGCGGTCCGGCCGCGCCCTTCGAGGAAGCCAACGGCGCTCCCCTGGAACGAGAAATCGAAGCCCGCGTCCATTTCATCGCCGGCAAACCAGGGGTCGAGCGATTGCGCATCGCCCCCCCAGACCTCGCCGATCAGGAAGAAATTCTTACCCAGCCGCTCGCGAATCCGCTTGCGGTGCTCCTGCCAGAACGGGTGGTCCACGTGCTTCACGGTATCCAGCCGGAAACCGTCGACGCCGCTCTTCTCGGCCCAGCCGATCTGCGCGTTCAACAGGTAGTCGGCGACCTCGGGAAGCTCGGTTTTGAAATCGGGGAGCCCGGCTACGCAGAGGGTCAGGTCGTCCGTGCCGCAGGTGCCGCGGTCTTCACGGCGGAACCAGTCTTTGGTCTTCGGATCGCCCAGGTAGCGCGACTCGTAGCCGGCATGGTTGTAGACCACGTCGAGCAGCACCCGGATGCCCCGGCGATGCGCTTCGCCGACGAGGGTCTTCAAATCCTGCTCGGAGCCGAACCGCGGATCGAGCGAAAGGAAGTCGTCCGCCCAATAGCCGTGGTACCCCCAATCGGGGAACCCGGCGCCGGTGACCGGCCCGGGGATGTTCTTGACCACCGGCGTGATCCAGATCGCCGTGGCGCCCAGGTCCGCGATCTCGTCCAGCCGGGCGATCAAGCCCTTGAGATCGCCGCCGTGAAACGCCCCTTTGGCCGAGCGGTCGACCCCGGCGTCGTTGCCCGGATCGCCGTCGGCGAACCGGTCGAGGACGACGAAATAGAGCACCGCGTCCCTCCAATCGCGCTGCGGGGTGACGACAGTAATTGCCGGGGGGGCGGGCGGGGAGGAGGCCGGCGAGACCGGCGGAGCGGCGAGGCGGGGGGCGCCGCTACACCCGGCGACCAGGGCGAAGGCGACGAAGGTCCGGCCGAGGCTGCTGCTGCGTAGAGTCCCCAAGGCACGAGCCCTCACCGGCGCTTGTCTCCCGTCGTGCTTCCACATGTCTACCCTAACTCTACTTCCTTGTAACAGGATCGGCGAGAGAGGAAACCACCCGCAAGGGCAGGGCATTCCACGACAGCCCTACGGGTGGAAGGTCGTTGTGACCTCTACGGCCACTCGTCCGGCGTTTCGGATGCAATCGGGCACCGAGACGCCTTGAAGAAAGTTGCCGGCCAGTCGCAGGCCGGGGAGGTCGCGCTCGATTTCCTTGGCGAGCGACACGAAGCGGCCGTGGCCGACCTCGTATTGCGGGATCGCCCGCGGCCAGCGGCGGAGGATCGCGACCTTTGGCGGGCCGGAAAGCCCGAGCGCGCGGCCGAGATCCTTCCGGACCCGGTCGAGCAGCCGATCGTCGCTCCAGATCGAGGGATCGACGATCTCCGGGTCGGTCCGTCCGCCGAGAAAGGCGGAGAGGGCCACGTGCCCCGCCGGAGCGCGGTCGGGGAAGACCGTCGAAGGGAAAAGGCAGCCGAGCAGCCGCAGGCTCTCCCGTCGCGGCGCGAGAAAGCCGAAGCCGTCGAGCGGGTGAGTGATGTCGCTTTGCGCGACCCCCAAGGCGACGACGGCGACCGGCGCGTAGGGGATTTCGGCGAGCGCGCGGCTCTTGCCGCCGGTCGCTTCGTCCAACAGCCGGGCCGCGACATCGGCGGGAACCGCGAGAACCACCCGGCGGGCGGCGAGCGGCCCGGCGGCGGTCTCAACCACGAACCTCTCGATCTGCCCGTCCGCGTTCCTCACCGGGCGGACCGCCGTGGCGGCGAGCCCCGTCCGCACGTCGCCGATTTCGCGGGCGAGGCGAAAAGGGAGGGTCTCCAGACCCTGCCGAAACGAGAACATCGCGCCGCCGGGCGCCGGGCCTTTCCGATGGGCCAGGGCGCCGCGGATCAGGCTGGCGTGGTCCGTTTCGAGGGCGAAGATCTTCGGCACCGCCCAGCGCACCGCGAGCCGCTCGGGATCGCCGGCATAGACCCCCGAGACGAACGGTCCGACGGCGTAGTCGAGCATCTCGCTGCCCAGGCGGCGACGGACGAACGCGGCGACCGTCTCATCGGGATCGGCCGCGATCTCTTCGGCGGAGCGGCGGCGTATCCAGGGTTCGCGGAGCAGACGGAGCTTGGCGCCGAGCGAGAACAGAGGGGTGCGCAAAAGCCCCGGCGGGCCGCCGGGGAGCGGCTCCAGCCGATCGCCTTTCCATAGATAGCGTCGCTTCGCGGCGGGGGAGGCGACGATCTTCTCGCGCTCGGTCTCGTCGTCCAGACCCGCATCTCTGAGCAGCTCGGAAACCGCCGGGTGGTTTTCGAGCACCGTGTTCGGCCCCAGCTCGAAACGGAAACCGGCCTCGGAATGCGTCTCGATCGCGCCGCCGACCCGCCCGCTCGCTTCGAGCACCGCGACGGACAATCCGGCGCGCCGCAGGCGGAACGCCGCGGTCAGGCCGGAGATCCCGGCGCCCACGACCAGGACGTCGAAGACCTCGGGATCGCCGCCCGGTTCGGTCATCGGCCGCGTCAGACCGTCCTCGAGTAGCGGGCGGACGGCTCGGATTCGAGATAGGCGTCGAACGCCATGGCGACGTTGCGCACCATCAGACGGCCGGTCGCGGTGACTTCGATCCGGTCGTCGTCGATCTCGACCAGGCCGTCTTCCGCGAGCGGCGCCAGTCGCGCCAGGTCCGCCTCGAAATGGCGGTCGAAATCGATGCTCCAACGGTCCGCGAACGCCCGTCGATCGAGTCGGAAATGGCACATCAGGCCGAGGATCGCGTCGCGGCGCAGGAGGTCCTCGGGCGAGAGCGCGAGTCCCCGCGAAGTGGCGAGCGTACCGGCTTCGATCGCCCGCCGGTATTCTTCAAGGTTCTTGACGTTCTGGGCGTAGCCGTCGCCCACCTGGCTGATCGACGAGACGCCGAGCGCCACGATGTCGGTTTCGTCGCAGGTCGAATAGCCCTGAAAATTGCGCGTCAGAGTCCGGTCGCGCAGAGCTTGGGCGAGCGGGTCGTCGGGCTTGGCGAAGTGGTCCATGCCGATGAACACATAGCCGGCCGAGCCGAACGCCTGCACCGTCTCTTCGAGCAGCGAGAGCTTGGTCTCCGGATCGGGCAGAGCCTCCGGATCGATCGCTCTCTGGTGCGGAAACATTTGCGGCAGATAGGCGAAATTGAACAGCGCCAAGCGATCGGGCGACATGCGCAGCGCCTCGGCCACGGTTTCGGCGAAGCTCTCGCGGGTTTGATGCGGCAGGCCGTAGATCAGGTCGACGTTGACGCTGTCGCCGATCCCGCGCCGCCGCGCGCCGTCGATCACCCCCCAGGTCTCCTCCGCGCTCTGCTCCCGCCGAATCGCCCGTTGTACTTGCCGGTCGAGATCCTGAAGGCCGAGGCTCAAGCGGTTGACGCCGGCCGCGGCGAGCGCATCGAGATGCTCGGAGGAGCATTCGCGCGGATCGATCTCGACCCCGATCTCGCACTCTTCCGCAAACCGGAAATGGCGCCGGAGGATCGCCATCAGGGCGGTGAGATCCTCGGGCGGCAGAAACGTCGGCGTGCCGCCGCCCCAATGCATCTGCACCACCCGCCGCCGCTCGCCGCCGAGACGGGCCGCCGCAAGAGCGGCTTCCTTTTCGAG
>Ga0268264_10001507_pt1 | contig 21699 bp, 16 predicted proteins | sample KBSSwiS32_FD_190357 | JGI IMG/M metagenome (GOLD analysis project Ga0268264, IMG submission 190357) | Switchgrass rhizosphere microbial communities from Kellogg Biological Station, Michigan, USA - KBS Switchgrass S3-2 (SPAdes) (version 2) | ecosystem: Host-associated > Plants > Roots >...
CGACCGCATCTGGATTGGTTTTGACGGGCCGGACGGCCATCAGCATCAGGTTTTCATGGCCGCGACCGGTCCGGGGTCCGTCACGGCTCGGCGTATCGAGACGGGGGAATACGGCCAACTCACGGCAGTCACTGAAGCCCGCATCGTCGGCGCCCTGCAACCAACCAGCCAGGGGTATCGCATCGAAATGCGCATCCCGCTGTCGATGTTGGGTGAGCACTTCGGCGTGCTCATTGACGATCGGAATCAACGGGGGGCGGACCCGGTGAGCTACGGGACGTTGCGGAGCGATGATCTGCACACGGTCGGGCGTCTGATTGTGGCGGCGCCGGAACTGGCGCCGTATCTCAGGCAATTCAACCAAGCCGGTGTTCGCATCACCGTATCAGCGGATGAAGGACGACTGCTCGCCCAGGCGGACGCCCTCGCAGTACCGAATGCACTGGGATCCGACCCCGGAATCCTGACCCAGCTTTATCGACGCTTCGTCGACCGGCCCGGCAAACGTCGGATCATCGACGCCAAGGCGGACATCTTTGACCGCCAGCACAAACAGGTGATCGGGTCGCTTCAGGTATCACAGACCGAGGACCGATGGCTGGTACTGCGCGATCGAGCCCTGACGCACATGTTGAATTTGACCTTGATCATCAGCGCCGTCGCAGTCATCGCCACATTCATCTTTGCTGCATCGCTTGCGGTACGGCTGTCACGGCTACGCGCCGCCAGCGAGTCCGCGCTCACTCGTGAAGGGCTGGTGACGACGTTCCCGGAGACTGGGGCGCCTGATGAGCTCGGAGACGTTGCACGAGGCTTCTCGACGCTCCTGCATCGTCTGAACGAATACACAGGCTACTTGCGCACGTTGGCAGGGAAGCTCGCCCACGAAATCCGCACCCCGCTCACTATTGTCCGGTCTTCACTCGAGAATCTGGAATCGGAAGCCGGCGTTTCGCCCACGGCTCGGGTGTACCTCGACCGGGCGCGGCAGGGCAGCGAACGCCTCAACGGGATACTGATCGCGATGGGCGCTGCGACGCGTGTCGAAGAGGCCATCAGCAACGCGGAGCGGGTTCGCTTCGATCTCGTACCCGTGGTTCAGGCAGCCGCCGACTCGTATCGCATCGCATTCCCGCAGCGGGCCTTCGCGACGGAGGCGCCCGATGAGCCGATCGAGATCGACGGTGCGCCGGATCTGATCGTCCAGATGCTCGACAAACTTGTCGACAACGCCGTCGATTTCAGCCCCGTGGGCGGGAAAATTGTTTTGCGCGTGAGGCTGGAGCCGGAAGCGGCGGTGGTAGAAGTCGATAACCCCGGGCCGCCGCTTTCGCCATCCATACGCGATCGACTGTTTGAGTCGCTGTGGCAATCACGAAAGGGGGACGCGGACGACAATCGCCCCCACTTCGGGCTGGGGCTTTACATAGTGCGCCTCATTGCAGAGTTTCATAACGGAAAAGCCGAGGCCAACAGTCTTCCTGACGACACCGGAGCGCGCTTCACTGTCCATTTGGCTCGATGACGCCTGGATACAACCAAGTTGGCGCAAACCAAGCTCGATGTCCGTTAAAAACTACATGGAAAATTCATCTGAAGCGCGTAGACTTTATCGGGTGGATGTGGCTCCCGGGCTACGCAAGCTGCGGAATTTGTTGAATTTCAGCTCTTTGGCACCGGGTGTGCTCTAGTATTCGACGGCACGTTGCGCATCGAAGTGATGCGAAGAGTGCACAACAGGAGGGAATTAAAAAAAGAAAGCTCGGGGAATCGACGCGAGCACGGGTAACGGCAATCGCGAACTTTTTGGGGTTGTCAGAAACGGTCGGTGCGTGAATTGACACGCCAGCCATGTCATTAAAGGTCGGGGTTTCAACCCCAGCGTTTCAGCCGCAATGTATAGATGCTCGTGACGACGCGACACGCCGGTGTGCAGACAGGGCGACTTTGAGTCGAATTTATGCCCGCACCCGGCCGGAGCTGACAGCGATCCACCGGGTCATTTGGGAAGCACCTCAAAGCCTCTGTCCTCACGGATAGAGGCTTTTTCTTTTGGGGCGCACAGCCCTGTGAGATGCCCTATGAAATGCCGAGATAACCCAGGATCCCTTTCGCGGCTTCACGGCCTTCAAACACTGCGGTGACCACCAGGTCTGAGCCGCGCACCATGTCACCTCCGGCAAACACCTTCGGGTTGGTCGTTTGGAACGGAGCGGTTGCGGCGGCGGACACGCGCACGCGCCCGTTCTTGTGCAACCGGATGTCATGTTGATCAAACCAGGACGGGGGACTCGGCAGGAAGCCGAACGCGATAATCACGGCATCCGCGGGAAGAACCTGCTCGGATCCGGGAATGGGCTCGGGGACGCGGCGGCCACGCGCATCGGGCTTGCCGAGCCGCGTCTCGACCAACTTCACACCCTCGACCCTGTCCGAGCCTACGATCTCAATCGGCTGGCGGTTGAAGAGGAACTCAACTCCCTCTTCCTTGCTGTTCTTATAGTCACGGCGCGAGCCCGGCATATTGTGTTCATCCCGCCGGTAGGTGCAGGTCACGGACTCCGCACCCTGCCGGATGGCTGTGCGATTGCAGTCCATACCCGTATCACCGCCACCCAGCACGACCACGCGCTTGCCGCGCATGCTTACCAGGCGTTCCGCGCTTCCTGGAATGCGCAGCTCGTGATTGATGTTTGAAATGAGATACGGCAATGCCTCATGGACGCCCGGCAGATCCTCGCCGGGGAAGCCGCCCTTCACGTATGAGTAGGTGCCCATGCCCAGGAACACGGCATCGTATTCATCCAGCAGGCTTTCAAACGCGACGTCACTACCGACATCGACGCCGAGCCGGAATTCGACACCCATGCCTTCCATGACTTCGCGGCGCTTTTCGACCACCTGCTTCTCGAGCTTGAATGGCGGGATGCCGAAGGTCAGCAGGCCACCGATCCGGGTGTAGCGATCGAACACGACCGGTGTAACGCCACTGCGCACCAGAATGTCCGCGCATCCGAGACCTGCGGGACCTGCGCCAACGATCGCCACGCGCTTGCCGGTCGACTGAACATTGGACATGTCCGGCTTCCAACCGCGCTTGAACGCCTCGTCGGTGATGTACTTTTCAATCGACCCGATCGTGACCGCGCCCAACCCGTCGTTGAGAGTGCAGGCGCCCTCGCACAACCGGTCCTGCGGACAGATGCGCCCACAGACTTCCGGCAGCGAGTTGGTCTTGTGTGACAGCTCCGCGGCTTCGAACAGGTTGCCTTCCTGGATCAGCTTCAGCCAGTTCGGGATGTAGTTGTGGACCGGGCATTTCCACTCGCAGAAGGGATTGCCGCACGCCAGGCACCGGCCAGCCTGCTGGCCCGCGCCCTGCGCATCGTATGGAGCGTAGATCTCCGCAAACGTGGAAACGCGCGTCTCGACCGGGAATTTGGCCGGATCGGTGCGCGGGATATCGAGGAATTGCAGGGTTTTGTCAGCCATGGGCGCGTCGTTACCGTGTGTTGATCAGGCTGCTCGCCGCAGATTCTCAATGAGCGAGTCGATGGAAGCCGCCTTCGGTTTCACCACCCAGAACTTGCCAATGTAGGTCCGCAGATCGTTCAGTATCTCATCCGCCCAGGAGCTGCCGGTCTCGGCCCGGTGCTGCTCGAGCAGTCCCTCCAGGTGCTGGAGGTGGGATTGCATGGATTCGGCGTGGATGCGGCTGATGTCAATCAGCTCGTGGTTGTAGCGATCGACGAAGTCGCGCTGCAGATCCAGCACATAGGCGAATCCACCGGTAAATCCCGCTCCGAAATTGACACCTGTGCGGCCAAGAACGCACACGACACCGCCAGTCATGTATTCGCAGCAGTGATCGCCCGCGCCTTCAATAACCGCGGTGGCTCCAGAGTTGCGAACGGCGAAGCGCTCGCCTGCAATACCCGCTGCGAACAGGTGCCCACCCGTGGCGCCGTACAGGCAAGTATTCCCCATGATGATGGTTTCGTTGTGTACGAACCGCGCCTCACGCGGATGTCGCAACACGATCTTGCCACCGGCCATGCCCTTGCCGACGTAGTCGTTGGCATCGCCTTCGAGATTCAGGTGCAGGCCGCCGGCGTTCCAGACGCCGAAGCTCTGACCAACGTTCCCTTTGAGGCGCACGGTGAGAGGCGAGTCCTCCATGCCGTAGTTACCCCAACGCCTGGCGATCTCGCCGGACACGCGCGCGCCTATGGAGCGGTTGTAGTTACGAACCTCGTAGCTCCACTCGCCGCCCGTCTTGCCTTCGATCGCCGGCAACATGTCTTTGACCATGCGCTCGGCGAGCTCGCCCTTGTCGAATGGCGCGTTGGACGAAACACCGCAGTACTGCGGAGCATCGTCTGTCATGCCCGCCACCGACAGGATCGGCTTCAGATCCAACTTCCGCTGACGCGGCGTCTGACCTTCCAGGGTCTCCAGGAATTCCGTGCGGCCAATCAGGTCCCGCAGGCTTCGAACACCCAGGGTCGCCAGGATCTCGCGCACTTCGCGAGCCACGAACTGGAAGTAGTTCATGACCATTTCCGGCAGGCCGATGAAGTACTTCGAGCGCAACACGTTGTGCTGAGTGGCCACGCCGGTCGCACAGTTGTTCAGGTGGCAGATGCGCAGGTACTTGCAACCGAGAGCCACCATCGGCGCCGTTCCGAACCCGAAGCTCTCCGCGCCGATAATGGCTGCCTTGACGACATCCAGGCCGGTCTTGAGGCCACCGTCAGTCTGCACGCGAACGAGATGACGCATGTCGTTCAACCGCAGTGTCTGGTGCGTTTCGGCGAGTCCCAGCTCCCACGGCGTGCCGGCATACTTGATGGACGAGAGCGGGCTCGCTCCGGTGCCACCGTCATAGCCGGAAATGGTGATCATGTCCGCATAGGCCTTCGCCACGCCCGCGGCGACAGTGCCCACGCCGGGCTCGGCAACGAGCTTCACAGACACCAGGGCCTGCGGATTCACCTGCTTGAGATCGAAGATGAGCTGCGCCAGATCCTCGATGGAGTAGATGTCGTGGTGCGGTGGCGGCGAAATCAAACCGACCCCCGGGCGCGCAAAGCGCAGGGAGGCGATCATGTCGTTGACCTTGTGGCCGGGGAGCTGACCGCCCTCGCCGGGCTTGGCGCCCTGCGCGACCTTGATCTGCAACACTTCGGCGTTGATCAGGTATTCGGGGGTGACTCCGAAGCGGCCGGAGGCAACCTGTTTGATCTTGGAGTTGCGCTCGGTCCGGTAGCGGGCGGGATCCTCGCCGCCTTCGCCGGAGTTGGAACGCGCGCCCAATCGGTTCATGGCCGTTGCCAGCGCTTCGTGGGCCTCAGGAGACAGGGCGCCCAGTGACATTCCAGCGCTGTCGAACCGTGATAACACAGACTCGACTGACTCAACCTCATCCAGTGGGATGGGTTTTGTATCGGTCTTCAAGCCCAGCAGGTCACGCAATGTGGAGGCCGGCCGTTGATTGACGAGCTGCGCGAAGGCCTTGTACTGCTCGTAATCGCCGGACATGACGGCCGCCTGGAGCGTTGCCACCACGTCGGGGTTGTACATGTGGTACTCGCCGCCGTGCACGTACTTGAGCAAACCACCCTGGTCCATCGGCACGCGCGGATTCCAGGCGCGCTCGCCCAGCTTGATGGTGTCCTCTTCCAGGTCGGTGAAGTCCGATCCCTGGATGCGGCTGTCGGTACCCGTGAAGCACATGTTCACCACTTCATCCGACAGACCGACGATCTCGAACAACTGGGAGCTGCGATAGCTGCCGATGGTGGAAATACCCATCTTCGACATGACCTTGAACAGGCCTTTGCGAACACCGGCGCGGTAGCTGCGGCCCAACTCCAGGCGCGTGGCGAAATCCAACTTCACGCGGCCCTTGCGCATCATTTCGAACAGCACCTGGTAGGCCATGTAGGGATACACAGCCGTGGCGCCGTAGCCGATCAGGCAGGCGAAGTGATGTGAGTCGCGCGCGGTGCCCGTCTCGATGAGCAGGTTGCACTTGCAGCGCAAGCCCTTGCGTACGAGGTGGTGATTCACAGCGCCCGTCACCAACAGCGCGTGCGCCGGGATTTTTCCCTTGACCAGGTATCGATCCGACAGCAACAGGACGAGCTTGCCGTCGCGGACGGCCTTCTCTGCCTGCTTGCACATGCGCGTGATCGCGACCTTCAAACCTTCCTGCGAAGGGTCGTACTGAAGGTCGATGAACTCGTGTGAGACTTCCTTCAGGCCGAGAATCTGGCGCAGCTTGCGCTGCGAGAGAATCGGAGAACCCAACACGATCTGGCGCGCGTGCTCGGGTGCCGGGACGAAGACGTTGCACTCCGGGCCGATCTGCGTTTGCAGCGACATCACGATGGATTCGCGCAAGGGATCGATCGGCGGGTTGGTTACCTGCGCGAACTGTTGGCGGAAGTAGTCATAGAGGGAGCGGATCTTGTGAGACAACACCGGCATGGGTGTGTCGTCACCCATCGATCCAACCGCCTCACTCTCATCTTCCGCGAGTACGCGGATGATCTCGTCACGCTCTTCGGAGCTGACGTTGAACATCTTCTGATAGAGGGTGAGCGTCTCGCGATCCATCGGTTCCGCGGCCAGCCGCGGGTCCACGAGGTCGCTTTCCAGGTAGCGGACACCCTTCTTGAGCCAGTTTTTGTAGGGATGACGAGACTTGAGGATTTCGTCGATGTCGCGTGATTCCAGCAGGGTGGCGGTCTGCAGGTCCAGGGCGATCATGTCACCTGGTCCGAGCTTGCCCTTGCGCACGACGTCCTCGGGAGCGTAGTCCCAGACGCCGGTTTCTGAAGCGATCGTCAGAATGCGATTCTTCGTAATGACGAATCGCGCGGGACGTAGCCCGTTCCGGTCGAGCGTGCACGCGGCGTAGCGACCGTCAGTGAGAACGATTCCCGCAGGACCGTCCCATGGCTCCATGTGTACGGAGTAGTACTCGTAGAACGCCCGCAGGTCAGGATCGATGGAGTCCAAGCCGTGCCACGCCGGCGGCACCAGCACCCGCATCGCATGGAGTGCGTCGAGGCCGCCCATCAGCAGCACTTCGAGCATGTTGTCGAGACTCTGGGAGTCAGAACCGGTCATCGACACCAGGGGCTGGACGTCTGCGAGGTTGGGCAGCAGCGGAGAGCGGAACAGCGGACCGCGCGCCAGCGCCCAATTGCGGTTGCCCTGAATCGTGTTGATCTCACCGTTGTGGGCGAGATAACGATAAGGGTGCGCAAGCCGCCACTGCGGCAGCGTGTTGGTAGAGAAGCGCTGGTGGAAGACGACTACCGACGCTTCAATTCTCGGGTCCTGCAGATCGCGATAGAACTGTGCCAGGTACTCGGGCATCACCATGCCTTTGAAGACAAAGGTGGTGGCCGACAGGCTGGGGATGTAGAAACCGGGATCGGTCTCTTCAATGGATTTTTCGGCGTGGCGCCGGGCCATGTAAAGCTTGCGGTTGAACGATCCCTCGTCCATGTCCGGCAGCTCGCAGTTGACGTAGATCTGCTCGATGTGTGGCAGCGTCTTCAGTGCCATCGCACCGCAAGCGTCGGTATCGATGGGGACTTTTCGCCAGCCGGCCAGCTCGAGGCCCTGCCGCACGAGCTGCGCTTCGAGGATTTCACGGGCGTTCTGCGCCAGGCCGGGGTCACGGCTGAGAAACACCAGACCGGAGGCGAAGCGCTCGCCCAGCTCGATGCCGGCCTCTGCGGCGGCCGCACGCAGGAAGGCCTCCGGTTTTTTGAGCAGCAGACCGCAGCCGTCGCCCGTTTTGCCGTCGGCGGCAATTGCACCACGATGGGTCAGGCGGTTGAGGGAGGTAATAGCTGTCTGTACCAGCCAGTGGCTCGGCTGGTCGTCGAGATTGGCAATCAGGCCAAATCCACAGCTATCGCGCTCGTAGGCGTCTTTATAAAGTCCGGTGTCGGCTGCGCTCATTCTCGTGCCTCAATGCAATTTTCATTGCGAAATTCGCCCTGGGGACCTCGCGGTCCCCGGACGCTTTCTCAGTTTCGGAGGGCGGACGCTCCCCGCCCGCGGCAGGGACGCTCCCCGCTCGCGGTTCGAACCAAAAATGTCTTGCGGTCAGAAAGCCCGAGCTGGATCTGTAGATCCAGGGGCTGGCAGTCGAAGATCGCTCGGGCCTGAGGCTGGAAGTAACCCGCGCGGCGGTCGCCTGTCTACACCATCGCTATGTGCCCGATAATACCGATGCACCGTATGCAATCAATAGCGCCAAACCTTCTAACCACCGAACGACTGATTCTCAGGCAATGGCAGGAGTCGGACCGGGACGCCTTTGCGCGACTCAACGCGGACCCGGCCGTCCGGGAATTCTTTCCCCGCGTCCAGACGCGTGAGGAAAGTGATGCCGATGCCGGACGCATCCACAAAGCCATCGAGGAACGAGGTTGGGGTTTCTGGGCGGTGGAGGTGCGCGGTGGCGCCTCGTTCATCGGCTTCGTTGGGTTGTCGAAGCCTCGCTTCGAAGCGCACTTCACTTCTCCTCGGACGCCGTGCGTTGAAATCGGATGGCGGCTCGCGAAGGAACACTGGGGTAACGGTTACGTCAGTGAGGCAGCCACTGAGTGCCTGCGCTTCGGCTTCGAGAAGTTGACACTTCAAGAGATCGTCGCATTCACCGTCCCGCTGAACGTGCGCTCGAGAGCTGTCATGGAGCGCATTGGCATGTCGCGTGATCCAGCCGACGATTTCGATCACCCGAATCTCGAGCCTGGTCATCCGCTGCGGCGGCATGTGCTGTACAGAATGAGCCGCGCGGATTGGGCTCGACTGTATGCGCCTCGCGACGCGCCAGTTACTTAATTCAATGAATCCAACATGAATGGCGGCATCGCGCCGCCGGCAAAAACTCGCGCGTCGGCGCGGCGGAAAAATAACGCCGAACTGATCGCATTCTTCTGTGGAACCTATTGCATCACGGGGCGTCGTACCTCAACATGCGCCCGCGTTGCGGTGTGTGGTACCAGCCGTGACGTCCAGTGATGGTCGTTCGGACCTTTGGGAGGTGTTTCACCCTCAATGATCAAGAAACGTACAGACTCCGCCGCCGCCAAGTGCCGGCCCTCCGGAAGCGATGCCGCTTCCCGTCTTCAGAGCGTCAACCAGTATCTCGAGAAGAATTTCCCCGACTTCTTCGCCGAGGCCCGTTTCCAGGTTGGGGATGACGATTACTTCCTCTACGCCCGCTTCGGGCAATACCTGGCTCGAACCATCGAGCTGAACCGCGTTTCCCGCGACAAGATCAACCGTGGTTTTACCGTGTTGAATAAGATGGCACGGATGTCCGCGAAGAGTCCGCGCATCCGCGAGATGCTCGTCTCGGGTCCGCTCGAATACATCGTGGATGCTCCCAAGGCCCGTGCGCTCGCGCGCAAGCGCTTGTCGCCCACAGCGCAGGGCTATATGGAAAGCCTCTGCGAGTGAGTGCTGCGCGGCGGCACGTCGCCTCGTAGGCGAGCGTGCCGCTGCCGATAGTTGCAGCTGGCCGGGCCCGCTGCCGACATATCCATCGGCGGCATCTTTGAAGTCGGCGCGCGTTAGCTCGGCTCTCGGGGAGTCAGCCGAACCTTCAACCTCTGCGTTCGACGAATCACCTGTAGCGTGATGGGCGTCCCCACAGGACACCGACTCAGCTGCAGATGCAGCGCATCGATCCCGTTCACCGGCGCATCATTCACTGCGACGATGAGATCGCCCGAGTGCAAATCCGCCTTCGCCGCTGGACCCTGCTCATCGCGACTCATGATCTCAACTGCGCGCGTCACGGGCAGATCGAGCGCCCGCACCAGGCGAGTATCCAGCGCTCGGTCACGGACGCTGACTCCCAGGTAGGCTCGCCTAACACGTCCCTGCGTCAGGATTTCTGTAAGAACCCACTGCGCAGTCCCGGCTGGTACTGCGAAGCCGATGCCTTGCGCCATCGCAATAATCGCAGTGTTTACGCCGACAACCCGTCCGCGCGAATCCACCAGCGGGCCGCCCGAGTTTCCCGGGTTGAGCGCTGCCGTGTGCTGAACGACACCTTCTATGAGACGGCCATGCCGACTCCGGAGCGATCGGCCGAGTGCGCTCACGACGCCTGCGGACACTGTTGACTCGAAGCCGAATGGATTGCCGACGGCAACGACCAGCTGTCCGACGCGAAGCGGCTGCGCCGTCGACAGTCGCGCATAGGGAAGCGCTCCCGCCTGCGCGCGTAATACAGCGAGGTCCGTCGAGGGATCTTTGCCGACCACGACCGCAGGTACGCTGCGACCATCTACGAAAGCAACGCGCGCCTCCTGAGCGTTCTGCACCACGTGTTCGTTGGTCAACACGTAACCGTCAGGGGTTACGACCACGCCGGAGCCAGCACCGCCGCGAGCTCGCGCTTCTTCGCCGGCGCCGCCGACGTAGATGCTGACTACCGCCGCACCTACGTGCTCAACCGCGCCGACGACTGCCTGCGAGTAAGCGTCCAGCGGGCCGTCGTCGTCCGTGTCCGGAAGCGCGCCCGTCTCTGCCGTAAATTCATTCTCGTGCAACATACGGGCGAGGGTTTGGGCGCAACGGTCACGTTCTCAAGGCGACCTACCCATCTGGGTAACGCCCGTGGATCGGTGGGCGCCGCCCAGCTGGGTAACGCTAGAATCGCGCGAATGGCAATCAACCTCAATCAATGTGCGGTACTGCTGGGCGCGGCGGTGCTGGCGGTTTCAATATTCAGACTGCTGAAGCTCAGCTCGATTCTCGGATACGTCGCGGCCGGGATGGTGATCGGACCGTGGGGCTTCCGACTCGTCAAAGACGTGCCGAGTGTCATGAGCTTCTCGGAATTCGGCATCGTTCTGCTCCTCTTTATTATCGGCCTCGAGCTGCAACCTACGCGCCTCTGGGTCATGCGCCGCATCGTGTTCGGCATGGGGTCCGCGCAGGTAATCTTGTGCGCGGTGCTGCTGGGGTTGACGGGGTGGTTGTTGGGGCTGCAGCTTGCGCCGGCGCTGCTCGTAGGGTTTGGTCTCTCTTTGTCTTCGACGCCTCTCGTGCTTCAGTTGCTGGCGGAGCGCACGCAACTCAAGAGCTCCCACGGGCGCGCTGCGTTCGGCATTCTGCTGTTTCAGGATCTAGCGGTGTTGCCCGTCCTTGCCGCCTTGCCTCTGATCGCCCCAACGGCAGTGGAACCGTCCGGCGATGGCAATGGGGTGCTGACCCTCGCTAGGTTGCTAGGCGTCATGGCCGGCATCGTCATTGGCGGCCGACTGTTGTTACGGCCAGCACTGCGGGTGGTTGCACGGGTCAGGGTCACCGAGGTTTTCACCGCGGCGGCGTTGCTCACCGTTATAGCTGTGGCGATCCTCGCACGCGAAGTAGGGCTTTCCATGTCACTAGGCGCATTCCTCGCCGGTGTGCTTCTGGCCGATAGTGAATTCCGACACGAGCTGGAAGCGGACCTGGAGCCGTTCAAAGGACTGCTGCTCGGTCTTTTCTTCGTTGCGGTCGGTATGGCAGCGAATCTGGGACTGCTCCTTTCCATGCCACTGCGAGTGCTCACAGTCACTGGCGGATTCCTGGCGATCAAGCTCATCGCGACCACCCTCCTCGGCAAAGCGTCGGGTCAGTCGACAACGTCATCCTGGCGTCTGGGCTTCACGCTGCCGGCTGGCGGCGAGTTCGCGTTTGTGCTGTTCACCCTGGCGGCACGCGAGCGAATCATCGGGGATGAGTTGGCGGACCTGTTGGTTCTTTCAGTGACGCTGTCGATGATGATCGGGCCGCTGCTGCTGATTCTCTACGATGCATTCCACAGCCGCTTCGACACCGAACCCGCGCGGCCTTTCGACGATATCGACGGAGGCGAGAGCCGAGTCATCATCGCTGGCTTCGGCCGCTTTGGTCAGATCGTCGCGCGTGTGCTGACTGCCCGACGCATCAAGTTCACCGCACTCGACTCCAATCAGACTCACGTCGATTTCGTCAGGAAATTCGGTAACAAGATTTATTACGGGGACGCGACACGACTGGATCTTCTGCGTGCCGCCGGCGCGGAAACCGCGCTGATCTTCGTCTTGGCCATCGACGACGTCGACGCCTCCGTCCGTACGGCGCAGATCGTGAAGGAACAGTTTCCGAAGCTGAAGATTTTCGCGCGTGCGAGGAACCGGCAGCATGGGTTCGCTTTGAAGGACGCCGGCGTGCGCTACCTGATTCGCGAGACTTATGTGTCGAGCCTCGAGATGGCGACAGCCGTGCTGGAGACTCTCGGGGAGCCCACTGCCACCGCGAAAGCATTGGTGCGCAAATTCCGGCAACATGACGAGGCGACCTTTGACGCGCAGTACGCGGTCAAGGACGACGAGACCAAGTTCATCGCCACTTCGCGGGCCGCAGCCAGCCAACTCGAGGAGCTGTTTGAGGCTGACGTGGCCAAGACCGAGTAGCACCGATGGATGACGCCCTGAGAGTTCGTGAGTTCTGGTTTGGAAAATCGCTGACGGGGGCGCTGCCCGGTCAGGGCGAGCTGGCGTCGCAGGCGGTGCTGCTGAAGCGCCGTGTCGACCTTTGGTTTGAGACGAACCCGAAGCTGGTTGGCCAACAGGACGAAATCGTCCGCGCGCAATTCCAGGACCTCCTGGAGCGTGCAGTCCAAGGTGAGCTGGATGGCTGGGCTGACAGCCCGCGCCGTCGGCTCAGTCTCATCATCCTGCTCGATCAATTTCCTCGGCAGATTTACCGCGGTACGGCGCAGGCGTTTGCGTACGATCCTGCTGCGTTGGCGCTTACTCTTTCCGGTATGCAGTTGGCTGCGGACGGGGCGCTCAATCTGGTTGAGCGGCTCTTCTTTTATATGCCGCTGCAACATGCGGAATCGACGGAAGTGCAGGATGAGGCGGTGTCAGCTTACAAACGGCTCGTGGCGGAGAGTCCGGTTGAGCTGCGATCGACCTTTGAGAAGTCGTTGGAGTACGCGGAGCACCACCGGGATCTCATACGGCAGTTCGGGCGCTTCCCGCACCGGAATAAAATCCTTGGGCGGGAGAGCACGCCTGAGGAAGTGGCGTATTTAAAGAAGACGGGTGAAACGTTCGGACAGTGATAACCGGCACTGGCGGCGCGGACGCCGCGAGCGGATTTTGCAATCAGGTGGCGACGGCGGCACGGTAGCCGGCTGACTAGCTGTTGGCGGCGCGGATGCAGGGTCGGCGACAGCGGTGCACCCACCGAAAGCTACGCTACCCGTGGATCAAGCGCTCCAGACGCCGGACCTGACGCTCCAGGTCACCGCGCGACTCGATCAGTTCAACAGCGAGCGCGGCGCCCGTGACATTGACACCGAGGTCGCGCATCAAGCGGCCGGCGATGCGCAGACGCGGCAGTGACGCCGCGGGTACCAGCCACTCGGCGGGCGTGGGACCGCGCGACGTGACCACGCCGAGCTCAATCAGCTCTACCACTTCCGTCAGGTCGATGAGGCATAGGCGACACACGTCTGTAACGGCGATCCAATCCGCCTCGCCGAGCAGGCGCGCATCCGGCACGTTGTTCGGTGTCGCCATGACTAACCCCCCAGATCCGCACGAGGATTGAAGTTCAATTTCTGCTTCATGTCCTCAAACACCGCCTTGGCTTCCGGCGTATTCGCCGGCGGCACCACGATCTTGAGCTGAATGTACTGGTCGCCCGGTGTTTGCCCCGGCAACCCACGTCCGCGCAAGCGTAGTTTCTGCCCCGACTGCGAATTCGGCGGAATCCGCATATCAACACCGCCGCCCAACGTCGGTACCGTCACCGTTGCTCCCAGCGCGCTTTCCCACGGAGTGATTGGCAGCGTGAGTGTCACATCGCGGCCGTCCAACTGGAACAGCCGGTTCGGCTTCATATGCACTTCGAGGTACAGATCACCGGGCTTGCCGCCGCCCGTCGATTGCTCTCCCTGACCAGCGAGGCGGATAAGTTGGCCCTCGGTGACTCCAGCAGGGATAGTCACCTTCACGGTGTGCGTCTTTAAATCCAACGTCCCATCAGGCTTCAGATCCGGACGCTTGAGTTCGAGCGTGCGGGTTGTGCCTGCATAGGCTTCTTCGAGGTCGATGTCGACGCGCGCATGGTGATCACGCGCGGCGCGGGCGCCAGCGCCGCCAAATGGATTGCCACCTCCAGCGCCGCCACCACCGAAACCTCGCTGACCAAACAGCGACGAGAAGAAATCGCTGAAACCTTCAGCGTCCTCAAACTCCTCGGTGTGCGGCGCTCCGGCGCGCGCGCGTCCCTGACGGGGACCGCCACGAAACTCGAACCCACTGCCCCAATCCGGCGGGGGTCGGAACTGCTGACCCTGCTTGTAGTCGCTGCCGAGCTGATCGTATGCGGCACGCTTCTCGGGATCCTTCAGGACCTCATAGGCCTCCTGGACCTCCTTGAACCTCTTCTCCGCATCCTTCTCTTTGCTGACGTCCGGATGATATTTGCGCGCAAGACGCCGATACGACTTCTTGATCTCATCAGCGGTTGCGGTGCGGGCCACGCCCATTATTTGGTAGTAGTCGCGGTATTCCATGAGTCGTTACAGGCCTCAATTGAGCCGGAGAAATGGGGGCACAGGGGCGTTCAGGCAAGAGGTTGAAAGCAACGCGCGGGCCCCAACTCTCCGTAGGACCATGAACACGAACGCCGCTTCAGCGACAGATTCTATTCTGGTCGCATGCCCACAGTGCCACTCGGTCGTACGTACCCCCTCAGGTCGCGTGGGCGAGCATCCCAAGTGTCCCAAGTGCAAAGCGCAGCTTCTTGATGGCCACGTGGTTGCCCTCGATGCAGCGTCGTTCGTGACTCATACGTCCAAAGGCAGCTTGCCTGTCCTCGTCGATTTCTGGGCGCCGTGGTGTGGGCCCTGCAAGATGATGGCGCCCGTGCTGGACCAGACGGCTCAGCGGCGTGCCACCACACTCCAGATTGGCAAGGTGAACACCGACGAGCAGCAGGAGCTGGCAGGGCGATTCAATATCCGCAGCATCCCTACCCTGATCCTTTTCCAGGGCGGCCGGGAGCTAGCGCGCCACTCAGGGGCTGTCGACGGGTCCACACTTAGCCGCTGGCTAGACGGGGTTCTGCCTCGATAGGTGAATGGGCGGCCGGCTCGCGGTCAGTTACCCTCCGTCAGTTAGCGTCGATTGAACGAATACGACATCCGGCTCCGGCTGGATGACGTTTTTATTGCGATGACAACGGTAGTCCACAGGTGACGCCTTGAACTGCGCCGACTCGGTGCGGTCAGCTGTCCCAAGTGCCCAAATCGATGCAACGCCCGACCGCGGGTAGACCTCCCGAGATGCTAAGGAAGCGTCCCGCCGTGCCGTGAGCGCGTCGCGGCATGGACAACGTCAAACGGCACGACTATTGCACCACGCGCTTATGCTAGAGACATCCCCAATTCCATCCCCCGTAATGCGTCTGTCCCGTCCACCACCCCTGAGGAACCTCCGGGCGTTTTGCATCGCTGCGCGCCACCGCAGCTTCAAGTTCGCTGCGGACGAACTGTTCCTCACGCCCTCAGCCGTGAGCCACCAGATGAAAGAACTGGAGGACTCATTGGGCGTACGGCTGTTCCAGCGCAAGACGCGTGCACTCGAGCTGACAACAGCGGGACACACGTTGCTGGACGAAGTCGAGCCGCTGCTCGGAGCCCTGGACCGAAGTCTCGCCCAGATCGCGCGCCGTAATGGGCGTCACACGCTGCGTGTGTTGTTGCCTCCGTTTTTCGCCAGCGAGTTGTTTATTCCGCGGTTGACCAGCTTCTGTGAAGCTCATCCCGAAATCGACATGCAGATCGACACAAAGGACCCGCGTCCGTCGATTCATCCAGCGACCGCGGACGTCTCCATTCTGTTGTCTGATCAGGTACCGCAGGGACTGCGGACTTCGCGTTTGTTTTCATTGTCACTCACTGCTGTATGCGCCAAGGAGCATGCGCAGACGGTGGCCCGGCTCGGCAGCGAAGTATTCCGGCAGATGTCACTGATCGTACACAAGACGCGGCCGTTCGCCTGGCAGAGCTGGGCCGACGAGGTCGGTCTCGAGACACCCGAGCCGAAGAATGTGATCGAGCTGGATACGATGTTTTCAGTGGTTCGGGCCGCCGAGCGCGGCATTGGTGTTGCGTTGGTGCCGTCTGTGTTGTGTGAGTCATGGTTCCGCTCCGGCTCACTGGTGCGCATTTTTTCTGTCGAACTCGAGACGAACGACACATACTTTCTGGTGAGCCGCCCGAAAGACGCTGAAAAACCCGAAGTCAAAGCCATTACCAACTGGGCGCTCGAACAGTTTCGGCCGCAGCAGTTGAGCGCCGATCACCCGTCAGCCTAATTCTTTTCGTTTGTCGCTCCCTGTCGGTTTTCCTATCGTGTCATCACCCGGACCAACACGGGCAAGTGACACGGATCAAACTGACAGGAGATTGACAAGATGCGTTCATTCAGCCGTAACAGTCGAGAGACATTGAGCGTCCTGGGACTGGCCGCCGCAGCCTCGTTGCTGCTCGGCTCTGCCGCGCAGGCCGGCGAACACAACTTCGTACTGGCCGCTTATACCAACGGTCGGGGCGGACAAGCCCTGGTCAGCGGCGACTACAATGCGGCCGGAAAGGCCCTGGGATTCAAGCCGACTCTCTCCGCGTTTGACACGAGCACCAACAGCAACAATCGCTGTGTTTCCCTGACGGTTACGAAACAGTGGGATGCAGCCCGTGCGGCCTGCGACAAGGCCGTGAATGATGCGGAGCGCGACCGGACCTCGCTGACGGCCTTCGAAATCTGGGCCCGGCCGGCGGAAAATGACTCTGTAGCCGTCGCGCTGTCCAACCGCGCGGTGCTGCATTGGATGACTGACGAAAGTGATGCCGCTGCCGCGGATCTCGAGCGTGCCGCCGCGCTGTCACCGAAGTCCGCTTTCGTTCAGCGCAACAAGTCGGCCCTGGAGTTCTCACACAAACAACTCGCCCGGGCCGATGTTGCCTCCAAGTAGGCGCGGCTCAGCCGAGCTCATCAATCGTTCGCGGCCAATCGTCCTTGAGCAACCGCGATAAGGACCGGTCGGCGAGTATTCGCCCTCCGGTCTGACATCTGGGGCAGTAGTTGGTCTCGTTGTCGGCGTAGCGGATGCGTTGCACCGGTGCGCCGCAGATGGGGCAGGGTTTGCCGAAGCGGCCGTGTACGGCCATTTCCGGGCGGAATGCTGTGACATTCTCGGGGAAGTCCCCGCCAGCCTCTGCGCGGAGCCTTTGAACCCATTCAGGCAACACCTCACGGATTGCATCGTACAGGCGGCGCACCGCGGGTTCGTCGAGCTTCTGTGTCTGCGCGATGGGCGACAGCTTCGCGCGGTGGAGGATTTCGTCGGAGTAGGCGTTGCCGATGCCACTGAAGGTGTGTGGGTCGGTCAGTGAACGCTTCAGCGTGTGATTCTCTTCCAGGAGCTTCTTTCGAAACTCCGCGTAGGATGCGTCGAGAATTTCGAGGCCGCCGGGATCCTGCTCGGCGAGCTGTCGGCTGCTGCCAAATACGAACAGTGAAGCACGGCGTTTGCTGCCGGCTTCCGTGAGAGTGAGCGTTCCTGTATCGAACACGAAGTAGGCCAGCGCGGCGCGGCCGGTCTTCTTGGCTCCCGTTGGAAACCAATGCAGGCGACCGGCGATCATCAGGTGCAACATCAGCCAGTGGTCACCTTCGAAGCCGATGGCCACGCGCTTGCCTATGCGCCGCAGATCGATGACACGGCGGTTGTTCAGTGAGGTCAGCGGTGGATCGAAGGTACGTAGCAGGAAGGGATGCGTGATACGGGACGATTCGAGCTTCGTACCCAGGATGCGCTCCTTCAGCGCCTCAATATAAACTGTGATATCCGGGAGCTCAGGCATCCCTTATAGGCGGTTACCGGCTCGGAAATCGAAATCCGGCTGAATGAGTGGCATTTCGGTGATGGGGCCGTAGCGACCCACCTCGCCACGCAACGCGGCGGCGTCGCCTATCAACACGATGGCTACCGCATCCGGCGCGGGGAAAGCTGTTTCGATCACGCTCTGCACCTGCGGCAACGTGACGCTCTGCAACTGTGAGCTGTAGTTTTCGATGTATCCGGCGCCCAGACCGTATAGCTCTATTTCGCCCAGTGCGACGGTCCAGTCCATTGCCGTTTCAAAATCGAGGGGGTACTGGCCCAGCACGTAGGCCCGGGCTGAATCCAACATCTCCTGGGTCACGGCACTGTGCTTCAGCTGCTGCAGAGTCTGCAAGGACAGGTCGAGCGCTCGGCCCGTGTCCTGTGTTTGAGCAAACGAGCGGATGGCGAACTCGCCTGCGACACTGCCCCGGGTGAAGCCTGAGCGGGCACCGTAGGAGAGGCCCGACTTGACCCGAAGCTCGGTGTTGAGGAGGGAGGTGAATCGGCCTCCGTACAGGGTGTTAGCCAGATCCAGTGCGGCGCGATCCGGATAGTGGCGATCGACGCCGACGTTGCCGATCCAGAAATAGGTTTGCACGGAGCCTGGCGAGTCCACCAGCAACACGCTGCGCTCTTTGATTCTCGTGGGCTGCGGCAGAACCACGGGCGGCCGCTTGGAGCGGGGCCAATCCGAGAAGGCTTTTGTGACTGCTTTCTTGAGCCAGACCGAGTCGACATCGCCGGCCACAATCAACGTGAGTTGGTCGGCGCGGAAGTACGTGTGGTAGTAATCGACTATGTCCCTGTGTGTCAGGCTGGCGAGTGAAGACTCGCTGCCGATCACCGGGCGTGCGTAGGGATGACCTTGGAACAGGTACGCGCGGCCATACGTGCCGATCAGCTCGGACGGGTCGGAGTCCTTGGCGGCCTTGATGAGCTCGATCTGCCGGTCGCGCAGGTTCTCCAGCTCTTCGAGCTTGAAACGGGGCCGCTGCAGAGCATCCGCCAACAGCTCCAACATGAGCTGTTGATCACGGGCCAGGAACTGGCCGCGGATGGCGATGGATTCAGGGCCGGCGGCGGCGTTGAATGTTCCGCCAACGCCTTCGACGGCGTCTACGAAAGCAAAGGCGTCGCGCTTGCCTGCGCCTTTTTCCAACAGGCCAGCGACCAGGGAAGCCACACCGGACTTGCCGGGGGCCGCGGCAGACTCACCGCCCCTGAGGACGGCGTTGAAGGAGACCAGCGGAATGTCGTGGCGGGGCATGACTATCAGCGTCATGCCATTGGAGAGGACGATGCGTTCGTGGGCCGGGACTTTTACGCCGGCGGCTGGCGTGGCGCTGAGGGTCACTGGGCCGGCGTTGCCAGCGGCCAGAGCTGCGGCCACTGGCGTCGTGCCGGAGCTGCCGTCGGTCAGGGTGGCCGCGGCGCTCGCGATCGGGGCGGTACGCGCGCTCGTGAGGCCGGCGGTCATAGCTGGCGCCTGCGTGTCCGCGGGGTTGGCACTCACGCCTCGTCTGCCTCGGCGTCCGTACCCTCCTCCGGCACGAGTACGCCCACTGTCCGGCGGCGCTTGTCCAAAATCTCGCGGGCAACGGCCTGGACTTCCGCGCGAGTGACCCGGTCAAACTGCGCCGGGGCATCAAACAGCTTACCCCAGTCGCCGTGGAATACTTCGTATTCCCCGAGCAGCTGCGCCTTGCCGTCAATGGTGGCCAGCTTCTTCCAGAAACCGGCGGCGGTCATGTTTTTGGCGCGATCCAACTCGGCCTCGGTCACGCCGTGCTCGACTACGTTTGCCAACTCGGCATCCACGGCGGCCTGTACCTCCGCAGGATCGGTACCTTCCGGAAGTGTCAGGAACAGCCACAGCAGACCAGGGTCGAAACCCTCCTGCCAGTGACCTCCAACTTCGATGGCAAGCTGACGCTCTTCAACCAACAGCCGGTGCAGCCGCGATGAATCTCCGTCGACCAGAATCGAAAGCAACAGGTTGACCGCGGGACCGCGCAGATCCGCCGCGGCTGGCGCCTTGTAAGCAATCTGCACCAACGGCGTCTGCGCCTTCCGTTTGATGACGAAGTGACGCTCGCCGAGCTGCTCGGGCTCTACCGCGCGAACTTCCTGGGGCGGCGCCTGCCGGGGAATGTGCTCGAAGTAACGCCGCGCCAGCTCAAACACCCTCTCCGGAACCACATCGCCGGCAAACACCAGCGTCAGGTTGTTGGGGGCGTAGTAGGTCTTGAAGAACTTCTGCAGGTCCTCCAGGCGCCAGGACTGAATGTCAGCCGGCCAGCCAATGGTCGGGAACCGGTACGGATGCGAGACGAACGCGGTCGCCTGGACCTGCTCGCTGAGCATGCCCTGGTTGTTGTCGTCGACGCGCAGGCGGCGCTCGGACCATACGACACCCCGCTCGCTCTCAATCACCGCCGGTGCAAATGCGAGATTGGCCACGCGATCAGATTCGAGATCGAGGACCAGTTCGAGTGCATTGCGGGGGAACCAGTCCTGGTAGACGGTGACGTCGTCACTGGTGAAGGCGTTGTTGGCACCACCTTGCGCCTCCATGAGGCGATCGAACTCGCCCGGTTGGCGGCGCGTCGTGCCGTTGAACATCATGTGCTCGAAGAAATGCGCGAGCCCGGTGATGCCCGGCGCCTCATTGCGGCTGCCGGCGCGCACCCAGTTGTTCATTGCAACACTGGGGATGTTGTGCACCGGCCAGACGATGATGTTGAGACCGTTGGCGAGTGTCGTGGCGCGCACGAGCTCACGGCCGGGCACGGGCGACACATCCGGCTCTACAGCGGCGGTCAGCGAGCCTACGGCGAGGAAATGTGAGCCAAAGCTTTTGTTCATAGCCCGAAGTCTACCGGTCCCATCGCATGGAACGCGTTACCACAACGAAAGTTCGCAATTTGCGTACTTTTATGCCGTCCCTGGGGACGGGCCCTGCCACAGCGCAAGAGGATGGGTACGAATGGCGGGAGCTGCAAGAGACATCGGAACTGGCTGCCCAGTTCGTGGCGTCGGCTGGGGCGAGGCAAAAAAAAGCGCCGCGAGCAGGGGAAGATGCTTCGCGGCGCGCAGTTTAGCGAACACCGGGGAAGTTATTCGCCATTCAAGCCTTACACGGTCTAGCTAAAGCAAGGGGTGTGCCAAGCATGCTGCCTCTAATGAAAACAATGACTTAGCTATGAAGTGTGAACCGTTACCAGGTGACGAGATTTGTCACCTTCAGACGGGACGGCACCCAGGCTTCACCCTGTTCGTCAGTGTGGCAAAACAGCGACGCAGGCTTGGCCGTGCTTTTTGAGCTGATCGCAGATGGTGCGGGCACGACCTTCGTCGCCGACGATTGCCTGGAGGCGGTAGATGCGGCCAGAGCCGGTATCGGCCGGGACAACGCGCTGCTGGAGCCCTTGCAGCTCGGAGGTGTACCTGGCAGTCAGGACGCGCCACTGAGCGGAGGCGCTGGCTTCGTTGGAGTAGGCGCCCAGCTGAATGCCAAAGCCACCCTTCCCTGTGCCGGCGGCTGTGGCTGAGCCAGCTGCGACGGGCATCGACGCTGCCGAGCTTGGGCGTGCTCCTGACGGCGTCCGTGTCGCCGCCGAGGCCGAGCCAGCTCCCGAGGGCGACGCTGTCGCCTGGCCTGAGCCTGCAGCCGCTGCGGCTGCGGCTGCGGCTGCCGAGGGTGATCCGGTCTTTGAGGCG
>Ga0268264_10001509_pt1 | contig 21687 bp, 16 predicted proteins | sample KBSSwiS32_FD_190357 | JGI IMG/M metagenome (GOLD analysis project Ga0268264, IMG submission 190357) | Switchgrass rhizosphere microbial communities from Kellogg Biological Station, Michigan, USA - KBS Switchgrass S3-2 (SPAdes) (version 2) | ecosystem: Host-associated > Plants > Roots >...
CTGCTCCGGCTTGTCGCCGGCCAGCGCGCCCTGGCTGTGGAGGACGCGCAAGAAGTTGCCGATGTCGCGCTTGAGGTCGTTCCACAGCGGCTTTTCGTTGGGTTCGAAAATCGCCCAGCGGGTGCTGATTGCGATCGACTCCTCGATCATTGCGAACAGCCGGCGGACGTTGAGGTATTTCCAATTGCTGGCGCTCGGCGCGACGGTGCGGCCGCCCCACACGCGGATGCCTTCGCGGCTGAACACCCGGATGACGTTGACCCCGGCCGGGTTGAGCACGTCATGCTCGGCGCGCGAGACGACCTTCGTCAGGCCGTTGGCAATGCCCCTGATGGCCATGTTGGCCGGGGCCTTGTGGACGCCCCGGGTCGCATCGGACTGCGCCCACAGCCCGGCCATGAAGCCGGACGGGGGCGCGGGGATGAGCGGGACCTGGTCGCCCGGTTTCACCACCGCGAGCAGGTCGGGGACCAGCACCCACGGGAAATAGAAGGCGCCGTAGCCGCCATCGCTGTTGCGGCAGCGCATGCCCGGCTTCTGCTTCTTGCCGCCACTGTCGCCGGGGGCGCTGACGGTGCCGACGCGGGTCAGCTGCTCGACATCGTCGACCGTCTGCGGCCCGTCGAGGATCGCGACGCGGTCCTTCATGCTCTCGGCAGCGTCGAGAAGGGCGTTGTAGGATTGCTGGTCGATGCGCCCCGGCGCGGCGATGATCGCGATTTCATCGATCAGGTTGAGCGCGTCGAGGCCGGCGTTGATTGGCTCGCCGTCGCCGATGTTGGCGATGTAGCAACGGGTGCCCTGGTTATCGAAGAAGCCTTTGACCGCAGTGACCAGGTCGGTCGACTTCTTGCTGTCGCCGACGAACAGCTTGAGGAACTGCGTGTAATTGTCGACCGGAATGGCGTCGCCTTTGCCATAGTCCGTCGGTGCGGTGCCGACGAAGCCGGCGGTCGAGGTGCCGACCTGCTCGATCGGCCGCGCGCCGCTGTCCTGTTCCTCAACGAAAACGCCTGGGCTGAGATACGAAGGCATGGTCAGGGCTCCATATTGAGGGTGATGATATTGGGATCGCCGGGCTTGAGCTCGACGTCGGTGGTGCGGCCCTTGGCGCTGACCGTCGCGCGGACGGTCATCCCGTCGGGCGCGGCGAACGCGAATGCGCCGTCACTGCCGGTCACGATCAGCCGGTCGCTGTCGCGGACCTGCAGGCGGGCGCGGGGAATGGGGCAGCCGTTCTCGGCGCGGACCACGCCGGCGACGCGCGCTTGCGGATGGAGGTCGATGACCCGCTCGCGCACCGGCTTGGCGCGCGGCAGGTCGCGGCGGCGGGTGAGGGCGAAGCTCGCCGAGAGCGAGCCGTCGGTGCCGCGCACGACCTCGCTGCGCTGGTCGAGGTCATCGCGCTCGAGCATGGCGAAGGCGAGGTCGGCGAGCGCCTGGTGGCCGGCGACCGGGTCGGCGAAGGCGATGTCGAAGCGATAATCGAGCTGCAAGCGGCCGGAGACGGCGTCGCCCGAGCGCGGGCCGTTCGTCGCTTCGACCCCGACGAGGCGAATGAGGACGGCTTTGTCGGGCGGGGACTTCGACTGGGCACCGGCGACGGCCGGAGCAACGATGACGGTGGCGTCCGGGCATACGGTGCGGGTCCAGTCGACGAGACTGTTGGTCAGATCAGCAGCGTCGTGCGTGCCCGCCATGCACCCCCTCAACAGCGCAAAACCCGCTCAACCCCGCGAAGACATTACTTCGCGAGCCCAACACGAGGCTAAATACCAATCGAGTGCACCCCTTTTAGCGAGGAGCCCTGTTCTGCTCCACGCATAAGTCGACGACTCGACCAACGGTCAGACTATATTGAAACAACTGCTGTGTTGCGAGTCACGCAAGGCTCGCCCGTAACAGTTTGGGATTCACCACAATGACTCACAAGTTAGGCGCGATTTACTTTGAGTTAAATTGCAGTCGATCGTCGTTCGGCTTGTCCCGGATACGGTATGTGATACTTTTGCAGATTGTGCCGATTCTCTCGGGGGCGAAAGATGACGAACCTCTTTCGCGGTCGGCCGACCGTGTTTTTAGCTCGTGTCTACGCGGTGGCATGGCCCGTCAGGACTAACGCTGCCGCGGCAGCAAACGGCGTCTGTCGTTGACGGCGCGTGCCGCCCGCCATGATCTCGCGCTGCGATTGGTCGCGGGCGTTGCGGCCGCCGCGTTCCTCGCCACCGGTTATTTTCTGATCGCCTCCCCGGCGGCCGATACGCTGTCCGGGTCGAGCGACCGGCTGACGGCGAGCGCACCGAATGCGATGGCGCTTTACAACCTGCGCGCTGCAGCGGTGATGGATTTTGCCGGCCCGCCGGGCGCGGGACTGGAGGTCGCCGCGACCACCGCCCGCTTGGCACCAACGACGCGCAATGCGCTGTTCGCGCGGCGAGTTATGATCCCGAATGTCAAAGGTGCGTCATTCGCCTGGTCGGCCGCCGCCGCCCCGGGGCAGAGCGTGCGCATCCGCTTCGGTAACCAGCGGCAGGACGCGATTGCCGGGCTGATGCTTGAGCCCGGGCCGGCGGGCGACAAGCCGCTGCTGCGGATTCGCGCGATCGACACCAACCTTACCGCCGAGATCATGGGCGCACCCGCGACGGCTTCCTTCGGCGGCGTCACCTTCGCTGATCCGGCCAACCCGTCGGCGCCGATGCAGATCGAGGTCCCGACCGGGGAGACGCTGACGCTGGCGTTTGACGGCGCGGACGCGGTGCAACGGGCACGGCTGATTCCGGGGGAAACGCTCGACCGCGGCCATACGCCGGCGCTGTCGCTTGGCCGGGTCGAAGTCGGGCAGCCGTCGGCCGCGAACAGCCAGCCGCGCCTGACCTCGGTTGCCGAACAGGCCTGCGCCGGGAAGCGCGGTCGGCTGCTCCTGCTGCGGCCTGCGCCGCTGACCTGGGATTGCCGGCTGGCGAAGGACGAAGCGCACGATCCGCTCGCCGCTACCGGGCTTTCGCTCGCTGCGGGAAGCATTGGCATCGCCCTGACCGGGAGCGCTTACTCGAGCAGCGGCGGGCGGCTTCGTCCTGCCGGATTATGGTCGCGGGTCGCGGGCAATCCCGCCGTCGCGGCGCTGATGGTCGCGCTGGCGGGCGCGATCGCCTGGCCGCTGTGGCGGCTGCGGAGGGGAGGATAGCATGGGTGATCTCGCACCTGGCGTCGAAGCGGTCGGTATTGAGGGCGACGAAGCGGGCGAGCCGCCATCGTCGAGCGGCGGCGGGCCGGTCGGTTCGACGGGCGTCCCGTACGAAGCGGAGTATGAGACCGGATCGAGTGAAGCGGGCAGCACGACCGGTGCTGCCACGCTCAAGCTCGAAGTCGAAATCCTCACCGCTGATGCGGTCGACCGCGTCGCCTACGAAATCGCCAACCGCGTGGCGGCCAAAACGGGAGCGGCAAAGATCAGGTCGGTCACGGTGGTGAGCCCCGAGGTCATCGCCTACCTCCGCCTCCATGCGGCACTCGAGGCCGAGGTCGCATCGCTGGAGGCGATGACCGCGCGGGTGGCCGCGGCGGCGCCGCCAGATTCGGTCGAAACCACGGATGCGGCGGCGTTCAGCCAGGTCGCGGTCGACGTTGCCGAGACTGCGCGCAAGGCAATCAAGAGTGCGACTCTCGCGGTCGGCATGCTGGCGGTGTCGACCAGCTACAGCGGGCGAACCGGCACGGCGCGTCAGGTGGTCCTCGATGCGGCGCTCGGCAAGCATCTTGCCGCCAAGGGCCTCGACGTCGATCTGCCCCAGCGCGCGCTTCCGGCGACGGAGCCGCGCGGCCTGTTCGCGCGCATGCTCGAGCTGCGCTCGCGCTGTGCCAATGGCGGCGACGCGATGGCGATGATCGCGAGCACGGTCGACAATTTGCTGAACCTGGTGTTCGGCACCGCGGGCGGCGCAAGCAGCGCACCGCTCGCCCAGCAATTGATGCTGGCCGACGGGATTGCGCGCGGGCTGACCAAGGGCCGCGCGGTGCTGTTCGCCGACATCGCCTTTTCGGGCGGCAGCTACCGCACGCGCAAGTGGATCTTCAACTTCCTCTTTGGTCGCGACGGCGTGAGCTACAGCGGCGGCGCTGGCGTCACTTACTTCCTGTTCCGCGCCGACGACCGCGCGACGCTGGATAGCGATACACTGTACTTCGCCTCGCCCCATGGCCGCTTCGAGCATGTCGGCGGCGGGCAATTCAAACCATCCAACCTCAACCCATAAAGCAGGAGAGAAACCATGGCGCGTTGCCCCTTTGCCCAATGGATGCCGATCTCCGGTTCGTGCGGCAGCAACGTCGGCGGTCCGTACCGGATCGTCCATCACACGACCGAAGGGAGCACCGCGGCTGCGGCCTTCCAGGCGTTTCGGGCGCATCGCTCCGATCCGCATTTCACGGTCGACGACCGCGGCATCACGCAGCATATCGACACCTCGCTTGCCGCCCGCGCGCTGCGCAATGCCGAGGGCGGCGTGCAGACCAACCGCCTGTCGGCGATCCAGATCGAAGTCGTCGGTTTCGCCGGGCGGCCGAAGTCGCGCCCGACGCTGGAAAATGTCGCCCGCCTGTGCCGCTGGATCGAGCAGGCGCACGCCGTCCCGCAGGCGTGGCCCAACGGCTTCCCCAAGCCTTCGATCAATGGGCAGGATCCCGGCGGTCACAATCGCAACGCGGCCGTGTGGGCCTCGCACGGCGGCCATTATGGCCACTCGCAAGTGCCGGAGAACACGCATTGGGACCCGGCCTACACGCAGAACGAGGCGACCTTCGTCCTTGCCTACAATCCCGACATGGCGGGGCTCGGCGATCCGGCGATGGAGGAGTTGCGCGAGCATTTCCCCGAATCGGTCGACTTCAAGGACACCGACGGGATCGCCATTCCCGACCACTCCGATGTCGAAGGCTCCGACGCGGATTGCCCGGTCAGTGAGAATGAGTTGTCGGAATGAGCGATGGATCGCGATGCCGCCATCATCGCGTCGGTGCCGGGTCTCGCCGAGCGGCTCGATCGGGCCGGCGTCGATGACTGGCTCGGCCACCAACGCACGGTCGTGGTCGCGGGCCGAACCCTGTTCGTGCTCGACGGCGACCGGCTCGCCAGCAAGGCCGAAGCGATGCTGAGGTTTGCGCATGAGCGCGGCCTCGTCAGCGACGCTGAAGCGCACAAGGCCGCGACCGCAGAGCCGCTGCCATCCGACGTCGAAGGCGTCGAAATCGATAGTCCAGAGGGAGAGGTGTGATGGGGAACCTGTATTCGGTCCTCAAAGACAAGCTCAACAAGATCGAGGTCAACGGCAATACGCTGTACATTGCCGAAGGGGACACGTTGCTCGACGACGATCAGCTGCAGACCTACGCCGACGTCCGCGAGGCGGAGAATGAAGCGCGCGCGGCGGCCAAGAAGGCCGACAAGAAGGGCTTCGGGACGTCCCGGCTGGAGGTCAGCCACGGGCTGGTCGCAATGACCAAGGACGGCAAGGTGATCCGGTGGAAGCCGGGAACGATACTCAGTTACCGGGTGGTCCGCTCAAGCTTTCAGACGCAGCAGCAATACGACCTCGTCTGCGCCAACCTGAAGACTGCAACCGACGCGTGGGAGCAGACCTGCGGCATCAACTTCCAGCACAATGTCCAGCAGGACGGTGAGCCGGGAACCGGCCCCAATGGCTGCATTTTCGTCTGCTACGCCTTTGACGCCGGCGGCAGCGTGATTGCGTCGTCCTTCTTCCCCAGCGATCCGCCCGACCGGCGTCACCTGCTGATCGATCCGAGCTACTTCACGACCAGCTTCGACAAGGTCGGCGTGTTCCGCCACGAACTCGGGCACATCCTCGGCTTCCGCCACGAGCACATCCGCAACGAGGCCCCGCCGGTCTGCCCCAACGAGCCGCTGTGGGATACGCAGGTACTCAGCGCCTACGACCCGCATTCGGTGATGCATTATTTCTGCGGCGGCCTCGGCTCGCACGATTTGTCGATCACCGACCTCGACCGCAAAGGCGCGCGCATGGTCTACGGCCCGCCGCTCAGCGCGGCGGCGCTGGTCGACCCGGCCTAGGGGCTGATGGAGGAGCGGATCACCTCGGCGCCGGTGGAGGGGGAAAGCCCTGACACGCCGCCCGCAACCGCCGCCACGGCGCAGAGCCAGGGCGGCGGTTCGGCTGTTGCACCCGCCGCTGGGGCACCGGCGCCGGACGTTCCCGCCCAGTCGATCGCCTTTCGGCTTGGCCCGCGGCTGCGCTGGGCGGCGCAGACTCCGCGCTACGAGCGCAAGGCTGGCGACCCCGTCTACCGGCCGCTGCAAATCTATACGATCGACCCGTCCCGCCACCGCCGCGAGGGCCAGACGGCGGAGATCAACATCCCGTTTGAGCGGCTGCGCAAGGGACCCAACGGTTGCCGGTTCCGGGTGATCAAGACCGATGACTCACCACTCGAACTCTATAGCGAGGTCGACCTCAACGACGTCTCGCTGCTGATTAGCAACGGCCACAGCCCGGCGCCGACCGATCCCGTATTTCACCACCAGATGGTCTACGCCGTAGCGATGACCACCTATGCGATTTTCCGCTCGGCCTTGGGGCGGGAGATCAGCTGGGGCTTCCCGGACGCTAAGCTGCGTCTCGTGCCGCATGCGTTCGAGGCCGCGAACGCGCAATATGTCCGCGACGAGAAGGCGCTGCTGTTCGGCTGGTACAAGGTCGAGGCGAGCAACAAGGTCGACATGCCGGCGGGCGCGGTCATCTATTCGTGCCTGTCGCACGATGTCATCGCGCACGAGCTGACGCACGCCTTGCTCGACGGGCTGCGCGTGCGCTTCGACCGCGCCTCCAACCCCGACGTCGGTGGCTTCCACGAAGGGTTCGCGGACCTCGTCGCGATGCTCCAGCGGTTCACCTACCGCAACGTCGTCCGCAGCATCATCCTCACCACCCGCGGCGATCTCACCCGTTCGGGCGAATGGTCGAAGCTGGTGTTTGAAATGGCGCGCGGGCAGGGCGACGTCGCCTTGCGGTCGATCGATCTCGCCGGGGCGCATCGCTACAATGAAGCGATCGAGGAGCATGAGCTGGGGACGATCCTGGTGTCGGCCCTGCTCGACGCGTTCGTCACCATCTACACGCAGAAGGCAGCGCCGGCCATTCGCCTCGCGACGGGCGGGCGCAACAAGCTGGACGAGGACGATCCGATGCCTGCGGACCTCGTCAACCAGCTGACGCACACCGCGTCGAAACTCGCGACGCAATTGCTGACGATGTGCATTCGCGCGATCGATTATTGCCCGCCGGTCGACATCACGATGGGCGAGTATCTGCGGGCCTTGGTGACGGCCGATCACGATCTCGTGCCCGACGACCAATATTCCTATCGCGAAGCGCTGATCGATGCGTTCCGCAAGCGCCACATGTTCCCGCAAAACGTGCCCGCCCTGAGCGAGGACGCGTTGTTGTGGCTGCACCCGCCGAAGCCGATTTTCATTCCCGGCCTCAACTTCGGCGACCTGCGCTTTTCCGCCGACCCCGGCACCGCGGCCGACGCCGAAGAGGTCGCCCGCCAGGCCCGGCTCATCGGCGAAACCGTGTGCCGGCCCGAAAACCTCGACCTGTTCGGGTTGGCCGACCCGCACGACAAATATTTCTCGCCCGACAAGGTCGATCCGCCGGTGGTCGAATCGGTCCGCTCGCTGCGCCGCGTCGGGCCCGACGGTCAACTTGCGTTCGGCATCGTCGCCGAGGTCATCCAGCGCCGATATGTCTCGGGCGGCGGCGGCTATCCGGCCTTCACCTTCCGCGGCGGCTGCACGCTCATCATCGGCGCCGAGGGCGAAGTTCGCTACATCGTCGCAAAGGGCATCAAGAGCGAGCCGCGACTGATCCGGCAGCGCGACTATGCGGCGACCAACGGCGCCGATGTCTACGCGCTCGACACCTGCCGCCACGAGCTTGGCCGGCGCTCCGGAACGCAGCCAATCATCACCGGCGGGGAGCAATAGGCCGATGGCGAAACTGACACCGTTTGAGGACCGTCGCCGGCACATCATGGTTGAGGCCGGCAAGCGCTGGCAGAAAAGCGCGCGCGGTCAGAAGGTGCTCGACCAGCTAAGCGCGCTCGGCGCCGACCCCGCCGGTCTCGACGCGCCGCTGCGCGAGAAGCAGTTCGGCGAACGCTCCGCAGTGCTGCGGCAGGCGGCGGAGTTGCGCGCCGCGGGGCGGCTGCCGATCGGGCTCGAGCGCAAGATCGGCTCGACGCTCGACTTCGTCGAATATGGGCCGAGTGAAGCGGCGCGGAAGGCGGGGCGACCGGTGGTGCGGATCGTCAGCAGCTGCGACCCCAACGTCGAAGCGGACGGGTTCGCGACCGGCTTCCTCGTCGCGCGGCAGCTGTTGCTGACCAACTGGCACGTCTTTCCCGACATCGCGTCGGCGCGTGGCATCGGTGCCAATTTCTTCCATGAAAAGGGTGAGAATGGGCTGGCGATCGGCGTCACGGCTGAGGTCGATCCTGACTACTTTTTCCTATCGAACGAGCGCCTCGATTTCGCGCTGGTCGGGGTCAAGCCGGTGGCCGTATCCGGCCAGAGCCTCGCCGACGTCGACCCGGCCGCGATGAGCTCGGCGCCGGCGAAGATCCTGATCGGCCAGCCGGTCAACATCATCCAGCACCCCGACGGCGGGCCCAAGACCTGGGTGACGATGGACGACAACCGCCTGGTCGATATCTCCGATGACGGGTTTCTCCGCTACACCGCCGACACGCTCGAGGGGTCGTCGGGCTCGCCGGTGTTCAGCAAGGCGTGGGAGCTCGTCGGGCTGCACCATTCGGGCGTGCCGGAGATGCACGACGGCAAGATTGTCAGCGTCGACGGGACCGAGTGGAACGAGGACATGGGCGACGCCAAGGTCCACTGGATCGCCAACGAAGGCGCGCGGATCAGCGCCGTCGTGCGGGCGCTGGCCGAAGCGCGGCTCGACGATGCGGGGCAGCAGGCGATCCTCAATGCCCTCCTCGCCGGGACTGGCGACCCGGTCGAAGAGGTGAAGCGGCTGCTCGACGGGACCGCCCCGGAATCTACCGGCGTCACGCCGGACGTACCGGCGATCACCACGAGCGATGGCAAGATCATGTTCAGCGGTCAGGTGACGATCATCCTCGGCCAGCCGGCAGGCGGCTCGGGCGCGATTGGCGAAGCGCTCGAAAAGGTGATCCAGTTCGATCCCGATTACGGCGACCGCGAGGGTTATCAGCCTGACTTTCTCGGCAAGGGGCTAATGGTGCCCCCGCCGACGGTCGGCAAGGATCGCGCGGCCGAGCTGCTGCTCAAGGACGGCAAGCCGCACGTGCTCGACTATCATCACTACAGCCTGGTGATGCACGCCGAGCGGCGGCTGACGATGTGGACGGCGGCCAATGTCGACTATAGCGCCGACCGGCGAAAGATCGGCGGCCGCGCCGGCTTCGGCACCGACAAATGGGTGTTCGATCCGCGCATCCCCGCCGAATTCCAGCTCGGCGACCAATTTTACGAGCCGGCCAGGCAGTCTGACCGCGGGCATATCGTCAGGCGGCAGGACAGCGCCTGGGGCGACACCCCGAAAGAGGTCGAGTTCGCCAATTCGGACACTTTCCACTGGACCAATTGCACGCCGCAGCATGCCGCCTTCAACCGCGCTGCAGCGCCGAGCAAATACAACCTCTCCGAAGGCCTGTGGGGCGGGTTCGAGGTCTATACGCAAAGCCAGCTGCAGCATGGCGAAATGCGCGCCTGCATCTTCGCCGGACCGGTGCTTGCTGATGATGATCTTGAGGTCGATCTCGGCAAGGGCCCAGTGCGCGTCCCGCGCACCTTCTGGAAGGTGGTGATCGTCAAGGCGCCGGCGGCGGCGAAGACGTCCATCCAGGCGTTCGGCTTCCTGCTCGACCAGAAGGAGCTGCTCGAAAAGTTCGGGATCGAGTTCGCCCCTGGCCGCTTCGCCCGCTACCGCGCCGCGCTCGCCGATATCACCAAGGCGTCGGGCGTGGCGTTCGACAAGACCATCGTCGCCGCGGAGGCGCCGCTCGGAATCTAGTCACAATTGCGAGGAGATGTCCGTGCAAACCCCCGCCGATTATGCTGCCCGCTTCGAGAAACTGACCGTCCCGTCGCTTGACGGCAGTGCCGACCTCGCGACCGGCATCGCGGTCGACAAATATCTGCTCGGCGTGCGCCCCGGCGGCTTCGATGAGCGCGTCCGCCTCGAACAGAAAATCCAGAAGGACCTCGCGATCCGCCGCAAGGCCGACAAGGCGGCCAAGATCAATATCCGCGTCAGTACCGCCGACGGCATCAGGGAGCGGTCGTTCGACGGCCTCAACCACAAGGACGCCAGCGACCAGCTGTGGAAGCTGATCAGCTACCCCTATGTCGGCAAGGGCTCACCCGAGGGGTTGCAGGCCCTGCTGCAGCTGGCCACGGTCGAGCTCCCGGGCAGCCCGGCGCTGGTCAAGCCGGCCAACTTCCAGTCTTATTGCAGCAAATGGCTCGGCCTCGATTGCAACGGCCTGGTCGGAAATTTCCTCCGTCATATTTATTCTGGGATCGACTGGTGGGACTTCACCACCACCGACAGCGGTCTCGATCCGAACAAGGACATCAAGGTCATCTGGGATGCGTTCGGCGGCACCGAGCGCAAGACCGCCGCGGACATCAATTTCAAGGAACTCAACCTGCTCGTCATGGTCGACGGCACGACCGGCAAGATCGTGCCCGGCGGGCCCAGCGGAAGCGCTGGCCACATCATGATTTCGCAGCCCCATGAGATCGAATACGACACCGGGCTGACGACGCTGGGCGCGAAAAAGGACGCGGAGATCCCGGGCTTGATCGTGCTTGAATCGACCGGCGCCATCGACAGCGCCGACAAGAAGGATGGCGTCGCGAAGTCGGCCTATGCCTACGTCAATCACCCGAAGCTCAAGGATGTCATCCTCGTCCGCCGCGGGCTCAACAACAGCAAGCTTAGCGTCCGCATCAAAGGCGCGGCGTGGAATGGCTGACGCGCGGACCAAGAGCGCGTCCAGCAGCCGTCGGGCGGCTCCAAGCCAGTTTGCCGCGTTTGAGCCGTTCCTGCGCATGTACGGGACGACGACGAGGGTGCTCGAAGCGGCGCGCGACCTCGCGTTCGTTGCCGAAGATCTCAGCCAGCCGGCGGATTCCCCGCAGGCGTATGGCGCGGTGCTTGATCAGACCGACTTGCTGCTCGGTTTCCTCGCCGTCGGTCTCGAACTTCGCGGACAGGAATCTTCGGCGGCATGGTTCGTCGAATGGCTTGCCGAGCACGGGTTTCACGGCGACGGCGTGATCGAATACCGGCGTCAGCGCATTGAAAAGTCGGCCGGGCACCGCCGCGACATTCAGGTGATCCCGATCACCGCCGTCGAAGACCAGTTTCTTCCTCGTTCGGTCGAAATTGCGCGGCGGACCGTGGCACGCGATCGGGCCGACGCCCGGCATTTGCTGTTCGCCCTGCTCGAGCATGCGCCGGACAAGGAATGGTTCACCGACGTGCTCGATAGCGAGGGTCTCCGAGACTTTCGCCAATATTACCTGCGGCGCCTCGAACGCAGCCATGAGGAAGGCGAGAATCTTGGTGCGTGGCGCGACCTTGTCGGTGAGCCGAAGGCGGGCGAAACCGTCGGTACCTTGTCCGATGCACCCGCGATGGTCGACGCGCTCGGCCGCGAAGCGTTTGCCGAGGTGCTTGCAACGCGCATCCGCCAGGTCAACGAGACGTTGCGCTCGGGCAAGCTCGGCAATGACAGCGCCTTCATTCTCCACATCGACGGACCGTGGGGCTCCGGCAAATCCTCGATCCTCAATTTCCTCAAGACCAACCTCGAGAAGTCCCGGCCGTCGTGGCTGGTCATCGAGTTCAATGCGTGGCGCAACCAGGCCCGCACGCCGGCGTGGTGGCCGATCATCTCCCACGTTGGCGCGGCGGCGGCGCGATTGAGTTGGTTCCATTTCCCCAGGGCCCGGTGGGTATGGATGTCGTGGAACATGCGCATGCGCTGGGTGCCGATCCTGCTCAGCGTGCTCCTGACTGGCGTGTTCGCCTTCTTCGCCTGGCAGGCGGTGTCCGGCCATGAGGCGAAGGATGTCGCCGACACCGCCAAGGATTTGGTGGCGGGCGCGCTGGCGCTGGTCAGCCTGGCCGGCCTCGCCTGGACGACCAGCCGGAGCATTTTCTTCGGCTCCAAGAACGCCGCGGAGACTTACGTCCAGTCGACGGCCGAGCCGTTCCGCCCGATCGTCAGCCTGTTCGAGCGGCTGGTGTGGGCAATCAGGCGGCCAGTCGCCGTATTCATCGACGATATCGACCGCTGCGACAGCCAATATGTCATTGAGCTGCTCGAGGGCATCCAGACTTTGCTGCGCTCGGCGCCCGTAGTTTATGTGGTCGCCGGCGACCGCAAGTGGATCTGTTCGAGTTTCGAAAAGCGCTATGTCGATTTTTGCGGCCAGATCAGCATGCCTGGCCGGCCGCTCGGTTATCTGTTCCTCGACAAGGTGTTTCAACTTTCGACGGCCATTCCGCGTCTCTCCACTCTGCGACAGGCGGCCTATTGGAAGCGCTTGCTGGACACCGGCGAGAGCGCCCGCTCGACCGCCGATGAAGTGAAGCGCCTGGAGGCGAAGGCCGAGGAGGATCTGAAAGGCAAAACCAGCCACGAGGACATCCAGCAGCAGATCGACCGGACCGAGGAGGGCAGCCTGGAACGCGAGACGATCCGGGCGGCTGCTGCCAAGCAGATCACCAGCCCCGAGGCGATTCGCGCCGCAGAGCACCGCTTGCAACCGCTTGCCGGGCTGCTCGAACCCAATCCGCGTTCAATGAAGCGACTGGTCAACGCCTACGGCCTCAACCATGCTCGTGCTTTCCTCGAGGGGCGAACGGTGGCGGTCGAAGCGCTCGCGCGCTGGACGATCGTTGAACTCCGCTGGCCGATCCTGGCCGATTACTTGGCCACCAACTGGACCGACATTGCCGCGGGAAGCCTGCACACCAGCCAGTTCCCCGAAGGCATTCGCGCCCTGCTCGCCGATTCCGACGTGGCGGAGGTGTTCGGCCGCGATGGCGACTCCGGGCACCTCACCAAGGATTCGCTAACACCAATCCTGGAGTGACTAACGGCCGTCCAACCACTGCGCGATGATCGTCGCGATGCGTGGCGCCGCCCGCCCATCGCCGTAGGGGAAGGCGGGGCGCGCCATCGCCGCGTAAGCGAGGGGCTCGGCGAGCAAGCGGCGGACTTCGGCAACGATCGTCTCGGCTGACGTCCCGACGAGGCGCATGTTGCCGGTGGCGATGCCCTCGGGCCGCTCGGTCTTGTCGCGTAGGACGAGCAAAGGAATGCCGAGCGCCGGCGCTTCTTCCTGCATCCCGCCGGAATCACTCAGCACGAGGTCGCAGTCGCGCATGCGCTGGACGAGCAGGCGATGGTCGCGGGGCTCAAGCAGGGTCAGGTTGGGGCATCCGCCGAGCTGCTCGCGAAGCGCGGCGGCCACGTGGGCGTTCGGCGGGACGACGATTTCCAGCTCGGCGATACCCTCGGCGGCGAGCGCGCCCAATGCCGTGGCGATCGACTGGATGCCGGCGCCCCAGCTCTCGCGGCGATGGCAGGTGACGAGCAGCAGCGGCAGGTTGCGCTCGCGGACCCAGGATCCCGGCAAGTCGGCGGCAACGGCGAGCAACGCGTCGATCCCGGTGTTTCCAGTGACGTGCACGTCACCCGGCACGCATTCGTCGCGCAGATTATTGGCCGAGATGTCGGTCGGCGCGAAGAGGAGGCCGGCGAGCGCGTCGATCTCGATGCGATACTCCTCTTCCGGCCAGGGCAGCACCGGGTCGCCGGTGCGCAGGCCGGCCTCGACATGCGCCAGCGGAACGCCCGCCAGCGCGGCGGCGCGCGCGCCACCGAGGGCGCTCGACGTGTCGCCCTGGACGACCAGCAGGTCGGGCGCGTCGCCAAGCAACGGGCCGATCGCCGCCGCGACCTTCTCGACATGATTGTGTGGGCTCGCTTCGCCGGGGCAATCGAGCGTCACGGCAGGGAAGCGGCCGAGTCCGTGCGCGCACGGATCGAGCGACGCATGCTGGCCGGTGAAAATCAGCGACGGCGGCAGGCCGCGCGCGGCAAGCGCGCGCGCCACCGGCGCCAGTTTGATCGCCTCGGGCCTGGTGCCGATGACCAGCCGGATATCTGCGGAGCGCAGCCTTCCCCCTAGCTTCGGCTGGGGGAGTTTGCCTCCGTTATGGAGTTATCTCAACGGAAATTGTCGGCGTAGGCCTGGAGCTTCAGGCGAACCGGCGCCGCCGGGACGACGTGGTAGGCGAGGCCGTGCTTGTCGCAATAAGCGATCGCCGCCTCCTTGCTCGGAAAACCAAGCCGAACCTGGGTGTTGGTATCGCCCGAGCCATTCCATCCCGTCAGCGGGTCCGGACGGAGCGCCTGCTGGCGCTCGAACTCGAGCTGCCATCGACCGGTATGAGCCTTCCCCGACTGGGTCGTGCGGCGGTCAAGCTCGAGGATCCGGGCAACGGTCATCGGTTGATCAACTGGCAAAGACCGGGTGGCAAATCAACCCGTGCTGCTGACCTTTGCCTCGGCCGCTTATCGCAACGCCAGCTCAATAAGCGCGGGCGATGGCGAATTCGACGGCTTCCGTGAGCGCGGCCTTGGCCTTGCTCGCCGGGAAGTTGGCGATCGCGTCGATCGCGCGGCGGCCATAGTGCCGCGCCTGCTCGATCGTGTCGGCCAGGGCTTCGGTCGCGCGGAGCAGGGTGACGGCATGCGCCAAATCCTCGTCCGAGACGCGTTCGCCGCCAATCGCCGCGCGCCAGAAAGCGCGGTCTTCATCGCTGCCGCGCGCGTAGGCGAGGATCACCGGCAGGGTCATCTTGCCGTCGCGGAAGTCGTCGCCGACGCCCTTGCCCATGGTCGCCGAATCCGACGCATAATCGATTACGTCGTCGGTCAGCTGGAAAGCGATGCCGAGATGCTTACCGTAGCTTTCGAGCGCGAGCTCGATGTCCTCATTGGCCTCGGCCACCACCGGTGCGACGCGGCAGGCGGCGGCGAACAGGGCCGCGGTCTTGGCGCTGATGATCGTCAGATATTGCTCTTCGTCGGTCTCGATCCGGCGCTGCGCGGTCAGCTGGTCGACTTCGCCCTCGGCGATCACCGCCGATGCGTGGCTGAGAATGCGCAAGACCTTGAGGCTGCCGTCCTCGACCATCAGCTCGAAGGCGCGGCTGAACAGGAAGTCGCCGACCAGCACGCTCGCGCTATTGCCCCAGATGAGGTTGGCGGTGCGCTTGCCACGGCGCATGCCCGAACCGTCGACGACATCGTCGTGGAGCAGGGTTGCGGTGTGAATGAACTCGACCGCGGCGGCGAGCTTGTGGTGGCGCGTGCCGGGGTAATCGAGGAGGTTGGCGCAAGCCAGCGTCAGCATCGGCCGCATGCGCTTGCCGCCGCCGGCGATGAGGTGCCCGGCGAGCTCCGGAATGAGCGCAACCTTGCTCTGCATGCGATCGAGGATGACGGCGTTGACGCCGTTCATGTCGTTCGCGACCAGCGCGACCATCGGCTCGAGCGATGGCTCGCCGGCAGTGCGCAATGGGTGAACGGTGGCGGTCACGGCGCCGCCCTAGCCGGACGACACCGCTTTTCCTAGCCGCCTACCAGATGTGCACCCGCTTCTCGGGCGGCAGGTACATCTTGTCGCCAGGCTGCACGTTGAACGCCTTATACCAGGCGTCGATGTTGCGAACGACGCCGTTGACCCGATACTTGGCCGGGCTGTGCTCGTTGGTCAGCAGCTGGGCGCGAAGCGCGCCTTCGCGCTGCTTGGTCTCCCAGCTGTAACCGTAGGCGATGAAGAAGCGCTGGTCGCCGGTCAGGCCGTCGATCACCGGCGGTTCGCCATGCTGGGCGACGTAGCGGCGGTAGGCGTCATAGGCGACTTCGAGCCCGCCGAGGTCGCCGAGATTTTCGCCGAGCGTCAACTCGCCCTTGATGTGCACGCCGGGGATCGGTTCATAACCGTTATACTGGCTGACCAGGACCGCGGTCTTGCCGGTGTAGAGCTTCGCCGTTCCCGGCGACCACCAGTCGGCGAGCTTGCCGTGGGCGTCGAACTTGCGGCCCTGGTCGTCGAAGCCGTGGCCGATCTCATGGCCGATGGTCGCACCGATGCTGCCGTAATTGGAAGCCGGGTCGGCACCCGGATCGAAATAGGGCGGCTGGAGGATCGCCGCGGGGAAGGTGATCTGGTTCTGGGTCGGGTCGTAATAAGCATTATTGGTCTGCGGCAGCATGTCCCACAGCGTCCGATCGACCGGCTTCGGGAAACGCGACAGCAACAGCTTCCAGTCAAAATCGTTCGAGCGAATGGCGTTGCCGAGGAGGTCGTCGCGCTTCACCACCAGGGACGAATAATCGATATATTTCACCGGATGCCCGATGCGCGGGTCGAAGGTCGCGAGCTTCTCCAGCGCCTTGGCCTTGGTCGGCGCATCCATCCACGCGCTATTGTCGACCTTGCCCTTCAATGCGGCGAGGATGTTGTCGATCAATTCGTGCATCTGCCGGTCGCTTTCCGGCGGATAGTGGCGCTGGACGTAGATCTGGCCGACGCCCTCGCCGAGCGCGCCATTGACGAGGTTGACGCCGCGCTTCCAGCGCGCGCGCTGCTCGGGCACGTCGCGCAAGGTCTTCGAGTAGAAGTTGAAGTTTGCGTCGTCGAACGCCTTCGGCAGATATTGGGCGTTGCTGCTGATGAAGTGAACGGCGCTCCAGTCCTTCCACGTCTGCAGCGGGACGGTCGCGAACAGCTTCCCTTCCGCCGCGATCGCGCTCTTCTCGCCGACCACCAATTTGTCGACCTTGCCGAGTCCCGATTTGGCCAGCGCCCGATCCCACTGCCACTGCGGGGCGAACGTGCGCAGCTGGGCGCGGGTCATCGGGTTGTAGATCTTGTCGACGTCGCGGCTCTGCTCCGGCGTCCAGTGGATCTTCGCGATCGCCGTCTCGAGCGCGATGATGCGGTCGGCGCGGGCTTCGGGCGTGCCGATTCCGGCGAGCCGCTGCAGCGTGATCAGATAGTCGCGATAGGCCTTGCGGTAGGCGTCATATTTCGCGCCCTTGAGCAGATAATAGTCGCGGTTGGGCATGCCGAGACCGCCCTGCGAGGCATAAGCGGCGTAGCGCGTCGGATTCTTGAGGTCGGGAAAGATCGACACGCCGATCGGCGAATCGAAACCGGGCTCGGCGAACAGGTCGACCAGGTCGCCGCGGGTCTTCGCCGCGGCGATACGATCGAGATACGGCCGGAGCGGCGCTGTACCCAACCGCTCGATCGCCGCTTCGTCCATCCAGCTCGCGTAGAGGTCGCCGATCTGCTGGCCGAGCGCGCCGTTGCCGGCGGGATTCTTGGCCTGGTCCTCGACGATCGCGCGGACGTCCTTTTCGATCTGGTCGTTGAGGACGGAATCGATGCCGGCGAAGGTGCGGTCGGCGGCGATGTCGGTGCGCTTGAACCAGGCGCCGTTTACGTAGTCGAAAAAGTCGTCGCCCGGCTTCACGCCGCTGTCCATCGCGGTCGCGTCATAACCCCAGCTGCCGAATTTGGGCGCAGCGGAGGAGGGGGGAGAAGCCAGCAATGCGACGGTCGCGGCCGCCACTAGAACGTACCGAACACGCATCTCTGAATTCTCCCCCTTAAGGCTTACCAGATGTGGACCCGCTGCTCGGGCGCCAGGTACAATTTGTCGCCCGGCTGGATGTTGAACGCTTTGTACCAGGCGTCGATGTTCCGCACGATGCCGTTGACCCGGTACTTACCGGGGCTGTGCGGATCCGTCAGGATCTGCTGCCGCTCGGCATCCTCGCGGTCCTTCTCCTGCCACGCCTGCCCGTAAGCGATGAAGAAGCGCTGGTCGCCGGTCAGGCCGTCGATCACCGCCGGCTCGCCATGCTTCGCGATATACTCCTTGTACGCCGCATAGGACGCCTCGACGCCGCTGAGATCGCCGAGGTTCTCACCCAGCGTCAGCTTGCCGTTGACGTTGACCCCCGGGTACGGGCTGAACGTGTTGTACTGCGCGACCAGCTTGTCGGTCCGCGTCGCATAGGCCTTGGCGGCGGCGGCTGACCACCAGTCGCGAAGTGCGCCCTTCGGGTCGAACTTGCGGCCTTCGTCGTCGAACCCGTGACCCATTTCATGGCCGATCACCGCGCCGATTGCGCCGTAATTGGCCGCCGGGTCCGCGCTCGGGTCGAAGAACGGCGGCTGCAGGATCGCGGCCGGGAAGGTGATCTGGTTGGCCAGCGGGTTGTAATAAGCGTTGATGGTCTGCGGATACATGCCCCACAAGCTGCGATCGACCGGCTTGGGGAAGCGCTTCAGTTGCAGCTTCCAGCCGAAGTCGGCGGCCCGGATCGAGTTGCCGAGCGGGTCGCCCTTGACCACCTTCATCGACGAATAGTCGATATATTTGACCGGGTGGCCGATCCGCGGCTCGAATGCGGCGAGCTTCTCGAGCGCCGCCTTGCGGGTCGCTTCGTCCATCCAGCTGTTGCCGGTGATCCGCTCGCGATAGGCGTCGCGCAGGTTGCCGATCAGCTCGGTCATCTGGCGCTCCGATTCCGCCGGATAGTGGCTTTCGACATAGATTTTGCCGATGCCCTCGCCGAGCGCACCGTTGACTGCCGCGACGCCGCGCTTCCAGCGCTCGCGCTGCTCCTGAACGCCGCTCAGCTCTTTCGAATAAAAAGCGAAGCGAGCGTCGTCGATCGCCTTCGGGAGCGAGGCCGCGTGATCCGACACGAAGCGGAACGCCAGCCATTCCTTCCACGTCGCAACCGGCGTTGCCGCGAAGATCTTGCCCGCCCCGGCAACCGCCGACGGCTCCGTGACGATCACCTGCTTGGTGCTGCCGAGGCCGGCCTGCGCCAGCGTCGGTGCCCAGGCGAACTGCGGCGCCAGCTTGGTCAGCTGGGCGCGGGTCATCGGGTTGTAGATCTTGTCGATGTCGCGGCGGTCCGCGGCCGGCCACTGCGCCTTCGAAATCTCCGTCTCGAGCGCAATGATGCGGTCGGCAGCGGCCGCGCCGCCGGGCAGGGCCGCCAGCTTCTGGATGGTGATGATGTAGTTGCGATAGGCCGCGCGATGCGCCTCCATCTTCGCACCGGCATCGAGATAATATTCGCGGCTCGGCATGCCCAGGCGCGCCTGGCTGGCATAGGCCGAATAGACATCGGGGTGCTTGAAGTCGGCTTCCATGTCGAGGTCGATGGGGCTCGCATAGCCCGGCTTGGTGAACAGCGTCAGCAGCTGCGCACGGGTCTTGGCGCCGTTGATCTGCGCCAGATAGGGCTTCAGGGGCGCCGTCCCGGCCGCCTCGATCGCCGCCGTGTCCATGAAGCTCGAATAATAATCGCCGACCTGCTGGCCGAGCTGGTCGCGGTTCGGCGAGTTGCCGAGTTTCTCGACGATCTGCCGCACGTCGCTTTCCGCGGCATCGGACAAGGTGACGAACGGACCGGCCGAGGCGCGGTCGGCCGCGATCTTGGTGTTACGGTCCCAGTTGCCGTTGACGAAGCCCCAGAAATCGTCGCCGGGCTTGACGCCCTTGTCCATCGCCGTCGGGTCATAGCCCCAGCTTCCGTAGAACGGCTTGGCCGCGACCGCCGGGGCCGCAACGGCCACCAAGCTCGCGGTCGCGAGCACCAACATCTTGAATTTCATGGATTAACCCTCCGGATAACAGAGTGTCATTGCCGCATGCATCGGTGATTCGGCAAGTTATTTCGACGAACGGCAGGTCAGGGACGAGCAGTTAGCCCGCGGGCAGCGTCAAGCGAGCGAGCAATCCGCCCAAATCCTCGCTCTCCTCGAGCCGGATCGTTCCGCCGTAAATCTCGGCGACGTCGCGCACGATGGCGAGGCCGAGCCCGGTGCCGGGCTTGCCAGTGGTGTCGAGCCGGGCGCCCCGGGTGAACAGCTCGCCACGGTCGGCTTCGGGAATGCCGGGCCCGTCGTCCTCGATTTCGATGTCGACGACCTTGCCCTTGGGCTCGACCGTCACGAACACCCGCCCGCCACCATATTTGGCGGCATTCTCGACGAGGTTGCCGAGCATTTCGTCGAGGTCCTGGCGCTCGACGCGGACCTGGGCGCCGTGATCGCCGGCAATGTCGACCGTGACCTTCTCGTACAGGCGGTCGACGGCGCGCTGCACCGCCTCGAGGCTCTCCCACACGCGGGCGCGCGCCTGGACCGATGAGCGGCGGCCGATCGCGCGGGCGCGGGCAAGATGGTGGTCGATCTGGCGGCGCATCACCGAGGCCTCACGGATCACCGTGTCGTCGAGATCGGGCGAGTCGGCGGTCGCGGCATTGGTGATGACGGTGAGCGGCGTCTTCAGCGCATGGGCGAGATTGCCGGCGTGCCGCCGCGCTTCCTCGGCCTGCGCTTCGCTGTGCGCGAGCAACTGGTTGATTTCGTCCGTGAGCGGCTGGATTTCGTGCGGAAACTCTTCGCCGATCCTGGTCCGCGCGCCGGAGCGGATTGACGATACTTCCTCGCGCACCCGGCGCAGCGGCCACAGGCCGTAGAAGGTCTGCAAAGCGGCCAGCACGATCAGCCCGACGCCAAGTGCGAGGAAGCTCCAGAACAGGGTCGAGCGGAGGCGATGGATCTGGTCGTTGATCGTCTCGCGCGATTGCGCGACCTGGTAGCGCCAGCGCACCTTGGAGCCCGGCAGGACAGCGTCCCGCTCGGCGATGCGCAGCGGCTCGGCATGGTCTTGGTCGGAAAATTCGTTGCTGTCGTAGAGGTGCGGACGCACGTCGATATGGTTGTCCGACACCCGCAGACGACGATCCCACAACGAGCGCGATGGAAAGGTATCGGCACCGATACCGCTGATCTGGAAATAGCTCCCCGAATAGGGCTCGATGAACCGCTGGTCAGCGGGTGCGCGGCTAAACCGGACTTCGCCATTGGGGTCGATTTCCGACGACGCAATCATCGAATTGAGCACGCGCACCAGTTGCTCGTCGAAGGTCGAGACGATCGAGCGGGTCAGCACGCGGTCGAGCGCGAACCCGCCGGCCAGCAGCAGGGTGATGATCCACAGCGCCGCGACCACGATCATGCGCCGGGTGAGCGAACCGGTGCGGTGCCGGCGCGGGCGGGGCGCGTCGGGCTGGGCGGCGGGGGCCGCCGTCACCGGGGCAGGGCTTTGGTCGGCCGGCATTGCGAAGCTTGATGCTATCGAAACAGTGAACTGGGTGTGAGCGACGGACGCTCCGCTACCCTCAAGGCGTCCGGGCCTCCACCGGCTCCTCGAGGCTGTAGCCGAGGCCGCGGATGGTGGTGATGACGTCGGCGCCGAGTTTCTTGCGGATACGCGTCACGAACACTTCGATGGTGTTGGAATCACGATCGAAGTCCTGGTCGTAGATATGCTCGATAAGCTCGGTCCGGCTGACCACCTTGCCCTTGTGGTGCATGAGGTAGGAGAGGAGCTTGTATTCCTGCGCGGTGAGCTTCACCGGCTCGCCACCCTTGGTCACCTTGCCCGAGCGCGTGTCGAGCCGGATGTC
>Ga0268264_10001511_pt1 | contig 21667 bp, 17 predicted proteins | sample KBSSwiS32_FD_190357 | JGI IMG/M metagenome (GOLD analysis project Ga0268264, IMG submission 190357) | Switchgrass rhizosphere microbial communities from Kellogg Biological Station, Michigan, USA - KBS Switchgrass S3-2 (SPAdes) (version 2) | ecosystem: Host-associated > Plants > Roots >...
ATAGCCTCAGCAGGCTGATGCCTGTGATCGTTATTCAATGGACGGAGAATGTGACGGACCCGGAACATAGCAAGTCCAGGCCGGTGACCAGCCGTCGGCTGTCCATAGGGGAGCTGATCCTGGCCCTGTTATTGGGAGTGCTGCCCCTTGCTTTTTTCCCATGGCCCTTCTGGCTGGTGATTGTTCCCGCAGGTTATATCAGTTTTGAAATGGTGAGGTATTTTAAAAAATGGATCGGGGGTTATACAGGGGATTGCCTGGGCGCTATTCAGCAGGTGACAGAGCTGGCGGTCTATCTTGGCTGGGTTATTGTCTGGAGGTATATTGTATGAACGACATCTTTTTGATACGGCATACGACCCCCGCGGTGGGTAAAGGCATCTGTTACGGGCAGACGGACCTGGATGTTACGGAAAGCTTTATGGACGAGGCGGCTATTATCCGGCAGCACCTGCCATCCTCTTTTTCATCGGTGCATAGCAGCCCGTTGCAACGATGTTCCCGCCTGGCGGACCATTTATTCCCTGAACATCCTGTAAAACTTTATCCTGAGCTGATGGAGATCCATTGCGGCGAGTGGGAAATGCGGAGCTGGGACGACCTGCCAAGGGAAGAAGTAGACCCCTGGATGAAGGATTTCGTACAGATCAGGATACCTGGCGGGGAAAGCTACCTGGACCTGCACCAGCGTGTGACAAAGACTTTTATCCGTATACGGGAGGATGTCCCCGGGCAGGAAGGCCCCATAGCTATCGTAGCGCATGGCGGGGTCATCCGAAGCATCCTGTCCCATATTACAGGGACGGCCCTGATCGACAGCTTTAAGGTATTTTCTCTCCATTATGGATGCGTCGTCCGGGTATATGGACCGCCGGATGGCCTGCAGTATGAAATATTATCCAATCAGGCTCCCCTGGAAAAAGAACAGCATAAACCAAAGAGCTTTTATTAATGTCAGAAAAACGGGCATCCGGTGAATGTAGCCCGTTTTTCTGAAAGATCTAATGTCTGTCCTTCGGACAGCGAGACTCCGGCCCGTTTTATTGGTAAATAAATTTTTTAACGTAGTTTTGCAGGCCTTTTAAGCACATGGTCCTGTAGTACAATGGATAGTATAAGGGTCTCCGAAGCCCTGGATTCCAGTTCGATTCTGGACGGGACCACTAAAAAACCACTAAAAATACCCACCTAAACGAGTCAATAATTTTAGGATTATTACCCGATGCTGTTTTATTTTTGTTAAATTACATATTTAGGACCTTTTCGTCTATAAGGCCTGATTAGTCACACAAATCACTGTTTAACCCGCTGACCAACCCATTTGGCTGGCCGGCACTACTTATTCACTATGTCAACATTCTACTACTATCCAGAGCGGATAAGTCGCTCGTATTGCATTTCAATTCACCATTCATTTCATTTAGGAGGCAACCTTACACAGCAGACAGCCGTGTAAATTCTCGGACCCTTCGGGCTCTGACCTCGTCAGCAGGTCTGACTGGTCACATATTTGAACACACTTCTATTAGGTCAACATTAAATGTCACAGCTTATGAGAAAAATTGCATTATTATGCTCTCTAATTTTCCTATGCGGCCAGTTATTGGCGCAAAGTAAGATCATCAGCGGTAAAGTACTGGACGAAAAAGGGAACCCTGTTCCTGGTGCCAGTATTCAGATCAAAGGCAGCCGTCGTGGTACCAGTACGACTACCGACGGAGTTTTCAGCATCTCTGTACCTGCCACAGCCAAAAAGCTTACAGTTTCATCAGTCAATTTCGCCAGTCAGGAGGTAACTATCTCTGAAGATATGACCATCGTCCTGAAGCTGGCCACCAATCCCAACCTCCAGGAGGTTGTCGTAGTAGCTTATGGCACACAGAAGAGGTCGGAAGTCACCGCTGCAGTGTCTACCGTAAATGCCGATGCCATAAAAAATCAGCAGGTGGTGTCGGTGGGCCAGGCGCTGCAAGGTACAGCGCCCGGCGTATTGGTAGTCAATACCAACGGGCAGCCGGGTGAGAATCCGACGATCCGTATCAGAGGTATCTCTTCCATCGCCGCCAGTTCCGATCCCTTGATCGTAGTGGACGGAGTGGTATTCGACGGCAACATCAATATGATCAACCCGGCGGATATCGACAATTTCTCCATCCTGAAAGATGCCTCGGCTACAGCACTGTATGGTTCACGAGCAGCCGGTGGCGTTATCCTGATCAATACCAAGGCCGGGCGCAGGAATACAGCGCCCAGCATCACCCTTTCCGGTGTATACGGCATCTCTTCCAGGGCCGTACACGATTATGACTATCTCAATACACAACAACAGTTCGAACTGGGTTGGGAAGGTTTGAAGAATACGTACGGCGCCAATCCCAATGCAGCGAACCTGGCGACCCAAAACCTGATCAAGAATGGGTTCCATTACAACCCTTATGGCCCCAGCTTCCCCAACCCCGTCGGTACAGATGGCAAGCTGGTGGCAGGAGCCACACCATTGTGGAATGATGACTGGACAAAGGCCCTGACAAGAAGCACCACCGCCAGAAGGGATGTCAACCTGGGCATCGGCGGCGGCACTGACCGCAGCCGCTATTATTTCTCCGCCGGATATCTTAACCAGGATGGCTATGTGATCAAAAGCAACTACAAACGCATCACTACCACCCTGAACTACAACACGGATCTGACCAACTGGCTGACAGTGGGCGCCCGCGCCAATATCGTAAGCTCCAAACAAAACTATCCGGCCCAGGGTGATGGCACCTATTCGGACGTCGTACAATATGGAAGAAGCATGTCTTCTGTATTCCCTATTTACGCAAGGAACGACAGCGGCCTGATCATCAAGGATGCCCACGGCAATCCCATCTTCGACTATGGAAAGCCTGACCCCACCCGTACGGTGAATGTAAACAGGCCCGTATTACAGCCATCGAATGTCGTAGGCACGGTGAACCTCGACAACTGGAACTTCGACCGCCTGTTGACCAACCTCAATACCTATGGTCAGGTCAATTTCACAAAGAACCTTTATTACAAAACGACTTTCGGTATCAACCGCTATACACTGGACGAGCTGCACTACGAGGATAAAGACTTCGGAGATGCATCAGCGGTAGGCGGTCGCGTATACCGGGAACAAGACCTTACCACATCCTGGACATGGAATAACATGATAGGCTATGAGCAGCGTTTCGGCGATCACCACATCGAAGCCATGGCCAGCTATGAAGCATACAAGTACAACTTCGAATCCATCTATGGCTCCAAGACAGGTTTTGCATTCGCCGGACAACAACAGCTCAGCAATGCAACCACCGCGGAACAGTTCGAAGGGTATACTGTATCGTCAACCCTCGTGAGCTACCTCGCCCGTGTAAGATATGACTACATGGCAAAGTATTTTGCCGAATTTACCATACGCCGCGACGGTTCTTCCATCTTTGCTCCGGGCTATCGCTATGGGACCTTCCCCGCAGGTGGTCTTTCCTGGATCATGTCCAAGGAAGATTTCATGAAACCAGTCACCTTCGTCAACCTGCTGAAATTGCGGGTCTCCTACGGCGTTGTCGGGAACCAGGCATTGTTAGACGGATCCGGCAACAGGACCTATTTCCCCTATTTGAATACCTATGCCAGCGGTAACAACGATATCACCAATGCCGGTGTTTATCTCAACCAACTGGCCAACTATCAGATAAAATGGGAAAAACAGGCTGCCGCCAACATCGGCATCGACTTTGAAATGTTCAGGAACAGGTTCACCGGTAGCGTCGACCTGTTCAACAAGAATTCACTGGACCTTATCCAGAACAAGCCTCTGCCTCCCTCTTCCGGATTTGGATCGATACTTTCCAATATCAGCAAGCTGCGGAATAGAGGCGTAGAAGTTACGCTGAACTACGGGATCTTACGCAGCAAGGATTTCAACTGGGATGTTAGTTTGAACATCACTTATCTCACGAATAAGATCATCAAGCTCCTGCCTGGTACGGATACTTTTGCAGCCGTCGGCGCATTCCGGAATGTGGTGGGTAAATCCATCTATGAATTCTACATGCCTGTATGGGCGGGAGTAGATCCGGCTACAGGCCATGGCCAATGGTGGATCGACTCCCTGGACACCGGAGGAAACCCCACCGGCAAGAGTAAAAAAACCAACAGCTATACAACAGCGCTCACCAGCCAAAAGTGGGTAGGCTCAGGCATCCCCAAGATCACGGGTGGCTTTTCCACCAGGTTCTCCTATAAGAAACTTGACCTGAGTCTCCTCTTCAACTATGCCTTCGGAGGGAAATACTACGATAACAACTACTCGGATCTCATGAATGGGATTTACAATGGCTTTGGATCACAGCTGAACGTGGATGAGCTGAGAAGATGGAATACTCCGGGCCAGATCACGGATGTACCCAAGTTGAATCCGAACAACAACGATGAAGAGCAACGGTCGACAAGATTCATCTACAGCGGTGATTATGTCCGTCTGAGGAATATCACACTCGGCTATACGCTGAGCCCTGAGATAACAAAGAAAGTGGTCAAATCTGTCCGGGTCTATGTACAAGCAGACAATCTCTTAACCTGGGATAAGCTGAAAAAAGGCTCCGATCCTGAATCGGCCCTCAATGGCAATGCCAATGGCAATGCTTTCCCTTTCAAAACCCTGTCTGCAGGACTGGACTTTAACTTTTGATCACAAAAAATATTAATCAAATGACTTACAATAAATATAGACTACGCATTCTTTTCATGGGATTGTGCGTCCTCTTCCTCTTAGGCTCCTGTAAGAAAAACTTTATCGACGGCATAAAACCCACTAATAGCGCATCCGCCAACGATGTATTTGCATCTGCTGACGCCGTACGGGTATATTTCACCGGCATTTACCGGAATATCCGCGCACAATGGCAGAGCACCGATGGAACGGCCGGCGGCGCCACCGATACCTGGGGCTATAACTCCGTATTTATGGCCCGGGATGTAAAAGGCAAAGACATCGTAATGCCTTACAACAGCTGGTATTATTTCGACTACCAGAATGCCAACAGGGAACCTACCTATCGCCGCGTGAAGTTCACCTGGTATTTCTTCTATGAGCTCCTGAATCAGGTGAACACGCTCATCGATGGTACTACCAAGAGCGCTACTATCGACGACAATGACAAAAAACCTTTGCTCGCCGAAGCCAGGGCCCTGCGCGCCTGGTTCCTCTTCGAGCTGGCCCGCGAATTCTCGGATGCTTATTCGATCGACCCGAACACAAAAGGAGTGCCCGTTTACATAACGCCTGCAGCAGATAGCACCAAGGGCAATCCAAGAGGTACACTCCAGCAGACCTTCGATCAGATCAATGCTGACATTGAATACGCCTTAGCGAACATCGGTTCCACCCAGCTGCTGAAAGATCAGGTCAACATCAATGTAGCGTGGGGCATGGCCGCCAGGATCTACCTGGAACAAGGACGCTGGGCCGATGCGGAAACCGCCGCCCAAAATGCTATACAAGGCCACGCGCTGGATGCCAGCGGCTATCCCGATAATTACAACGGTCTCACCTCTACGGAAGTATTATGGGGCTTCCCCCAAACCACGGAGAATGGAGGTCAGTCATTGTATTATGGCACGCCCAGCTCCTTCTTCGTACAAGACGGTAGCGGATACGATGCGTTCTGGATAAATGACGAGCTCGTCAACTCCTTTACCACTACCGATGTAAGGAACACCTTCTACGTATATGATCCGGATGTTACCCAGGCTGATGCCTATGGCACCAATAAATTTGGAACAGCGCCAGGTTCTGCCTACACGGTCGACATGTTGAATGGGACGACCGTGGCCCTGAAGACCATCGACTTCAATGAATCCCTGAACATGATGCGAGTGGGAGAAATGTACCTCATCGAAGCCGAAGCAAAAGCCAGACAGAGCAAGGCGGATGCAGACGATGTATTGTTTACTCTTCAATCCAACCGTGACCCGGCTGCCGTGCAATCCCACAACACCGGCCAGGCCCTGATCGATGAGATCCTGTTGGAAAGAAGGAAAGAGCTGTATGGTGAGCTGGGCATCGATTACCTGGATGCCAAGCGCCTCCAATTGCCTATTGACAGGTCCACTACCAATCACCCCGTTCCCTACAACTACGTGATCCCTGCCAACGATCCGAGGTTCGAATTAAAGATCCCTCAGACGGAGCTGCAGGCTAACAAGAGCATGACCAACGCGGATCAGAATCCATAAAATAAAAAGGGGGCCTCTGGCCCCCTTTTTATTACCTACCATCCTATACTAACGCTGGACAACTATCTTTTGTCTGCTACGGAGCTTCCCACTATACACTTCCACGAAATATATTCCCGGCTTCTGGTCGCTGACGTCCAGAACGATGTTCACACCGGACTTATTTACGATCGTGCGCACCAGCGTACCTGATACATTGTACAAATTTACCTGATCTATATTCAAGCTCCCATGCGCTTGAGTCGTTAATGTCTTTGACATAGACTGCGCTCCTTCTGGGTTAGAACCGGTACCCTCCGCTGTAATGGTTATGGTGTTGGAGGCAGGATTTGGCGACGTTTTTACCAAAAAAGCCGCACGGCTGCTCACAATTAACTTTCTTGAAGTGATTGCTGTTCCACAGGAATTTGTTTTTGTGACCTTCAACGTATACTGGCCAACATCACCGGGAAATTTAACCTTTATTGGGCTTCCTGAAAAATTCATCGGGAAATTGTCGGATCCCACCGGCGGCGTCAACACCGAGGAGTAAGTGGAAGGCGGCGGATTGGTTGTTCCCTCATACGCATAAAAATAATAAGTACTATTTGCATACATCGTCGATACCAGGGTGGTATTTGTCGAGTCGTACGGCCCTACTATCTGGCTCGGCGGCGTTCCGATAATTATACCCGTCTTCGTATTGAAGCGTAAAGGTCACCGGGCTATTGTCCCCGCAGGACAATGGCAACGGATTCACGTTGTTGGCCACTATAGCGATCGTCGGTCGTGGAATGCTGATCTTGAACCAGTCGCTTGGCTTCAAGGTAGAGCTGCAATCGTTCCTGGCCCTGACCTGCAACGCTCCTGTCGAAATTGGGTCCGGTGTAATGGAAGGACCAGGCCCGGCGGCGATAAGATTCGATCCGGTGGACAGTTGGCCATCGATTAACCACCCTCTGGGAGCCTGCCATTCATACACACTCATACCCGTGCCGTAAGGAGCACCCGTGTTATCCAGGTAAAACACCAACGGTGAGTTATAAGTGATAGGAGTGGTATTACAAAGCGACCTTGGGATCGACCCGTCATACCCTGAAGGTGGCGCCGGCGACGGCGGAACGGAAAATTTAGCCTTGATGCCATCGAGGGTGCTGACATACTTAAACTTAAAAGGACCGACGTCATCTCCCGTTGAGGGATGTATTGTGATGGAATGCTCTTCTTTGACATCAGTAAATTGAAGTGTGAAGTTACCCTGAGGATCGATAGCAGAGTAAGAATAAATCCCTGGCGGATTTGCTTTTATTATCGGACTGGGGACAACAGTGGTCGTGAAGGAATAATTGCCCTGGACCTGCAACGGACAGTACTTGTGATTCGCATCGTCTGGCGCGGGGCTGATTTGAGCATGGCAAAAATTTATAATGCAAATAAATGCAAGAAGTGGATAAAGCCTAAGGCGCATAAGGTTTTGTTTTAAACGCCCAATGTAGAATATATTTTACTCTACTTCAACACTTCCTTCAACTTATTCTCCAGGTCATCCCCTCGTAATCCTTGCCCAATGACCTTCCCCTGTGGATCGATCAGCACATTAAAAGGAATACCTTCGAAATGAAATGTCTGTACGGCCTGGCTTTGCCAGTATTTAAGATCGCTGACATGCGTCCAGGTCAGATGGTCTTCTTTTATAGCATCCTGCCAGGCGTCCTTTTCTTTGTCCAGCGAAACCCCCAGGATAGTAAAATTCTTATCCTTGAATTCTTTATACGCCGCTACCACATTAGGGTTCTCTGCGCGGCAGGGTCCGCACCAGCTGGCCCAGAAATCCACCAGCAGGTATTTTCCTTTGAAGGAGGACAGTGATACGTTACGGCCGTTGACATCCGGTAACGATAGCTCAGGCGCCTGCTGTCCCACCCAGGTCGAAGTTTGTTTTTCCAGCTGCACCAGCTGTTTCTCATAATCCTGTTTTATTCCCTGTATGATAGCGCTGGTGGGAAATTTCTTTACCAGGTTGTCAAGGGAAGCCTCAAACTCCGACTTGGTCAGACTGCGGGAGGCCCAGCCAAGCGCCAGGGCAGAGACAGGTGCGTTGTTATTGGTATTGAGGAATTGCTTGAGATAGGTATTGAGATCCTGGATGGCCTTATTCTTTATGTCGGTGGCAGCCAGCAAGGCGCTGTCGGAAGCATGTATACCTTTCAGGCTGTCCAGCTGAGCCATGCTCTTTCCTACCTCGTAGTCTTTTCTGCCAAAAAGGTTTACAAGATCCTTTAGCTGATTGCTGGCTTCAGACCCGCTGATATCGTAGAAATCATCTTTCTTTCCAAGGTCTACATTTATTTTCATTTCTGGTACGTCATTCACTACCGGCACGGCAAGAAGATCGTTGCCAAAGACCACTTCATATATCTCCTGACTATGGGTCATGCCCGTCAGCGTGAAATGCCCATTATTGCCGTTGAGCTTCGCCGAATCCAGCACGATGGGCTGCTGTGACTGATCCTTTCCGGAAGGTAACTCCAACAGATAGACCCTGTTTACAGGTCCCTGCATCACCGACAGCTTATCCGCGTTCTTATAGGCGCCCTCGACAGTAAAACCACCTTTCTTCTTCTGCACACAACCCGTCAGCGCGAAGGTGACGGTCATCAGGCCTACGACACTTGTATAAAGAATAACACGCTTATTTATCATATGAATGGTAATATCAGTTTTCCAATTTTTCCAGCAATAATTGATTGGTCAGCCGGGGGTCCGCCTTGCCTTTGGAGAGTTTTTTTACTTCCCCCACAAAAAGTCCGATAAGCCCTTTTTTCCCTTTGCGGTATTCTGTGACCTTGTCAGGCATTTTGGCCAGCGCCTGTTCTACCCAGGCAGCGATTTCGCTCGTGTCCGAGCTTTGTAAGAGGTTAAGGGAGACAGCAATGTCCAGCGGTTCAGCCGCCTCATCTTTTAACAGGACGGGAAAGATCCTGGAGCTGGCGATGGAGAAGCTGAGACGCCCTTCTTCCACCAGCTGTATCAAACGGGCCAGGACGGAAGGTTTAACAGGAAAGTCCTTTAATGCAAGCCCCTGTTCATTTCTCGCGGACCATACGGGTCCCTGGAGCCAGTTGGCAGCCGCTTTATAATGAGGAGTTTCTTTGATCAGCAGTTCAAAATAATCCACAGTCTCTTTGTCGTCGCAAATCACCCGGGCATCATATTCGGGTAATTGAAGGTCGCGGATATATTTGGTCACCAGTTCTTCGGGCAATGCCGGCAGGGAGCTGCGTATCTCATCCAGAAAGGCATCGCTTACCTGAAAGGGTGGGAGATCGGGGTCGGCAAAATAGCGGTAATCATTGGCTTCCTCCTTGCTACGCAATGGGAAAGTAGTGCCGTTGCCGGCGTCAAAGCTGCGTGTCTGCTGTTGTACGGGAATACCCTGCTCCGCCAGGTCCATCATTCGTCGGGCTTCACACTCGATGGCTCTCTTCACGTTGCGGATAGAGTTCAGGTTCTTTACCTCTACCTTTGTTCCCAATGTGGTGACTCCTTTCGGACGAATAGAGACGTTAGCGTCACAACGCATGCTGCCTTCCTCCATATTGCCATCACAGATACCCAGGTAACGTACGATCTTTCGCAGCTCGGTTAGGTAGGCATATGCCTCGTCGGCGCTGCGAAGATCCGGCTCCGTAACGATCTCTATCAGCGGCACGCCTGCCCGGTTGTAATCCACACAGGTGTTTTCCGCATCTACGTCATGCATGCTCTTGCCGGCGTCTTCTTCAAGGTGGATACGGTTCAGCTGTATATCCTTCTCGCCATCGGCAGTACGGATATGAACAAACCCGCCCTTGCAGACAGGAGTAGTATGCTGTGATATCTGGTACCCTTTGGGAAGGTCGGGATAGAAATAGTTCTTCCGGGCAAAATAGTTATTTCGCTCTATCTCACAGTGGCAGGCCAGACCCATTTTAATGGCAAATTCCACCGCCATCCTGTTCAGCTTGGGCAGAGCGCCGGGCAGCCCCAAGGTCACGGGACTGACATGGGTATTCGGCTCGCCCCCAAAAGCAGCGCTGTCACCACAGAACAATTTGGTACGGGTAAGAAGCTGGGCATGTACTTCCAGGCCTATAACTACTTCATATGCATCGTAATTATTCACAATCTTATTTGTCTTTTCAACGGTGTTCATGAGCACTTCGTGGTTACTGGACATTTCCGGCAAATTTACCATATTCAGGGGGTATTTCCCCTCCCATTTAACAATTGATAAGAAATCCACCGGGCCGCTGGCTGTTGAGGCTATTCGCGTAAATTGAGCCTGAAAGTCAAGCACATGGAAAAGAATAAGAGCAGCGCTACCTCCCTGGGGGTTGCCAGTCTGCGGGCAGTACACCAGGTCCTCGACGGAGAGCCCAAACTATTACACGATCCAGTGATCCTGCGGCTGCTGGGCTCCGCCTTTGAAGAGCAGCTTCTTCAGGACCCGGACCGCTTTCAAAGTCCGGGCAGCATAGGGTTACGATCCCATGTCCTGCTTCGCAGCCGCTTTGCGGAGGATTGTCTTGCCGCGGCGTACAGGCAAGGGGTTCGTCAATACATATTGCTTGGTGCCGGATTAGATACTTATGCCTGGCGGCAGGCGCCGGGATTGGAAGAGCTGCGCATCTTCGAAATGGATCATCCGGCAACGCAGGAACAAAAAAGACTGATGCTGGACCGGGCGGGATTGAAGGCTCCCGATAATCTATTCTTTACCCCTATAGATTTCGAACATACCACCATCGCCGAAGCGCTCGGCGGACAGCCATTTGACCCTGCTCTTCCCTGCTTTATCTCCTGGCTGGGGGTCATGGTATATCTCAGCATGGAAGCCATTGATACGGTATTTGACTGGATGATCTCGCTGCCGGCGGGCAGTGAGATGGTATGCACCTTCACGCAGAAGAGAGCGCATCATTCCCTGAGCGATCGTGCTGCTGAGCTGGGTGAACCCTGGCAGACCTTTTTTAGCCCGGAAGAATTGAAGGCAAAGCTTATTTCCCGTGGCTTCTCTTCCGTACAGATGCTGGAGCCGGAGGATGCCTGGCGCAAATACTATTCCGCAAGGACAGATGGACTGCCCGCTCCCCGGCATGCCAGCATTGCGCATATATGCAAATAAAAAGGCCTCCTTTTCGGAGGCCCCTGATTACCCGCCATAAGGCGGTTTAGTATATTAGGAACCGCTTCCAGCGGTTCGTCCATAACCAAGCCTTGGCGAAGGTTACGACCGAGACGGAGCTTACGAAGTACCCGAGGAACGAAGGATACGAACGAGAAGGACCGTGTCGAAGCAGGTCCGACGAAGTTCTTCCGGCGAAGGCCCCAGACATTAGCGATATGCGGAAATTGGGCTATTTTTCATACAAGACCAATTTCTTCACTTTCTATAGATCGGCCGTCTTCAGCTTCTTCGGTATCCGTATCTCGATCTCCTTCGTCTTGCCATCACGAATAATGCTGACCTTGATAGAAGGCTTGTCCTTGCTGGCACGTGCCAATTCCGCCAGTTCGGTAGCGCTGTTTACATCCTTACCATCAAATTTGGTGATGATATCACCTTCCTCGATGCCGGCCTTTTCAGCAGCGCTCTCTTCGCCAACCTCCAGCACTTTTACACCCTTGCCTTCCTCCGTATCCTGGGCCTTGATACCAAGTCGGGGTTTGGCGCCATAGGAGTAGCCATAGACACGGGGAGCTCCGGGGGCATATGCGCCTCCTCCATTATCAAAGTTGAGGTCCATGTTCGGCATGGCGGGCATCTTATATAAAGAACCCACGGTAGCGCCAGGCGCCTTGCCAAGCGGTATCGTCATCTTTTGCTCTTTACCATCCCGCAGGAAAGTAAGGGTGATCTTATCTTCGGGTTTGTATTTATGAATGGCATCCGCCAGCGACTGGGGTCCTTCTACCTTTATTTCATCCACACGGGTGATGATATCCCCTAGTTTAAGATTTGCCTTGAATGCCGAGCTTCCTTTTGATATCTCGCGTATTTCAGCTCCCTTTTGGCCATTCTTTTCGACAGACTCCGTCGTTACGCCCAAAAAAGCCCTGTTGGACGACTTCCCGGACCAGCCATCGCCATCGATACTCATCGCGCCGCCATGCTTACGGAAAGGAGAAGGAGCAATGGCCATGGGGAAGTCCCCATCACCCGACCAGCTAAAGGTCTGGCCATTCAGCACTAATTCCTTTTTCTTATGCACAGATATATTATCGTCGCTGTAGTCATTGGCCGGCTTGCCATTGATATAGACCTGGTTTCCCTTGATCTCTATAATTATCTTGGCATCCTTGTCGTTCTTACGCTTGATAACGATCTCGTCCTGGTCCCCAAGCTTGACGGTGTCCTTATCATCATCCTGGTCCTGTGCAAAACCGGATGCGTGCAACAGCAGGGTCAATGCTGCCAGTCCGGCGGTCTTAAGGAGATATGTTCTCATCATTGCGGTTTTTTAAAAATTGAATGATCTACGTTTGTTTTCGTAGATCAAATATAATGCTTTTTCCGACATACGAAAGTTTTCGGAAATGTTAAAGTCAAGAAATATCCCCAGCGGGTCTACCCTTCGCACCGGCCTCGCGGAGCACCCGGATGACCTCTCCATAATCTACCTTTCCTTCCGGCCAGCGGTATACAGGATCGCTGTTCTCCAATGCCCAGCCAGCGGCCCCTAATGCATCACCTCCGTATATATTCTTGGCATAAAGGTCGGCGCCCCGTCGGATAAGTAATTGAATAATATCCATATGCCCTTCCAAAATGGCCCAGTGGAATCCGCTGAGACCGTTGACATGCTTGTTCGGATCAGCGCCCCTGTCCAGTAAGTACTCCACCACGGCAGCATGCCCAAATTCACAGGCCCAGCCAAAGCCATATTCCAGCTGCATTTTCGTCGCCGCATCCTTCAGGGAACCATCCTCATTGAAAAAAGTCCTTACGACATCGAGCCGTCCCGTGCCCGCGGCAGCTTCGAGATCCAGGGTTGCACCCTTGCGCACAAGAAAGTCGGCCGCCTCCGGACGTCCATTATGCAGACAGGCATTCACAGCCAGCTGGCTATTGCCGCCCGCCCCGGGGTGTTCGATGGAAGCGCCCGCCTCCAGCAATGTCTCCAGTAAAGGGACCATGATACCCGCCTTGACGGGATGAATGCTGGTAGCTACAAGGCCAAATGTAGTAGCGCCGCCACCATAAAGGTCTGCTTCGGCATCTACCTCAGCGCCCGCTGCCAGCAATAGCTTCAGCATCTCCAGCGCATTGGGCGGATATTTCTGACGCTCGCCCTCCACCCCGTTGGTGCCGATGTAATGTAGTAATGTAGCGTGATGAGAACGTGCCGACCGGGCTCTGATCAATTCCGGATGCTCCCGGAGCATAGCTTGCAGCGCCGGCGCATCGCCGGCAATAAGTGCGTCGACAGCCGTCTCGAACTGAGGGTTCGAAAGATAAGGCTCCATACACTATGATTTGGGTGCCTTACAAACCTACATTAATTGTGCCTAATCCACAAGGAAGAGATGAATGGCCAGATCCATAGCCAGGTCATAGCATTCAGTAGGCTGGGTTCCTCTTTGCCATTGAAAAGACATTGGCACAAGAGAACTTATAGATTTTTTTTCAGCGGCTGAAGAAGTTTCTCTAACCCATTGATCTTTATCTCATACATAGTCCCCAACAACATACCGAGCTTCCCTTTGGGGAATCCCTCCCGGTGGAACCATTCCAGGTAAGATACAGGAAGATCGCAGAGGACAGTATCCTTGTATTTGCCAAACGGCATTTTCATTTTTACCAGGTCAATGAGGAGTTCGGAGTTGAGCTGATTGTCCATGAAGATCATTTTGTCAATAATCCCTTGACCCTGTTTATCACATCCGGTAGATTGGAAGCATCCTGTCCACCAGCCGTAGCCAATGTCTTTTGCCCGCCGCCTCCGCCTTTGATTAGGGGAGCAACCTGCTCTTTGATAATAGCAGGCGCCTGTAGACCCGATTGTTCGTCGGTGAGAACGGCTACGGCTGCCTTGCCCTCTACATTAGCAGCAAGTACCACTATATAAGGAGATGCCAATCCCCCCTTCAGATCAAAGCAAAGTTTTTTCAAGGCGTCAGCGCTTGCAACCTCTACTATTTCGCCAACGAATCGTGTACCACCTACCACCTGAGCCTTATCTAACAATTGCGTCCGAAGATCGGCCAGTTGCCGCGCCTCAGCCTTCTCCAGCTTCTTTTTCTGCTCCGCATTCTCCGTCACCAATCCCTCTATCGCCTTGTTCAGCTCTTTGGGATTCTTCAATGCTTCACGCACGCCACGCAGCAATGCAAGCTGTTCCTGGACGAACGCCTCCGCAGCCAGCCCGCTGACGGCCTCTATGCGACGGACACCAGCCGCCACGGCGCTCTCATGACGTATCTTAAAGAAACCCAGCTCTCCTGTCGCACCTACATGCGTACCTCCACAAAGCTCTACCGAATAGGATGGATCGATGATCACCACCCGCACCGTGTCACCATACTTCTCTCCGAACAGAGCCATGGCGCCCAGCTTTAACGCCTCATCCTTGGGCATTTCTTTTATGACCACGGGGATGTTCTCCCGGATCTTGGCATTCACCAGCTCTTCGACTTTTACAATCTCCTCATCCGTCATTTTAGCGAAGTGAGAGAAGTCAAAACGCAGCTGTTCATCATTGACCAGCGAACCCTTCTGTGCTACATGCGTCCCCAGCACCGTACGCAGCGCGGCATGCAAAAGATGCGTAGCGGAGTGATGTATCTCCGTAGCCTTGCGCCGCGTCCTGTCCACCCTGGCAACTACATCTCCCTGGAGCCGTGCAGGCAGCTTGTCCGTGAACTGTATAATAAGCGCGTTCTCTTTTTTTGTATCCACGACAGCGACGCTTTCGCCGCCCACCTCGATCACACCGGTATCCCCCACCTGGCCGCCGCTCTCCGCGTAAAAAGGCGTCGCTTCCAGCACCAGCTGCCAGGACTCCTTACCCTTGGCCTTGATCTTACGATATTTTACAATACGGGTCTTTGTCTCCAGCATATCGTATCCCACGAACTCCGACAGAGGATTGTCTTCCAACACTACCCAGTCTTCGGTATCCAGGGCCGTGGCGGCGCGGCTGCGGTCCTTCTGCTGCTGCATCTCCTTTTCAAAACCCATCTCGTCCACCATGAGGTTGTTCTCACCTGCAATGAGCCGGGTCAGGTCGATGGGGAAACCATACGTGTCATACAATTCAAAAGCTGCCTGTCCGCCGATGGAACCACCCTTGGCAACACCTATTATATCATCCATCTTCTTTAACCCCTTATCCAGCGTCCGCAGAAAAGCATCCTCCTCCTCCCTGATGACCTTTGCCACCAGGTCGGCCTGCTTGAACAATTCCGGGAATACTTTCTCGAACTGTTCTGCCAGCAGCGGTACCAGCTGAAAAAGCAACGGCTGCTTATGATCCAGGTAAGAATAATAATACCGTACGGCCCGACGCAATATGCGGCGGATCACATACCCGGCCCCTGTATTGGAAGGCAGTTGTCCATCTGCAATAGTAAAAGAAATGGCTCTGATATGATCCGCCAGCACCCTGAAGGCAACATCCTGCTTACTGCCAGTGTTGCCATATTTCTTCCGAACAATCTTTTCTACGGCAGAAATAGTCCCGGTGAACAAATCCGTATCGTAATTAGAGGTCTTGCCTTGCAATACCCTCACCAGTCTTTCCAGCCCCATACCGGTGTCGACATGCCGGGCAGGAAGGGTCTGCAGACTCCCATCCTTCAGCCGGTTGAACTGCATAAAGACATTATTCCATATCTCTATCACTTGGGGATGGTCCTTATTTACAAGGGTTGCGCCGCTGACCTGGCTGCGTTCGGCATCGCTCCGGCAATCCACATGGATCTCCGAACAGGGCCCACAAGGACCCGTATCTCCCATCTCCCAGAAATTGTCTTTCTTATTGCCCATGAGTATCCTGTCCTCAGCGATCCATTTTTTCCATTCATCATAGGCTTCCGTATCACGGGGCAGGTTCTCTTTGGCGTCACCCTCAAATACGGTGACATACAGTTTGTCTTTGGGAATGCCATAGACCCCAGTCAGTAACTCCCAGCTCCAAGCAATGGCCTCCGCCTTGAAATAATCCCCAAAACTCCAGTTACCCAGCATTTCGAACATGGTGTGATGATAGGTATCGACACCCACCTCTTCCAGATCATTGTGCTTACCACTGACCCGTAGACATTTCTGGGTATCTGCCACCCGGGTATAGGGTGGTACTTTGTTCCCCAAAAAATAGTCTTTGAACTGGTTCATGCCGGCGTTGGTGAACAGCAGGGTGGGATCGTTCTTTACAACGATGGGGGAGGATGGAACAATAGTGTGGCCTTTCGATGCGAAAAAATCCAGGAATTTCGATCTTATTTCAGCACTGGTCATCATAAACGGGACAAACTTTTGATTTTATATGGTCTTCACCAATTATATTTGTACGCTTGGTTGAGGTTGGGCTGTGCAAATGTACACTAAATCAAGCTGTTTTACCGTTGTCTCATGCCGGCTGGCTGACTCCGATGAAGAAGATCAAGTACTATTATAACACCAATACCCTCCGGTATGAAAAACTGGAGACCCCCCTGCGGGTAACCCTGCTGCGGGTGTTGGGTTTTATGTCGGCCGCTTTTGTTACTGCCCTGATATTGGTCTCTTTAGCTTATAAATACTTCCCTTCCGCCAATGAAAAAAGGTTGAACCAGCGCAATGAGACCCTGAAATACAATTATGACGTCCTGAACGATAAGGTAGGCAAGCTGCAGGAACAGATGACCGAGCTGGAAAAAAGAGATAATAATGTCTACCGGGCCATCTTCGAAGCAGCCCCCATCCCCGACAGCGCCCGCGCCAAAGCCGCTCAGCAGGAGTTGGAAATCAAGCTGGTACAGGGTATGGACCAGGAAAATCTATATACGTCCGTCGCTGCCACCCTCAATAAGCTCAGCGCCCGTATCATCAACCAGTCCCAGTCATATAGCCAGATCGACAATTTTATCAAGAATAAGGAACAGCTGCTGGCCTGCACACCGGCCATTCAGCCCGTGAGCAATAAGGACCTCAGCCGTATAGCCTCCGGCTTTGGCTATCGGATAGACCCTGTCTATAAGACTACCAAGTTCCACGCGGGGCTCGACTTCGCCGCCCCCCAGGGCACCCCCATCTATGCCACCGCCAACGGCACGGTAGAAGTGGCCGGCAATACGGGCAACGGCTATGGTAACCACGTCGTCATCAACCATGGATATGGCTATGGCACCCTTTACGGACATATGTTCAGGGTAAAGGTCAAGCCGGGAGAGCATGTTAAAAGGGGCGAGATCATCGGCTGGGTGGGTAGCACAGGTAAAAGCACAGGCCCGCACTGCCATTATGAGGTACACCGTAATGGCGATCCCGTGGATCCTGTATATTATTTCTATAATGATATCACCCCTGAACAATATGACAGGCTGTTGAAGTTAGCCGCATCCAGTAACCAAAGTTTTGACTAATCCTGCGTATCTTCACGTATGGATAGAGCCTTAGGCCGCCGCGTTGATCCGGGTCAGGTTTGAACCGCTGGCAAGGGCTCCCCAATAAAGGAACGATTTTTGACCAGACTCTCCCAATGAAGAAAGAATTATCCCAAATGGCATTTGATTTTCCCATGGAGGCAGAGCCGCAGGCTCCGCCAAAAAATGGTTTGTCGGCCCACCATGGTGATAAAGGTACTGCCCTGGTACTTTCGGCAGAAGAAGAGCATACGGTCCGGGAAGAAGGCCGCCGCGCAGGGGTAGTAGTCCGGATAAAGTCATTAAAACGGTCGCCCGAACAGACGATCGGCCCGGTCACCGAAACACTCGTTGCTCCAATCCTGGCGTCAGTTCCTCAACCCGAGGGCAAAACCCCTGAACGGGTATTCATACAGGCATCCATTCCCCTGGAAGAAATACACCTGCCGGTCGTCAAGGCGGAAATACCAGTGCCTGTGAAGGTGACGCCGGAATCGGCTCTTACAGAGGATCTGACGGAAGAGATCACGGTGGAACCCGTTCCTGAAGTGGCTCCTATAGAGGAAGCCCCCATAGAGGCGACGGTCCCGGAAATCGTACAAATCTCCCTGGAAGAGGCGGTCCCCGAAGTCATACAGGTCTCCGCGGAGGAGCTGTCCCCAGAAGTCGAACAGGTCTCAATGGAGGAACCAGCTCCCCTGGAAGATCTTGCACCAGCAGCAGCTTCCCCCATCGTAGAGGAAGCCCCCCCATTCCCTCCCCGCAAAAAATCCACTCCCCGCCCAGCCGCCGCAGAAAAAACAAAACCGGTCCCGGCAGAAAAGACCAAATCCAAAAGAGGACGCAAATCCCTGAAAGAAGTGGCGGCAGAAGCCGACCTGATCAATATACCCGCAGACGAAGTGCTGTTCAGCAAACAATATTACACCATGGGAGAGGTAGCCGAAATGTTCAGGGTCAACCAATCCCTCCTCCGATTTTGGGAAACAGAATTCAGTATCCTGCAACCCCGGAAGAATAGAAAAGGAGACAGGTATTTCAGACCGGTAGATATCAAGAACCTGCACCTGATCTATCACCTTCTGCGCCAGCGGAAATACACCATCGAGGGCGCCAAGGAATTCCTCCGGAAGAATAAAAAAGCAGAACAGCGATTTGAAGCGATTCAACGACTACAACAGATCAAAGCCTTCCTCCTGGAACTGAAGGCGCAGCTATAAAACCATCCTTTTATGAAGCACATTCTACTCATCGCAATCATCATAGGTCTCGGAATACTGACCCGGGCCGAATCCGAATACACCGTCACCAGCGACGGAACACATAAGATATTAAAGGGACTCATCAGCCGGGACATGCTGGAAAAAGACGCGGCCTTTTCCTGGTTCCAACAGAACCGCTGCACTTATACCCCCGATGCAGCCCTGACAACCCTGGTCCGTACGCAGACGGCACAAGTACGATTCCTCGTCTTTACAGCCACCTGGAATGAGGACGCCCAATATATCCTTCCACGATTCTACGCATTGATGGATGCAGCTTCGGTCCGGCCAGGCCAGGTCACCCTGGTAGGAGTGGATCAGGAAAAGAAAACGCTTTACCATCTCACAGAGACCATGCATATTACTTCCATACCGACCTTCATCATCTTAAGGAATGGGAAAGAAATTGGGAGGATCCAGCCAAAAAGCAAATATAGCGCCTGGGAAAAAGAGCTCTCGGCCATCCTGGAGACGCACTAAGACTTGGTGGTCGTGGCCCCCGCCCCAGGAGTCGTGACAGCCCCTCCGCTGATCGTCACCGTCGTACTGGCTCCCGCAATATCGATCTTCAATGTCTCCATCAGTTGCAACGCATCCAGATTCACAGCCTGTTTGACCTGGTTGAACTGGTCCTGCGTAATGGGCGCCGTGAAATAATCTACATTGATCAAAAAAGCAGTCGACGTTATATCATTCAAAAAGGCTGCACTATTCTCTATCGTATCTTTCTTCAGTATCTCTTTAAGCCCTTCGATCAGCTTGTCCAACTCGGCCGATGGCGTAGAAAGGCTCACTTCCAGTCTCAGCTCGCCCTTTCGCTGGGTACGAAGCGTAAGATTGTCTACGATGCTATCCACCATTTGTTTGTTGGGCACAGTGACATAGGTTTTCTGATCCGTACGGATACGCGTGCTGCGTAATCCGATCTTTTCCACCGTCCCGGAAATATTGTTCACCTTCAGCACATCTCCCGCCGTAAAAGGCTTGTCGAAAAAGATGACAAAGCTGGCAATAAGATTTTCGATGCTCTCTTTGGCGGCAAGGGCCACAGCAGCTCCGGCCAGCCCCAAAGAAGCCAGTATCCTGGAAACATCTACCTTAAAGGCGGAATCAAGGATCATCAGCAACCCGATGATACCTAAAATAGCCTTTAAGAAGTCCCGCAGAAAAACGATCATCTGCACATTACGCGGCCCCCTGTCTTCTTTGGCCTTGCTTCGCAGCACCTGCGAGATGAAGTCCACCAGCCGCATCAACAGCCAGATAAAGCTGACGACAAGGATGATGACGCCAATAGATTGAAAAATGGTCTTAGCCCTGACCTCGTAAATATCGAAATCCAATTGAGGCGGGAAATGAAGCTTCTCGATGGATGACATCGATGCGAACACTACGATAAAAGTGCCGATAGGGCCTACCACCAGCTTTAAAAAAGCCGCTCTTTCCAAACCCGAGCCCATCCGTTGGATCATGCTGAAGATCAGCCTGGCTATCAACCTCGAAATAAATCGCTTCAGGATGATGACGAAGAGGATGGTGCTGACGACAATAACATAGGAGCGAAGAGGATTGCCAAAAACTACCAGGTTCCAGAAATCATGCATGGCATTTGATTGATCGGGCAAAGGTATGCAATTGGTCGGGACCTCCGGCCACCCTGGTCGGCCCGACTACGGCTTATTGCTATATATCTCTAACCCGGCCCGCTTCAGGACATAGATGGATGAAGGCACGATCTTGATCCGCAGCGCATCGCGTGCGTAGCCGGGTATCGGCTCCTCCTGCATATCCAATGTCCCTTGCTGATAGCGCAAAAAAGAACGGGCATCACGTCCCAGCATGTTCTTATCCAGCACATCGAAATCCGTCCACCCCAGCAAAGCAATATGATTCTTCAACCCTCCATAATGATCAAAAATATAAACCCCGCGGGCTGTATCATATAAATAAACAAACCCGCCCTGGTCGCGTAAAACAGACGGCTCAGGCGTGCTGTCGAACAAAAGTCTGAAATCAGCAGTCTGGTCCACCAGCGATCCATCATCCCCAATCTTTTTCAGCTTGGCATCCAGCTCGTCGTATACCCACACGTTGTTGTCATAGGCAAGCCCCACCGCACGTGCCTGCAGGATATTCAATTTCCGCAGGTCGATGGTATTGACGATGTTCAGGAACCTGTCCAGTTCGATGATCATGGTGAACTCCCGATAGTACACGAGGATCTTCAACGGATTGGTGACATCTACGACAGAGACTTTCCCAAACCTGCGCACATCATTAAAAACAGCCAGCGAGTCTCCGGCAGGACTCAGTTTTTTTAGTTGATTGTCCCGGGTCAGTACATAAATATTCCCCAGATTGTCTACGGTAAAGTCAGCCAGATCACCACCGATGGTCTTGCTCAATACAAAGTCCGATGCCCGCTGGGCAGATACTCCCTGCACAAGCACCAAACACAATATGAAAAGTATCACCTTCATTGTCGAATGATCTTACCCTCCATTTCAGGATTCTCCGGAACCAAAACCAGTTCGCTGCCATCAAATACAGCATATGTATTGTAGCGTATCCAG
>Ga0268264_10001513_pt1 | contig 21652 bp, 13 predicted proteins | sample KBSSwiS32_FD_190357 | JGI IMG/M metagenome (GOLD analysis project Ga0268264, IMG submission 190357) | Switchgrass rhizosphere microbial communities from Kellogg Biological Station, Michigan, USA - KBS Switchgrass S3-2 (SPAdes) (version 2) | ecosystem: Host-associated > Plants > Roots >...
AGGACCTCGCCGTGGTGCCGCTGCTGGTGGTGGTCCCGGCTTTCGGCACCGGCGCCGCCAATTTCGCAACCGCGCTCGCGCTCGCGCTCGTCAAGGCCGCGGTGGTGCTGACGTTGCTGCTGGTGGGCGGGCAGCGCGCGATGCGCTGGTGGCTGACGATCGTCGCGCGCCGCAAGAGCGAGGAGCTGTTCGTGCTCAACCTGCTGCTGGTGACGCTCGGGTTGGCCTGGCTCACCGAAGCGGCCGGGTTGTCACTGGCGCTGGGCGCCTTCATCGCCGGCATGCTGGTGGCGGAGACCGAGTACAAGCACCAGGTCGAGACCGACATCCGGCCTTTCCACGACGTGCTGCTCGGGCTGTTCTTCATCACGATCGGCATGCGGCTCGACTGGCGTCCCCTGGTCGATCAATGGCTGCTGGTGCTCTTGTTGACCACGCTGCCGGTGCTGGCCAAGGCGGTGCTGGTGGCGCTGCTGGCGCGCGCCTTCCGTGCCACGCCGGGCGGGGCGATCCGCACCGGGCTGTACCTCGCGCAGGCGGGCGAGTTCGGCTTCGTGCTGCTGGCGCTCGGCGTCAACAACCACCTGCTGGTGGGCGAGTGGATGAATCCGGTATGGGCGGCAATGGTGCTGTCGATGCTCGTCACGCCGCTGATGGTGATGTGGAGTGGCCGCATCGTGATGCGGCTGTCGTCGACCGATTGGATGCTGCAGTCGGTGCAACTGACCGCGATCGCCAAGCGCGCGATGCGCACCGAGGCGCACGTGATCATCTGCGGCTATGGCCGCAGCGGCCAGAACCTGGCGCGGCTGCTGGAGCGCGAAGGCATTGCCTACATGGCGCTCGACCTCGATCCCGATCGCGTGCGCCAAGCCGCAGCGGCTGGCCAGAGCGTGGTGTTCGGCGACGCCGCGCGCCTGCGCAGCCTGATGGCCGCCGGCCTGGTGCGCGCCAGCGCGGTGGTCGTGAGCTACCCCGACACCGCGTCGGCGCTCAAGATCCTGCAGCTGGTGCACGAGCATGCGCCGCGCGTGCCGGTGATCGTGCGCACGATCGACGACAGCGACCTCGAGAAGCTGCGCGAGGCCGGCGCTGCCGAAGTGGTGCCAGAGGCGATGGAAGGTTCGCTGATGCTCGCTGCCCAGGCGCTCGCGCTGGTGGGGGTGCCGATGCAACGCGTGATCCGCATCACCCGCGATGCGCGCGACGCGCGCTACCGGCTGTTGCGCGGCTACTTCCACGGTGCCGACGACGACACGGCGGCCGAGCTGCAGCAGGCACGCCTGTCGAGCGTCACGCTGCCGATGGCGGCAGCCTGCCTGGGCCGTCCGCTATCGGAGCAGGCGCTGCACGCCACCGGCGTGCAAGTGGTGTCGATGCGGTTGGCCAGCGGCCGCGTGCTGGTGCCCGACGACAAGCAGGTGCTGGGCGCAGGCGACACGCTGGTGCTGGCCGGGCTGCCCGCGGCGCTGGCGCTGGCCGAACAGAAGCTGTTGCGCGTGTGAGTGCGGCCCAGGCGCGCGCCTCACTTGCCGATGCAGAAGCGCCCGAAAATCTCGCCCAACAGGTCGTCGGTCGTGAATGCCCCGGTGATCTCGCCCAAAGCCTGGTGCGCGAGCCGCATCTCCTCGGCCAGCAGCTCGAGCGCCGCGTCACCGCGCTGCACGTGCGCACGCGCGAGCACCAGATGCTCCGCGGCGCGGCGCAGCGCATGCAGATGGCGCGTGCGGGCGATGAAGCCCCCTTCGGGCACCGCCTGCCAACCGGCGATTCGCAGCAGCGCCGCGCGCAGATCGTCGAGGCCCTGCCCGGTGAGCGCAGAGACCACGATCACATCGTCCGTCGGGGCCGGGGAAGGCGCGACGTCGCACTTGTTGAGCACCGTCAGGCGCGGCGCCCGCGTCAACGCTTGCACCTGCGCGTCGATCGCCTGCTGGGCGCGCTGGTACGCCGGCTGCGTCAGGCGCGTCAGGTCGTGCAGCACAAGCACCGCGTCGGCGCGCCCGATCTCGGCCCAGCTGCGTTCGATGCCAATGCGCTCGACCTCGTCGAGCCGATCGTCGGCCGACGAACGCAAGCCGGCGGTGTCGACCACGTGCAGCGGCACGCCTTCGACCTGGATGGTCTGCGCCACCTTGTCGCGCGTGGTGCCCGGCATCGGCGTCACGATCGCCAACTCGGCGCCGGCCAGCGCATTGAGCAGCGAGCTCTTGCCGACGTTGGGCTGGCCAGCCAACACGACGTGGATGCCGTCGCGCAGCAGCGCGCCGCGCCGCGCGCTCGCCAGCACGGCGTGCAGCCGCTCATCGATGCGCGCGAGCCGGCCGAGCGCGTCGGCGCGCTGCAGGAAGTCGATCTCCTCGTCTGGAAAATCGAGTGTCGCCTCGACCAGTGAACGCAACTCGATCAGCGACTCAGCCAACGCATTCACTTCGCGCGAGAACTCGCCGACCAGCGAGCGCGCCGCCGAGCGCGCCGCTGCTTCGGTGCCGGCGTCGATCAAGTCGGCCACGGCCTCGGCTTGGGCGAGGTCGAGCTTGCCGTTGATGAACGCGCGCGTCGTGAACTCGCCGGGCTCGGCCAGGCGCAACGCACGCAGGTTGTCCATGTGTCCTTCGGCCGCGACTTCGAGGCAGCGCGCGGCGAGCAACTGCAGCACCACCGCGCCGCCATGCGCGTGCAGTTCGAGCACGTCCTCGCCGGTGTATGAATGCGGCGCCGGGAAATAAAGCGCCAGGCCATGGTCGATGGGGCGCGCCTGCGCGTCCAGGAACGGCAACAGCGTCGCGTGGCGCGGTTCGAGCGCACGCCCGCACAGCGCGTCGATCAAGGATCGCAAATTGGCCCCCGAGACCCGCACGATGCCCACCGCGGCACGACCGGGCGCGGTGGCGATGGCGACGATCGGGTCATTGAGGCGCGACAGCATGGCCACGCCATTGTGGCGGCCGTGCCCACTCACAAAGCAAAACGCGCCCGTCGGGAGACGGGCGCGTCGTGTTGGCGCGGGGAGGAGCGTCGAACGCCTCACCTTGAAGCGATCGAGGCGCGCTCCAGAGCCGGGTTTCGCCGGGTCGGCCCCGCATTGACCGAAACGGCCCGGTCACCGGGCCATGAACTCTGTGCCGATCGATGCCAGCGGCACCGATCAATGGTGTCAATGATGAACCGCACACCGCGCGCGTCCAATCCCCCGAATCGGGCATCTTCACCCACGCGTGCAGGCGTCACGGGCAAACGCCACAGCGCCCGCCGTGGCGTTGTGGCAGCTACTTCTTCAGCAGGCTTTGCCCGACCCCGAGCTTCTTGTTGATGAACCACTGCTGGGCAATCGACAGCAGGTTGTTGGTCAGCCAGTACAGCACCAGACCGGCGGGGAAGACGAAGAACATCACCGAGAACACCAGCGGCATGATCCACATCATCTTGGCCTGCACCGGATCGGGCGGCGTCGGGTTGAGCCAAGTCTGGAACAGCGTCGAGCCGGTCATCAGCACAGGCAGGATGTAGTACGGATCCTTGGTCGACAGGTCGTGGATCCAGCCGATCCACGGCGCGTTGCGCATCTCGACGCTCGACAGCAGCACCCAATACAGCGCAATGAAGAAAGGGATCTGCACCACGATCGGCAGGCAGCCCCCCAGCGGGTTGACCTTCTCCTCGCGGTAGATGCGCATCATCTCCTGCTGCATCTGCTGCGGCTTGTCTTTCAACCGCTCGCGCATCTCCATGACCTTCGGGTTGATGGCCTTCATCTTGGCCATCGAACGGTAGGCGCTGGCGTTGAGCCAGTAGAACGCGATCTTCAGCAGCACCACCAGCGCGACGATCGACCAGCCCCAGTTGCCGAGCAGCTTGTGCAGGTGGTCGAGCAGCCAGAACAACGGCTTGGCAAGGATCGTGAAGGCACCGTAGTCCTTCACCAACTCCAGGCCCGGCGCCATCGCCTCGAGTTTCTTCTCCTCCTGCGCGCCGGCGAACAGCGTGGCCTCGTGCGTCACGGTGGCGCCTGGTGCGACGCTGTCGAGCTTGACCATCATCGCCAGCGCGTACAGGTTGTCGCCGAGTTTGCTGGCAAGGTAGTCGCGCGGCCCGTTGCCGATCAGCCAGGCCGACGCGAAGTAGTGCTGCACCATTGCGATCCAGCCGTCGTTTGCGCTGTGCGGGTAGTCGGCCTTGTTCTTGTCGATGTCCTTGAACTCGATCTTCTGGAACTTCTTGGCCTCGGTGTACATCGCCGGGCCGGTGAAGGTGAAGTAGAAGCTCGACTCGCCGGCCGGCGCATTGCCGTCGCGCACCAACTGCAGATACAGCTGCGGCGCAAGCGGCTTGTCGCTGCCGTTGACCACCTCGTGCTTGACGCCGATGCGATAGTCCCCGCGCTTGAAGGTGTATGTCTTGCGCAGTTGCACCCCGGCCACCGCCGGTGATTCGAGCTTCAGCTCGACGGTGTCGGTGCCGGGCGCGAGCTCGTGCGGGCCGGCCACCGCGCGGAACAACGTCTCGTGGTTGGGATAGGACACGCCGTCGACCGTGGCCAGCCCGGTGCGCGCCAGATACAGCCGTTCGCGGCTGCGGTCGAACAGCACGACGTTGCGGCTGCGGTCGAGCTGGTCGTGCTGTTGCAGCAACTCCAGGTGGACCAGTTCGCCGCCGCGCGTGTCGACCATTGCCTTCACCAAGTCGGTGGTCAGCGTGATCAGCTCGCCCACCGGCGCTGGGGCGGCGCTCGCACCAGGCGTGGTGGCTGCCTGCGGTGCGCTGGGTGCGCTGCCGGTTGCGCTGGGGACACTGCCGGCTGCTGCGGCGCTGCTGCCCGGCCCCTGCGGGGTCGAGGCCGCCGCTTGCGGCCGCGATGGCACCCCGAACATCGATGGTGCGCCGGTCTGCCGGTTCCAGGCGTCCCACAACAGGACGAGGGACATCACAAACACCACCCACAGCAGGGTGCGGCGCATATCGGTCATGGACGTATCTTGGGGAGAAGTCGGGAGAACAAGCGCGGTGGCCGCGCCGGCACGGGATCGTGCCCGCCATGGCACCACGGATGGCAGCGCAGCAGACGCGCCGCGCTCAGCGCACTGCCGGCCAAGGCACCGTGACGGCGCAGCGCGTCGAGCGCATACGCCGAGCACGTGGGCTCGAAGCGGCAAGCGCTGCCGAGCCAAGGCTTGAGGGCAAACCGGTACCCCAAGACCAGCGTCACCAACAGGCATCGCGGCCCGTCGAGCAGGCCTTGCAGAAGCCGCGCCGACAACGGCTGCGGCTTCATGCTGCGGCCCGCGTCAGCAGGCGGTCGAGTTCGCTGCGCGCGGCGACAGCGAGCACGCCAGACGCGGCTGAGCGGAAACGTTGCGCATCGAACGGCGAGCGCAGCCGCACCAGCCACATGCCGTGCGGCAGCTGCTCGTGATGGCGCGCCATCGCGCCCCGGATCTGGCGGCGCAGCAGATTGCGAGTGGTCGCTTTGCGCGCGTGCCGCTTCGGCACGACGACACCGAACCACCAAGCTCCTGGCACGGCCCCGGCTGTGTCATCCACAGCCTGTGGGCAACGATCTGGATCGCTTGTGGACAACTTGGCACGACGGGGTCGGCTGACGGGCCGCGCCGCAGCGCCGGGGCCGCGTGGCAGGTGATGGGCCGCGAAGTGGGCGCTTCTAGCCTTGACCGGGGTGGCCAGCACGGATTCGAAATCGGCCGGACGCTGCAGGCGGCCGAGCATTGGCGGCGCGCGGACGCGTCAGACCGACGACAGGCGCTTACGCCCTTTGGCGCGCCTGGCGTTGAGCACGGCGCGCCCGCCGCGCGTCTTCATGCGGACGAGAAATCCGTGCGTGCGTGCGCGGCGAACCTTGGAAGGCTGGTAGGTGCGTTTCATTTGAGTGAGCCGCCATGCGCGGCCGTTGGTGCCGCGCGATCACGACGGTAAAAGAGTGACCAATTGTGCAGCTCGCGAATCGAGCGCCGCACAGGCGAATCGTCCCGCCATTGCGTGTACACGAGTGCGTGCACGCAACGATTTCTCGAGCTGTCCGGGAAATCGCGTATTAGAGCAAAAACCCCTTTTTCGGTCAAACACTTGCACGGCAATCTGCGCCTTTGAGCGGCCATTGACGCGCTGCCGCCAACTGTGGATAACCGCGCCTGGCGCACTCAGGGTGACCTACAATCGCGCCGCTCTGAAAAGAACTTGTCCACAATGAGCGTCGACCTCTGGCAGCGTGGCTGCGAACGCCTCGCCGCGGAACTTCCCGAACAGCAGTTCAACACCTGGATCCGACCGCTGCCGCCCGCTGACATCAGCGATGGCGACGCCGGTGCGGTGGTGTCGTTGCGGGTGCCCAATCGCTTCAAGCTCGACTGGATCCGTACGCAGTACGCCGGCCGCATCGAGGGGTTGCTGAGCGAACTGGCGGGCAAGCCGATCCGGCTCGAATTGAGCCTGGCGCCGCGCGACGGCGCGTTGGCCCGGGTCTCTCTTGCCCCGCTGCTGCGGCCGCCGGCGGGCGCCGGTGCGGCACCCGCCGCGCAGTGGCTCCAAGGCGCGGGGCTGCCGAGCGCTCGCGCAGCATCCGATGGCGACCGCGCGCCGGCACCGGCCGCCTTCGTCGGTCCCGCGCACCGGCTGAACCCCGCGCTCACCTTCGACACCCTGGTGGCCGGACGCGCCAATCAGATGGCCCGCACCGCGGCACTGCACGTGGCAGGCGCACCCGGCGTCATGTACAACCCCCTGTTCGTCTATGGCGGTGTCGGCCTCGGCAAGACACACCTGGTGCACGCAGTGGGCAACGCGCTTCTGAAGGACAAGCCGAATGCGCGCGTGCAGTACCTGCATGCGGAGCAGTTCATCAGCGACGTCGTCAAGAACTATCAGCGCAAGACGTTCGACGAGCTGAAGGCCAAGTACCACTCGCTCGACCTGCTGCTGATCGACGACGTTCAGTTCTTCGCCGGCAAGGAGCGCTCGCAGGAAGAGTTCTTCAACGCGTTCGAGGCGCTGCTGGCCAAGCGAGCGCACATCATCATGACCAGCGACACCTACCCCAAAGGGCTGGTCGACATCGACGAGCGGCTGACCAGCCGCTTCGATGCCGGGCTGACGGTGGCCATCGAGCCGCCGGAGCTGGAGATGCGGGTGGCCATCCTGATCAAGAAGGCCGTGGCCGAGGGCACCGAGATGCCCGAGGACGTGGCGTTCTTCGTCGCCAAGAACGTACGCGCCAACGTGCGCGAGCTCGAGGGCGCCTTGCGCAAGGTGCTGGCGTACAGCCGCTTCAGCCAGAAGGACATCAACATCAACCTGGCGCGCGAGGCACTGAAGGATCTGCTGTCGATCCAGAACCGCCAGATCTCGGTCGAGAACATCCAGAAGATGGTTGCCGACTTCTACAAGATCAAGGTGGCCGACATGTACAGCAAGAAGCGCCCGGCCTCGATCGCGCGGCCGCGGCAGATCGCGATGTACCTGGCCAAGGAGCTGACGCAGAAGAGCCTACCGGAGATCGGCGAGCTGTTCGGCGGTCGCGATCACACCACCGTGCTGCACGCGGTTCGCAAGGTGGGCGGCGAGCGCGGCAAGAGCACCGAGCTGAACCAGCAACTGCACGTGCTCGAACAAACGCTGAAGGGGTAAGCCCGGTCCGAGCGATCCCACGCGGGTTCATGTGTCCGTGGCATCGGCCATCGAACGCACCCGGGCGCGGGGCACGCCGCGACTTGCCCTGCGCGTCATCACGCGTCGCTCGCGCAACCTTGGGGACAACTCCCGAACAACCATCGTGCTATCCACAGCACCACCATCGCCCCGCGAGTTGTTCATTTCGGGCCGCCCCTGCACCCCAACCCGACCCACAGGGTTGGCGATCGGCTAAATCGGCGCAAAGACAGGCGAAAATAGCGTTCTCCACAGTTGGCCAGGCTGCTTACTACAACGACTACGTTCTAAGAGGAAGACATGATCGTCTTGAAAGCTCCGCAGCGTTCGCTGCTCGGCGCGTTGCAGTCGGTGGCCGGCATCGTCGAGCGTCGGCACACGTTGCCGATCTTGGCCAACGTGCTGCTGCGCAAGAACGGGGCGTCGATCGAACTGACCACCAGCGATCTCGAGATCCAGGTGCGCACGCAGGCCGAGCTCGGCGGCGATACCGGCAGCTATGCGACCACGGTGGGTGCACGCAAGCTGATCGACATCCTGCGCAGCCTGCCCGATGACCAAGTGATCACCCTATCGTCGGCTCAGAACAAGCTGACGCTGCAGGCCGGCAAGAGCCGCTTCACATTGCAGACGTTGCCAGCGGAGGACTTCCCGCTGGTCAACGAAGCGGCCGACTACGGGCCGTCGTTCGCCGTGCCACAACAGACGCTGAAGCATCTGATCAACCAGGTCCACTTCGCGATGGCGGTGCACGACATCCGCTACTACCTGAACGGCATCCTTTTCGTTGCAGAAGGCAAGACGCTGACGCTGGTGGCCACCGACGGCCATCGCCTCGGGCTGGCGCAGGCCCAGCTGGCCTCCGAGATTCCGAAGCAAGAGGTGATCCTGCCGCGCAAGACCGTGCTCGAACTGCAGCGGCTGCTGCGCGATGAGGACACGCCGATCGAATTGCGCTTCGCCGGCAACCAGGCCAAATTCGTGTTCAGCGGGATGGAGTTCGTCACCAAGCTGGTCGAGGGCAAGTTCCCGGACTACAACCGCGTGATCCCGAAGAACCACAAGAACGCACTGGTGCTTGGCCGCGCGCCGCTGCTGGCGAGCCTGCAGCGCGCAGCGATCATGACGAGCGAGAAGTTCAAGGGAGTGCGGGTCAATGTCGAGCCGGGCAACCTGCGCATCGCCGCCAGCAACGCCGAGCAGGAGGAAGCCAAGGAAGAGCTGGAGGTCGACTACAACGGCGATGCGATCGAGATCGGCTTCAACGTGACGTACCTGATCGACGCGTTGGCCAATCTGACGCAAGACATGGTCAAGCTCGAACTGCAGGACAGCAACTCCAGCGCGTTGATCACGGTGCCCGAGCAGGCAGGCTTCAAGTACGTGGTGATGCCGATGCGGATCTAGCCCGCCTGTCGGTGGGCCGATCCGCGGCACGGTGATGTTGACTCCACGCTGCCCCCGCCGAGCGGGGGTTCCATTCAATTCATGGTCTGGGCCCTCCGGGGCCTCTTAGAAGTCAATCGATGAGCGAATCCCTGAGCCCCGACCCCAGGCCCGACAATTCCGGTTATGGCGAGGGCTCGATCCAGATCCTCGAGGGGCTCGAGGCGGTGCGCAAGCGGCCGGGCATGTACATCGGCGACACTTCCGACGGCACCGGGCTGCATCACTTGGTGTTCGAGGTGGTCGACAACTCGATCGACGAGGCGCTGGCGGGGTTCTGCGACGACATCGTCGTGACGATCCACACCGACAACTCGATCTCGGTGATCGACAACGGGCGCGGCATCCCCACCGGGATCAAGATGGACGACAAGCACGAGCCCAAGCGCTCGGCGGCAGAGATCGCGCTCACCGAGCTGCACGCCGGCGGCAAGTTCAACCAGAACAGCTACAAGGTGTCGGGCGGCCTGCACGGCGTGGGAGTGTCGTGCGTCAACGCGCTGTCGAAGATGCTGCGCCTAACAGTGCGGCGCGACGGTCACGTGCATTTCATGGAATTCAAGCGCGGCGTGCCGCAGGATCGCCTGATCGAGCAGCGCGACGCTGTCGACGTCTCGCCGATGCGCGTGATCGGCGACACCGAGAACCGCGGCACCGAGGTGCACTTCCTGCCCGATGACGAGATCTTCCAGAACATCGACTTCCACTACGACGTGCTGGCCAAGCGGCTGCGCGAACTCTCGTTCCTCAACAACGGCGTGCGCATCAAGCTGGTCGACGAGCGCAACGCGAAGGAAGACAACTTCGCGTTCGCCGGCGGCGTGCGCGGCTTCGTCGAGTTCATCAATCAGGGCAAGCACGTCCTGCACCCGAACATCTTCCACGTCAACGCCGAGAAGCTGAGCGAGCAGAGCACGACGATCGGCGTCGAGGTCGCGATGCAGTGGAACGACGGCTACAACGAGACCGTGCTCGCGTTCACCAACAACATCCCGCAGCGCGACGGCGGCTCGCACCTCACCGGCCTGCGTGCGGCAATGACGCGTGTAATCAACAAGTACATCGAGGACCAGGAGTTGGCCAGGAAGGCCAAGGTCGAGATCAGCGGCGACGACATGCGAGAAGGCCTGGCCTGCGTGATCAGCGTCAAGGTGCCCGAAGCCAAGTTCTCGAGCCAGACCAAGGACAAGCTGGTCTCCAGCGAAGTGCGCGGCCCGGTCGAAGATGTGGTCAGCAAGGCGCTCACCGATTGGCTGCTCGAGCACCCGCTCGACGCCAAGACGGTGTGCGGCAAGATCGTCGACGCTGCCCGCGCGCGCGAGGCCGCGCGCAAGGCACGCGAGATGACGCGCCGCAAGGGCGTGCTCGACGGCATGGGGCTACCCGGCAAGCTCGCCGATTGCCAGGAGAAAGACCCGGCGCTGTGCGAGATCTACATCGTGGAGGGCGACTCGGCCGGCGGCTCGGCCAAGCAGGGGCGCGATCGCAAGTTCCAGGCGATCCTGCCGCTGCGCGGCAAGATCCTCAACGTCGAGAGGGCGCGCTACGAGAAGCTGCTGTCGAGCGAGGCGATCGTCACCTTGATCACGGCGCTGGGCACCGGCATCGGCGTCGAGGACTTCAATGCCGACAAGCTGCGCTACCACCGCATCATCATCATGACCGATGCCGACGTCGACGGCGCGCACATCCGCACGCTGCTGCTGACGTTCTTCTACCGGCAAATGCCGGTGCTGGTCGAACGCGGCCACGTCTACATCGCGCAACCGCCGCTGTACAAGGTCAAGCTCGGCAAGCACGAGCAGTACCTGAAGGACGACCCGGACCTCGACGCCTACATGCTGAAGGTCGCGCTGCAAGAGGCGAGCATCGAGCCGGGCGGCGGCAAGCCGCCGATCAGCGACAGTGCGCTCGAAGAGCTGGCGCGCCAGTACGTGCTGGCCGAGAGCGTGATCGAACGCCTGGCCAACTGGATGGACGGCGCCGCGCTGCGTGCGATCGCCGACGGCCTGGGGCTCGACCTCGACACACCGGCCGCGGCCGAAGCGAGCGCGGCGGCGCTGGCCGCCGCGGTGCGCGACGCCGAAGTCACCGCCGACGTCGACGCGCGCACCGACAAGCAGCTGCTGCGCATCAGCCGGCGCCAGCACGGCAACGTGAAGGCCAGCGTGATCCCGCAGGATTTCGTGCACGGCACCGACTACGAAGTGCTGGCGCGCGCCGGCGCCACCTTCAAGGGCCTGCTGACGCCCGATGCGGTGGTGGTGCGCGGCGAAGGCGAGCGCCGCAAGGAATTGAAGGCCGGCGACTTTCGCGTCGCGATGGCGTGGCTGATGGGCCAGGCCGAGAGCCAGGTGGGGCGCCAGCGCTACAAGGGCCTGGGCGAGATGAACCCCGAGCAGCTGTGGGAGACGACGATGGACCCGGCAGTGCGGCGGCTGCTGAGGGTGCAGATCGAAGACGCGATCGAAGCCGACCGTGTGTTCACGATGCTGATGGGCGACGAGGTCGAGCCGCGCCGCGATTTCATCGAGAGCAACGCGCTGCGTGCGGCCAACATCGACGTTTGACCGCGACGGTCCGCCGTAGGGCGCCACAGTCGTTGCGGCTCGCGCCACAGTTCTGCTTCAGCGGCTGAACACGGCCGTCGGCCCGCGACCCCATCCGACCGTCGAGCTGCAGAAAGCGGGTCCACGCCCTCGCACCGGCATCGCAACGTCTGCCTAGGCCGATGTCGACCGGCTCGAGTCTCGCCTTCGCGAGGAAGCGGCAGCAGGCGACGCCACGCTCGTCTGCATTCGTGGGTGCGTGGACGCGCAAGCCCTGGCAGAACTTCAGCAGGACTTCGTCTGGTCGGCCCCTGCCGCGCTGGCTACCTTGGGGCCATCTCCAACGCTTCAACGGAGGCCCACGTGGCTGCTGTCTATCGCATCATCCGTTCGCTCGCCTGGCGTGTCGCCGGCAGTGTCGCGCTCGTCTGCGCCGCCCCCGGCATCGCGTGGGCCGACGCGCCCTACCCGAGCCGTCCCGTGCACATCGTGGTGCCCTTCGCGCCGGGCGGCCCAAGCGACCCGATCGTGCGCGCGATGGCCGACAAGCTCAGCGCGCGCCTGGGCCAGGTCTTCGTGCTGGACTTCAAAGGCGGTGCCGCGGGCACGATCGGCACCGATGCGGTGGCCAAGGCGGCGCCCGACGGGCACACGCTGCTGGCCGCATCGTCGGACATGCTGGTCAACGCCACCGCCACGTTCAAGCACCTGCCCTACGACCCGCTGCGCGACTTCACCTTCATCACGCAGGTGGGTAGCCTGCCGCTGGTGTTCGCGGTCAACGCTTCCGTGCCGGCAACCGACCTGCGCGAGTTCGCTGCCTACGCGCGCGACAAGCGCGGAGCGCTGTCGTACGGCTCGTGGGGCCACGGCATCAACGCGCACCTGGCGGGCGAGTGGCTGCTCAACCGCAGCATGGCGGCCAACGCCACGCACGCGTCGTACCGCGGCCTGGGGCCGCTGACGCAAGATCTCGTCGGCCAGCAGATCAGTGCGTCGTTCGGTGTGGCGCCCGCGTTTGCGCCGTTCGTGCAGGGGCAACGCCTGCGCCTGCTCGGCGTGACCGGGCAGACGCGCGTCCCTGCGTTTCCGGACGTGAAGACCTTCGCCGAGCAGGGCTACCCCGACGAGATCTTCCAATTGCGTCTGTGGATGGCACTGCTCGCTCCGACGGGCACGCCGCGGCCCATCGTCGAGTTGCTGCACCGTGAGGTGGTGAAGATCATTCGCGAGGCGGAGTACCAGGCCGTGTTGGCCAACGCGGGCTTCGAGCTGCTCGCCAACACGCCTGACGAAGCGCGCGCGAACCTGCAGCGCGAGCTGGCCATCGTGCCGCGACTGGTCAAGCAGATCGGCGTCGAGCCGCAGTGACTCTGGGTTGCGCGGGGCGCTCACCGGCCGCGAACTCACGCCGCCACAGCGCTTGCGTCACACGCTCCAGGCCCTTGATGAGGTGGTAGCGGTAGGTGTTGAACGGCAAGCCGAGCTCGGCCGCCACTTGCTCTTGCGACTTGCCGGGGTCGATCCATGTCAGGCGCAACGCGTGGTGGAACTTCTCGTCGCGCGGGTGGCGGGCGAGCGCGTCGACGGCCGTGCTCAGCAGCCGCCGCAAGGCTTCCACATCGGCCGTCGCCGCGTCGCTGCGCAGCAGCTCGCTGTCGAGCAGCGGGCTGGTCTGCAGCTTGTCGTCGCGCGCAAAATTCTTCAACGCATCGCGCACCGCTTGCGCAAACTCGTCCTGGTTCAGTGCCGGGCGGCTCGGCTCGTCGTCGTTGCGCTCGCGCAGGTGCCACAGCGGGTTGGGCTCGGCGCTCCAGTGGCGCACGAAGCCGCCCCAGACCACGCCGTCGGCCGTGAAGTCGAGCGCCGGTTCGCGGTGGTGCCAGTTGAAGCGCTGGATGCTGTCGCTCAACAGCTGCCAGCGCTGCGGCTCGGGCAGCACGAAGAGCGACCACGCCATCCGCGTGTCGGACATGAACTGCGTCGTGAACTCCAGCGTGACGAAGTCGAGCGTCGGCGACGGGAAGCTGCACTTGCCGTCGTGGACGCAAAAGCGCAGCGCGAACGCGAGGTCGTTCTCACGCGGGGGCGCGGTGTCGAGCAGCGCGCGCAGCGGGGCGATGGCGGGGTCAACGACACAGTCCTCGTCGGCCAGGTGCGCGAGGTCGATCGCCAACCAGAAGCCGACGACGCGGCGCTGCAGGTCGCGCACGATCTGAAAACCCTGCGGTTGCCGGCGCAGCCAATGAGCGGCGATGCGGCTCGACTGTGGACCGAAGGCCCGCATCGTGTGTTCGAGCACCGCGCTGTCGTCGCCCGCCCGCAGCGTGTCGGCATGAAAGCGGTCGAACTGCGTCCAGTCGAGATAGCGAAACACCGCCGTGTCGCGCGCCAGAAAGGTCCACTCGTGCGCGAGGCGGCGCACTTGCGAACGCGCCACACGCCGCATGGCGCGTCCCAGGTGGCGCATCAGCGCCACACGCAGGGCCTCCAGGCCCTCGGGATCGTGCGCGAACAGATCCGCCTCGAAGGTTTCGCGCACCAGATCGTGCGGGAACAGGCCGTGCTCGCCCTCCTCGACGAACGACAGCGCGCGCAGCCAGTCGTACAGCGAGGCCGCCTGTGCCGCATCGACCACCTCGGCCAGCATGGCCTCGGTGGTGACGCGTGCGAACGTCAGCACGCGCAATGCGCGCGCGTGAGCCGGAGTCGGAGCGTCGGCAGCGAAGCGATCGGCGAGCGAACGAAACAGCGCACGCCGTTCCGCCGGCGACGCCAGCACCTCAGCGCGACCCGCGAGCAGCGCATCGGCCAGCAGCGTGAGCACCAGCGGATTGCCGTGTGCCAACGCCACCGCGGCGTCGCACTGCGCCGGCGCCACGCCACGCGCGCCGAGAAAGTCGCGCGACTCGTCATCGGCGAGCGCCCGCAGCAGCACGCGGTGCGAGAGCTCGGCCCAACCCGGATCGAGCCGCCACTGTTGGCCAGGGGGATTGCGCCCCGCCAGCACGATCAGCGCATCGGCCGGCAGCGCCGGCAAACAATCCTCCAGCAGCCATCGTTCGAGTGAGCCGATGCGTTCGAGCGTGTCGATCAGCAGCACCGGCGCTTCGGGCAGGTCGGGCAACGGCAGCAGCGCACCATCGTCGGGTCCCGGCAGGCCGAGCGCCTCGCGCAGGGCGCGCACGAAGCCGCGCGGCGTGGGCTCGACGTGGCGCCCATCGATGCGAACCACGCTGCGCCCGCGCTGTTCGGCGGCACGCGCGCACTCCATCAGCAGCGCGCTCTTGCCGATGCCGCCGGGTCCGTGCAGAAAGAGCGTCGGGCGCGGATCGTGGCCTTCCACCATCGCGACGAAGGTGAGCAGTTCGCGCGCGCGGCCGACGAAGCGCGCGCGCCGCACTCGCTGCAGCCGATCGGCCAGCGTATGCGGCGCGTCGGCTGCGAGCGGCGGCAGGTGCGGCATCGGGTGAGTTTGTACGCCGTGCCGGCCTCGCGCAAGGCACCGTGCGGGCCTCAGCTCGCAGGGTGGTGCGGGCAGCCCGCACGCGGCACCGCCACGGCCAGCGTCGGGCGCACGCGGCGGGTGCGCCGCCGCAGACGCAGCGGCATGCGGCTGGGCGCGACGGTGAACGCCGAGATCTCCTCGATGCGCGCGCCTTCGATCGCCAACTCGACTTCGAACTCGCGCATCAACATCGACATCACGAGCCGCATCTCCACGCCGGCCAGGTGGCGCCCGGGGCACACGCGCGGACCGGCGCCGAACTGCAGGAAGGCGCGCGGCTCGTGGGCACCGTGCTGTGCCTCGCGTCCGCGCAGCCAGCGCTCGGGGTCGTAGCGGCGTGGCTCGTGGAAATGGCGTTCATCCATCAACGCCGGGCGATTGATGAAGAAGATCTTCACGTCGCGCGGCATCGCGACGCCGCCGATCACCGTGTCCTGCAGCGCCTCGAACGACTGGATCGCAACCACCGGACGCAGCCGCTGGGCCTCGGTGACAGCAGCCTCGCACAGATCGAGGCCGCGCAGCGCCTGCACGCCGGGGCAAACCGCGTCGTCGCCCAGCGCGGCGCAGGCCTCGTTGTGCAGCTTGTCCTGCCAGGCGGGCTCCGCGGAGAGGTAGGGCAGCGTCCAGGCCAGCGAGTGTGCGGTGGTGTCCTCGCCGGCCAGCAGCAAGGTCAGCACGTTGGCCGAGACCATGTCGTCGGTGATCGCCGAGCCCGGCGCGTCGCGCTGCTGCAGAAAGCTCTCGAGCAGGTTGCGCGGTGCATCGGCACCATCGGCGCGCATGCGCTCTCGGGTGCGCGCGATCAGAGCGGCAATGTAGGCTTGCACCGCGGCGAGGTCGCGGTCGAGGCGAAGGTCGGCCGGCAGCTTGAACCAGCGCCAGTGTGAGATCGGCGTCATGACGCGCTTCATGAACATTGGGAACACCGCGGCCAGGTTGCGCTGGATGGAGTCGCCCTCGTTGTCGAGCGTGTTGGGGTCTTCTCCGAACGCCAGCGCCGAGGTCACGTCGACCGTGTAGCGCATCAGGTCTTCGGTCATCTCCACGACGCGGCCCTCGTCTGCCGCCGCCAGCCAGCGCCGGTGGAGCCGAGCGGTGATCGCTTGCAGCGTGGGGAAGAAGCCGCGCAGATACGCCGGGTTGAGCGCCTGCATCACCAGCCGGCGTTGCGGCGCCCAGTCGTCGCCCTCGGCGGCGAACACGCCATCGAAGCCCATCTCGCGTGCCACCGGACGGATGCGCCCGCCGCGGCGCCAGCGCTGCGGCCGCTCGCGCAGGATCTGCTGGAACACCTCGACGTCGTCCCAGATCACGATCGGCATGCCGGCCATGTGAATGCGATACGGCGTGCCGAGTTCACGCGCCCATTGCTCGAACTGTGTGTGGGCGCGCAGCGGGTCCAGACGCGTCAGATGCCCGAGGATCGGAAGACCGCTCGGTGATGGCAGGTCACGCAGGGCGCGAGGGCGGAGCGTGTCGGTGGCGGCGGACAGGGTCATGGTGCGGTCTCGTGGATTGGCACACGAGTTTCCAAGCGCTCCGTGAGGGGTACCAGACGAATGACTGCCGAATCTGTGTTGAAGGTGCCTGCGTGACCTTGAGTTGAGCGTCCGTTTCGCGCTTCCAGAGCAAAGCCTGTGGCCCTACGTCGGCCGCCGGCACCGCATGGTTGTGCGAGGCGCCCCGATCACAGCCCGCCGCCCCAGCGGTACTGCCAGGCAACGCCGAGCAGATCGAAGCCGTTGCCCGTGCGCGCGGATACGCCGCTGCTGGCGTAGAACTTCACCGAGTTGCGAAGGTCCACCGGCACGGCCAACGTCGCCCCGACGCGCCAGTTCTGCTGCAGGTCGCTGTTCAGCGTGCCATTCAACGTGGTGCGTCCGCCGGCGTAGACGGTGGCGTCCAACGATGCCCAAATGCCGCCTGCGAAGTTGTAGATCACGTGGGCGCGCAGCGAATACAGCGGATCCTGAGCGCGCCGGTTGCCGTTGAAGAAGTCGTCGTTGTCGCCGTACAGCGTCACCCCGGCGGCGCCCTCGACGGTCCACGGGCCGAGCGCCTGCGACACGCCGAACTCCGGCTTGAACGACCAACGGTGGGTGCCAATGTTGACCAGCCGTGTCGCGTCGTACTGACCGGCGGGCACCGACACCTGCAGGCTGGCTCCGACGATCAGGTCCTGTTGGTAGGCGCGGAATTCCGGCAGCTTGAGCGCCGGCGCGCCGACGAAGTTGACTGACAGGCGCACCAGCGGATCGCCAGGTCCATCGACCTCTCGCTCGAGGCGCCCGCCCTGATAGTTGGCAGAACCCGACAGCCAGGTGTAGGGCACGATGACATCGATCTTGCCCGACTGGCCTCCCAGGTCGAGCACGCGTGCATAGCCGAGCACGGCGCTCGAAGTCTTCAGGTGCGGGTCGGTGATCGGCAGCGAGTCGAATGCGACGCCACCGCGCGTCTGCGCGAACCCACCGATCAGGAAATTCATCCCCACCGGCGCGTTGGCGTACGCGCGCGGCTCGATGCTTTGCGCGCGCGGGGCCGACTCCGCGCCGGCAAGGGCGCACAGCGCCAGCGGCGCCAGTCGCCGCGCGGGGTGTCGACGGCGCCGGCCCTGCGGGCTCACGAATCGGCAGTGAACCCGATCGCCTTGACCACCGGCCCCCAGCGTTCGGTGTCGGCCTTCAACATCGCGGCGAGCTCAGCGGGCGTCGACGACTTCGACTCCAGCCCCATCGTCTCGAGCCCTTCGATCACTTCGCGCTCGGCGAGCGCGGCGCGCAGCGCCGCATTCGCGCGCTGCACGACCTCGGGCGAGGCCTTGGCCGGCAGGTAGAAGCCGAACCACTCGTTGAACGCCATGTCCTTCAGGCCCTGTTCGAGCAGGGTCGGCACGCTCGGCGCGAACTTGCTGCGCACGGCACCGGTGGTGGCCAACAGCCGGCATTTGCCTGCCGCGACGTGCTGGATGAATTCGCCGACGGGGCCTGACACCGCCTGGATCTGACCGCCGATCATCTCGAGGATCGCCGGCTGCGTGCCGCGGTACGGCACGTGCTTCAGGTCGATGCCCGCCGAGCGGCCGATCAGCACGCCGATGAAGTGCGGCACCGCACCGGCGCCGGGCGAGCCGAAGTTCGCCTGGTTCGGGTTGGCCTTGCACCAGTCGAGGAACTCCGGGATGTTGCGCACCGATGCCGGCACGGCCGGCCCCGCCGCGAAGCCAAAGTCGAACGTGGCGCCGAGCGACACCGGTGTCACGTCGGTCGCCGGGTCGTACTGCAGCTTCTTGTAGATGTGCGGGTAGATGCCGAGCATCGACATCGGTGTCTGCAGGATCGACGTGCCGTCGGCCGGCGCGCTCTTGAAGCTCTGCACCGCGATCTGGCCGCCCGCGCCGACGCGGTTTTCGACCACCACGCTCTTGCCGTAGCCGGGCGCCAGTTTGCTGGCGACGCGGCGGCAGATCGTGTCGGATGTGCCACCGGGCGGGAAGCCGGTGACCACCTTGACGGTGTCGAACGGCGGGGCCGCCTGCGCAAACGCGCGCCCCCAGCCGGACAGCAGCGCGGCAGCCGATGCAGTGAGGGTGTCGCGACGGGTGACGGTCATGGCGGTCTCCTCGGAGGGCGAGCGCGAGATTAGCGGATGCGTCGCCGGGCGACATCGCGGCCGACCCCGATGGCGTCTGCGCCGGGCCGCGCGCTTCAGCCGCGCAGCAGCGCCAGCATCTGGCGGTGCAGCTCGGGCGCGCCGGCCAGCACGGCATACACGCGATCGGCGGCGTGGGTCGACACGTCGAGCGAGAGCGCTGCGCCGTCGGCTTGCGTGAACAGGCCGCCGGCTTCGCCGATCAGCACCATCGACGCGGCGATGTCCCAGATGCGCGTGCTGCGGTTCAGCATCCCGCCCAAGCGCCCGTCGGCCACGTAGGCGCAGTCCACCAAGCTCTTGGTGGCACGCACGTTGCGTACCCGCTGCAGCACGCGCGCCAGCCGCGCGGTCTCGCGCGCGGCCGCCGCGGCGTCCTCGGCGGCGTCCATGCCCCAGGCCCACAGCACGTTGCGCAGCAGCGGCTCGGGCGTCACCGCGATGCGCACGCCGTCGCGGAAAGCGCCGCTGCCGATCTCTGCGCAGTAGAGCTCGCCGCTGGCGGGCAGGTGCAACACGCCGAGCACCGGCACGCCGGCGCGCAGCAGCGCGATCAGCACGCCGAACCACGGAATGCCGGCGGCGAAGTTCGACGTGCCGTCCAGCGGGTCGATCACCCAGGTGTACGCGCTGTCGCGCCAATCGCAGCCGGTCTCCTCGGCGATGATCGAGTGCGACGGATGGCGCGCGCGGATGGCCTGCACGATGGCGCGCTCGGCCGCCAGGTCGGCCGCGGTGACGACGTTGCTCAGGTCGGACTTCTGCAGCGTCGCGGCGGGGCCGCCGAAGTGCTCGCGCAGCACCTGCCCGCCGGCGCGCGCCCACGCGATCGCGTCGTCGATCATCGCCGTGCAGCGCTCAGCGGCCGCTGAAGCGCGGCGGCCGCTTCTCGACGAAGTGCGCGACGCCTTCCTTGAAGTCCTGGCTGGTCAGGCTCTCGAGCATCAGGCGATCGCCCTCGGCGAACGCCTGCGCCATCGTCTGCAGCGGCAGCGCTGCGATCTGCTGCTTGATCACGCGCAGCGAGCGCGGCGAGCACGATTGCGCCAGCTCGAGCGCATAGCGGCGCGTGAACGGCATCAGCTCGTCGGCCGGCAGGGCGCGGTTGACCAGGCCGATGCGCTCGGCCTCGCGGCCGCTGACCTTGCGCGCACTGAGCAGCAGGTCGGCGGCGTGCCCGGGGCCGACCAGCCGCGCCAGGCCGAACGCGCTGCCGTGCTCGGCGATCAGGCCGCGCTTGGCGAAACCGGTGGTCAGCGTGGCGTCTTCGGCCGCGAAGCGGATGTCGGCGAACAGCGCGAGCACGAACCCGATGCCGGCCGCCGCGCCGTTGATGCAGGCGATCACCGGCTTTGGCACCGCGCTCAGGAAGTTGTAGCGCTGCTGCAACTCGCGGCCGGCGACCGCATCGACCGTATCGCTGCCCATAGTCTTGGGCAGCGGCGCCCCCTGCGTCAGGTTCTGCAGCAGCGCCATGTCGGCGCCGGCGCAGAAGCCGCGCCCGGCACCGGTGACGATGATCACGCGCACCGCGTCGTCGCGGCCCAGCTCGGCCATCGTATGACGCAGTGCGTCGCTCAACGCCGGCGTGATCGCGTTGAGCCGTTCGGGCCGGTTCAGCGTCACCGTGGCCAGGTGGTCAGCCACATCGACCAACAGCTCGGGGGAAGTCATCGTCGTCTCCTGGGGCGGACAAGGGCTTAGCGGTCGGTCACGCGGGCGGTTGCCGGGCTCACAGCGCTCAGTCGCCCTTGAACTGCGGCTCGCGCCGCGCCGCCATCGCCGCCACGCCTTCCTTGAAGTCGGCGGTCTTGAAGTGCGCGTTCTGCTGCGCGCTCTCGTGCGCGACCGCGCTACGGATCTGCTCGACCAGCCCGGCGCGCAAGGTCGCGCGCGTGGCCTGCACCGCGATCGGCGCCGACAGCGCGATCTCGCGCGCCAGCTCGAGCGCGCGCGGCCGCACCTGGTCTTGCGGCACCAGTTCGTCGGCCAGGCCGATGCGCTGCGCCTGGGCGCCGTCGATGCGGCGCCCGGTGTACAGCAGCAGCGTCGCCTGCTGCACGCCGACCAGCCGCGGCAGCGTCACCGACAGACCGAACCCGGGATGGAAGCCGAGCCGGTTGAAGTTGGCCGAGAAGCGCGCCTCGGCGCAGGTGATGCGGAAGTCGGCCACCAGCGCGAGCCCGAGCCCGCCACCGACCGCCGGGCCGTGCACCGCCGCCACCACCGGCTTGGCGCACTCGAACAGGCGCAGCGCCTCGCCGTACAGCGGGTTGATCGCGCGTGCACTGCGCTGCGGTGGCGTGGCCTCGCGATTGGCGAAATTGGCGCCCGCGCAGAACGCGCTGCCCTGTGCGCACAGCACGATCGCGCGACAGGCGCGATCGGCCTCGAGGGCCTCGAACGCATCGGCCAGCGCGCCGATCAGCGCAACGTCGAAGTAGTTGTGCGGTGGCCGGCGCAGCTCGACCAGCGCCACCGCGCCGTCGCGCTCGACCCCCACGTCCGCGGTGGCTTGCGTCATGCGACTCCTTGCCTCGATGCGGATGATGCGCTCAGAGCACGCTGTCGAAGCGCCGGCGTGTCAGCGCCGGCCAGAACGCCCGGCTGCCGCCGGTGATCGCCAGCGCGCCGAGGCGACCGGCCCAGTGCGCGTCGCTGCCGAATTGTTCGCGCCACGCCCACAAGCGGCGCGTCGCGAAATGCAGCGGGTGTTCGCGCGTGAACCCGATGGCGCCGTGCACTTGGTGCGCGATGCCGCAGGCGCGTGTGGCGGCTTCGCCGCAGCGCACCTTGGCCGCCGCAATACTGAACGCCGCCGCGGGCGCGTCGGGCT
>Ga0268264_10001522_pt1 | contig 21594 bp, 19 predicted proteins | sample KBSSwiS32_FD_190357 | JGI IMG/M metagenome (GOLD analysis project Ga0268264, IMG submission 190357) | Switchgrass rhizosphere microbial communities from Kellogg Biological Station, Michigan, USA - KBS Switchgrass S3-2 (SPAdes) (version 2) | ecosystem: Host-associated > Plants > Roots >...
AGAAAAGCGTCAAGCTCAGGCGAAAATCCGCAGGCTGGGATCTCAACTATCTCGCCACAATCCTCGGACACCGACCGCGTTAACCTGGATTCGGAGCCCTGGCTGAATGGCTCTCAATGGCCGGCCAGCTCAACGCACCTTCAAGACCTCTACGCCTGGCAAGGGTTTCCCCTCCATCCATTCCAGAAATGCGCCGCCCGCGGTCGATACGTAGCTGAAATCGCCGGCGACGCCGGCCTGGTTCAGCGCCGCGACGGTATCGCCGCCACCGGCCACCGAGATCAGCTTTTTGGCCTTGGTGCGTTCGGCCGCATGCCTGGCGGCGACCATGGTGCCCCGGTCGAACGGCGTCAGCTCGAAGGCGCCGAGCGGGCCGTTCCAGACCAGCGTCGCCGCGTCGTCGATCGCGGAATGAACCCGTGCGATCGATTGCGGACCGATGTCGAGGATCATGCCGTCGGTGGGAATGGCGTCCAGTCCATAGGCGAAAGACGGCGAGTTGGCCTCGAAATGGAATGCGACCACGGCGTCGACGGGCAGGATGATGGCGCAGTTCGCGGCCTCGGCCTTCTCCAGGATTCGCAACGCGGTTGGCGCGAGATCCTTCTCCGCGAGCGATTTGCCGACCGGGATGCCCTGCGCATGCAGGAAGGTGTTGGCCATGCCGCCGCCGATCACCAGCGCATCGACCTTGGTGACGAGGTTTTCCAACAGGTCGATCTTGGTCGAGACCTTGGCGCCGCCGATGATAGCGATGACCGGCTTGGTCGGCGCCTCCAGCGCCTTCCCGAGCGCAGTGAGTTCGGCCTGCATGGTGCGGCCGGCATAGGCCGGCAGCTTGTGCCCGAGACCCTCGGTCGAGGCATGCGCCCGGTGCGCCGCGGAGAACGCGTCGTTGACCCAGAGGTCGCCGAGTTTTGCCAGCTCGGCGACGAAGGCGGGATCGTTCTTTTCCTCTTCCTTGTGGAAGCGGGTGTTTTCCAGGCAAAGGATGTCGCCGTCAGCCATCGCCGCGACCGCCTTGGCGGCGACCTCGCCGATACAATCTTCGGCGAACCCGACCGGCTGCTTGATCACGTCGGCCAGCGCGGCGGCGACCGGTTTCAGCGAGTCTTTCGCGTCGCGTCCCTTGGGCCGGCCGAAATGCGCCAGCAGGATCACCTTGCCGCCCTTGGCCGCGATTTCGGTGATGGTCGGCGCGACCCGCTCCAGGCGGGTGGCGTCGGTGACGTGGCCGTTGTCCATCGGCACGTTGAGGTCGACGCGCAGCAGCACGCGTTGGCCCTTCACGTCGACGTCATCGAGGGTGCGGAATGATTTGGTCATTTGGGTGCTTCCCTCGTCATGCCGCGCTTGTCGCACCGAACGTCATTCCGGGGCGATGCGGTAGCATCGAACCCGGAATCTCGAGATTCCGGGTTCGGTCCTTCGGACCGCCCCGGAATGACCGTGGTCGGCAAGAGCCCGGCCATGACGACAACTACTTACAGCAGCTTCCCCATCGCCACGGCGGTATCCGCCATGCGGTTGGAGAAACCCCATTCATTATCATACCACGACATCACCCGCACCAGTGTGCCGTTCTGCACCTTGGTCTGGTCCTGGTGGAACGTGGACGAATGCGGATCGTGGTTGAAGTCGATCGAGACATTGGGCGCGGTGGTGTAGCCCAGGATACCCTTCAGCTCCTGCTCGCTGGCGCGCTTCATGGCCTCGTTGATTTCCTTGGCGTCGGTGGCGCGCTTGGCGACGATCTTGAGGTCGATGACCGAAACGTTCGGGGTCGGCACCCGGATCGCGACGCCGTCGAGCTTGCCCTTGAGTTCCGGCAGCACCAGGCCGATCGCCTTGGCCGCTCCCGTCGAGGTCGGGATCATCGACATCGCCGCAGCCCGGCCGCGATAGAGATCCTTGTGCATCGTGTCGAGCGTCGGCTGGTCACCGGTATAAGCGTGGATCGTGGTCATGAAGCCGGTCTCGATGCCGACGGTGTCGTTCAGGACCTTGGCCACCGGCGCCAGGCAGTTGGTGGTGCAGGAGCCGTTCGAAACCACCAGGTGGCTGCCGGTCAGTGTGTCATGGTTCACGCCGTAGACGATGGTGGCGTCGGCGCCATCGGCGGGCGCCGAGACCAGCACGCGCTTGGCGCCGGCGGTCAGGTGCAAGGCGGCCTTGTCCCGGGCGGTGAAGATCCCGGTGCATTCCAGCGCGATGTCGACGCCCAGCTCCTTCCAGGGCAGCTTGGACGGATCGCGCTCGGCACAGACCTTGATCTTGCCGTTGCCGACGCTGATCGAGTCGCCGTCGACCGTCACGGTGCCGGGGAACCGGCCATGCACGGAGTCGAAGCGCAGCAGATGCGCATTGGTTTCCACCGGTCCGAGATCGTTGATGCCGACCACCTCGATATCGGTGCGGCCGGACTCGGCGATGGCCCTCAGGACGTTGCGGCCGATGCGGCCAAACCCGTTGATTGCGACCCGGATTGCCATCTGCGTCTCCTTCAATGACGGTTATACTCCCCGCAGGCGGCACGTCGCCCACGGAGATCTTACGGCGGACGCCCGGTTCGGCCGGACGGGAGCGGAAATATGAAGCTGTGGTAGCGCTTTTTGTCGCCAATCTCAACCGTCTGCAGGGCCGGGGGCGGGGCAATCGGGTTGAGATATCCGTGACCACGTGCTGACTTGCTGAATCCGTGGTCCTCCACGGCGTTGCCGCTGCCCATCCCAAGCACAGGAACCCACCCTGTTCGCCGGCGATATCGGCGGACGACCTGAGCGCTGGCGCGGAGACGCTCGGTCCAGCCACGTCTGTTACACCCAATCGCGACCGGCTCCGGCCTGCATTGAAATGATCCAAAGTGCCAAAAAGGCGACATCGAAAAAGACCGCTGACTGGGGCGACGTTAGCGAGTGTGTGTCTCTTCGATGAAGGCGGCCCACTCATCACGGATGGCGATCCGAAGCATGCCAGGAGGGATCGCACCTACATTCTCTGGCGCGAGATCACTGAGCGATGGGCCGCATGTCTTGATGAAAAAGTCGACGGCATCGCCAGTCGTCTGAACCCCGGCCGCTTGAGCCGTTGCTGCATACCCGCGGACACAAGCTTTAAGGTTGGAAACGACTTGCCGTAATTTCTCGTTTTGCCCGGTCTGTGCGGACACCGACAAAGGCACCGTTGCAAGCAGTAGTGCGATTGCGGTTCTCAACGGACAAATCCTCATAATCCTGACACCGCCAGAACTGGCGTAGGTCATTAGAGCTTTGTGCGGACAGCACCCGCGGACAGGGGGCTGCTGGACGATGTCTTTGGGTCGACGGGTTGAGCCGACAGCAGGCAGGCTATGTGCGCTGTGACTGTAGGCGCAATGTTTCCTGAGCACCAGCGGCTCCGCGAGACCCAACCTTTCAAATTAGTAGAAGCGCGCGAGCCAGTCAGGGCCGGCGATATCGGTGGATGACATCTGCGCCGGCGCCGGGCTCGAAACCCTACCCCGACGGCCTTGCCGCCGCGACCAGCGCCAGCAGGTCGCGCCATAATGTTCGAGCTTCTTGTCGTCGATGCCCGGGATATCGCGAAGTTGCCCGAGCGTCGTCGGACGGGCGCTGGCGATGCCGTCAATCGTGGTGTCGTGCAGCACCACATAGGCCGGTACGCCGCGCTTGCGCGCGACGTCCGAACGCCACGCCCGCAGCGAGCAAGTTTGGCGTTGCGGAGGAATCTCGCGATGTGCCAGGTCCAGACGAGACACGAGGGCAACATCATGGACATCCCGGCAGGCGTACGACCGTTGTTTACGGCTGCCGGCTGGCAATCGGGACGCCGCGTTCGCGTGCACGGCCGAGTGCCCCAGCTTCACCCCGCGCATGATGTGCTGCGGGAGGTCGGCGGTCTTCATATTGGTCAGTCCGAACCTGGCATCGAATGCGCCCGTTCCGACCTGGAGTTTGGGTTTTGCGAAGCAGATCACGAGATCCTTTCGACCTGGAGTGAGTTGCTTCGGAGCCGGCTCATAGTCGTAGCAGAAGTACACAACCGCCATGGTCGGCTGATCGTTGACGAGGTTGGACGGTGTTTTGGTGCGAGCCAAATTCACGACGCATTCTACTTCGAGGGACAGACTTTTGGCGAGGCTGTTGAGCGTTTGCTGCTTGGGCGCAGAGCCCGACCCATGCTGCGGCCCGATCAGCACTAGGTCGACTTGTACGGCGCGACATTCGCTCGCGGACACCCGGCAATCTTTGACTACCGTTCCTGAAGTTGGTGGCGCGAGATGACTGAAACGGTCATTCGCGATCGGCAGGGGCCAGCGCTCGGTCCAGCCATGTCAGCGACACCCCGACTGCGACCGGGCAAGCAACTGAATTTGGCGTGACTCCGCCAGATTGAATTTTTCGACGGGAACGTCTTTCGTGGCCGAAATTGTTATCCGCGGCGGATAAGCGGGCGACTTGATGCCAAAGGGCGGAACTTCGTTCCAATGGTAATAGAGACGGTGAGATTCGGCGGTGAAGCGGCCGCAGCACAGCAATTCGAAATAGGTCACATGTTGGTCCGCTTCCCACACTGAAATATCGATCCACTCGGGAACCATATGGTCGCGCCACAGAAGAGAAGTTACTGCGTCGGCCCTTAGTGGCCCTACGCGCTTCCCATGTTTCTGGACGTCGTCGGAGAAAACAACCTCACCATCCTTCAAGGGATGCCCGTCATATGAACAGTTCAACACAACCCAAAAGGCATACGTGTCCGGAAGCGAGTCAAAAACAAGCCGGGTCGTGAACTCGTGGCAAGACGCACTGGCGCGGAGCAGATGATCGAGGAAGACTTCACGGTCCATATTGGCGCTCTCTTCCGCAACTCCTGATCCGCATATCCTATCCTTTTCGAATGCGTCCAAATCCCTGCGCTGTGCCTGGAGGCGGAAGGGTTCCAGAGCACGAACGGCTCGACGAGGCGCTTGATGCCTGCAGGATTTTGAACCTTTCAGATTTGATGAAGCGCAACCACAGCGACCCGGCAATACCGGCTGACGACGTTTGCACCGGCACTGAGCGAAGACGGGGCCGGCTGCCCGAAAACGTTACCCCGACGGCCTCGCCGCGGCGACCAGTTTCAGCAGGTCCTCGCCGTAATGTTCGAGCTTCTTGTCCCCGATGCCGGGGATGTCACGCAATTGGCTAAGCGTGGTCGGACGGGCCGTGGCGATGCCGTCGATCGTGGTGTCGTGCAGCACCACATAGGCCGGCATGCCGCGCTGGCGCGCGACCTCCGAACGCCACGCCCGCAAGCTCGCGAGCAGGGTTGCGTCGGCGGGTTGTCCCGCCCCGGTCGGCCGCGGAGCAAGGTCGCCGCGCCGCGATCTGGTCCGGCTGGCGCGAACGCGGGAGCCCGCCGTCTCCTCGCGCAGCATCACCTCGGTCTCGCCTTTCAAGACGCCGCGCGACGTCTCCGTGAACTTCAGCGCGCCGAAGGCTTCGCTGTCGGGCGCCAGATGGCCCATCGCCACCAGCTGGCGCAGCGCGGCGCGCCACTGCGTTTCATTGAGCTCGCGGCCGACGCCGAACACCGACAATTTGTCGTGCCCGAATTGTTTGACGCGGTCGGTCATGCGCCCGACCAGGACATCGATCAGGTGCATCGCCCCAAAGCGCTGCCCGGTGCGATAGGCACAGGACAACAATTTTTGCGCGATCACCTTGCCGTCGCGGACGCGCGGCGGCGACAGGCAGTTGTCGCAATTGCCGCATCTGGCTGAATTCGGGGTCTCGCCGAAATAGCCGAGCAGGCGGGTGCGCCGGCAGTTGGCGGTTTCAGCCAGCCCGACCAGCGCGTCGAGCTTGCGGATCGACACCCGCTTGAACGCGTCGGCCCCGTTCGACTCGTCGATCATCCGGCGCTGTTGCACGATGTCTGTGAGCCCATACGCCATCCAGGCGGTCGAGGGCTTGCCGTCACGCCCGGCACGCCCGGTCTCCTGATACTAGGCCTCGATGCTTTTCGGCAGATCGAGATGCGCGACGAAGCGCACATCGGGCTTGTCGATGCCCATGCCGAACGCCACGGTGGCGACGATCACGATGCCGTCCTCGTTGATGAAACGATCCTGATTGCGGGCGCGGGTGTTGGCGTCGAGCCCGGCGTGATAGGGCAGCGCTGGGATGCCGGCCTTGCTCAGCGCGACTGCCGTGTCCTCGACCTTGGCGCGCGACAGGCAGTAGACGATGCCGGCGTCGCCGGCATGGCGGTCTCGGATGAAGGCCTGGAGCTGGGCCGGCGCGTTCTGCTTGTCGACGATTTCATAGCGGATGTTGGGACGATCGAAACTGGCGACGAACTGCGGCGCATCGGTGAGCCCGAGCCGTTCCGTGATCTCCCGACGGGTGAGGTCGTCGGCGGTCGCGGTCAGCGCGATACGCGGCACGTCGGGAAAGCGCTCCGCAATGACTGACAGGCCGATATATTCGGGACGAAAGTCGTGCCCCCATTGCGACACGCAATGCGCCTCGTCGATCGCGAACAGGGCGATCCGTGCGCGGTCGAGCAAAGCGAGGCAGCGCGGGGTCAGAAGCCGCTCCGGTGCGACATAGAGCAGGTCGAGATCGCCGGCGATGAGCCGCTTCTCGATCGCGCTGGCTTCGTCCCACGACAGCGTGGAATTGAGCACCGCCGCCTTGACGCCGGCCTCGAGCAAGCCTGCGACCTGGTCGCGCATCAGCGCGATCAGCGGCGAGACCACGATGCCGCAACCCTCCCGCAGCAGTGACGGCAATTGATAGCACAGCGACTTGCCGCCGCCGGTCGGCATCAGCACCAGGCAATTGCCGCCATCCGTCACATGCCCAACGATCGCCGCCTGCGCGCCGCGAAAGCCGGGCAGCCCGAACACCGCATTGAGCACGGCCAGCGCGTCGGGAACCGTCCCGGGCGTGGCTTTATCGACTGAGGTCTTATCGACTGAGACCTTGGCGGGGACGGGCATGGGAATTGGATTGTCCGGTCTGGGCTATTCAGTCTTCAGGAGCCGTATGAGGATCGATGGATGACAGCCGCGGGCGTGTCAATAAATCATAAGGAATCGATTCGGGGCAATCGAGGGAAGATATCTGTGACAAAAGGCTGAAGTGCCGAAAAATCGGCGCCGACAAGCGTGGCGAGCCTGGCTCGACCTACGAGGTCTTTGCAGAATCGCCGTTGCCGCTGACGGCGTCGGCGAATTTGCGCATGAGCCGGACCAGCTCCGCGACATCTCGCTCATCCCACGATGCGAACATCGCGCCGCCGAGCCGTTCGCGAGCCCTGTCGACGGCGTCCGTCATGGACTTTCCCTTCGGCGTTATGACGGTTTCCCGAACGCGACGATCGGCTACCCCGGGCTGGCGACGAACGAGGCCGAGCTCTTCCAGCTTCGCGACCTGGCGGCTGACGGTGGTGTAGTCGCGCCCAACGCGGCCGGCGAGATCGACGACCCCGATCGGGCCGCGACGTTGGACGAGGACGAGCAACGGAAACAGGGCGCGATCGAGCGGAATGCCGGCCTCGCGAATCATCACGGCGTCGCCCTGAGGGCGGTTGAAGACGCCGACGATGTCGATCAGGGCCTCGTGCAAAGCCCGGATCTGGTCACGTATATGTGTATTTTGCACGCTTTTTCTTGACGGCATGGCAAGCTCCTATTATGTGTATATTGCACATAAGGAGGCGATGATGACAGATGGTTTTGCGGCCGAGGTGCTGATTTGCGGCGCCGGCGCCGCCGGCCTCACGCTGGCGATTGACCTGGCGCGCCGAGGCGTATCCTTCCGCCTGATCGAAAAAATGGATGCGCCTTTTGCCGGCTCGCGTGGCAAGGGCATCCAGCCGCGAACCCAGGAAATTTTCGAGGATCTCGACTTCATCGACCGTCTCGTCGCGGTCGGCGGCGTCTATCCGCCGCAAAGAGAATATCGCGGCGATGGCAGCTACGTCGATTCCGATGTCATTGAGCACAGCGAGTCGACGCCTGCTGAGCCCTATCACATCCCCTTGATGGTCCCGCAATTCCTGACCGAGCGCGTGATGCGCGAGCGCCTTGTCGAACTCGGGCACCAGCCGCAGTTCGGATGCGAGCTGGTCGGGCTGGAGCAGGACGAGGATGGCGTGACGGCACGGCTTGCCGGCAAAGCCGGTGAAGAGACGATTCGTGTACGCTATCTGGTCGGCGCGGATGGCGGCCGAAGCTTCGTGCGCCACGCGCTCGACATCGGCTTTCCCGGCAAGACGCTGGCTGTCCGCGCCGTTGTCGCCGACATCGTCCTGACTGGTCTCGGCCGCGACGCATGGCACCGCTTCAACGAGGGTTCAATGGCGCAGCAGGTGGCACTCTGCCCGCTCGCCGGCACCGGCCTGTTTCAGCTCCAGGCTCCGATCCCGCTCGAAGGCGACATCGACCTCTCCGCCGAAGGGCTCTCTGCCATGATTGCCGAGCGCACCGGTCGTGGTGATATTCGCGTCGAGGCGGTGTCCTGGGCCTCGGCCTACAACATGAACGCCCGGCTGGCCGATCGATACCGCGTCGGTCGCGTCTTCCTGGTCGGTGATGCAGCTCATACGCATCCCCCGACGGGCGGCCAAGGCCTCAATACCAGCGTCCAGGACGCCTATAACCTGGGCTGGAAGCTGGCGGCGATCGTCGCCGGTGCTCCCGTGGCTCTGCTTGACAGCTATGAGGAGGAACGGCGGCCGATTGCAGCTGGCGTGCTCGGCCTTGCCAACAAGCTGCTCGATGCGGCCAAGCGCGGCGAGTTGCGGCGCGGCCGCGAAGTCCAGCAACTCGACCTTGGTTATCCGGACTCGCCGCTCGCGCTCGAACAGCCGCAACGCGGCGGTGGCCTGCTGGCGGGAGACCGCGCACCTGACGCGCCGATCCGCGGTGTCGCCGGGCAGCCGGCGCGTCTGTTCGATCTGTTCCAGGGGCCGCACTGGACGCTGCTGGGGTATGACGTCGAGCGTGACGCTGTGCCACCGCGCCCGGGGCTGCGTATCCACATCGTCGGCCCGCGTGGCGACGTCGTCGATGAGCAGGGCCACGTGCGCGATGCCTACGCGCTCACGTCCGGCGATTGGGCTTTGGTCCGTCCCGACGGTTATGTCGGCGCCATCGTCTCGTCAGGCGAAATCGAGGCGCTGGAGGCGTATCTGCGCAAGGCCGGCCTCAGACAGAGAGGTATCGAACATAGCGCGGAGCCGGTGGCGGGCTGCGCGCATTGAAGAGGCGCGCAGTCGGGGCTGGGCGATGCAGTCGTCAGAGGCTGACCGATAGAGTAGCCAATGAAAACCAGGGTAGCCAATGAAAACGAGGTTGTTTGAACGCGCGCTCGCGCAGGTTTCAAACAGGGCGCCCACGAGGGGCGCCCCTACGCCATGTCGATCCCGTTGGGGCGATCCTCGTGGTCGCCCTGCTGCACCAAAACGGCTCTACACCCGCTTCATGGCCGCGGTCACGACGGCTTCCGCCGTGATCCCGAACTTCTTGTAGAGCTCCTTGGCCGGCGCGCTGGCGCCGAAGGAGTGCATGCCGATGAAATCGCCATCGGTGCCGATCAGGGCGTCCCAGCCCCAGCGCACGGCGGCCTCGATCGCGATCTTGACCGGGGCCGGTCCGATGATCGCCTTGAGCCGGTCGGCCGGCTGGGCCAGCAGCAATTCGAGCGAGGGCACCGAGACCACCCGCGTCGCGATGCCGCGCTCGGCCAGCTGCTTTTGCGCCGCGACCGCGATTTCGACCTCGGAGCCCGAGGCGAACAGCGACACCTTGGCCTCGCCCTGGGCTGCGACCAGTTCATAGCCGCCGTGGCTGCAGGGATTGGAGTCGGGCGCGGTGGTGCGCAATTGCGGCAGGTTCTGACGGGTCAGCACCAGCACGGTCGGCCCGTCGGTGCGGTTCAGCGCGAGCTCCCAGCACTCGGCGACTTCGACCGCGTCGCAGGGGCGGAGCACGCGCATGTTGGGCATGGCGCGCAGTGCCGCGAGATGTTCGACCGGCTGGTGGGTCGGGCCGTCCTCGCCAAGCCCGATGGAATCGTGGGTCATCACATAGACCACGCCGGTCCCCATCAGCGCGGCGAGCCGCATCGCCGGGCGCGCATAATCGGTGAACACCAGGAAGGTCGCGCCATTGGGCGCGAAGCCGCCGTGCAGGAAGATGCCGTTCATGGCCGCCGCCATGCCGTGCTCGCGGATGCCGTAATGGATGAAGCGGCCCTTCGGCGTCTTGGCCGAAAACGCCTCCGCTGACTTTGCCTTGTTGTTGTTGGAGCCGGTGAGGTCGGCCGAGCCGGCGAGGAACTCGAACGGCATCGCCGCGGCGATCACCTCGATCGCGGCTTCCGAGGATTTGCGGGTGGCGGCCGTCATCGGCGTCTCCAGCAGCGCCTTCTTGTGCGCCTTCAGCGCCTTGGCCAGCGATGCCGGCCGCTCGTGACGCAGCCGACGCTCGAATTCGGCGCGCTTGCGCGGACCCAGTTCGGCAAACCGCGCGTCCCAGTCCTTGCGCGCGGCCGCGCCGCGGTGACCTGCCTCACGCCACGCCTTCACGACGTCGTCGGGCACCGAGAAGGGCTCCTGGGCAATGCCGAGTTTGTCCTTGGCACCCCTGAGTTCGTCGGCGCCGAGCGCCTCGCCATGCGCCTTCGCGGTGCCGGCCCTGGTCGGCGCGCCGAAGCCGATCGTGGTCCGGCAGGCGATCAGCGATGGCCTGTTGGATTTCTGCGCGCGCGCGATTGCCGCCGCAATGGCCGCCTGATCCTGGCCGTCGATCAGTTCGGCCGCCCATCCCGCGGATTTGAATCGCTTCACCTGGTCGACCGAGTCGGCGATCGAGGTCGGGCCGTCGATCGAAATACCGTTGTCGTCATACAGCACGATCAGCTTGTTGAGTTTCCAGTGCCCGGCCATGGCGATCGCCTCCTGCGAGACGCCTTCCATCAGGTCGCCGTCGGAGGCGAGCACATAGGTGTGGTGATCGACGATCTTCTTGCCGAATTCCGCCGCCAGCATCTTCTCGGCGAGCGCCATGCCAACCGACGTCGCGAGGCCCTGGCCGAGCGGCCCCGTGGTGGTTTCGATGCCTTTGGTATGAAAATTCTCCGGATGGCCCGGTGTCAGCGAGCCGAGCTGCCGGAACTGCTTGATCTGCTCCAGGGTCATGTCCGGATTGCCGGTCAGATAGAGCAGCGCGTAGAGCAGCATCGAGCCGTGGCCGGCCGAGAGCACGAAGCGGTCGCGGTCGGGCCATGAAGGCGCAGTGGCGTCATATTTGAGAAATTGCGTGAACAGCACGGTGGCGATGTCGGCGGCGCCCATCGGCAGGCCGGGATGACCTGACTTCGCCTTCTCGACGGCATCCATCGCGAGGCCGCGGATCGCATTGGCCATACGGGAATGATCGACCTGCGTCATGATGAAAATCCGTCTGAAATGAGATGCTTGTTCGTGGTGCGCTCCAGTGGCGCACGCCGGGGAGACCCTGGGATGAAGCGGCTGGATAGCACCTCGGTTCCCCGAGTCAAAGATATTGAGCTCTCCGAATCGAAGATATTGAGTGCTGCTGACACTCGAAAGTTGCTTTACGGTGCATAGTTCCGTCGCGGCGTTGCGCCCGCCTCGCTTGCCGCGTAAATTTCAGAATTGCTATGCTCAACCGGGCCGCGGATTTGTCCGCGCCCGGCTCAACGAGATTTGCGACAGCACGCATGAGTAACCTTCCCGCCTACGATCCCGGCCCTGCTGAGTCTGTTTCCGTCGATCTCGACGCGGCGACGCGACGCCTGATGGCCGCGCTCGACGGGCTGGAACGTGCGGTCGAGCGGCGGCGGGAGGCCGATCGTGACGAGGACGAGTTGGCGACCCGGATCCAGGCGCTGGGCGCGGACCGCTCGCGGCTGGCCGACGAGCTTGACGGCTCGCTGGTGAAGACGCGTCGTCTCGAGCGGGCCAATCGCGAGATCGCGGACCGACTGGATGCGGCGATCGGCACCATCCGCGGCGTTCTCGGCGCCGGAGAGCAGCCATGAGCCACATCAACGTCACCATCAACGGCCGGCAATACCGCATGGCCTGCGAGGAGGGACAGGAGGTGCGGCTGTTGAAGCTCGCCGAAAACCTGGAATCCCGAATCCAGAGCCTGCGCGGCAAGTTCGGCGAGATCGGCGACGCGCGGCTGACCGTGATGGCCGCCCTGACGGTCTGCGACGAACTGGTCGATACCAGCCAGCGGATCCGCAGCCTCGAGGACGAGCTCAGCAAATTGCGCGATGGTCGTGTTGCCGCGGTCGATCGTGCCCGGGAAACCCAGGCCGCGGTGGCCAATGCGCTCAATGCCGCGGCCGAGCGGATCGAACGGACCACCCAGGTCCTGAACCGCACGGTCGGCGGCGGGGTCGCGATCGGCTAAAATGCGCCCGGGCGTTGAAATCCAGGGTTCAGGCCGTTGAACGCCTGACGTGGATGCACCCGCGTTAGCGCTGGCGGTGCGGCCTCATCGTTGTTACATAGGTTTGGCGAGGCTGTGTCGCGCGTCAGAAGTCATAATATCCCCGGGGCCTTATCGATCCTTTAGGGAACTGTCCCTGGCCGGGTCCGTGGACCCGGTCATATGGTGCCCACCTACTTTCGTAGGGAACTCCGGGATCGAGCACTTCAACGGCGTTTGCGGCTTCGCACTTTTTCGATCCTTGCGGCCAAGTTCTTGCCGCCAAGTTCTTGCCAGTTCTTGCCACCAAGTTCGTGACTTCGCCAGGTCCCGTCTTACCCCGTCACCGGGTTTCGCCTCCGGCGACCCCGATGACAGGCTTCGGCGGGGCATCCATCATGCCGCGGCCTTGCGATTTGATCGCAACGGCTCTGGAATACCGGATCGTCCGCTTTCGCGGGCGACGGCAGTGGGCGAAGACTGCGAAACGAAATGCAACGTCCCATGTCCGCTCTGCTGTCGAAGGATACCCTGCGCGCCGTCACCCTTGAAGCGCGCGACGCGCTGAGCCCCGAGCGGCGAACTGATGCCGCCGAAGCGGTTGCTGCGCGCGGACTGCCTTTCGCCGTCGAGCCGGGCGCGGTGGTTGCCGGCTACGCGCCGATCCGCAGCGAGTTCGATCCGATGCCGCTGCTGCGCAAGCTCGCCGTTGCCGGGGCGCGGCTCGCGCTGCCGGTGATCACGGGCCGCGACCAGCCGCTGCAATTCCGCAGCTTTTCGATCGGCGAGGCGCTGGAGCGGGGTCCGCTTGGTATCCAGCAACCCACGGCGGCGTCGGCGGAGGTGGTCCCCGAGGTCCTGCTCATTCCGCTCGCCGCCTTCGATCGAGCCGGCCACCGGATCGGCTATGGCGCCGGCTATTACGACCGCAGCATCGAAGCCTTGCGCGCCGGCAACCGGACGATCACGGTCGGCCTCGGTTTCGCGGTGCAGGAAATCGACGTCGTTCCGGCGCTGCAGCACGACGTCGCGCTGGATTATGTGCTAACGGAAACGCAGACCCTGGATTTCCGGAGTAGCTGAACTTGCGTATTCTTTTCGTCGGCGACGTCGTCGGCAGGGCGGGGCGTCATGCCGTCGCCGAGCATCTGCCGGGCATGATCCGTGACTGGGCGCTCGATCTCGTCGTCGTCAACGGCGAGAACGCCGCCGGCGGCTTCGGCATCACGGAGGCGATCTATCAGGAATTGATCGATCTCGGCGCCGATGCCATCACGCTCGGCAACCATTCCTGGGATCAGCGCGAGGCGCTGGTGTTCATCGAACGCGCGCCCCGGCTGGTGCGGCCGGCGAATTATCCGAAGGGCACGCCGGGCCGCGGCGCAGCCCTGGTCGATGCCAAGAACGGCATGCGCGCGCTGGTCGTCAATGCCCTGGGCCGGGTCTTCATGACGCCGTTCGACGATCCCTTCGCCGTGCTCGGCCGCGAACTCGAAGCCTGTCCGCTGCGCGACGCGGCCGACGCCATCGTGGTCGACTTCCATTGCGAGGCCAGCAGCGAAAAGCAGGCCGTCGGCTATTTCTGCGACGGCCGGGCGAGCCTCGTCGTCGGCACCCATACCCATGTGCCGACCGCCGATCACCAGATCCTCGCCGGCGGCACCGCCTACATGACCGACGCCGGCATGACCGGCGATTATGATTCGATCATCGGCATGCAGAAGGACGAACCGATGCGGCGGTTCATCTCGGGGATTCCGTCCGGCCGGTTCGAGCCCGCGGGCGGCACTGCCACGCTCAGCGGCGTCGCGGTCGAGACCGACGATGCAACCGGGCTCGCCGCCCGGATCGCGCCCGTGCGTGTCGGCGGCCGCCTCGAGCCGGCGCGGCCGGGATTCTGGGGCGGTCGCTGAGTTGGGTCGGGAGAGATCAGTCGTGCTGAGGTTCTTTATCGGGGCGCTGGCGCTGTTGCTTTCGCTGCCGGTGGATGCGCAGGTCCTCACGCGAGGGCGGGTCTCAAACGGGGCGGTGTCGTCGGTCGAGATCACGAAACGGCTGGAACTGTCGGCGATACGCACGATGCAGTCCGGGCTCACCGGGGCTGCGAGGGGCTCGCTAGTTGATTTTGCATGGCCCGAGACTCCGGAAGAGTACCGGGCGCTCGCAAAGCATGTCCTGGTGCTGGTCAGCGCAGTGACGCAGGATGCCGCCGAGTTGCCGCTGCGCCGCGTCTACGTCAGCGCCAATGGCCGGGTGACCGAGCTGGTGCGGTTGAGCAGCCAGCGCAGCAAGGTCGCGAAAGCGTCGACGACGTTCCTCGCTTTTGGCACTCATCGCGAGGATGGTTTCTATCTTGCTCCGGCCGGCGCGATGATGGCGGACGGTTATCTGCAGGCCGACTTCGCGATCCGGCGGACCAACTTCAATCTGTACAAGCTACCGGCAACGCCGCCCGCGTTCATCAGGAGGGACAGCGATCCCGCGCCCGCCGCAGATGCCAAGCCCGAAACAGCCGCGCTGCGAGCGATACTGCACCGGGAGTACAAAGGCTTCGAATTGCCGGCGAGTCTGCGCTAGCCGGCCGCCAAGCGCCTCAGTCGCCTGGCGGCCCGAACAGCGCACGAAACGTCGCGGCCGATCCGCGGGCCTTTCGGGCATCATGCAGCATCGCGATCCATTGTCCGAGCGCGATGGTGATCGGATTGTAGGATGGTGCGGCGCCGACGAGGCCGTAGCGAAGCAGCTCCGCCTCCGGCGGTTCGGCGAAGGTGCCGAACAGGCGGTCGAAGATGATGAGGACGCCGCCGTAATTCCTGTCGAGGCAGGCCGCGTTCGAGGCATGGTGCACGCGATGGTGACGCGGCGTGTTGAGGACCCATTCGAGCGGCCCGAGCCGCGGCGCAAGCTCGGTGTGAATGAAGAACTGGTACAGCAGGTTGATCCCGAGCATCGCCACGATCGCGACCGGATGAAATCCGACGAGCGCCAGCGGCAGGAAGAACAGGAAGTTTCCCGAGATGTTTCCGGTCCAGCCGAGCCGGATCGCCGCGGTCAGATTGAGGCGTGTCGCCGAGTGATGCACGGCATGGGTCGCCCACATCCAGCGAATCCGATGCGAGGCGCGGTGCTGCCAGTAGTAGAGGAACTCGCTGCCGAGAAACAGCACCGACAGCGCCAGCGGATTCGTCGCGGAGAGATCGAGCAGACGGTGGCGGTAGACGAAAAAGAACGGTACCGCGACGACGCCCGCTTCGAGCGCGCGCACCGCATTTTGTCCGAGCGCCACGCCGAGCGATGTCGCGCTCTCGCGCCAGTCATGGGTGTCGCGATGGACGAGACGGCCAAGCGCATATTCCAGCGCCATGAAGCCGAGTGCCGTCGCCACGATCAGACGACGCGTCGACGGATCGAGCAGCGTGGAGGCAATGCCCATGTGACGTCTCCCAGGCAACTCAATGCGGCGGCGTGGATTTGCGCGTGAACGGCAACGAATCTGACGGTCATGGCGAACGTCCTATTTCGGCGGCGCGCCGGCGGCCGTGACGCTATCCTTGCGCGTCTGCGCACGCGACATCGATTGAACGCAAGTTGCGCTGACCTCGTTCGCATGGCTTTGCAGGCAGGCGATGATTCGCCCTCCGCCGGGCACGACGCCGGTGCAGAGCCGGTCGTAATCGGCGCGGCACGCCTGCATCAGCGCCCTGGCTTCGCTGCGCGTTTGCAGCGGCACCGTCTGCGCGCCTGCCCGCGATGGAGCGAGCGCCGTGGTCGTGACGAAGATGATCGCGGCCAGCAGGCGCGGAGCGCTGAACGGCCATGAGGCGGGCAAAGAGGGCATGTTGGTCTCCCGGTGCGTGTGATGTCGGTCGATGCCGCCGCAGGGACCGCAGCAGTCCGAGCGGCGGCGCGTGCGGTCAGCGCGAGATCGTGCTCTGGCGGGTGTAGGTGGTGCCCGCGGGTCCGGTCCGCGTCACCGAGCGGGTGCAGGAGCCGGCCGCGCAGCTCCCGGTCACGCGGACGCTCGAGGTGCCGTGCGGGCCGGTGGTGGTGCCGGTGCGGGTCCAGGCGTTGGCGTCCGCCACCACAGCGACAGACAGCGCGCCGATGACGGCCGTGGTGAGGAAGAGTTTTTTCATGGTGGGGGTCTCCTTGACGGGTGAAGGCTGCCATTGCGGTCGCCATGGGAGGGAGACTGCAGCAGGCGTGTCAGCGCCGTTTCGCCCGACCGCAACGTCTTTTGTCGTTTTGTCGGTCCCGTGTAACAGTGTGTAACAAGCGCGCTGCAGGTCTTGCGCCCGGTGCGGCGCCGTTCAGAATGGCGTCATGACGACGCCGTCGCCGACCATTCTGATCGTGGAGGATGACCCGGAAATCAGCCGGCTCGTCGCCGATTTCATGCGACGCGAGGGCTTCGAGGTCGCCTGCGCCGGCGACGGCAAGGCCATGGACGCCGTGCTGCAGCGTCTGCGCCCGGACATCCTCATTCTCGATCTGATGCTGCCGGGCGAAGACGGGTTGTCGATCTGCCGGCGGATGCGCGCGGCCGATACCATTCCGATCCTGATGCTGACCGCCAAGAGCGACGAGGTCGACCGTGTGGTGGGGCTGGAGATGGGCGCGGACGACTACCTGGTCAAACCGTTCGGGCCGCGCGAGCTGCTGGCGCGGGTGCGCGCGATCCTTCGCCGCGCCAACGGCATGCCGGCGAGGCCGGCGGCGCGCCGCTATGCGTTCGACCGTTTCGTCGTCGATCTCGATTCACGCAACGTCGAACTGCTGGAGGCGGATGCGGCTCCGTTGCAGCTGACCAGTGCCGAATTCGACCTGCTCGGCTGCTTCGTGTTGCGGCCGCGGCGGGTGCTGACCCGCGATCAGATCCTCGACTGGACGCGCGGCCGCTCCGCCGAACCGTTCGACCGCACCGTCGACATGCTGATCTCGCGGCTGCGCAAGAAGCTCGATGCCGCAAGCCCGGCGTCGAACCTGATCACGACGGTGCGCAATGGCGGCTATCTGTTCACCGCTTCCGTCAGGCAGGTGTCGTGATGCTGCGCTTGACCCTCGCGGCGCGGCTGACCCTCATCGCCATCGTCGGATTCGCGGCGATCGGCATCATCATCATGGCGCTGTTCTACATGACGTCGCGGCGCGAGAAGGAGGCCGCCCGCCCGTCGCCCGCTCGTCTTGCCGCGCTTGCCACCCTGGTCGAGCAAACGCCGCCGGAGGCGCGCGTGCTCGTGCTCGACGCAGTGTCCTCGCCGCAATTCGCCGTCAGGATCGGAGCTGCGGATCGGCCCGAAGGCGACGGGGGGCAACTGCTGGAACTGCGCGAGGCCTATGCGGTGGCGCTGGCCGGGCGCGCCGTCGAGGTGACCGTTCCCCGCCCCACTGCGAACCCCAGGTTTCCCCGGCTGGCGCGGCTGCTGGCGGCCAACGCGCTCGAATTCAGGATCACGCTGCGGAGCGGCGAAACATTGGTGGTCGATGCCCGCACCGCCGTGCCGCTGACGCGGCTCGGCCTGCCGGTCGGCTTCGGCGCGGGATTGTTCGGAACCATTGTGGCGCTGCTGGCGCTGCTCGTCATGCAGCGGGAGACGCGGCCGCTGGCCCGGCTCGCCGCCGCGGTCGACCGGGTTGATCTCACAGCCACTCCGCCCTTGCTGCCGCAGGCGCGCCGCAGCGCGCCGGAGATTCGGGCCGTCATCTCCGCGTTCAACCGTCTGCAGGGGCGGCTGAGCGAAATGCTGCGCGCGCGCATGACCCTGATTGGCGGCATTGCCCATGATGTGCGCACCTTCGCAACCAGGCTGCGGCTGCGCGTCGAGCAGATCCCCGATCCGGCCGAGCAGCAGCGCGCCATCGCCGATATCGACGACATGATCCGCCTGCTTGACGACGCGCTGCTGTCGAGCCGCGCCGGTGCTGGAGGACTGTCGCAGGAGATGGTGGAATTCGCCACACTGGTGCGCACCGAGGTCGACGACCGGCGGGCCCAGGGCGAGGCTGCCGATGTGGCGTCGGAGCCGGCGTTCACGGAGGCGATCGTGCTCGGTGACCGGCTCGCCTTGCGAAGGGTGGTCGCCAACATCGTCGACAACGCCATCAAATACGGCCGTGTCGCCCATGTGCGCTTGGGCCTCGGGCACGATACGGTGGTCGTGACCGTCGACGACGAAGGGCCGGGCATTCCCGCCGACCGGCGTCAGGCCATGCTGGAGCCGTTCAATCGGCTCGAGGGGTCGCGCAACCGCGCCACCGGTGGCGCAGGGCTCGGCCTTGCCGTCGCGCGCAGCCTGGTCGAAGCGCATGGCGGGACGGTCGAGATCGCGACCGCACCGACTGGTGGGGCGCGGGTGATCGTCGAATTGCCGGTGTTTCGCGTTGCCTGAGCCCGATCAGGATTGCCGGAAGCCCATGCGGAACGCGCCCCAATGCCGACCCTGGACGAAGATCGGCGATGACAGGTCCTTCATCAGCACGAAGTTGCCGCCGCCCATGTCGCGCCGATAGGTCTGCAGCATGAAGGGTTTGGTACTGGCCGCGATTTTCTTGACGGCGCGGTCGGTGAACAGGCGCCGGTTGCGGCAGTTCGCGTTGTTCCAGACCGGATCCTTGCCCTGCGGCAGGCGGTAGTTCGGATTGTGCGTCGGCAGATAGCCGCCGCGCGCCCAGGCCACGCAGAAAACTATGCGGGGATCGGATTTCTGGATCGGATCCTGAATCGCCGGCAGGATCCGATCGGTGAACTCGACATAGTCGGTCAGATACTGCTTGGGATCGGTGCCGGGAATCTCGCGATATTTCTCGTCCATCAATTTTTGGATGCTGATCTCGCCGCGCGCGATCGCGGCCTCGAAAGCCGCTGAAATTGTCTTCGCGGTGTCGACCACCACGCGAATCAGCGGTCCATCGGAGGTCTCGACGCCGCTGTCGGCGATCATCGCGATCAACTCTTCCGAGACCTCGAGGAGTTTGGCGACCCTGCTGTCGGCCTGCTTCAGGTCCGTCGACGACAGGTCGACGCCCGTCGCGAGCGTGCGCACTTCCTCGATCACGGCGTCGCAATGGGCGAGGTTCGAGGTCGCGGTCCGGGCGACGCCGTCGATTTCATTGCCGACCCGGGTGAAGCCATCCTGGACGCGGGCAATGATGCTCTGGATCTGGTGTGCGCCATCGCCGGCATTCTTGGCGCGCAGCGACGCCTCGCCGCTCTCGTTGATGAGACTGCCGACCTGGCCGTCCAGCCCGCGGACGGTATTGCCGATCTGCAGGGTGGCCTGGCGGGTGGCCTCCGCGAGGCTCTTCACCTCGCTGGCCACCACCGCAAAGCCCTTCCCGGCCTCGCCGGCACGTGCCGCCTCGATGGTCGCGTTCAGCGCCAGGAGATTGGTCTGTTTCGCGATCGCCTCGATCGAGCCCGCAACCTTGGCGACATCGGCGAGCGCGCCGCCGACGGCGCCCAGTCGCGTTTCGATGCGGCCGACCGCCTCGATCAATTCCGCGATATGCTTGACCGCGCTGTCCACCACGCCGCGCGACTGGGTGATTTCACCGACCGCGGCGGAGGCCGCCGCATGCACGGCCTGCGACGCGCCCGCCATGCCATGATTGGCGGCGACCATGGTCTCGGCGGTCTTTTGCAGCTGCCCGAAACGCTCCGATTGGACGCCCATCCGGCCAGCGACTTCCTGCACGTTGCCCGCGACGTCGGCGAGTTCGACGCCGAGACCGCCGATGCGGTCGGACAGGCGATCGACCAGACGCTCGGCGTCGGTAGGCCCGGTGGCAACGTCAATCTGTCTTGTGGGCTGCGCGACGGACATCGCCGACCTCCGGATCGAGAATGGGTTATGAGATCGCCGTGCTCACGACGGGCGCCTCACAGCTTGTAGGCGGTTCGAAAGCCGCCCCAGTGCCGGCCCTGGACGCAGACCGGCACGTCGATTTCACGCATCATCACGGTCTTGCCGTTGCCCATGTCGCGCGCATAGCTCTGGATCAGGTAGGAGCGGCGGTTGCGGCCGGCCGCCAGCCCCGCCGGATCGTTGAAGATGCGGCGGTTACGGCTGTTGGCGGTGTTCCAGGCGACGTCGCCGGGGCGCTGCGGATGCGAGTAGATGGTGTTGTGGACCGGCAGGTAGCCGTTGCGATCGATCATGACGCAGAAGACCATGCGCGGGTCCTTGGCCAGGAACGCTTCCTGGAACGGCGGCAGCGCGCGATCGGCCCAATCGAGAATCCGCGTGCGGTGCTGCAGCGGGTTGGTGCCGGGGATCTCGACGTAATCGGTGTCGAACATGTCATCGATCTTGATGGCTCCGCTCGTCACCGCAGTCTCGAAAATGCTGGTGAGCGCGACGCCGGCTTCCATGGCACGCGTGACGAACTCGATGTTTTCGTCGCGCAGCGCCCACAATTTGTCCTCGATCTTGTCTCGCAATTCGGCGCCAGGCGCTTCGAAGCGCGCCTTGACCCCGGCCTTGTTCGCCTCGCCGATGCGGATCCGGCATTCGCCGATATCCTGCAGCGCGGCCCTGGCGACATCGCGCGGTCGAAGCCGGGCGGCGTCGGGTCCGCCGATCAGGATCTCCTCCGCGGAAATTTCGTAGACCGGCGCAGCGATCTTGCCCCCTGACGACGGCAGGATGTCGATTCCGAGATGACAGGGCAGCGGCTGCTGCCTGTGCTGCCCGTCATTGTCGCCGCGGCGCAACAGCACGACGCAACGCGACTTCAATTTCTCGGCTGACTGGGTCACGCTCAGGCCGGCCGTGGCGACGTCCTTGCCGTGGAGTTCCGCCTCCTTGATGGCGCTGTCGATTTCGGTCGCGCTGTCGCCGACGGAAATGATGAACTGCGATGCCGACGCCGCGTTGCCCGAGATCTGGCTGGTGGTGCGGTTCTGCTCTTCGACCGCGCCATTGACGTGGGCAAACACCGGGCGGATGGCCTCGATCGATTGCGAGATCCGATGGACCGCGTCGGCTGAACCCGCGGCGTCATTTTGCAGCGTTTCGATCTTCCTGGTGATTTCCTCTGTGGCGTGCTGGGTCTGCACCGCCAGTGCCTTGACCTCGGAGGCGACCACCGCGAAGCCTTTTCCGGCGGCGCCGGCGCGGGCTGCCTCGATCGTGGAG
>Ga0268264_10001525_pt1 | contig 21555 bp, 18 predicted proteins | sample KBSSwiS32_FD_190357 | JGI IMG/M metagenome (GOLD analysis project Ga0268264, IMG submission 190357) | Switchgrass rhizosphere microbial communities from Kellogg Biological Station, Michigan, USA - KBS Switchgrass S3-2 (SPAdes) (version 2) | ecosystem: Host-associated > Plants > Roots >...
GGCCGTACGAGTTCCCCCAAAAAAGCAAAGAGGCGTGTTTAACACTCTCAATCTCCGGGCGGTAATAATCGCCACGCTGGTCACCATGGCACTGGTCGCCAGCATCATCGTGGGGTCACGCAATCTTGGAAATTTTGATGCCGCGCTCATCGCCTATCTCTTCGGTTGTATTTTTGCTTGTTTCGGAGTGGTTTACCGCTATTGCGTCTGGCTCCAGCGGCCTCCCACGTGGCGCTTTTTTTCGCGGGGCTGGCGCCTGTTCTTCAGCCGGAGGATGCTTGCCTACGGGTGGGAACTCGTGAAGCATTTCATAGTTCAGTTTATTGGCCAGAAATTCATCCGCAACCGGGGCAAGGCGCGCGGCTACGGACATATGCTCATGGCCGGAGGATGCACTCTCGCCTTTGCAGTGACGTTCCCCCTCGTATTCGGCTGGATTCATTTCGGTCTCAAGCCGGGCGGCATTGATACCTACGAAATCTACAACTTCGGTTTCAAGACGATGGAGTTCAAGCTTCACACGTGGACGGCGACATTGATCTTCAATGCGCTCAACTGGTCTTCGTTGCTGGTGATCGCCGGGGTGATGCTGCTGATGCGCCGCCGGCTGACCCACGCGGGGCAGATCGCCATACAGACATTCGAAGGTGACTGGCTGCCGCTACTGCTCCTGCTGGCGATTTCGGTGACAGGACTTGGAATTACCCTGGACTACAAATTCATGGGGGGCGAAGCGCACCAATTCATGGCGATCACGCATGCGATTACCGTCATCCTGTTTCTGCTCTGGATGCCATTTGGAAAATTCTACCATATCATCCAGCGACCGGCGCAACTTGGTATCTCGATCTACCGGAAAGCCGGTGCTGAAGGAGAACAGGCTGTCTGTCCGCATACCGGCCAGGAGTTCACCTCAAAGATGCACATCGACGATTTAAAGGAAGTCACCAAGGAACTCGGCTTCGACTACACGCTGGCAGATGGCTCATCCCATCTCGACCTCAGCCCGCAAGGCAAACGCGCGGCATTGGCCAAGGCGCATTTGGCGGCCAGAAAAAAATCAGGCTCATTTTTCGGATAAATCCAATGGCTACCCTCCCCATCTCCCGCGAACAGATCATCGACAAATTCGGGCCGCACAAAAATTACCCGCCGCGCGAGGGGTTTCCCGGACGCGATGAACCTGACGATGTCGTGAAAACACATTGTTGCTTTTGCGGAATGCAGTGCGGCATCCAGTTGCTCGTCAAAAACAACCAGGTTGTCGGCTTTGAGCCGTGGGAAGAGTTTCCCTTCAACGAGGGTCGGCTTTGCCCGAAGGGTGTGCAGCGTTATTTGCAGAATAATCACCCCGACCGCCTTTTGAATCCTATTGAGCGGGTCGAAGGCGCGGGCTTCCGTCCCATAGAATGGGACAAGGCGATGGAACGCACTGTCGCGGAAATCCAGCGCATCCAGTCGCAGCACGGGCGTGACAGTTTTGCGATGCTCTCCGGTGTTTCGCTGACCAATGAAAAAAGCTATCTCGCCGGCAAGTTCGCCCGCGTGGCGCTGAAAACCAAAAACCTCGACTACAACGGACGCCTTTGCATGGTGAGCGCAGGCGCAGGAAATAAAAAGGCGTTCGGCCTCGACCGTGCGTCGAATAATTTCACCGACCTCTCACATGCGGAGGTCGTAATGGTTTGCGGTTCCAATGTAAGCGAAACTTTTCCCACGCTCACCCACTGGATCTGGCAGGCGCGCGACAACGGCGCGAAGCTCATCGTGGTCGATCCCCGCCTCACGCCGATTGCGCGGACGGCGGATTTGCATCTTCCCATCCGCCCGGGAGGCGACTCCGCGCTCTACGGCGCGATCCTCCACCAACTCGTGAAACACGACTGGCTCGACCACGATTTCATCAACAATTACACATCAGACTTTGAGAAGGCGATCGAGGCCGTGAAAGATTACGACCTGGATTGGGCCGAACGCACAACCGGAATAGCGAAGGCAAAAATCATGCAGGCTGCGGAGTTGTGGGGCCCGGCCAAAACGAGTTTCCTCCTCCATGCGCGGGGCATTGAGCACCAGAGCAAGGGCGTCGAAAATGTCTCCTCCTGCATCAATCTCGTGCTCGCCACCGGGCGTCTTGGCAAGCCTTATTGCGGTTACGCAACCATCACGGGCCAGGGCAATGGACAGGGCGGCCGCGAGCACGGGCACAAGTGCGACCAGCTTCCCGGCAACCGCGACATCGAGAATCCCGAGCATCGCAAATATATCGCGAGTGTCTGGGGTATTGATGAAAAAGAGATGCCCGGCAAAGGACTCACCGCCTACGAGATCATGGAGGCGATCCATCGCGGCGAAATCAAGGGGCTGCTCTCCATTTGTTTCAACCCGCTGGTCTCCCTGCCCAATAACAACATGATCCGCGAGGCGCTGGAGAAACTGGAGTTTTATGTCTGCATCGATTTTTTCCTCAATGAAACCGCGCACCACGCCAACATCGTCCTGGCCGGTTCGCTGCATGAGGAAGAAGAAGGCACCGTCACCACGGCGGAAGGCAGGGTTGTGCGTATCCGCCGCGCCGTCACGCCGCCCGGAAATGCGCGCACCGATACTGATATCCTGCTCGAACTCGCACGCCGGCTGGGCGCCGGGGACAAGTTTGCATTTCAAAGCGCTGAGGATGTTTTCAACGAACTGCGTGTGGCATCAAAGGGCGGCACGGCGGATTACTTCGGGATTACGTACGAGAAGATCGAAAAAAACATGGGGATCTTCTGGCCCTGCCCGTCGCTGGATCACCCGGGCACACCGCGGCTGTGGGAGGACCGGAAATTTTGCACTCCGGATGGCAAGGCGCATTTCGTTCCTGTCCCGTACCGGGCGCCATCGGAAGTCACGGATGCGGAATATCCTGTGATTCTTACCACCGGAAGGGTGGTTTCCCAATATCTCAGCGGCACACAGACGCGGCGCATCGGCAAACTTGTGGACCAGTATCCCGAGCCGCTCCTGGAGATTCATCCGAATCTTGCGTCCAGATATAACATCAAGGAGCGCGAACTGGTGCGTGTCGTAACGCGGCGCGGTGCCGCGGAATTCCCCGCGCAACTTGTCGAGACCATCCGCGAGGATACCGTTTTCATCCCCTATCATTGGGCGGGAAAAAAATCTGCAAACCAGCTTACCTCCGGCAATCTCGACCCGGTTTCGAAAATTCCCGAGTTCAAGGTGAGCGCCGCGCGCCTTGAGCCACTCGGCCGCCAGGCTCCAAGCCCGGAGGAAACAGCAGCTTTTAGAAGCACCTGACCCCATGAACGCCAACCTATTCAAACAGGACGAGCAATTTTTCATGGATCCGCAGAGGTGCATCGGCTGCCATGCGTGCGAGATGGCGTGCGCCGAGTGCGAGACGAACGGCCAGACGCCGATGATCCACGTCGATTACGTGGATCGTTTCAGCACGGTGCAGACCAGCGTGCAGGTATGCATGCATTGCGAAGACCCCGTCTGCGCCAAGGTCTGCCCGGCGGACGCCATCACCAAGGACGAGTTCGGCATCGTCCACACCGCGAACACCGCCCGCTGCATCGCGTGCTCGAATTGCGTCATGGCCTGTCCCTTCGGCGTGCCGAAAAAAATCGAGACCACGCAGATCATGATGAAGTGCAACATGTGTTACGACCGCACGAGTTCGGGCAAAAAGCCGATGTGCACCACCGTCTGCCCGAGCGGAGCGCTCTGGTACGGCACCCGTGAAAAGATGCGCGAGATCCGCCCGAACAGCACGCCGGTGAACCATTTCCAGTTTGGAGGACAAACGGTGAAAACCAAAGTGAACATCATGATGCCAAAAGGAACCACAAAGCTTGTGGTCGACTAAGTATGAAGGAAAAGGAACGTTTCCCCAACAAACCTGCCCATGAGATTGATTTTCCAGTGGATCGCGTCGAGGCGCAACACGTCTCGCGCAGGGAGTTTGCCAAGTTTCTCTGCCTGGTCTCCGGCGGACTGGCAGTCGGAAATGCCTGGGTTGCGGTCAAAGACCGGCTTTTTCCCCCTTTCAGCATCAAGGGGGAAGTTTTTGTCTGTCAGACTGGAGATGTTCCTGTCGGCGGCACCCATCCCTTCCATATCGAAGGAACAAAAATCCCCTATATCCTCATCCGCCCGCGACAGGACGAATGGTATGCTTATGAACAGAAATGCACGCACCTCTCCTGTGCGGTTTTTTATTCGCCGAAGGATGATAAAATCCAGTGTCCCTGCCATAATGGATGGTTTGACGCCCGCTCTGGAAATGTTCTGCAAGGGCCCCCGCCCCGCCCGCTTCCACGCCTGGAGGTGATCTTGAAAGGCGACAGGATATTCGTGGCGGAATCGCAGGCGGAAAAAAAACATTTACTCCACGAAACATGAGCTCCTTCCGCGACGCCCAAAACCAGGCGCACCCGAGCAAGACCAATACGCTGCTTCTTGCAGTGATCTGTGTGCTCATCCTCATTGTGAGTCTACAGGTCTGGCTGCTTACCGCAGCGCTGAATACTTCGCTGGAAGGAATAGGGGGATTGAAATGGCCCGCCTTCTGGGCATCCCTGTTTTTGTTTGGTTCGGGCGCGGCCTTGATGCGTTATCTCCCCTCGCCGGTCCGTCTTCCATTGCGGGAAGTGGTGAAGGAAGCGTTTCCCGATGCGGCCCTCGCATGGCGCACGCTTTTCATCAGTGCCGTTTCGCTGGCGCTTGCATTCGCCGTCTGGTTCATGTGGTCGGCTATTCCGCTCCGGCTCGCAGACGCTGGATTTCATTTCACCAGGCAGCAGCTTTTCTGGCTTACCGCAGTGCCGGTGATTCTTGGCTCGGTGCTGAGAATTCCCTATGGGCTGTTCGTGTCCACATTCGGAAGCCGCCGTAGTTTTGCGGCAGCCACGTTTCTCCTGTTGTTGCCATGCATTGCGACCGGCTTTGCGGTGAAAAATCCGACCACGCCTTACTGGGTGCTTCTTGGATGCGCCGCGCTCACCGGAATCGCCGGAGCAAACTTCGCGACTTCGATGGGTGTGATCAATCTCTGGTTTCCCAAGCAGGAGCAGGGCACGGCGCTGGGAATCAACGGCCTTGGTAATTTTGGCGTAACCATTGCACAGTTTACAATTCCGGCAGTAATCGGATTTTCGATCCTCGCTGACCCGCAGGTTTCAACAGGTGTGGCTGCGCATCCCGTGCATCTTGAAAACGCCGCATTTGTGTGGATTCCATTCATCCTGCTTTGCTCAGGTGCTATCTGGTTTTTCACCCGCGACTACCAGGTGCAGCCAAAAACGCTGGCCTCGCAACTAGTGGCCGGCAAACGCATGCATACCTGGGTGCTTTCGTTTCTTTATTTTCTCACGTTCGGATGTTTCGTTGCGATGGGCGCCTCGCTTCCATTGATCATCAAGGAAGTGTTTGCCCATGCGCCCGGGGGAACTCCGAAGCCGCTGCTTTTTGCGCCGTGGGCAGCCGCGATTGCCACTGTGATGCGGCCCATGGGAGGATGGCTGGCGGACAAGTTCGGCGCGGGGTTGATCACTTCAATTTCCATCACTGGCATGGCGCTGGGAGGTTTCAGCCTTTCGGGATTTCTTCAACCTGATGCATTCACGGGATTTTTCATCGTCATCCTTGTCATCTGCGCGGCGGCGGGGTTGGGAAATGGCAGCATTTTTAAAATCATTCCACTGGTGCTGACAAATGAGGCAGGCGCTGCCATAGGCATCATTAGCTGCCTCGGGGCGCTCGGTGGATTTGTGCCCCCATTGTTCCTCGGCTGGACGATGGACCATCTCGGCAGCCCTGCATGGGCCTACACCGGCATGGCAATGTTTGCCATGCTGTGCCTGATGGTAAACGGCTGGTTCTATCATCGGCACGCCTCGCCCAGCCATTGCTAAATCCCGAATGCACTGCAAAAACAGCAACCATGAGGCGAGGCGGGCGGCTCCCGGCTATTTGTCACTGATCGCGGCGGGCGAGCCATTCCGGCTGCTTTTTCCGGTGGGGACGTTGATCGGGATTTTTGGTGTACTGCTCTGGCCGCTTTATGTGTGGAATGTCACTTCTGTTTATCCGGGCACGGCGCATCCGCGCATCATGGTGGAAGGGTTTCTGAGCTGCTTCACAATCGGCTTTTTAGGAACTGCGTTGCCGCGACTGCTGGGTGTGCCGCGTGTGAATATCCTCGAGTCATGCGTGTTTGCAAGTGCGCTTGCCGGCGTGGCCTTGCTGCACTTTGCCGGAAATACCGTCTGGGGGGACGAGCTTTTTTTCTTCACGCTGGCAACATTCGTCACAAGCCTCGTAGCCCGGGCAATCGTCCGCAAAGATACTCCCCCACCGGCATTTGTCCTCGTGCTTATGGGGATGCTCTCGGCACTGGCCGGCTCGGCGATCATGGCGATACTCGGAATATTTTCAGGAGCATTCCCCGCGTGGGTTGGAACCTTCGGGAAACTGCTGTTGAACCAGGGTTATCTGCTGCTGCCTGTGATGGGGATCGGGGCGTTCCTGCTGCCGCGATTTTTTGGACTCGATAACCGGCAGAGTTTTCCGGAATCGCTCGCGTTGCCGCCGGGTTGGTTGGGGCGGGCGGGATTCGCGTTTGCGTGCGGCGTGGCGGTAATTGCAAGCTTCATGCTGGAATCGCTCGGAGAAACGCGCTGGGGTTGCGCGTTAAGAGGCGCGGCTGTGATGGTCTTCTTTGTCCGGGAGGTACCTGCGCACCGGGCCGGTGCAGGAGGCGGGAGCCTTGCACTGGGACTGCGGATTGCCTTGCTGGCATTCCCCTGCGGCTACCTGCTCATGGCAATCTTGCCTGCGCATGTTTTTTCGTTTCTCCACGTGGTGTTCATCACGGGGTTCAGCCTGATGGTGTTTGTGGTGGCGAGCCGCGTGGTGCTCGGGCACAGCGGTCAATCGGACAAGTTCCGGATGTGGTCAAAGCCGGTAACCTGGATGGTGGGGCTTATCACTCTGGCGATGCTGACACGCGTGTCGGCGGACTGGATGCCCGCAACACGAATGGGCCACTATGCATACGCAGCCTTGGCGTGGATTGCCGGCGTGGCGATCTGGTCGGTGGCGATTTTACCAGGCGTCGTGATGGCGGATACTGAGCGCAAATAGCGCGGAACCCCGCTACTTTGAGGCTGCCGCCGCGACGGCATCGTCCCCGCCACTGCTGTAAGAACCTTCCACACGCTTTGCAACGTCTTCGTAATTGTAATCGACGTCGTAAATTTCCTTCATGCAGTCGAGGGATTCCTTCGCTTTACCCATTTTTTCGTAAACGAGGCCGAGGCGGTAGAGCACGTCCTTTTTCAAGGCATCCATGACGAGGATTTCCTTGGATGCATCCGTGAACTGCTTCACGGCGAGGTCGAGCATGTTTTTCTGGGTATAGCACTGACCGAGCAGGTTCATGGCCCTGAGGCGGACATTTGGATTGTTGCGGGCCTTCTGGAGTTCAGGGATTGCGTCGGACGCCTGGCCGGCGCGCAGCAACTGTTCGCCGAGTTCGTAGCGGAGTTGAAGATCGGTGGGGTTCCGATCGACGCGCTTGCGCGCCTCGCTGATAAGCGCCTCGGCTCTTTGCTTTTTCAAATCCTCGAGTTCCGCGCGATACTGCGGTGTCATCGGATCATCGGGGGCTGCATTGATGTATTCCTCGCGGCCGGTGATGCATTGGTCGAGGATTTTCATCTGCAAATCGGAAACCTTGCGGGCGAGCTGGGGATCAATGTGGTTCCCGAGTTCATCCGCCCAGGCATACCACTGGATCGCGGTGTCGAGATCGCCTTTCTGCTCGTAAAGCGTGGCGATCTTGCGGGCTACATCGACATTTTTTTCCTCTTTCTCGGCACGGGCATGCAACTCGACGAGCTGCTGGTCGATCATATCGCCGCTCATCACAACGCGGTTCTGCTGCTCAAGGGAGACGGCCATCTCCTTGTCTTTCATCACGTCGCGATAGCTGTCGGCGGTTTCCCAGCCGCCTTTCTTCATCGTGGTGCGGGCTGAGGAATCCTTCTCGCGCTTGATGGCGATGAGATCCGCAGGATTGACTTCGACAGCGCGCTTGAAAATATCCACGGCTTTGTCGAATTCTTCGTGCACATAATAATACTCGCCGAGTTCATGAAGGGCCTTCGTGTCCTTCGGATTTCCTTCAACGATGGTCTCCAGCGCAAATGCGGCGACCTCGGGATATCCCGCGGCGATTGCGGCATCCTTGAGCAAATGGTTCGCCTGGGGATTGTAGGGATCGGTCTCCATGCTCTTCTCGGCCTGTTCCATGGCGGCATGAGGATCCTTTTTCACGGAGCCGGAGGTTTTCAGGCTCGAAAGACCGGAGAGGCCGGAGAGGAAACTCTTTTTCCCTTTTGACGAAGCGACCTCTGCTCTTCTCAACTGTTTCCGGCCATCGAGAAATTCAGGAGCCTCTTTCAACACCGCCTGGATCAACGAGATGGCGTAGGGGTGGTTGCGAAGCTCGATTGCGGTGATTGCTTTCAGCCAGAGGCTGCGTGCATTGTCCGAGAGGTCTTTTTCAGTTTTGACGGCCATATTTGAGAGGGAGCAGATTCGGGAAGATGGGTATATAGCACTGCTGGAGTAAATTTAGCAACCCTCCAGCGAAATGCATCACGATTTTTTCGATAAAAAAATCCACACCCGGAATGCATGCGTTGCGACTCTCACGCCGCAAAGCGCGGCTGGTTCCTATTTGCCGATCTTGTCGCTCTCGTCCTTCTTCGCGGGAACCTTCCAGTCGATCATTTTTTTGAGATCCTGAAACTCCGCCTTCACATTTTTCATGTAATCGATTGTGCCGTGGTCGAAAAGCACGACGAAGCCGAACGTCGATACGAAAAACAAGCCGATCCAGAAAAGTTTTCGAATAAGAGCCATCGAGGCGATATTATGCAGGCATCAGAGACAGTCAACCCCGAATGATTTTGGAACCGCGAGGATGCGAGTGTGGGTTTTATGACAAAAACACCAAGGAGTTACCTTGGTGTCTTTGTGTTTTCCGGTTAAAAAATATCGTGACCGGGCTTATGCCTTCAAAGCGGGCAGATCGACCCATGCGCGTTTTTCCCAGGACTCGATCCCCTTCTCGGCAAGCTGCACGCCTTTGGCGCCTTCAAGCAATGTCCATGGGAATGGTTCATCGAGCACTACGTGGCGGAGGAAAAGCTCCCACTGGATCTTGAATGCGTTGTCGAATGGTTGATAGGTCGGCACGCGATTCCAGCCGTCGTCGAAGTTGATCGGGCTGTCGATATCGGGGTTCCATGTCGGACGCGGAGTCGCGCTTGCATGCTGGGCCACACAATCGCGCAGGCCGGCGACTGCCGAGCCTTTTGTGCCATCCACCTGGAGTGTGAGAAGATCCTCGCGGCGGACGCGCACAGTCCAGCTTGAGTTGAACTGGCAGATCACACCGTTATCGAGTTCGAACGTGGCGTAGGCGCTGTCGTCCGCGGTGCACTTGTAAGGCTTACCCTGCTCGTCCCAGCGTTTCTTGACATGGGTCGCGCCGAGGCATGAGACGCTTTTTACCTTGCCGAAAAGATTGTCGATGACATAGCGCCAGTGGCAAAGCATGTCGACAATAATGCCGCCGTCATCCTCCTTGCGGTAATTCCAGGACGGACGCTGCGGGAGAATATTGTCGCCTTCAAACACCCAGTAGCCGAATTCGCCACGGACGCTCAGAATCTCACCGAAGAAACCTGTGTCGATAAGCGTCTTTAGTTTCACCAACCCAGGCAGCCAGAGCTTGTCTTGCACGACGCCGTTCTTCACCTTGGCTTTTTTCGCGATCTCGTAAATTTCGTAGGCGCTGGCGGTACTTACGGCGGTCGGCTTTTCACAATAAACGTGTTTGCCGGCGGCGATCGCCTGTTTCACGGCATCAGCACGGCGACCTGTGGTCTGTGCGTCGAAATAGATGATATTGTGCGGGTCGGCCAGTGCATCCTTTAGATCGATCGTATAGCGTACGTTTTCACCCATGGAGGCGAGCTTCAGGAGCTTCGCCTCGTTGCGACCGACGAGGATCGGGTCGGGCATGATGATCTCGTTGTCGCTGACCTTGATGCCACCTTGCTTCATAATGGCGAGGATCGACCGGATGTAGTGCTGGTTTGTGCCCATGCGGCCGGTAACGCCGTTCATGATGATGCCGATTTTGTGAATGATGGTGTCCATATAATTAGGTGGTGGTTTTTGGGTTGGGTTAGAGATTTATTCAGCGGGTTTGTCGGTGCATTGCAGCTGCGCGCCTGCGGGAAGCGACGGGGCGTCCACGCCGGCCTTTGGCAATGTCCCCGCGAGTTCCTGCCGCCAGTGGGCCACGTCGCCGGAAGGGCCGTAGCAATAGATCATGCGCAGCGGCGTCTCGCCGATATTCGTGAGCTGGTGAAAAATACCGGAGGGAATGTAAACCGCCTGTCCGCCAGTCACGGTCATCCTTTCCTCGCCGAGGCACATTTCGCCGGTGCCCTCGACGATGAAATAAACCTCTTCCTGCTCCTGGTTGTGCCACGGTACCTGCCCGCCCTTCGGGTCGAGTGTGACATTGCCGAGCGCGAAGTTCGTCGCCTGGATGGGGGCGACGCCTCCCACGATGTTTTGCGTGCGGCGGCGCGCCGGGTAGCGGCGTCCCTGGATTTTGTCGAGGTCTGAGATGATCATAATGGTGGATGGTTATTGGGTTGCGCCGAAGAAAGTGAGATACGGCTTGGAATCGATGCAGCGTTGAAGATAAAGCGCGACCTCGCGGGCATGGTAATCGCCCCACATGCTCGACTCACCGCACGGCACCTTGCGGCCCTGGGGGATGTAATCCCAGCCGTTAGGACGGTGGTAAACGGAATGCAGCAACAGACCCTGATGCTGCGGATCTGCGCTGAGATACGGTTCGTCGAACAATGTATTCAGCACCGTGAGGCCGGCCTGCCAGTAACGGTCGCCCGACTTGTCACCCCTTTTTTGAAGATAACGTCCAAGCCGCAGGAGCCCCTGCGCGGCGATGGCTGCTGCCGAGCTGTCCACAGGTTCATGATCATTGAACGGCTCCGCGGGACGGTCGAGGTAGTTGCCGAGCTTGTAGAGCTCCGGAGCGCCGGTATCCCAGTAGGGAATGCCGTCCACCGGCGTGTGCTCGATGTAAAAGTCACAACTTGCGGTTGCGGCTTTCAACATCATTTTTTCGATCGCGATGCGTCCCCCAAACGGTTCCAGTTCCTTGTCTGCCAGCGTTTCGAGGAATTCCAGTTCCTCCGGATAGCCGCACATGATCCATGCAAGCCCGCGCGTCCATGTGCTGAACGGCGCATAGCCCTGCTGCGAATTCGGGCAGCGGAAATTTCCGTCGTTTACGTTGAAAATGCTTTCGTGTGCCGTGCGGCCGCGGAGGTCGTAGGAATCGCGCCCCTCGCCGTAATAAACCGCAAAATCCGCCGTCGTCCTCGCGTGCTCAATGAGGCGTTGCAGCAGCGAAATCTTCACATCCTTCTCGCCCATGAGGACATGGCCGAGCTTGTGCGACACAGCCAGCGCCCGCAATGAACGGATCGTATCGGCAAAAAGCGAATGCGGCCCATTGAAAGAATAAATGTAGCCTTCGCCGTTGGAAATTTTTGTCCACCGGTTCGCCTGCACAGCGCCAGTGCATTTCAATGCGAGTTCGTAGAAATCCTTCTCGCGTTCATTAGCCCCGATGCGTCCCTCGCCCATGAGCCGCCACAGGTTTCCGTAGGTGCTTACGTTATTGAATCCATGGTCATGCACGCCGACATGCGTGATGTGATGCGCCATGCGCGACACGGTCTTGTCGCGTCCAAGCTTGAGGAAACTCTCATCGCCCGTGGAATCGAACTGCAAAATCGCGGAGCCATAAACAAAGCCCTGGGTCCATTCCGTCCAGCCACGCGCGGTGTATTTGCCCTTCACCGTGTAAACGGGAGTGGCATTTCCGGGAACGTCGTCCTTGTCGATAGAGAGGATCTTCGGCGCGGAATATTCGAATACGCGTGCAACCTTTTTCGAGAGATCGGAGGGCTTGAGGGATGTGTTGATTTTAATCATGAGGAATTATGGAGAGGAGGATTTTAGAGCGTCCGCATATGGAAGCCGCCATCGACATTGAACACCTGGCCTGTGGAATACGGGAAAAGCCCGTTTGCAACGGCAACCACACTCTTGCCGATATCGGATGGCTGCCCCCAGCGGTTGATGGGCGCGAGCCCCTCTGCGAAAAGTTTGTCGTATTTTTCCTTCACGGGGCCAGTCATGTCGGTCGCGATCACACCCGGCTGGACTTCGAAAACGCCGATTCCGTGTTCCGCGAGACGCACAGCGTAAAGCTTCGTCATCATCGCAAGGCCTGCTTTCGCAACGCAGTAGTCCCCGCGATTGATGGAAATGGTGAATGCGGAGATGCTGGTGATGTTTACCACTGCCTGCGCGATGCCGGGAAGTGGTTTCGAGGCGATGATTAGTTTTGCCGCCAGTTGCGTGAGGAAATACGGCCCCTTGAGATTGATGTTGATGAGGCGGTCGAAACTTTCCTCCCCGGCGTCGAGCAGATCGGCCCGCACGTTCGGGGCGACACCCGCATTATTAACCAGAAGATCGAGGCGTCCGAATTTCTCCTTCGCGAATGCAATCAGGCGCTCACGATCAGCGGCGGAAGATATGTCGCCCTGCACGATCTCGATGCGGATTTTTCCGCCGGACGCCTTTTCGCAAAGTGTTTTACATTCGTTGGCCGCAGCTTCATTGCCGGCGTAGTTGATCAGGATGTCGTGGGATGCGACTGCGGCGAGTTCCAGGGCGATGCCGCGTCCGATGCCGCGTGACGAGCCGGTGATCAATGCGAGGGGTTTCATGATGTGTGGAGTATGCATTTACCGCCGTGTACCCGCTAGCATGGTCTGGGCTTTGATTAGCACAAAATCACCACGACGTGGCTACTATAAACGAAACTGATCCACATTGACCGTGCCTGCTGTCCATCTTAACAATCAATCCGCATGAATCCCGTACATACCCCACCCGCATCCACCGCCGACACTCACTGGTTTACCCAGGCACGTTTCGGCCTTTTCATTCACTGGGGACTTTATTCCCTGCCCGCCCGCCACGAGTGGGTAAAAAGCCACGAGCGCATTTCCAACGAGGACTACCAGAAGTATTTCGATCACTTCGATCCGGACCTTTACAACCCTTCGTTGTGGGCCCAGGCCGCGTCGGATGCCGGGATGAAATATTTCGTGATCACCACGAAACACCACGAAGGCTTCTGCCTCTGGGATTCAAAGCTGACCGATTACAAGGCGACAAACACGCCTGCCGCGCGGGATCTCCTTCGTCCCATGGTCGATGCTTTCCGCGAAAAAGGATTGCGCACGGGGTTTTACCATTCGCTCATCGACTGGCATCATCCCTACTACATTCTTGATAAACACAACGGCCCGTATCGCGACCATCCCGACCGCGAGAAAATGAACGTGGGTCGCGACCAGGCCAGATATGCTGAATATCTGCACGGACAGGTCGAGGAGTTGCTGACCTCCTGCGGCGATGTGGATATTTTGTGGTTCGATTACAGCTTTCCAAAACCAGACGGCTCCGGCAAGGGATGCGAAGACTGGCAGAGCGAGAAACTTGTCAAGCTCATCCGAAAACTCCAGCCGCGCATCATCCTGAACGACCGGCTTAATCTACCGGACGCCCCCGATGTGAAAACGCCCGAGCAGACACAGCCTCGCGCCTGCATGGAGGTGAATGGCCAGCCCGTCGTGTGGGAAGCATGCCAGACTTTTTCCGGCTCCTGGGGGTATCATCGCGACGAAATGACATGGCGCAGCACGGATGAACTCATCCGCACCCTGATCGATTGCGTGAGCAAGGGAGGAAACCTGCTGCTCAATGTGGGGCCGACCGGACGCGGCGAGTTCGATGAACGCGCGCTGGACCGCCTCGCCGGCATTGGCTCGTGGATGAAACGCCACGAACGCTCGATTTACGGATGCACCCAGGCCCCTGTGGAATTTCAATGCCCGCGGGATTGCCGTCTCACTTATAATCCCGAGACGAAGCGGCTCTACGTCCATGTATTCGCATGGCCGCACATACACCTGCATCTCGACGGCACCGCCTTTGCGGAACGTGTGAAATATGCGCAACTCCTGAACGACGCCAGCGAGATCAAGATCGGCATGAATGAATGGCATGCGAGTCACATATCCCTCGGTGACAAACCTGTGACGACGCTCAACCTCCCGATTGTCAGCCCGAACGTGACTGTGCCGGTGATCGAACTATTTTTAAAATAAGTGTGACGGATGGAACATTAATTCTTTATTGATTCACACCAAGACAGTTGCTCATTATCGCCCCCTCATGCATGTTCCGCTTCTTGATTTAAAACTCCAGTATCAAACCCTCAAAACCGAAATCCGCGCCGAGATCGAGGCAATCACGGATTCCCAGATGTTCATCGGCGGGCCGAAGGTGGAGGCTTTTGAGAAGGCGGTTTGCAAATATACGGGTGCGGGTCATGCAATCGGCGTGACTTCGGGCACGGATGCGCTGCTGGTGATCCTCATGGCGCTGAACATCGGCCCCGGCGATGCAGTCGTGACCACGCCTTACACGTTTTTCGCCACGGCAGGCAGCATCTCGCGCGTAGGGGCAAAGCCGGTCTTCATCGATATCGACCCCGCGACCTACAATATCTCCGTCCCCAAGCTGGCTGCCTATCTCGAAACACAGTGCAAAAATGCAGGTGACGGAACGCTGTTGAGCCATTGCGGACAGAAGATCAAGGCAATCATGCCCGTACACCTCTTTGGCCTGTGCTGTCCGATGGATGAAATCCGCGCCCTCGCCGCAAAATACAAACTTCCCGTGATCGAGGATGCTGCCCAGGCCCTCGGTGCGGATTACCCCTCGAAAGACGGTGTGCAGCACGCGGGAGCAATCGGTGAATTCGGCTCCTACAGTTTCTTCCCGTCAAAAAACCTCGGTGCATTCGGTGACGCGGGCATGGTTGTCTGCCGCGACGAGGCGATGGGCGCGAAAATCAGCGCCCTGCGCAACCACGGCGGCGAGCGCCGCTACTACCACCGCATGGTCGGCGGCAATTTCCGCATCGACGCATTGCAGGCGGCGGTGTTGAGCATCAAGCTTCCCCATCTCAATGCATGGTCCGCCGCGCGCCAGCGCAACGCAGCCCTCTACCGCAAACTCTTTGCGGCTGCGGGACTGGATAAGATACTCACCCTGCCCAGCGAGCCTTACGCCATGAGCAAGGCACCGAACCACCACATCTACAACCAGTTCGTCATCCGCGCCCCGCGCCGCGACGAACTCTGCGAGCACCTTTCCAAAAACCAGGTCGGTCACGCCATCTACTATCCCGTACCTCTCCATTTGCAGGAATGCTTTGCCGACCTGGGCTACAAAGAAGGTGACTTCCCCGAGTCCGAACGCGCCGCCCGTGAATCCCTCGCCCTGCCGATTTTCCCGGAACTTACGGCCGACCAGCAGGCCTACGTCTCCGACAAGATCGCGGAGTTTTACAAGGGTTGAGTTGCTTCCTTTGCGTTCTTGGCCGCCGATATTTGTGGCGGACAGGGCTGTTGCAGCGTACAAGATTGGATGCAGAAGAAACTTTTTACTGAACTCGGCTTATCGCCGGAGGTGCTCAAGGCCGTTGCGAAGATGGGCTTTGAGGAGGCCTCACCCATCCAATCCGCCTCCATTCCGCCGTTGCTTGAAGGCTCGGATGTCGTGGGGCAATCGCAGACCGGCTCCGGCAAGACCGCCGCATTTGCGATCCCGGCGATCGAGATGATCGACATTACGATCCGCGCTCCCCAAGCCATCATTTTGTGCCCCACGCGCGAGCTCGCGGTGCAGGTGGCCGAGGAGGTGGCGAAGCTTGCGATGTTCAAGCGCGGTGTGCGCGAACTGCCGATTTACGGCGGGCAATCCTACGAACGGCAGTTCCGTGGCTTGCAGGCAGGGGCGCAGATCATCATCGGTACGCCCGGGCGCGTGATGGACCATCTCAGCCGCGGCACGCTGAAACTCGACCAGGTGCGCATGGTGATCCTCGACGAGGCCGACCGGATGCTGGACATGGGATTCCTTGAGGACATCAAGACCGTGCTCAGCCATGCGCCGAAAGAACGCCAGACAGTGCTTTTCTCGGCGACACTCCCCCGCCCCATCATTGAGCTAATCAAGACTTTCACCAAAAATGCGGTGAACGTGCGCATCGAAACGCAGGCACTCACCGTGCCGGCGATCGAGCAGCTTTATTACGAGGTGGACCGCCGCTCAAAGCTGGAAGTGCTCTGCCGCCTCATCGACATCGAAAACATCAAGTACGCGATCATTTTCTGCGCGACGAAGATGATGGTGGACGACCTCACCGAGCATCTCATGGCGCGGGGCTATCTCGCCGACAAACTGCACGGCGACATTTCCCAGCAGGCGCGTGAGCGCGTGATGGCAAAATTCCGCAAACACGGATTCGAGTTTCTCGTGGCAACCGATGTTGCCGCCCGCGGGCTGGATGTGGATGACATCGAGGTGGTGTTCAACTACGACCTGCCGCATGATGGCGAGGATTACGTCCACCGCATCGGCCGCACGGGCCGTGCGGGTCGCAGCGGACGCGCCATTACTTTCGTTGCGGGACGTGAAATCTACAAACTGCAAAACATCATCCGCTTTACCAAGGGACAGATCAAACGCGCACGGGTCCCCTCCGCAGACGAGGTGGAGGAGAAGCGCACAAACCTATTCCTCGACTCCCTGCGCGAGACGCTGGAAGGCGGCGATTACAAGCGCCACGATGCGCTGATCGAGCGCCTGCTCGACCAGGGGCATGCGCCCACGGATATTGCCTCGGCGCTCATCCACTTGATCAATGCGGACAAACCTGCAGCCGGGGAAAAGATCATGGAGGACCAGCCCGGTCGCGGCCAGAGGGCGTCCCACAGGGATTTTCCGCCCGATGACAGGCGGCACGATTCCCGGCGGAGTTTCGAGGGAAGCGACCAGGATCGCGGTGGAGAGCGGGAGCCTCGTGGCGGCGGGCGTCGGCGTGAGCAGGCAATGTCGGGCACTGCCGACCCGGTTTCCCACGAGGAGGGCATGATCCGACTCTCCATGAATGTCGGGCGCGACCACAACATCGGGCCGGGCGACATCGTGGGGGTAATCCTGGGCGCATCAAAAATCTCAAAGGAGGCCGTGGGTGCGATCATGATCCTTCCCAAGCAGACACTCGTCGACGTATCGATGGAGCATTCCAAGCTCGTCTTGAAAAAGCTCAACGGCATCCGGTTCAAGGGGCACAAGCTCTCGATGGGCATCTCGGGTTAACCGCGCGGAGTTGCAACTTTTGCGCGGTTTGCTATTAGTCCTCACTCTATGTCGGAAGATTATCCCGTCATCCTTTTCTACAAATATGTCCCCATTGTTGAGCCGGGGAAATTTGTCGCGGACCAGCGCGCACTTTGCGAATCGCTGGGTTTAAAGGGCCGCGTACTGATCGCGCACGAGGGCATCAATGGCACGCTCGCCGGTGAAAGTGAAGCTATCGGCAAATATGTCGCCGCGTTGAAATCGGATGCCCGTTTCGCGGACATCGAAATCAAGACCACGCCCGGCGATGAGAAGACGTTCCCGAAGCTCATCATCAAATTACGCCCGGAGATCGTAACGCTGAAGGGCAACGAAGGCATCGCGCCGGACTGCGACAACCATTTGAGCCCGGCCGAGTGGAAACGGATGATGGAGGAAGACGCCGACGCCGAGGTGGTTGATGTTCGCAACCGTTTTGAATCAGCCGTGGGAAAATTTGAGAACGCCATCGCGTGCGATATCGGCTATTTCCGCGACCTGCCCGATTACGTGGACAAACTGGAGGCCTTGAAAGACAAGAAGGTGCTCATGTATTGCACGGGCGGCATCCGTTGCGAAAAGGCCTCGGCGTTGTTCCGGAGCAAGGGGTTCAAGAACGTGTACCAGCTCCACGGCGGGATCATGACTTACCAGCAGCAGTTTGGAAACGAGCATTGGCTGGGCGAATGCTTTGTCTTCGATGAGCGGATGACAGTGCGCGTGGAGGAAGGCCTCGTGAAGATCGGCAAATGCGCCCACACGGGACGGACCACTGGAAATTTTGCAAACTGCCTCCATGATCCATGCCACACGCTGTTTCTCCTTTCGCCAGAAGCCGCGCAGGAGAATCCCGACTACCGGATCTGTCCCGAATGCCTTGCAACAGGGATCACTTCGGATACTGCGGAATACAACCGGAACGTCATCCCGCCAACAGGCCGCCCTGTTTGCACCTCTTAAGATTAATCTGGCGTTTTGCCATCTTGTTCACTACATTAGTGTACTTAATGCATAGATATTCGTTTTTTGCGCTGATCGTCTCCGCTTTTTGTCTGTCCGCATGCGCAGGACAAAAGGTCGCCGAATATCCACAAAAGAAAAATACCACCGTCATCACCGTTGCAAAAAGCGGAGCGGTCCGCGTCGACAAAAAACCTGTCAAGTTACAGGGGCTCGTGGGCACGCTCAAATCCATGGGAGTGACACGAAAAAGCCAGCTTGCTGTGCAGGGTGAAATAGGTGCGGACCAGAAGGAAATCGAACAGGTTCTGGAGACTTTGGTCGATGGCGGGTTGCTGCCCAAAGGCACCATCGATTAATCGTAGGCAGGCATTCCTGTATCCCCCATTCGCTTGAATCACGCGAAGTGGTATATTATCACCAGCGAAACTAAGTATGGAACAAAATTCTTTGCACGATGCCCATGAGTCCGTGCTAAGGTGCAAGCTCGATTCAAGCCCTCCAAAACGGCTTCCATGAATTCCGATCACTTAAAAAATTCTCCTGCTTCCGATCCCCGGGCGATGGCCTGGTCGGACAAAGAACGCCTTGACCTCGTCCTGAGCGCTTCCCACATGGGTACGTGGGACTGGGATCTTTCGCGCTACAGGATGACATGGGACCGGCAGATGCATACCCTGTTCGGTATCGAACCCGGCGCATTTGGCGGGCGTTACGAAGACTTCCTGAAACTGCTCGACCCCGAGGATCGTGTACGCGTGGCACAGGAAATCGCAAAGATGCTCGAAAAATGCACCGATTACGACGGTGAATTTCGCGTCGTTTGGCCGTCGGACAGTGCCACGCACATCATCCGGATGCGCGCCAAGATTTATTGCGATGTTCACGCAAAGACCACCTGCGTAAACGGGGTCGCGTGGGATGTCACCGAGCGGCGGCGCACAGAGGATGACCTGGTGCGGAACCGCCACCTATTCCGAGCCCTGATGGACAACCTGCCGGACAATATTTATTTCAAAGATGCACAAAGCCGTTTTCTCACGGTGAACCGAGCCATGGCGTCATGGTTTGGATTCAAGGAGCCCGAGGAAATGATCGGCAAGACGGATTTCGACCTGTTCTCCGAGGAGCACGCGCGTATTGCGCATGATAACGAGAAAAAAATCATCGAGTCCGGTGAGCCGATGGTCGGCATTGAAGAGGAGGAAACGTGGGAGGATGGCCACAAGACATGGGTATCAACCACCAAGGTACCGCTCCGCGATCCACAGGGGCACATTGCAGGGACATTCGGACTCTCCCGCGACATCACCCAGCGCAAGCGCGCCGAGGATCAACTGGCGACGATCGCACAGGAACTCCGCAAGAAAAATGAAATGCTGGAGGAAGACCTGAAGATGGCGCGCGAACTCCAGCACGCCATGCTGCCGCAACGCTACCCCCGTTTCTTCGGCCCGGCGTCGGGTCCGGGGAGCATTGTCCAGTTCTATCATTACTACACGCCCTCGATGTCGGTGAGCGGCGACTTTTTCGATGTGTTCAAGATTTCGGATACGATGGCGGGCATTTTCATTTGCGATGTGATGGGACACGGCGTCCGCGCCGCTATGGTGGCTGCCATGATCAGGACGATCATCGGCGAGCTTCACGGCTCATGGACAAACCCCGGCGAACTTCTCACCCAGTTGAACAAGACGCTGCGCGGCGCATTGGGGCATTCGCTCATAACCATGTTTGCCTCGGCATTTTATGTCGCAGTGGATTTGCGCGACGGGAAACTTCACTACGCAAACGCCGGGCATCCCCATCCCCTGCGAGTGCAGCATTCAGGTGAAACGCCCCGCCCCTCGGAGTTAAACGGCGCCAAACCCGGGCCCGCGCTCGGCTTGTTTGAAGAAGCGAACTATGTGAATTGCAGCTGTGAATTAAAACCCCACGACGTGGTGCTGCTTTTCACTGACGGGTTGTTTGAGGTCGAGGGGCCGCAGGGAGATTTCTACGATTATCCCCGCCTGCTGAATGCCGTGGGGAGAAGAAGCAATCTTTCGACCGAGCAATTGTGCCACGACCTGATCGACGAAGTGCAGCAGTTCTCGGCAAACAAAGAGTTTTCTGACGATGTCTGCCTCGTAGCCATGGAAGTGGACCGTCTGGCCTCTGAAATCGTTTTTAATGGGGATGAAATCAGTCCCTGATATAATATATCCTTTTCAGCCTTGGCTGCGAACCCACTCGGTCGCTTGGTGAATGAGTTCCGTGGCGTTCCTGATGTTCAACTTCTCCTTGATCCGCGCACGGTAGGTGTCGATCGTCGTCAGCCCGAGGTTCAGGCTCTCGGCTATCTCACGCGTTGCCTTCCCCTTCCCGATCAACTGGAACACCTCCAGTTCGCGATCCGTCAGTCGGTTGATTGCAGGCCCTTCCGCATTGCCCTTGCCGTCGGACAGGCTCTTCAGCAGTCGCGAGGTCGTCCCCTCGCTCAGGTAGATCTCTCCTCCCACCACTTTCCGGATCGCCTGCATCACCTTGTCCGAGGCCTCGTCCTTGGTGATGTATCCCTTTGCCCCGGCACGGATCACCCGCTCCGCATACAATGACTCGTCGTGCATCGAAAGCACCAGCACCGGCAGCTCGATCCCCTGTGCCTTCATGTCCTTGATCAACTCCAGCCCACTGCTCCCTTTCAATGTGATATCCACCACCGCCGCGTCCGGTTTGCTTGTCATGATCACCTCCATGGCGTCGCGGATGTTGTCCGCCTCCCCGCACACTTCCATGTCCGGTTCCTTGTTGATCAACAGCGCAATCCTCTCCCGGAATAACGGGTGATCCTCCACGATCATCACTTTGGTTTTCCTGCCTTCAGTTGTTTGACTCATTGTCCTGCTCCTTCCTGGATTTCTTATCCTGCTCGAATCTGCATGTCACTTTCGCCCCTCCTCCGGGCGCTTTCCCAATCTCCAACTGTCCCCCGATCAGCCTTGCGCGGTAATCCATGATCTTCAACCCCATTCCGTCAGCCTTGCCTCCTACCGACGCCGGTATTCCATTCCCATTGTCGACGATGCTCAGGGCCACCACCCCGTCCTTCTCCGACAGGTCGATGTTCACGTGTGTCGCCTGCCCGTGCCG
>Ga0268264_10001530_pt1 | contig 21537 bp, 11 predicted proteins | sample KBSSwiS32_FD_190357 | JGI IMG/M metagenome (GOLD analysis project Ga0268264, IMG submission 190357) | Switchgrass rhizosphere microbial communities from Kellogg Biological Station, Michigan, USA - KBS Switchgrass S3-2 (SPAdes) (version 2) | ecosystem: Host-associated > Plants > Roots >...
CCGCGCCGAACGGGTCCTTCGTGGTGCCGGTGTCGTGCTCGGTGCCGGGCATGCCGCTGGGTTGTGTGCCCGTAGGGGCCATGGGCTGGCCTTGCGTGCCGGGTATGCCGAAGGATTGCATGGTGGTTTTCGACCCGCCGTCACCCTGCTTTGCATCCCCGTTCCCCTGCTCTTGTTGCTGCCCGTATTTCAGGTTTTGCAAGGACGATAGGATTTTCTGCATCGCCTCGCGGGAATCGGAATTGCCGGAATTCTGCCCCTGCCGCTGGTCGCCGGCCTTGCGCAGCATTTCCGCCATGCGCTGCAGTGCCTGCCTCCCCGCGCCCTGCTGCCCCTCGTTGCCCTGCTTTGACATCCGCTCGAATTCTTTGCTGATCTCCCCCTTTTGATTTTCAGCAAGCCGCGCGAGCGCCTGCCGGATCGCCTCCCCGGCCTTGTCCAGTTGCCCGTCCTGCTTCTGCTGCTTCAGGAGTTGCTCCAGTTTTTTGGCGGCCTCGTCCGTTTTTCCATCTTTGAGGGAATCCGCCGCGTCCCTGGTCAGCTCCGATTGCCTGAGCGCCTCCGAAAGCGCGGCAATCTCCTCCGGTGAGGATTTCTTTTGGGATTTCAGCATCTCCTGGATCATGCTCTCCAGCGAAGACATTTCCTGCAACGCCGCCTTCTGCGCCTCGTCGGGCTTTGCGGCCTGCATCCGCTTCTCGCTCTTGCGGATTTCATCGGTGATTTTCTTCAGATCGTCCGATTTCGCCTGCTCGATGGATTGCGCAATTTTTTCCAGGCCCTTTGCCTGGTCGGCAGCCACGCTCTGCTCCGCTCCTGCCGTCGCCTGCTTTTGGATCAGGGCCGAATGCCACGCCAGCAACCCCATGGCAATCACGGGCACCAGCAACCAGGGCAGCAGTGGCGGAATGCGGAATCGTGTAAACGCCTCTATATCAAAGGCCTTGATAAAACGCCCGCATTCCCGGATCGCGATCTCTTGCAAACCGGTCCGCGTTCCTGCCCGGGAAAAATAATATGCGGTCAGGAACCGGTCGTGGGTCGCCCCCAGCCCGTCGATGCGGATTGCCGTCTGCTCCAGTGTGGGCCGCATCGACCACGTCCACACCGCCGCGGAGACGATTGCCCCGGCCAGAACCAGCAGGCCGGTCCCGGGACCAAAAGGTGTTGCACCGCGTAATACATTCACCGCCCCCGCAGCAAGCAATACCCCGGCAAAAATGAGACTGCAAACCACCAGCCGTTCGATGAAAAACTGCCCAAGCATCCTGCGACGCAGGCGTTTCAGGGAGAAAATCACGTCATCCATGGCTTTTTCACATTTGCAAGAACCGGTGCAGGGGATTTTAAAACCTGATGAATATTTTCTCAAACCCTTTATGCGAAGCCTTTTTCAGAGTATATTAGCCTTGGCAAATATTTAAAATCTGTTAAATATTTTAATTACTTATCTTCCTTTAGCATGGAAGATGCTTTTTCTCTGTGGCAATGGACGCATTACTGTCAAATCTCATCCGGCTGGAGTCGTATAAAGCCCACAAGGATGCCATAAATTCCCTGTCGGTGCTCATCGCGGATGACGAAATGCGCATCCTCCATTTACTCAGTATTACTCTGAAAAGCCTGGGCCACGAGGTGGTGGGTCAGGCGGACAACGGTGCGGACGCCGTGGAACTGGCAGCCAAACACCAGCCAGACCTGATCATTCTCGATCTTGAGATGCCCAAAATGGATGGATTTGAAGCCGCCGAGAAAATTCTGGACGCAGCCAGCGTCCCGATCATCATCAGCACCGGGAAATCGGACGAAGCCTCTCTCCACCGCGCCCAGCATCTCGACATCCAGGCCTACCTGGTGAAACCCTTCAGCAAGGCGCAGTTGAACTCCTCCATCTGTGTCGCCCTCTCCCAGCACCAGAAGCTGCTTGCCGCCCGCGTCAAAATCGCCGCCCTCACCAACGAGATTGAACTGGTGAAGACCGTCGATCTCGCCGTGTCGCTCCTGATGGAAAAATTCCGCATCGATCGCAAGGAAGCGCTGGAAAAACTCGAAACCGCAGCCCGCGTGCGCAACAACACCCTGGCCGAGGTCGCCAAGGCCATGGTCGCCACGCTCTCGCCACGCGAACCCGATGCTGGCGAGCCGGAACCTACCGCAGCCGGAGTCTGATTTTTACCCTCCCAGCCTCTCCCGCAGGCCGGAGCTTCTTTTAACCTGCCGGGTCACCGCCTCGCGCAACGCCGCTTCCTGGAACCATACCTCCACGCCCTCCCGCGCCCGCGTCAATCCCGTGTAAACAAGCTCGCGCGTGACCACCGGGCTCCCCCGGTCGGGCAGGATGAGCAGCACATTGTCGTACTCCGATCCCTGGCTCTTGTGCACGGTCATCGCAAAAGCAGGCTCCCACACCGGCAACCGCATGGGCGCTACGTGGCGCACGCCGCCCTCCCCGTCGGGGAACCACGCCATCAGCACATCGGCGGCATCTGGAAACAGGATGCCCACGTCACCGTTGAAGAGCTTCAACTCGTAGTCGTTTTGCGTGATCAGCACCGGCAAGCCTGCGTACAACCGCGCGTCATCGATCAACCCCGCGCCTTGTAAAATTTCGCCAATCGTGCGGTTCAGGTTCACCACGCCGTACGGGCCGGAGCGGAGCGCGCACAGCACCCGGAATTGCTGGAACCGCTTCAACGCATCTGCAGGATCGCCCGCGCGCAGGTATGGGGAGAAACCCTCAAGGATACGGGGGCGCAATTTCTCCGCGAGATGCGCCGCCGAAGGCGTCTTCGCAACAACGAGACCGGCAGTATCGCCCCCATTCAGGATTTCAAGCACCTGGCCGGCATCGCCTTCGCGCACGGCGCCGGACAGCCTGAAAATGCCGCTCTCGTTTCCGAAGCGGTAATTTTTTTCCAGCGTGACCAGGCTTCCGTGCAACGGCGAACCGGCATCGCCCGCGGCTTCCGCGATGTCGCTGAGCACGTAGCCGGGCTCCACCGAGGCGAGTTGGTGGCGGTCGCCGAGCAGGATCACGCGCGCCTTGTCCGGCAGCGCGTCGAAGAGTTTTGCCATGAGCGTAAGCGGCACCATGGATGCCTCGTCCACCACCACCACATCCACGGGCAGGGGGTTGCGGGCATCATGACGGAAGGTGGAGAAGCCGGGGCGCGATCCCAGCAGCCGGTGGATGGTGGATGCGGATTTTGGCAGGCGGTCGTGGAATGCCTTGTCGCCCGTGAGCAATGATTCCTCCATGCGCGCGGCGGCCTTTCCCGTGGGCGCGGCGAGCGCAATGCGCAGATGCTCCCCGCCCGGTGCTCCCGCCATGCGCTCGAGGATTTTCAGCACGGTTGTCGTCTTGCCCGTGCCGGGCCCACCCGAGATCACTACAAAACGGCGGGCCAGCGCGGTTTCGATGGCAAGTTGTTGCAAATCACCTGTGGTTGCAGGACCCGGTGCGTTCCCGGCACAACGCGCCAGGATCGCCGCAGCCAGCGATTTTTCGTATTCCCAGTATCGCCGCAAATAAAGCCGCCCCGCATCGTCCAGCACCAGCGGCCTGCCATCGTCCGGCCCACCGGTTGCGCGGTTCTTTTTCAAGGCGCGCGCCAATGCATCCTGCCCGGGCCAGGTGAGACCCGGGATCGCTTCGCCGGACTGCGCCGGGCCTTCCGCAAGGTCGAGGCAGATATGGCCGGCGCGGATATTGCGACTGAGCGCGGCTGCGGCGATCGCGGGCAGTTCCCCACCACCGAACCCGGCGATGAATTTTGCAAAATGCCGGTCGATGTCGGCAAATTCCCGGTGCTCAAGCGCAGGCGGCAGTGTGTTCACGGGCACCTCCCGGTCAGGGTTTCGCGCAGATCACGGATAAGACCTGCATCCGGACGGGCTTGAAAAATCCCGCGCTCCGGATTCGTCGCATCCACGCCGCGTAAAAAGATGTAAAACACGCCGCCGAAATGTTTTTCGTAGTCAAACCCGGGGATCCGCCCGCGCAGGAACATTTCCACGGCGACGGTGTAGAGGTGGTATTGCAGGAAGTAGAAACTGCCTGTCATGATCGCATTCAAGCCGGCCGCGTCGTAGTCCTCCATTGACGGCCCGAGCCGGTTCGATTTCCAATCCACGATGTAGTAGCAGCCATCAAACTCAAAAATCAGGTCGATAAACCCCCGCATGAATCCCTCCACCGGCTGGAATTTCAAGCGCCCAAGGTTCCGCGAAAAATCCGCCCCCATTTCCAGGCCGCCATGCTTCGCAAAAACCTCGCGGACCCGTTCCGGCGTAAGCGATGCGATGGGATACGAAAACTCCACCTCGGCAAGCCGGGCAGCCGTTGAAATTTGCGACAGCGATAACCCCGGCTGGAGCTGTGTTTTGAGAAGCTGGCGCAATCGCGCGCACGCATATTCCGCATGTGTTGCATTCATGCCATGCGAGGCAAGTTTATCGGCCACCAGGGTATCGATTCCCTCCGGTTTTTGAAAATCGAGATGCTCCAGCACATCGTGCCAGAAAAGCCCCGCGCGCACGCCGCGTTCAAAATCCGGCAGGACGTCCTCCGTGATTTTCACCACGGGTTCTTCCGCCTCGCCAGCATCACGGTCCGGCTCCTCCTTCGCGCTGTCGAAAATCAATGCCGAGAAGCTGGTGATCATGCGTGTCCGGGAAATCGTTCCCGCGAATTCACAGGCTCGCAATTGCCCATCTTCCACATCGCTCGCGGGCGGCGCTTTCACGAGCGCATCGGCTGTGTGATCGATCATCGTCACGTCAATCGTGCCGCCGGATTTTTTCGCGAGCGCTTCGATCAGCGGCAGGGGCGGAGCGCCCCCGAGAATGGTCGCGAGCGGTGAGGTATCGTTTTTCGAGATGTCCCCGGCGTAAACGTGGCAGACATTTTGCGCGCGTGTGAGCGCCACGTAAAGCATGCGAAGAGATTCCCCGAGCCTCTCCTCTCCGGTGAGCTGGTCGTGGGCGGGGACTTCGTTTTTGTCCCGCAGGTCGAAGGTCAGCCGGTCCTCCACAGCCGGATCGTGAAACAACAGTTCCGTGCGTTTCACGCTATCCGCCGGTTTCCACAGGAAGGGGCAGAACACGATGGGATATTCCAGCCCCTTGCTCTTGTGGATGGTCGCGATCAACACGCCGTCCCCGTCGCTCTCCAGCCGCAACTGGTGCTCGTCCACCGATTCCTCCGAGTGGATCTGTTTCCGGAGCCACAGCCGTAGCGCGTCCGGCGTTAACCGCCGCGCAGTCTCCTCCGCGTGCAGCAGTTCCGAGAGATGCAGGAAATTCGTGAGCTTCCGTTCGCCGCCGGGCAATTGCACAAGGCGCTCGCGCACGTTCTGCTCCACCAGCAGCTTGCGGAACACTTCCATGAAACACGATTCCTTCCAGAGCTCGCGATACTCGAGAAACTCCTCCAGCTTGGATTGCCTGCGCGATTCCTCCTCACCCAGCGACACGATCTCCGCCGGGTCGAGCCCGATCAAACTTGTGACCAGCGCCGTGTTTAGAAAATGACCCCGGCCCGGTTCCAGTAATGCCTCCAGCAGCATCAAAGTCTCACGCGCCTCCCCTGTCTTGAACACGCTGCGATCGGTCTTCAACACGCTCTTGATGCCGCGCTCGCGCAGCATTTCCTGCAACGTCACGGCCTGGTCGTTCGTGCGCACGAGCACGGCCATGTCGCCGTATTTCAATTCCCGCGTCCCCAGTTTCGCGCCGCCCGCTTTCAACCGCGCGATATCGGCAACCACTGCGCGGCTGATGCTCTCCTCCGCATTTGCCTGGTTGATCCCCTTTCCCTCTTCATCGCTCCGCAAAAAGCGGAAGCGAAGGCGCGATTCCCGCTCATCACCCGTGAGCTCCTCGAAACCGGCGCGCGGCTTTTCCGGCGGGCTGACCGCATGGTACTGGATCTCGTCCCTGCCGAGCGATGGATGCTTTTCAAAGAGCAGGTTCATTGCGTCCAGAAGCCGCTTTTCCGAGCGAAAATTTGTGCCAAGCGTAAACTTCTCCCCGGCTCCGCGGGCCGCCTTCAGATATGTGAAAACATCTGCGCCCCGGAATCCGTAAATCGCCTGTTTCGGGTCGCCGATGAAATAAAGGTGATGCCCCCCGTGCGCGAAGATGTTGTGGAAAATTTCGTATTGCACGGGATCGGTGTCCTGGAACTCATCGATCAGCGCGGCGCGATATTTTCCACCGAGCTCGCGGGCGAAAACTTTTCCCCCGGGCCCATCCAGAGCATCGCGCAATTGCGTGAGCAGGTCGTCGTACGTCACCATGTTGAGGGTCGCCTTGCGCAGCGACGTCTCGCGTCTTGCGAAGGCGATGAACTCAAGGGTCAGTTCGCTGAAAAACCGCTGTGTCAGCGCGTCAAATTCCCCGCATAGATCGAACAACGGATGTCGCGGCGGCACTTTGCCCTTGCGGATTTTTCCCGCGATCTCCGCTGCGCTCAATTGTTGGATTACCTTCAACGATCCGGGGGAAGTCTCATCGATGTCTCCCGAAAGATCATCAAATGCCCGCACTATTTCGTCGACCTTGTCAGGCCGGAAAGAAGTTTCACCGCGCAACAGGCTCTCATGGTTCCTGAGCGTGTCCTCCACCTCTTTGCCGCTGGATTTCCAAAGGGCGATGATCTTGCTGAATCCTTCTTCAAGCTTCTTTGCAAGGTTCGCGCAATCGTGTTCGCCCGCCTCCGGAATGATCCGGATATCGGGATGATTTCGCAGGCGGCCAAGCAACTTGGTCCACGTGTGGTGCGAGATGCCCTGCGCCAGCGCGAGACGCGCCAAAAGCGGCGGGGCCGTGTAAAGCCGCTGGCGCCAGAAATCCTGCGACACCTCGTCAAGCAGCGGCGCGGCGTCGGTCATAAGCTCCGTGTCGAACAACGCGCCGCTCTCGAATGCATTTTCGCGCAGCACGCGCTGGCAGAAACCGTGGATCGTAAATATCTGCGCCTCGTCGAAATTCTGCACCGCCACATCCAGCGCCGCGATCCCCTTCTTTACGGAATCGCCCTTCAAAAATTTGCGCACAGTTTCGTCATCCGATTCCCCACGGCGCAAATCCGCCAGCGCATCACGCAGCCTCCTGCGCACCCGGTCGCGGAGTTCCTCGGTGGCTGCCACGGTATAAGTGACCGCGAGGATTTGCCCGATGCCGATCCCCTCCTCCAGCACCAGCCGCAGGATCAATCCGGCGATCGTGAAAGTCTTCCCCGTGCCAGCACTGGCTTCGATGAGCGTCGTGCCGGGCCGCAAAGGAGTGTCCGCCAGATGAAAATTCGAGTTCATTCCAGAGGGGTGGAGTTTCGCAGCAGCGGTTCGAAAACTTCCAGCGCGAGACGCGTGAACGAGTCATCCAGCGTATCGACGTCGCCAAAACAAAACTCCATGTAAGGGTCTCTTTTCTCGCCGGTGCCGCTGTATTCCGAGCCGTGCCACTCGGTGCGGGCTTTGCTGAGGGGTGAAGACTTCGCCCTTTCCGACGGCCGGATTTCCGCGATGGAATAGGCGAAGGCGCTGCGCGGAAAAAATGGCAGCGGCCGGACCAAACCCTGCCAGTAAAGCGAAAGCAGCCCGCCGAGCAGCTCCTCCGCATTTGCCACTGGCGAAAATCTCGCGCCGTCATTCTCGCATAGGAGCACCGTCTCATCCGCTTGCCCCGGGAAGGCCGCGCACCGGGCAAGGTGATTGATCCATGCGGCGATCCAGTCCTGCATCTTCAACTTTGCGCAGCGGAACCGGACCACACGCCCGGCATAAATCGACCCGATCTTTCCCGTGAGTGTGAATTCGCCCAGCCGCAGGTCCACCAGCAGGGGGCCGGAGGGCTCCGTTCCGCGCAACTCCGGCTCCACTTTTTTTGAAAACTCCCGGGCGACCCGCCTGACTTGATTAAAATGCGCCTCGCCGATTCCGCCATGGGGCAGCACTCCACGCGCGGCATATTCCTCCGGCTTCGCGGGATGTTTTTCCAGCGCGCCCGCGACGAGTTCCTGTTTCAGTTGATATGCCTCAAGGTAGCCGAGATCGAACGGCTCGCTGTCCTCCAGCACGTCATCCCCGTCCTCAAGCCGGATGCCGAGACGCTGCTGCACAAAATATTTCGCCGGGTGCGCGAAGAACCGGATCAGCGACACCATATCCACATTCCGCGCCTCTTCCTCCGGTGGGGCGAGCGGTTGATCAAGAAATGCCGGGGCCGCCTGCGACGGCGCTTGCAGGGTGCGGCTTGCGGCGGCATTCGCGCCGGAGTAACTGAACAGCGCAGGGTTGCATCCATTGAAATATTGCGGGCTGAATGCATGCAGCCGGTGTTCGCTGGTCACGAATTTCCGCGCGCCCTGCCCGCCGGGAAACTCAAACGCCTGGCCGAGATAATCCATGAGCTCGCTCACCAGCACGGAAGGCGGAATCTCCGCGTTGTCGATCACGGAATGCCCGGCGTAGCTCACGTAAAGATGCTCGCGCGCGGAGACGATCGCCTCCAGGAAGCTATAGCGGTCGTCGTCGCGTGGCGAGCGGTCGCCGCATCGCCGTTCCCGCGCCATGAGGTCGAAGCCCGGCGCGACGAACTGCCGGGGGAACGCCTGGTCGTCCATCCCGATGAGGCAGATCACCCGCGCGGGAATGCTCCGCATCGGCTTCAACGCGCAAAACGTGACGCCGCCCGTGAGAAAACCGCCGCGCTGCTCCGTGTCATCGAGCAGTTGCGAAAGGTAATGGCGCACCGCGCGGAATTCCACCTCGCGACCGCCACCGGCCAGCGCCGCCACCTTGCGCAGCTCCTCCAGCGCATTCTGGATGATCCGCAAATCCGCCACCTCCGCCGGGGTTTCCGCGAGGAAGAATGTTTCCACCACCTTCGCAAAAGCATCCGGCCATTCCACGAGCGTGCGTTTCGCTGGCAGCATTTCAGCCATTTCAAACAGCGCCTCCGTGGCCGTGATGAACCGCCCGAGCGTTTCCGGGTCGCCGCCTTCCACCTCGTCGAACGGCATGATCCCGTCGAACATCATGCGGTTGTCGCCCGTCATCGCGAGGCCAAGCAGCAGCCGCTGGAATCCCGCGCGCCACGTGTTGCCTTCGAGTTCCGGCAGGTCGAATCCCGCCCGGTGCGCGGCGTCCACGCCCCACCGGATGCCGGTTTCCGCGATCCACCCGCGGATCATCCCCATATCGTCATCGGTAAATTCGTAGCGTGCACGCACGGGCGCGCGGTCGAGCAGCGAGAAGATTTCCGTGGCAGTGCAGCGGCTGCCGGGCAGATCGAGCAGCGAGAGGAATGTCTCCACCAGCGGGCTGTCGCTGCGCGGGCGGCGGTCCGTGATGCTGTGCGGGATGTAGCGCGATTTCTCCTCGGGAAACGCAAACACCGACTGGATGAACGGCGCGTATTTCTCGATGTCCGGCGTCATCACGATGATGTCGCGCGGATGCAGCGACGGATCGCGGTTGAACAGATCGAGCAACTGGTCGTACAGCACCTCCACCTCGCGCATCGGCGAATGGCATGCGTGTACACGAATCGAGCGGTCGTCCGCCGCCACCCTGCACTTCGGATTTTCCGCGTCACCCCTGCTGCGCGCATGGAGGATGTCGCCCTGCACCACGGAAAGCATCCCCTCCCCGTGCGGTTCTATGAACTGCTCCGGCTGGTCCTCGGTGATGATCCCCGCGTGCTCATCCGTCTCCAGCCGCACCTCGACGAAATCCCGGTTCAGCCTGCCCATGGAGGCGAGCAGCGGGTTACCGGCGGGAAGTTCATCCGCGGAAAATCCCACGCCCCGGCCCGCCATTTTCGCCCTCTGCTTCGGGGTCAAATCGTGCCCGTGGTATTCCTGTGACGGTTGCAATGAAAAGAGGTGCACCTCGCAATGCCGCGCCATCTCGAAAAAAACGCGCATGTACAGCGGCGGTAGCGAGGAAATGCCGAAGACCGACACGCGCGCTGGCAAAAGGTTCGCGACATCCCCCGGCAGTTTCGCGGCCATGCGTTCGCCGAGCAATTCGCCCACTGCTGCGAGATGCATGGGGGGCCTTTTTCCGGTGAGTTCGCGCCAGAGGACTGCCTGCCAGTCCCTTTCCGAAGCTTCGCGTTCCCAGCGCAACAGCATCTCCGGGCGATAGACCAGGTATTGGTCGAACAGGTGCGCGATTTTTTCCGAAAGCTGGAATGTCTTCAACCCGTCGTCGTCGCCGATGTAGTGCCGCACCTGCGCGAATTCCCTCCGCTTCACCAGCGCGGGCAGCATGGCGTGGATTTTCCAGGCCATCACATCGGCGGAAAACTCATCGCTGCCCGCCATTTCCGGAAAAAACAGGCGCAACGTCCGGTCCACAAATGCGCGTGGAAACGGGAAATCGCAATTCATGCAGATGCCGGTCTCCCGCGCGATTTGCAGCGAGACCCACCGCGCCATGCCGCGGCTTTGCACCACGATCACGTCGGGCGCGAGCGGCGCGCCCGCGGGTTTTTCCAGTACGCCGGCGAGCCGCCCGATCAATTTCTCGAGCTGGTTGCTGGTGTGGAGTTTCAGGCCCGGCATCGCGTCATATTGACCGATGAATTCACCGTGCGCACGACATAATCCGGCACCAAATTCAAACTCCCGCATCCGGTGTATTAGATGAACTTTTTATTAATTTTAATTATCATCATAATTACTACAAAAAGAAGTTGACGACTGTCTACTTTATGGCGTAGGTGAAATCACCTATATGAATGCTGTTGCCATTTGTCTGACGAGAGTGTGCCCGCATTGCAATCAGGAATCATCCCCCAGCCAGACCCGTTGCTCAAAATGTGGCCACGACCTCGGGACGATCACCGTGAGCAATTCTTTCCTGCGTTTCATCACCAGCGTCCTTTTCCTCGGCGTGGTCGCCTTCATCGCCGTGGTCGCGTACATGCTGTACACGGGCAGGATTTAGGGCCTGCTAGCTCATCCATGGCGTGCGCCGGTCCCACTCGAGGAGCACGGCCTCGAGTTCAGCCTGGCATTGGCTTTGGCCGTCTGAATCCGCAAGATTGCGGAGTTGATACGGATCATTTTCGAGATCGAAAAACTGTCGCGCGCCCGGCAGGAGATGCCGTTTCGATTCATCGTAACCCAGGGAGCACAGCGAACGCGGAGTGCGGACGGCGGCACCGCGCGGGGTTTCGATGAAGGCGCGGGACTCCGCCGGCGCACCGGAGCTTCCATCGAGGAACGGGGAAAGATCCTGGCCGTGGAAATGGGAGGGCGATGCAATGCCGGCGCGCGACAATAACGTGGGCGCGAGGTCGATAAGGCTCGCGATCGTGTCGCGATTTACGCGCCCGGCAGGTATTCCGGCGCCGCCCCGGATGATGAGCGGAATGCGGATTGATTCCTCGTTGAAGGATCCTTTTTGCACGAGGCCGTGGCTGCCGAGATTGTCGCCGTGGTCGGATGCAAACACGACGATCGTATTTTCGTCCAGGCCGTTGGCTTCGAGCGCCGCAAGCATCCGGCCAAGCGTATCATCGACCCACGTGGTGAGCCCGTAATATTCCGCGATGAGATGCCGCAGGGCATAGCCGGGCGGCAGGTTCTCCGCGGCGGGAACATGATGGTCGTAATAGCGAAAATCCCAGCGGTAAACCTTGAACCAGTGGTCCTGGTTGTCGATCGGTTTCGTGAGATCGACATTGGGCCGCAGCGGAATCTCTTCCGGCCGGTACATGGTCCGGTAGCGTTCCGGCGCGTCGGCGAGCGGACAGTGCGGCGGCGAAATGTTGTAGTAGAGAAAGAAGGGATCGGCGCCGCCTTTCTTCGTTTGCAGAAACCGCTCCACGCGCTCCGCCTCGTAATCCACGCTGTATCCTGGCGGGACAAACTCGATGCCGCCGTCCTCGGTGAAGGACTGGCCCGTGTGGCAATGGCTCACCCGGGGGATGACATAGTGATCGAACCCGATGTCGTGCGGCCAGGAATGGATGTGCCATTTGCCGATTGCCGCCGTGTGATAACCCGCGCCGCGAAGGAGCTCGGGCAGCGTCGGGTCCTTGAGGTGGGGACGGCCCGGGTCAGGATACTGCGGCATGGCGAATCCGCCATCGTGCCGCTTAAAGTTGATGTTTGAAACGCCCCCGGTGGCCCGGCGGTTATATTGCCCGGAAAGCAGCGCCGACCGCGCCGCCATGCAAATGGGATAAGACGTAACGGCTGTTTCAAAGCGCACGCCCTCCGCCGCCAGGCGATCCATGTTCGGCGTGCGGATGACAGCGTTCCCATAACAGCCGACTTCAAACGCGCGAAGCTGGTCGCAAAGGCAGAGGATGATATTGAGTTGATCTGGCATTGGGAGGGGCGGAGGCGCGGCGCCATCAAGCGCGCGTCTGCGATATTGCGATGATCATATTGAGCAGTGCCCGCCAGTAAAGCGCGATGTGTTTTTCCCTCGTTTTTCCCTCGTTACGAAACTCTGTTTCCCTTCCCATGGCGCGCCACGCCGCCAACCATGTCATTCGTCATCTCAGTAGACGGGGTCAGTCAGCTAGACGGGGGGGGCCAGACCCCGCACCCAACGACTCCACATCCCCCGCAAGCCCGCGGACGTTCCCGCTTCTGCCGACGGCGGCGAATAATTGCGCCCTGACCGGGAGCCACCCTGCCTGCACAGATATTTGGATATTGGAAACAACAGCCGGTGTATCATTTTTATTTACTATACCGTCTGGTCTGTATATTAAGTTCAGCCATGATGATTCGCGTATTGATCCTCGTTGCCTTGCTTGCAACCGCCCTTCGGGCAGCCGACGTTTCACCCGCCAACCTTCCCGCAGCCCAGGCGCCAATCGACGCCAGAACCGTAAAAAAAGCCATGAGCAACCTGAGTTATACCTTCGATCCCTGCGTTTTCACCGCAAAGGAATTTTCCGCCGGCTCCATCCAGCCCGCCGCAGCCCAGGCCGCCCTCGGTTCAAGCCAGGTGGCGACCACTTTTTACAACGAGAAGTTCGAGGAAGTGAAGACTGCGGCCACGCCCGGCCGCTACGGCGCAGTCGTCCGCATCTCGCTGCCCGACGGCACCAAGCTGGTCCGCTTCGTCTCGCTCTACCGTCTGCCGGATGGCACTGCCTCGCGGACGATCAATCTTGGGAAAGTCAAGGTCCCGCTGGAAACCGGCATGGATCCCGCCACGGCCAGGCGGCGGAGCGAAGAAATAGGGATCGCGATGAAAAGCGGGGCCGCAAACGAGACAGGCGGCGCGGGCTTCGCCATGCTCATGGGCCTCGCCAAGGCCATGCCGGGCATCTCGCCGGACCAGTTGCTGGGCGATTTGATGGGTTTCATGGCGCAGGACGACTTCTGGTGGTACGCGCTGAAAAAGAAAATCGGCCTCCAACCCTCGTATCTTTACTTCACCCAACTGCCGGAAGGTTACGAGTCGGCCACCACCAAGCGCTGGCCCCTTGTCCTCTTTCTTCACGGCTCCGGTGCGATCGGCTCCATGCCCGAGCAACTCAAGGTGACCGGCGTGCCCCATGCCCTGTTGGGCCGGAAACTTCCCGTCATTTTCGTCGTGCCCGCATGCCCGGACAGGGGCTGGTCGGCGCCTGCGCTTGCGCAACTGCTCGACGATGTATCGGCCAGGTACCGGGTCGATCCGGACCGCATCATCGTCACTGGCGCCAGCATGGGCGGCTTCGGCACGTGGGCGTTGGGCGGGGCTTACCCGGAGCGATTCTCGGCGATCGTGCCAATCTGCGGCGGCGGCAATCCCAACGATGCGGCGAAGCTGAGCAAGCTGCCGGTGTGGACCTTCCACGGGCAGCATGATACCACGGTGCCGGTAATGATGAGCCAGATGATGGCCGCGGCAATCCAGAAAGCCGGCGGGACCCCGCATCTCACGATCTACCCCGAGGCCTCACACAACGCGTGGGACCAGGCCTACGCCACCGAGGCGCTTTATACCTGGATGCTCGCGCAGCAGCGCGGGAAGCCCGAGGTGAAGACGCCCGGCGTGCAGTAGCCGTGAGCTCCCTGAACAATAACGTGTTGAAGTCGCCGGCGAAATCCGGCCATGATTTCGAAAATGCCCAAGTCCCGACACATCGATAACAAAAGGGAAGTGCTGCTGAACGCCGCCGAGCGCGTGGCGATCCGCCTGGGAGCCGCGCATCTCACGCTCGACGCCGTGGCAAAGGAAGCGAAGGTCGGCAAGGGCGGCCTCATGTATCATTTCCCGAGCAAAAAAGCGCTCTTCCAGGCAATGCTGGAGCGGGCGGTTGATATCTACAGCCAGAGCGTGCAGGCGAAGCTGGGCGATTCCTCAAAGCGGGGCAATTTTGCGCAGGCTTACATCCGCCACCTGACCTCGCTGGGAAAACGGCTCGAGCAACTCAGCACCATCATCATTTCCATCGCCGCCAACGACCCCGGGTTGCTTCGTCCGCTGCAAAAGCGGAGCGCGGCCCTGTACGAGCACGCGGCAAAGGACAAAACCGGCAACCGCGCGGTAGTCGCGATGCTCGCGGTCCACGGGCTTTTCCTCATGGAGCGCCTCGGCGTCGGCCCGCTCGGGAAAAAGAGCCGCGCGCAGGTTATCGAGGCGCTGTATAAACTCGTCCAGGAAGAGCCGCAATCCGCGTGAATTATCTCGGGCAATCAAAAACGTGCAAATGTGTGCTTCTCTTGGAAATACATGCAGCCTGGCGGCTCTGTTTCCCTTTTGTCATTTGCACCTGAAAACCACAAGAAAGCCCCGTTCTTCAAGCAGCATTTTAAGAGGTCGGATCCTGCTCCGTTACCTTTTTGACACCAGCACGAAATCAAGTGCGCTGAGACTTGAAAAACTGTCATTCCTCCTCGCATTTCCGCTTGCCTCAGAAGGATCGTTTTTGCTACGGAGGTAGTGCATCGCGCCATGCACGCACCGAAACTGGCTGCAAATTTTCTCGAAATCTCTTGAAATTCAAAGCTCCCAGAAATCCTAAACAAAAGCACACTATGAACTCATCATACCCACTCAAGGTAGTCGCACTCATGTCGCTGGCGCTCGCAATGTTCCCCGGGGATGTTTCCTACGGGCAGAACTGGACGGTCACGGGGAAAACGGCGGGAGGCGGCAACATCATCGTGGGCACAGCGCCTATCACGACTACGCTGGACGCCACCAATCCCACGCCGACGACCCTGACCGCGACAGGTTTTGACAACATCACTTTGAACATGGGTGTCACAGCGGGGCCATTTGCACTCGCTGCCCCCATCAATATTCCTTATTCAAATGAAACATTCACGAACAATGGCACAGTGATTGGAGGGATTATTGCGGTGAACTTCGGTTCCGGCGGCAGTTTGTCCAACGCGACAGTGACCAATAACGGGAGCATCATCGGCGGCAATGGCACCGGCATCGGAGGCGGCACCGGCATTGCATTCGACCCCGGCAGCGGCGCAATGACCGGCATCACATTGACCAACTTCGGCAACATCACCGGCGGCAGTGACACCGGCGGCGGCGGCGGGGGCTTCGGCATTGCATTCAACCCCAGTGGCGGCGGAGTAAGCGGCGTCACATTGACCAACTTCGGCAGCGTCACAGGCGGCAGTGACACCGGCGGCGGCTTCGGCAGCGCCGGCATCCTGTTTAATTCCCCGGGCGCGGTGAGCAACGTGATATTGACTAATTTCGGCGTCATCACCGGCGGCACTGGGAATGGCGGCGGCAGCGGCATTCGTATCGTACCCGGCGGCTCAGTGAGCAACGTCAAATTCATCAACTACGGCAGCGTCACCGGCGGGAACGACACAGGCGGCTCCAACGCCGGCTCCGCCCTTCGTATCAGTCCCGCTGGCGATGTGAGTAACGTCACAGTGATCAACTTCGGGAGCCTCACAGGCGGCAACGACATCAACGGCAACCCCGGCAACGGCATTGCGATTACTCCCAATGGTGCCATAAACAACCTGATATTGACCAACAATGGCAGCGTCACCGGCGGGAGTGACACCGGCGGCTCCGGCGGTTCCAGCGCGATTGATATCTTTTCCAATGTTGCCGTGAGCAACATGGTATTGACCAACAACGGCAGCCTTACCGGCGGCAATTCAAACGGCGGCGGAGGCTTCATGGGTATTCATATCGAGCCCAATAGCGCTGTGAAAAACCTGCTCCTGATCAACAACGCCGGCGGCACGTTCACCGGAGGCAATGACAGCGCCGGCGGCGCCGGTGGAAACGGCATTGACTTCACACCCGGTGCTCCCGGCAGCAGCAATCTCACCATAATGAACTTTGGCAGGATCACCGGCGGCAATTCCGCGGCGGGCAGCGCCGGCATTGGCATCCGCTACACTTCCGACAATCTCACCATCAACAACTGGGGTAACATCAGCGCGGGCAACGGCGTCTCCACGGCGGCATTGCCGGGCTTTCCCGCAGTGGCGGTCTCCGTTTCAGGCAATAACAACACGATCAACCTGAACGGCCACTCAAGCGTGAACGGAACCCTGGAAGGGGCTGGCGTGCACAACGTATTGAACCTGAACTTCACCGGCCTGAGCCCCGTGGCAATCGCGGCGTTGAAAGCCCAGCTCGCCGCGCAGGGCTGGCCCGCCACAAATGATTTCACCGGCGCGTTCACAGTACGCGGAGTCACCTACTTTGTGGATCCGCTCATCCTGAACCTCAACGTCAGCTCCTACCAGCAGCAGGGCATCACGCCGAACCAGGGCGCGATCGGCGCGAGCCTCGACAGCATCACCTTCAACCCCGCACCCGGCAGCCCTCTCTTCAATTTCTTCAACGCCATCGACCAGAGCGGCAACGTCCCCGGCGCGCTCGAGGCGCTTTCCCCGCAGAAGTACCAGGTGTACGGCGACCTCGCCATCGAGAACTCCACCGCCATCGTGCAGAACGTGGACGCGCGCTTGAACAACATGCGCGACGGCAGCGAGAGCATCGACACCACAGGCGTCGGCGGCACGAGCGACAGGACGACCTCCGGCTTCTCGAAGAACGACGGCAAGGAGAGCAAGGAAGTCGTGCAACCCGCGGCACCCGAAAAGAAGTGGGGCTTCTTCGCCACCGGCGAGGGCCTCTTCTTCCGCGGCAGCAGCCACGATGTGGACCTCCAGCAGGCCAGGGCCAGCAGCGCGGGCACCCTCGCCGGCGTGGATGCAAAGATCGGCGAGCACTTCGTGGCCGGCGCGCTCTTCGCCTACAACAACACCGACGCAAAGCTCGGTAATGACGGCAGCAAGGCGACCATCGAGAGCTACAGCGGCGGCATCTACGGCGCATTTCACCAGGATGGATTTTATGTAAACGGCCTCGCCGCTTACACGAGCAACCATTACACCAGCCAGCGCAACATCGCATTCCCCGGCTTTGCCAGCACCGCCACCGGCGGCGCGCATGGCAACCAGTACACAGGAAACCTGGATGGCGGCTATGACTTCCATGTCACCGACCGCGTCACAGTCGGCCCGCTCGTCGGAGTGCAATACGTGCACCTCGACGTGAACAGCTTCAACGAAACCGGCGCGGGCGCAGCCGGCCTCGCCATCGGCGACCAGGACATGGATTCCCTGCAATCGCGCGTGGGCGGCCGTGCGGATTACCACCTGCTCACCACGGAGCACTCCAGCTTCGCCGCCGAAGTGCACGCCGCCTGGCAGCACGAGTATCTCAACGACAGCCGCGGCATCAGCGCATCGTTCGCAGGCACAGGCCTCGCCCCCTTCAGCATCCAGACCAGCGCCCCCCGGCGCGACTCCGGAGTCGTCGGCCTCGGCGTAAACTTCACCTTCAAGGACACGCTCACCCTCTTCGTCGACTACGAACTGCAAATGTGGAGCGCAAGCAGCTTCCAGCAATCCGTCAACGGCGGCGGCAGGATCAGCTGGTAATAGACAGCATTTAAACAATCCAACACAAAACCCCGGCTGCGCGTGATGCGTGGCCGGGGTTTTGGGTTTTAGCGCGGGTTAAACAAAGCTGCCTCCGCATTTGCCAGCTCCGACAGCTTTTGGAGTTACTTAACACAATCGCTCTGCAACCCGCATAAAGAGAAGGGAATCTGCGCTCTAAACCAGCATCGACTGCTGGGCGGAGATACCCGCCGTCGCGCCGTGCGATGATGCCACGGTGACCGAGGGCATGAGGGGGTTGGCGAGGTCGCCCGCGGCGTAAATGCCGGGCATGCTGGTTTCGCGGCGCTCATCGACCTTGAGGACGATGCCGAGGGGCGTATTGACCGTGGCGAGGCCCAGTGATTCATGCAGGCGTGCGGACGGCTTGCTGCGCGGATGCGCGAACAGGATGTCGACCGCGACATTGGGGCCGGTATCGAGCTTGACGGTGGCGTTATGGCCCCCGCGAGGGGCGATCTCGATGATCCGGCCATCGACGACAGGTATGTTGCGGCGCGCCAAATCGGCCCGGATATCGGGCGGAATATCGTGACCAGCGGCGAAGACCGTCAACGTGTCGGTCCAATCGTGGAACAGCCTGACATAGTTGTGCGACTGCGGGCCGGACCAGACAAGGCCCCAATGCTGGCCGGCGACTTCAAAGCCGTCGCAATAGGGGCAGGGCACGATGGAGGTGCCCCAGCCTTCAGCAAAGCCCGGAACATCAGGCATCTGATCGACGACGCCACAGCTCAGGATCAGGCGGCGCGCCCTAAGGCTTTCGCCATCGGCAGTGAGGACGGAGAAATCGTCGATGGCGCCGGAGATGCTGTCGGCCCGGGCATTGACCAGCTTGATCGTGGGATAGCGCGCTAGCTGCCGCCGCGCCTCAGCCAGGATGTCCAGCGGTGGCTTGTGATCGTGGCCGAGCAGGCCATGCGAGCGGCCGGCGAAGCGGTTGCGCGGCAGGCCGGTATCGAGAACGGTGACCTTGCGGCGGGCACGGCCGAGCTGCAGGGCGCCGGCGAGACCGGCAAAACTGCCGCCGATGATGATGACGTCATTCATGGTGATGGGCTCCGTGTCGTGGATGCAGGGGGTTGGAACTTGATTTTCTTAATTTTTGAGTGCGCAAGCGACCTTCTCCAAATCGGCGAGGAGCGCCGACCAGCGCTTTTCCCCCAAGACCTGAACCGCGGTGCTTTGGGCGGATTCCCAGGCAGGAGCCAATTTTTCGATCTGCTTGCGGCCTTTGGAGGAGAGCGAAAGTTCCACATATCCGCCATGTCCGCCTCCCTCGACCGTCACCAAACCATCCCTCTGCAACGGCTGGAGATTCCGCAATAGCGTGGTTCTTTCCATCCCAAGAACCTCGCTCAATTCTGCCATATTCGATGGGCCGGTGGCGTGCAGCGCGAACAGAACCGAGCCTTGGGTGCTGCGAATCCCATGTCGGCGCATTTCCGCATCGAACAAATGCGTTACCACCCGCGCGACCCGGCGGAGATTGAAGCAAACGCAATTCTTGCGGACTGAAAAATCCAATTCCTCGGACATGGTATGTGAATATACACATCCATCCATGCATGTCCAACCAATTAGTTTCTTTCTCGTAGCGTCACCGGCGAGATCGACGCTGCCGCCATCTCTCCCGAATTCCTCGAAGCGTTCGCGTGTTACCCACTTTTCGCTAATTCGCGAGAGAGGTGGCGCTGAAAGGCGCGCTCATCTGGCAGGGTGAAATAACTGATAGGAAATTGCTTTTTGGCGCTCCGCGGTTCAGTTCATGACTGGAACCTCCGCATGAGAAAGATTAAGCGGTGCATAAATAGAATTAGGCGGCGACCTCTTTACTCACCTGTCGCGTTGGTGAACTCTTGCGGGCGGAACCAGATGGCGTAGAGAGCGGGAAGGAACGCAAGCGTCAACACGGTGCCAACGGCAGTGCCTCCGATCAGCACATAAGCCATGGAGCCCCAGAACACCGAATGCGTAAGTGGAATAAATGCCAGCACTGCCGCCAGCGCGGTCAGGACGACTGGTCGCGACCGTTGGACAGTGGCCTCGATGATCGCATGATATGGATCAAGGCCATCTGCTTGATTGGAATGAATCTGACCGAGCAAAATGAGTGTGTTCCGCATCAGGATACCAGACAGGCCGATCAGACCCAGAATGGCATTAAATCCAAAAGGCTGCCGGAAAATGAGCAGCGCCGGCACCGCGCCGATCAGTCCGAGCGGGCCGGTCAGCATCACCATCCACATGGCCGAGAAAGAGCGAACCTGAATGATGATGACGGCCAGCATGAGCAGGAGCATGATTGGAAAAAGTGGAGCGAGCGCTGAGTTGGCTTTCTTTGCTTCCTCGATCGAGCCCGCCATCTCGATGCGATAGTTTTCCGGCAGCCCTTTTCGAAGCGGAGCGAGTTTGGCCCAAATTCCGGAAGAGACATCCGGCGGCTGGGTGGATTCAACATTGTCACCCCGTACGGTGATGGTGGGAACGCGATCCCGCCGCTTGATGAGTGGATCTTCCGTTTGGATTTCGACCCGTCCGATCTGGCTTAAAGGGATCGGTTTTCCATTCCGGGTCGTCAGGGTGAAATTTTCAAGCTTGGCTGGATCTAATCGCCCGGGACCCGCACTTCTTGCGACAACATTTACCGCGCGAATGTTCTCACGTACCTGGGTGATCGTTTGACCGTTTAGGAGAAACTGCAACTGCTGCGCTGCCTCCTCGGGTGAAAGGCCGATGAGCCGCAACCGCTCTTGATCCAAAACGAAGTGCAACTTGGGAACGCGTTCCCCCCAATCCACATTCACCGTGCGCATATTCGGGTCGTTGCGCATGGTTTCTTCAACATTGCGGGCGATTTCCCGAAGTCTTTCCGGATCAGTCCCCATAACCCGAAAAGCAACGGGGAAGGGAGAGTAGGGGCCGAATACCAGCTGCGTCGCTCGAATCCTCGCTTCCGGCGCCAGGCCGTCGGCGGTCGCTTGGCGCAGGCGCAATTTGAGTTGATCCCTTGCCTTCGCACTCTGGGTCAAGACCACGATCTTGGCAAAAGACGGATCGGGCAGCTCCGGGTTGTAGGAAAAGAAAAACCGTGGAGCTCCGGCTCCAATGTAGGAAGTCACGATTTTTGATTCGGGTTGTTGCGACAGCCAGTGTTCGATCTTTTTTGCCACTGCGCTGGTCGTCTCGATGCTGGTTCCCAATGGAAGCTGAACCTCAACCAACAATTCAGGCCGGTCAGAGTTGGGAAAAAACTGTTTCTTCACGACAGCCATCCCCCCGCCCGCCATGAGAAACGCCCCCACTACAATGCCGGCTACCGTGTATTTTTTCCTCACGCACCAGGTGACAAGTCGGCGAAGCCGCTGATATCCAGGCGTGGAATAGATCCCCTCATGGCCTCCTTTTATGGTTTTGATCTCTGGCAGAAGTTTTACCCCCAGATAGGGTGTGATGACCATTGCCACGATCCACGAGGTGATCAAAGCGAATCCGACAATCCAAAAGATGTTCCCGGCATATTCTCCCGCAGTCGAACGGGCAAAGCCCACTGGCAAAAAACCGATTACGGTTACCAGAGTCCCGGCGAGCATTGGCGCTGCGGT
>Ga0268264_10001540_pt1 | contig 21450 bp, 17 predicted proteins | sample KBSSwiS32_FD_190357 | JGI IMG/M metagenome (GOLD analysis project Ga0268264, IMG submission 190357) | Switchgrass rhizosphere microbial communities from Kellogg Biological Station, Michigan, USA - KBS Switchgrass S3-2 (SPAdes) (version 2) | ecosystem: Host-associated > Plants > Roots >...
GCGTGGCGAAGAGGAGGATCGCGGCGATGGCCGGGGCGGTCGCCGTCGCCGTCGCCGTCGCCGCGGGCGTGGTCCGCGCGAGGAAGAGGGTGAGTCGCCCGCGGCGCAGGCCGAAGAGCGGGTCGAGGGCAGCGAGACCGAAGACGGCGAAGCGATTGTCGACGATGGTGCCGGCGACGATGCCGTTGACGCGGAGGCCGGCGCCGATGAGGGTGCCGATGCAGACGGCGGCGGGACCGTCCCGACCGCGGCCGACGCCGGCGACGAGGAAGATCGCCGTGGCCGCCGTGGCCGTCGCGGCCGTCGCGGTGGACGCCGTCGTCGTGGCGAAGGCGAAGGCGCCTCGGCAGCGGATGAGGGCGCCGAAGCATCGGCCGATGCGCTGGCCGACGCAGGTGCGGATCTCGAGCCGTTCGACGCGCTCGTCGCCGAGGCGGTCGAGGCCGACGCGCCCGTGGTCGCCGAGATGGCCGAGACGCCTGCCGCCGAGCCGGAGCCCAAGGCCAAGCGCACGCGCCGTCGTCCCAAGGCCGAGAAGGCCGAAAAGGTGGCCGCGGTCGCCACGGTTGCCGTCGTCGAGGCGGAAACGCCGGCCGACGCGCCGGTCGCCGATTCCGAGCCGGCGGCCAAGCCGAAGCGTTCGCGCCGCAAGGCCGCGGCGCCGGACGAAGCGGTCGTCGAAGCGGCCGTCGAGGCGCCGGCCGCAACGGAGAAGCCGAAGCGCAAGCGTGCGCCGGCCAAGGCGAAGACGGTCGCGGCCGAAGCGGCTCCGGTCGCGCCGCCGGAGGCCGAAACCGTTGCGCCGGAAGCCGTCGCGGCCGAGACTCCCGAACCGGAGGCGGTTGCGTCCGAGCCGGTCAGCGCAAACTCCGCGCCGGCCGAGAGCGAAGCCGGCACCGACGGCAACGCCGACGCCGGGCAGCCGCGCCGCGGCTGGTGGCAGCGGACGTTCGGCGCCGAGGAGTGACCGACGACCCCGCCCGCCGGCGCGCCCAGGCACCGGCGGGCGGGGTTGCTCACCGCTGGCTTCAGCGCGGGTTCAGGCGGGCGGGTTCAGGCGGCCACGTTCGGGCGGACAGGACGAAGAAGGACCGATCATGACCGGCGCCACAGCGTTCCGACCGGCCGCGCGCTCCTGCGCGGTGCTGATGCGCCTGGCGATCGCGCTGGTGCTGTCGTTCGCATTGCTCGCGCAGCCGTCGATGGCGCAGTCGATCCTGCGCGACGCCGAGACCGAGGCGCTGTTCAACGACATGGCGAGGCCGCTGATCTCGGCGGCGGGGCTCGATCCGCGCAACGTCAAGGTCATCCTGATCAGCGATCCGGAGATCAACGCGTTCGTCGCCGGCGGCCAGACCGTCTATATCCACAGCGGCCTGATCAACGCCGCCGACAACGCCAATGAAGTGCAGGGCGTGATCGCCCACGAACTCGGCCATATCGCCGGGGGCCATGTCGTGCGCTTCTCCGAAGGCGCGAAAGCGGCGACCGGCATCAGCATCCTCAGCCTGCTGCTGGGCGCCGCGGCGGTCGCGGCGGGCGCCGGCGAAGCCGGCATGGGCATCCTCGCCGCCGGCCAGCAGGCGGCGATGGGCAAGTTCCTCGCCTTCACCCGCACGCAGGAATCGAGCGCCGATGCCGCCGGCGTCAAATATTTGTCCGCCGCCGGGATCAGCGGCAAGGGCTCGATCGCCTTCTTCAAGAAGCTGCAGAACCTCGAGTTCCGGCTCGGCATCCCGCAGGACGACAGCTATGCCCGCACCCACCCGCTGAGCGGCGAGCGCGTGTCGATCCTCGAGGCGCAATATCGCGCCGATCCGGCCTGGGACAAGCCCGGCGATCCGGCGCTCGACGCGCGCTTTCAGCGGGTGAAGGCGAAATTGTTCGGCTTCGTCAACGAGCCGGCGGTCACCTTGCGCAAATATCCCGAAGGCACGAATTCGGTGCCGGCGCGCTATGCCCGCGCTTATGCGTGGCACAAATCGGCTTACCCGGACAAGGCGCTGGCCGAGACCCAGGCGCTGCTGACGGCCTTTCCGCACGATCCCTATTTCCTCGAGCTCGAAGGCCAGATCCTGCTCGAATCGGGCCGGCCGATGGATGCGCTGCCGGCGTTGCGCGAAGCGACCCAGCGCACCGGCAACGCACCGCTGATCGCGGCCTTGTTCGGCCACGCGCTGATCGCGACCGAGGATGCGGCCAATTTCAACGAGGCCCGGACCGTGCTGCGCGCCGCCGTCGCGCGCGACAACGACAATCCGTTCGCCTGGTATCAGCTGGGCGTCGTCTATGACCGCGAAGGCGATCGCCCGCGCGCCGCGCTCGCCACCGCCGAACGCTATAATCTCGAAGGCCGCGCCCGCCTCGCGCTGATGAACGCGCAGGTGGCGATGAGCGGCATCCCCGAAGGCTCGTCGGACTGGCTGCGCGCGCAGGACATCGCGCTCGTGTCGCAGACCGAGGTCGAGCAGGAGAAGAAGAAACGATGAATGCGCGCGTGGGGGGAGATGAAGCCCGGCCCGGCATCGGCCGCTGGCTGGTGCCGCTGGTGGCGGGACTCGTCGGCGTCGGCGTCGGTGCCGGCGGCATGACGATGCTGGGCGGGGCCGCGCAGAAGGGCCGGGTCGAGGCGATCGTCCACGCCTATCTGCTCGACCATCCCGAGATATTGCCGCAGGCGATGGACCGGCTGCGCAGCAAGCAGAACGCCGCGATGGTCAGGGAAAGCGGCGGCGACGCGCTGGAGAAACCCTATGCCGGCGCCTGGGTGGGCGCGGCCGACGGCGACGTCGTGCTCGTCGAGTTCACCGACTATAATTGCGGCTATTGCCGCGCCAGCCTGCCCGTGGTCGACCGGCTGATCGCCGAGGATCCCAACCTCAAGGTCGTGTTCCGCGAATATCCGATCCTCAGCGAGGAGAGCGTGACCGCCGCCCGCGTCGCGCTGGCGGCCGCGGCCCAGGGCAAATATGCGGCGTTCCACGGCGCGCTGTTCGCCGCCGGCACGGTCACGCCCGAAACCATCGCCGCCGCGCAGACCACCGCCGGCCTCGACGCCGCGGCGGTGCAGGCGGCGATCCGGTCACCGCAGATCGATGCCGAACTCGGGGCCAATCACGGCTTCGCGAAGAAGCTGGAATTCACCGGCACGCCGAGCTGGGTGGTGGGCGACCAGATCCTGCAGGGCGCGGTGGGGTACGAGGCGCTGAAGAAGGCGATCGCCGATGCGCGGGGCGCGAAGGGATAGCGGAGCGGCCGCCTTTAATTGCCCGGCCGCACGCCGATGCCGCGTCCGCCTTCAATCACGTGAGGCACGTTTCGCGGTGGCGACCGGTTCGGATACGACCGGATAGCCGTGCCCGTCGGACAGGCACAGATGCGGTTCGCCGTCGCGCATTTCGATGAAGGTCGAGACGAGCCGCGAGGGAAAAGCGGCGGCGTCGGCATAGATTTCCGCCGTGCTTGCCCATTGCGCGAGCCGCTCGAGATTGCGCCTAGTGGGAAAGACGATCAGATGCTCGCCGGCATCGCCGGCAGCGAGCATGCCGCGCGCGTTCTCCCATATGATCTTCACATTCTCGCTGCCATCGGCGACGGCAATGCCATCGGGTGCCGCGGCGAGGTAGAAGCGCGTGTCGAAGCGCCGGTTGCCCGGAATGTCGGGGCGCCAGCGGGTGAACGGGGTCAGCGCAGCGAGATCGAGCGCGAGGCCATGACGGACGAGCATCGACGACAGCGGCGCACCTGTATGCAGGTTCGCGCGCATCTCGGCGACGCGTTCGGCCGGCGCGCTGAAGCCGATCGCCAGCCCGGCCTCCTCCAGACATTCGCGGATCGCCGCGACTCGTGCGGCGGCGTCGTCGCGGTCGGGCAAGACGGTGGCGAGCGCCGGATCCTGCGCGATGGTGAAATCGTCGGGATCGACCCGCCCGCCCGGAAACACCGCCGCGCCGGCCGCGAACGCCATCTTCGCCGCCCGCTCGATCAACAGCAGATGCGGCGGCCCGCCGGGCACCTCGCGCAGCAGGATGATCGTCGCGGCGGGAACGGGGGTCAGAAGTTCGGTCATGCCGCCGGACTAGACCGCGCCGCGCCGCGCGCCAAGCCGGCCCGTCGCGTCACAGCCGGTCGAAGTCGATCGGAGAGGTCCGGTCGATCGCGCCGTCGGCCGGCGGCATCGGATATTTGAGGCCGGTCGCGCAATTGAACAGCACCGCGCTATCGCCGCCGCCGATCAGGCCCGCCGCCAGCGCATGCCGGTACGCGGCGAGCGTCGCGCCGCCTTCGGGGCAGAGCAGCAAGCCGTCGCCGCGCGCGGTATCGGCGACCGCCTGCGCGATCGCCGCGTCGCTGACCGCCAGCGCGCTGCCGCCGCTCTCGCGCACCGCGGCGAGGATCAGGAAATCGCCGACCGCGCGCGGCACGCGGATGCCGGCGGCGATCGTGTGCGCATGCTCCCAGCGCTCGGCATGCCGGGCGCCGTCTTCGAACGCCTTGACGATCGGCGCGCAGCCCTCGGCCTGGACAGCGAACATCTTCGGCCGTTCGGATCCGATCCAGCCCAGCGCCTCGAGCTCGGCAAACGCCTTCCACATCCCGATCAGGCCGGTGCCGCCGCCGGTCGGGTAGAAGATCGCCTTGGGCAGCGTCCAGCCGAACTGCGCCGCCAGTTCGAGGCCCATCGTCTTCTTGCCTTCGATCCGATAGGGTTCCTTGAGCGTCGAGAAATCGAACCAGCGGCCCTGTTTCGCGCCCTCGGCGACGATCGCGCCGCAATCGTCGATCAGGCCGTTGACGCGCCAGACGCGCGCACCCTGCAGCGCGATCTCGCGGACGTTCACCTCGGGCGTGTCGTCGGGGCAGAAGATGATCGTCTCGATCCCGCAGCGGCTGGCATAGGCGGCGAGCGCCGCGCCGGCATTACCGTTGGTCGGCATCGCGATCCGGTCGATGCCCAGCGCCTTCGCCATCGCGACCGCCATCACCAGCCCGCGCGCCTTGAACGATCCGGTCGGCAGCCGGCTCTCGTCCTTGACGAGCACGTGCGCACCGCCGGCGGCGGGGATCGGCACCAGCGGCGTCTCGATCTCGCCGAGGCTGACGATGTCGCCGGTGTTGCGCACCGGCAGCAGCTCGCGCCACCGCCACAGATCGGTCGGCCGGCTGCCGAGCGATGCCTTCGACAACGCCTTGCCGACCGCGTCGAGATCATAGCGGACCAGCAGCGGGCGCTCGGCGCGCGACAGGCCGTGCACGCGGTCCGCTTCGTAGCGCTCGCCGGTGATCGAGCATTCGAGATGGGTGACGAAGGTCGGCCGGTCGGTGGTGAGGTTGGATGAGATCATCGCTGCTGGTTAGGCCGCAAAATCCGTCAGGTCGAGGCGGCGAAAACGCGGCCCATCACGCCCGGCGTCTATTTTGCCGCACTGCAGCGAACTTGATCGCCTCTCACCCGTTGACCGGCATTGCGACACTCGAACGGAGCCTGTTTTCATGCCTTTCCAATTCGGTCTTGCCGATCATCGCTGGCTCGAGGTCGTGCTGATCGTGTGTGCCGCGGTGGCGGCGGCGCTGCTGGCGCATGCAGCCTCGATGTTTATCCTCAGGCGGGTTTCGATGCGCACCGGCAGCTTTGCCGACGACATCTTGGTCGGTCGCCTGACGCAGCCGGCGCGGTGGCTGCTGGTCGTGATCGCGCTCGCGGCGGTTCAGCCGAGCCTGAGGCTCGACCCGCCGGCGGCTGGCATCGTGCAGCGCATCCTCGGCCTGCTGGCGCCAGCCTTGCTGGGCTGGCTGGCGGTCGCGCTGCTGCGCGCGCTCAACGAGATCGCGGCGAAGCGTTACGACATCGATGTCGCCGACAATCTCGAGGCGCGGCGGCGGCGGACGCGGGCCGGCATCCTCTATCGCATCGCGATCTTCATCGTCCTGCTGATCACGATCTGCCTGATGCTGATGTCGATCCCCAGCGTGCGCACCATCGGCGTCACGATGGCCGCCTCCGCCGGCCTCGCGGCGCTTGCCGTGGGCGCCGCGGCGCAACCCGCGCTCAAGAATCTGATCGCCGGCATCCAGATGGCGTTCACCGAGCCGATCCGGATCGACGACGTCGTGATCATCGAGGGCGAATGGGGCCGGATCGAGCAGATCCGGCTGACCTATGTCGTCGTGCGCATCTGGGACGAGCGCCGGCTGATCGTGCCGGTCAGCAAATTTCTCGAGGAAAGCTTCCAGAACTGGACGCGCGAGACCAGCGCGCTGCTGGGCACCGCCTTCCTCCAGCTCGATCCGACCGCCGATGTCGCCCGCATCCGCGCGCAGCTGGAACTGGTGGTCAGGGACAACCGCAATTGGGACGGCCGCGTGGTCGGTCTCCAGGTGACCGAACTCTACGCCGATCATATGGAGCTGCGCGCGCTGGTCAGCGCCGCCGATGCCGGCAAGGCGTTCGATCTGCGCTGCGACATCCGCGAGGCGCTGATGGCGTGGATCGCCAGGGAGATGCCCGAGGCGCTGGTACGGACGCGCGGCGAGATCAGGTCAGGCGCATGACCTGAACCTGTTCCTGAGGCGACCAGGCTGGCTCGCGCCCGGTCTCCATCAGCGCATCGATGAACCGGTTCAGCCACCAGAACACATCCTCGCGCTGGACACCCTCGTTCAGCGCCTGCCAGCGCCGGATGCGCTCGTCGCGCGGCATCTTCAGCGCCAGCATGATCGCGTCGGACATCTCCTCGGCGCTGTGCGGATTGACCAGCACCGCATCCTTCATCTGTTCGGCGGCGCCGGCGAAACGCGACAGGATCAGCACGCCGGGATCGCCGGGGTCCTGAGCGGCGACATATTCCTTGGCGACGAGGTTGAGGCCGTCGCGCAACGGCGTCACCAGCCCGATCCGTGCGGCGCGATAGATGCCGGCGAGCACGTCGCGCGGATAGCCCTGGTTGACGTAGCGGATCGGCACCCAGTCGACATCGGCATAGGCCCCGTTGATCCGGCCCGAAAGGCCCTCCAGCGAGGTGCGGATCTTCTGATAGGTTTCGACCAGCCCGCGCGACGGCGGCGCGATCTGCAGCAGGAACACCTCCTTGCGCTCCTCGGGATGCTCGTGGAGGAAGCGCTCATAGCCGAGGAAACGCTCTTCCAGCCCCTTCGAATAATCGAGCCGGTCGACGCCGACGATCAGATCGCGGCCGACCGCGCTGTCACGCATCCGGCGAAAGGCGAGGCGCGCCCTGGTGCCTTTGGCGAGCGCGGCGAAATTCGCGGCGTCGATGCCGATCGGGCAGACGATGAGCCTGACCGAGCGGTCGCCGAGCGTCAGCCGGCCGTCGCCGTCGGACGTGGCGCCCATCATCTCGACGGCGCATTCCTCGAAGCTGCTCAGCCATTCCTCGGTGTGGAAGCCGACCAGGTCATAGGCGAACAAGGTCTCGATCAGCGCATGCGCTTCGGGCAAGGTCGTCAGCAGAAGCGGCGGCGGCCACGGAATGTGCAGGAAGAAGCCGATCCGGTTGCGGCAGCCGCGCCGGCGCAGCTCCTGCCCCAGCGGAAACATATGATAATCCTGGATCCAGATCGTGTCGTCGGATTCGATCAGCGGGCGGACGGTGTCGGCCAGGCGTTCGTTGACGCGCTGATAGCCGCCGGCGAAGCTGCGTTCATATTCGGCGAGGTCGATCCGGTAGTGGAACAGCGGCCACAAGGTGCGGTTGGCGTAGCCGTTATAATATTCCTCGACGTCGGTTTCTTCGAGATCGACGACGGCGGTGGTGACGCCGCCGTCGGTCTCGAAGGCGATGTCGCCGGTGAACATCGCGGTCGTCTCGCCCGACCAGCCGAACCAGATGCCACCGCGCTCGCGCAGCGCCGCCGACAAGGCGACGGCCAGGCCCCCCTGCTCGCCGGACTGCGACGCGCTCGGTGCCGCGACGCGGTTCGAGATGACGATCAGACGGCTCATCGGATGGCGCTCCATGGCCGGCTCAGCAGGCTGGCGCAGTTGATCATCCCCACCAGCGAATAGGTCTGCGGATAATTGCCCCAGAGTTCGCCGGTCACCGGATCGATATCCTCCGACAGCAGCCCGGCGCCGGTCCGCCGCGTCAGCATCTCCTCGAACAAGGCGCGCGCATCGGCGCTGCGGCCGGTGAGCTGCAGCGCCTCGATGAACCAGAAGGTGCAGACGTTGAACGCGGTCTCGGGCATGCCGAAATCATCCTCGGCGGCATAGCGCAGCATATGCGATCCGCGCCGCAGCCCGGCCTCGACCGCGGCCATCGTCCCCAGGAAGCGCTGGTCGTCGGGCGACAGGAAGCGCAGGTCGAGCAATTGCAGCAGGCTGGCGTCGAGCACGTCGCCATCGAAGGTGGCGGACATCAGCCGGCCGTCCTCGCGCCACGCCGCGGTCTCGATCCGCTCGCGAATGCGCGCGGCGCGCTCGCCCCAGTGAAGCCTCTTCTCGGTCAGCCCGAGCGCTTCGGCGGCATTGGCCATCCGGTCGCAGGCCGCCCAGCACATCGCCGCCGAATAAGTGTGGACGCTCTGGCGCGTGCGCAATTCCCACAGGCCGGCATCGGGCCTGTCGTGCAGGTCGAACGCCAGGTCGGCGACGCGCTCCAGCGCCTCGAAATCCTCGACGCCGGCCATGCGGAACAGCCGCTGGTCGAAGAAGGCCTGGACGTTCGACAGGATGATCTGGCCATAGGCGTCGTGCTGGATCTGCTCATAAGCCTGGTTGCCGACGCGCACCGGCCCCATGCCGCGATAGCCCGGCAGCGCCGGCGCGGACCGCTCCTCGAGCCGCGCCTCGCCGAGCACGCCGTAGAGCGGCTGGATATGGCCGCCCTTGGCGCCGTCGACGATGTTGCGCAGATAGCCCAGATAGGATTCGAGCACGTCGAGCGCGCCGAGCCGGTTGAGCGCCTGGACGGTGTAATAGGCATCGCGGATCCAGCAGTAGCGATAGTCCCAGTTGCGACCCGAATGCGCATGTTCGGGGATCGAGGTGGTCAGCGCCGCGACGATCGCGCCGGTTTCCTCATGCTGGCAGAGCTTGAGCGTGATCGCCGAGCGGATGACGACGTCCTGCCATTCCAGCGGCGTGGCGAGGCCGCGCACCCATTCGTGCCACTCGCGCTCGGTCTCCGCGAGCATCCGGTCGATCGTGGCGCCGACATCGTCGTCGAAACTCTCGTCGGGTCCGAGGAAGAAATAGAGCGGCCGTTCGACGCGAAAGGCGAGATCCGCTTCGATCGGGCCGACCGGCCCGGTCGTGGTCAGCCGCAACATCATGCTGTCGAGCCGGTAGCGGATATGATTGGAGCCGCTGGTGGTCTCGACCGTGCCACCGTCCCAGCCGCGCGTCGGCGCCAGCCGCATGCGGATGCGCGGGCTGCCGGCGACCGGCCGGACGATGCGCGCGAAGGCGACCGGGCGGTAGCTGCGGCCGCGGCGCCGGAAGCGCGGGCAGAAGTCGATCACCTCGATCGCATTGCCGGCGTCGTCGCTGTGGCGGCTGACGAGGACCGGGGTGTTGCGGCGATAGGCTTGCGCGACCGCGGTGCCGTTTTCGAGATCGATCGCCCACAGGCCGGACGCGTCATCGTCGCGCAGCAACGCCGAGAACAGGGGATCGCCATCGACGCGCGGCACGCAGGCCCAGACGAAGCGGCCGGCGCGGTCGACCAGCGCGCTCACCTGGCAATTGCCGATCGGCCAGAGATCGAGCGTCGCGGTCATGCCGGCTGCCTGCAGGCCTGATCGAGCCACAGCCGCGCCGCCGCGACGTCGGCCAGACGGTAGCGGGCGTTCGTCGCGCGCATCGATCCCACCAGCACGCCGGCGCCGCCGAGGTCGTTCGCGGCGGCGAAGCCCGGCTCGTCGGTGACGTCGTCGCCCAGGAAGATCGGCCGGCTTCCCGCCATCGCCGGCGCCGCGAGCAGGCGGCGCAAGGCCGCGCCCTTGTCGCCGCCCTGCGCGCGCAGTTCGAACACCATCTTGCCGGGCTGAAGCCCCAGGCCGGTCTCGGCCGCGAGCGCGGTCGCGAGCGTGCGGCAGGCCGCTTCGGCACCGGGACATTGCCGGAAATGGAGCGCGACGCCCAACGGCTTGTCTTCCACCAGCACGCCCGGCCAGTCCGCCGCCAGCCGCGCCATCGCCGCGTGCACTTCGGAAAGTTCCGGCGGCCGCGCCGGCGCGTCCAGTCGGCCGTCGGCTCCGAGGATTTCGAGGCCGTGGCTGCCCGCCACCGTCACACCGTCACCGATCAGCGCGCGGATCTCGCATGCGGACCTGCCGCTGATCAGCGCGATGCGGCCGTCGAGTGCGTGCGAGAGCCGGCCGAGCATCGCGCGCAACGCCGCATCGACCGAAACCGCATCGGGCGTCGCGGCGATGTCGACCAGCGTGCCGTCGAAATCGAGAAACAGGCTCGCGCCGGTCAGAAGGTCTGCCGGCGGCGGAGCGAGCGTGGCGGGCGTGCTGAAAGGCATCGGTTCCGATAGAGCGTGGGGACGGACGGTCTCTCAAAGCATGACCGGCACCATAGGTTCCGCTGCAGTGCACAATTTCATCGGGCGGGCGGGTCCGCGCGCATCTCGAATTCGCCGATCGGCCGGCCGGTCGCACGATCGACGACGACCGGATCGATCGCCCGGCCGCTGCCCGCCTCGACCAGACGCGCGACCCCGCCCTCGCCGAAATGCCGCCCTGCCCACGCGCCGAGCGCATGCAGCACGGGCAGATAATCGCGACCGCACGGGGTGAGCACATACTCGTGCCGCACCGGTCGCTCGCTGTAGCGGCGGCGTTCGAGCATGCCAGCCTCGACCAGTGCCCCCAGCCGGCGTGTCAATATATTGGGTGCGATACCCAGGCTGCGCTGGAATTCGTCGAAGCGCGTCAGGCCGAAGCCGGCGTCGCGCAGGATCAACATGCTCCACGCATCGCCGGCGCGGGCGAGACCGCGGCCGACCGGGCAAACGCCGGTGCTTAATTTTTCGTCGTCCATTGCATAATGATAGTGACGTGACCATCATTATGCAAGTAACTCTTGCACGGGAGAAACCCATCATGTCTTCACATCAAACAGGCACCGCACTCGTCACGGGTGCGTCCACCGGCATCGGCGCCGTCTATGCCGAGCGACTGGCCCGTCGCGGCCACGACCTGATCCTCGTTGCCCGCGATGCCGCAAGGCTGGACGCCTTGGCCGCGCGGCTGAACGCCGAAACCGGCCGGACGATCGAGGTGCTGCCCGCCGACCTCACCGATCGCGACGACCTCGCCGCCGTGACGGCGCGCCTGGAGAGCGATCCCGCAATCGGTCTGCTGATCAACAATGCCGGCATGTCGCTCAACGGGACTTTGCTCGACAGCGAACCGGCGCAGGTCGAGCGCCTGATCGCGCTCAATATCACCGCGCCGACCCTGCTCGCCGGCGCCGCGGCCAAGGCGTTCGCCGCGCGCGGCGCGGGGACGATCGTCAATATCGCGTCGGTGCTGGCGCTGGCGCCGGAAATCTATGACGGCGTCTACAGCGGCTCGAAGGCCTATGTGCTGAACCTCAGCATCTCGCTCGCCAACCAACTGGCGGCCAGCGGCGTGCATGTCCAGGCCGTGCTGCCGGGCGCGACCCGCACCGAAATCTGGGCGCGTTCGGGCAAGGACGTCGATGCGTTCCCGCCGGAGATGGTGATGGACGCCGGCGATCTGGTCGACGCGGCGCTCGCCGGTCTCGATGCCGGCGAAACCGTCACGATTCCGCCGCTCGCCGACGCGGCGCAGTGGACGTCCTATCAGGCGGCGCGGCTGGCGATGGGGCCGAACCTGTCCAGGCGCGACGTAGCGGATCGCTATCGCGTGCTCGAAGCGGTTTGAGTTTTCGACGCCCCTCGCCCCTTACGGGGCGAGGGGAATGCCTCACGCCGCCTTGGCGCGCGACGCCTTCTTGCGCTCGTGCGGATCGAGGTAGCGCTTGCGCAGCCGGATCGACTTCGGCGTCACCTCGACCATCTCGTCATCGTCGATATAGGCGATCGCCTGCTCCAGGGTCAGCTTGCGCGGCGGGGTGAGGCGGATCGCGTCGTCCTTGCCGCCGCTGGCGCGGAAATTGGTCAGCTGCTTCGCCTTCATCGGATTGACCTCGAGGTCATCCGTCTTGGCGTTCTCGCCGACGATCATGCCCTCGTAGAGCGCCTCGCCGGGGGCGACCATCAGCACGCCGCGCTCCTCGAGCGGACCCAGCGCATAGGCATTGGCCTCGCCCGATCCGTTGGAGATCAGCACGCCGTTCTTGCGGCCCTCGATATGGCCCTTGTGGGGGCCGTATTTCTCGAACAGCCGGTTCATGATGCCGGTGCCGCGGGTGTCCGACAGGAACTCGCCATGATAGCCGATCAGGCCGCGCGACGGCGCGGAGAAGGTGATCCGCGTCTTGCCGCCGCCCGAAGGCCGCATGTCGGTGAGCTCCGCCTTGCGGATCGCCATCTTCTCGACGACCGTGCCCGAATATTCGTCGTCGACGTCGATGACGACGGTCTCGTACGGCTCCTCGCGGCCCTTCTCGCCGTCGCGGAACAGCACGCGCGGGCGGCTGATGCCGAGCTCGAAACCCTCGCGGCGCATCGTCTCGATCAGCACGCCGAGCTGGAGCTCGCCGCGGCCGGCGACTTCATAGCTGTCGCGGTCGGCGGCCTCGGTCACCTTGATCGCGACATTGCTCTCCGATTCGCGGAACAGCCGGTCGCGGATCATCCGCGACGTCACCTTGCTGCCCTCGCGGCCCGCCATGGGCGAATCATTGACCGCGAAGCGCATCGACAAGGTCGGCGGATCGATCGGCTGGGCGTGCAGCGGCTCGGTCACCGAGGGATCGGCGATCGTGTTGGCGACGGTCGCGACGGTGAGGCCCGCGATCGAGATGATGTCGCCCGCCTTCGCCTCGTCGACCGGCACGCGTTCGAGACCGCGGAACGCCATGATCTTGGAGGCGCGGCCGGTCTCGACGACCTTGCCCTCGGGATCGAGCGCATGGATCGGCATGTTGGTCTTGACCGTGCCCGAGGCGACGAGCCCGGTCAGGATGCGGCCGACGAAATTGTCGCGATCGAGCAAAGTGACGAGAAATTTGAACGGACCGTCGGGATCGGCATCCGGCGCCGGCACATGTTCGACGATCTTTTCGAAGAGCGGCTTCAGCGTGCCTTCGCGGACATCGGGATTGTCGCCCGAATAGCCGTTGCGGCCCGAGGCGAACAGCACCGGGAAATCGAGCTGGTCGTCATTGGCTTCGAGGCTGACGAACAGATCGAACACCTCGTCGAGCACTTCCTGCGCGCGCGCGTCCTGCCGGTCGATCTTGTTGACGACGACGATCGGCCGCAGCCCCAGCGCCAGCGCCTTGCCGGTGACGAACTTGGTCTGCGGCATCGCGCCCTCGGCCGCATCGACCAGCAGGATCACGCCGTCGACCATCGAGAGAATGCGCTCGACCTCGCCGCCGAAATCGGCGTGGCCGGGCGTGTCGACGATATTGATCCGCGTCGCCTCGCCGGCCTCGTCGTGCCACTCGATCGAGGTGCACTTGGCGAGGATGGTGATCCCGCGTTCCTTTTCCAGATCGTTCGAATCCATCGCACGCTCTTCGATGCGCTGGTTTTCGCGGAACGTGCCGGATTGGCGGAACAACTGATCGACGAGGGTGGTCTTGCCATGATCGACATGCGCGATGATGGCCACGTTGCGGAGGCTCATGAAAATGCTTCGTCCTGTGCGGAAATGTGGCGCGCGCCTAGCCTGTTTTGTGCGCTGCGACAAGGGCGGAGGGGTTATTCAACACCCTCTACCGCTTGCGGGAGAGGGACAGGCTCGCGCAGCGGGCCAGGGTGAGGGCCTGAGCGAGCGCCAAATTTCAGGCCCTCACCCTCGCCGCCTGCGGCGTCTTTCCCTCTCCTGCAAGCGGTAGAGGGGCTTGCTGCGGGTTGGTTTGGCGACTGGAAACCAGGGATTGTCGATAGCATATTCGCCCTCTAGTCCCAGGCAATGCCCAGCATCCTCCGCCGCATCGTCCCCGACAAGTTCGTCCTGGCCCTGCTGACGACGGTCGCGCTGGCCTCCTTCTTCCCCGCGAAGGGCACCGCGCTGGATGCCATCGGCGCGATCTCGACCGCTGCGATCGTCACCTTGTTCTTCCTCCATGGCGTCAAGATCGCGCCGCAGGCGGTGGTGGACGGGTTCAGGCGCTGGAAGCTGCAGCTCGCGATCTTCGTGTTCGGCTATGTCTTCGTGCCCGCGCTCGGCTTCGGCGCCTCGCTGCTGGCGCACGGCGTGCTGGGATCGGGACTCGCTTTGGGGCTGATCTATCTCGCCGTGCTGCCGACGACGGTGCAGTCCTCGATCGCCTATGTCTCGATCGCGCGCGGCAATGTCGCGGCCGCCGTGATCGCCTCGGCGGTCTCGAACATCGCCGGCGTCGTGCTGGCGCCGCTGCTGATCGGGCTGCTGGCGAGCACGCACGGCGCCCTGCTCGGGTTCAACGGCATCGGCTTCGACGGGATCGGGCGGATCATGCTGATCCTGCTGCTGCCGTTCGCGCTCGGCCAGGTCGCGCGGCGCTGGCTCGCGCCCTGGGCGGCGCGCAACAAGGCGCTGGTGTTCTATCTCGATCGCGGCACGATCGTGATCGCGGTCTATGTCGCCTTCTCAGAGGCGGTCAATGGCGGCCTGTGGGGCCGGGTGACGGCCGCGCAATTGTCGCTGCTGTTCGCGGTGGTGCTGGCGATGCTGGCGATCGCCTTCGCCTCCGCCTGGGGGCTGGGCCGGTTGCTCGGTTTCGACGCCGAGGATCGCGCGACGATGCTGTTCTCGGGCGCGCACAAGAGCCTTGCCACCGGTGCGCCGATGGCGCGGATCCTGTTTCCCGGCCCGGAAGCTGGGGCGATATTGCTGCCGCTGATGCTCTATCACCAGCTCCAGCTGATGGCCTCGGCGATCGTCGCGGCGCGCATCGCGAAACGCGCGGACCCGCAGCCCGACTGACGCCGCAGCAGCGCTTCCGGCGCGCGCCAACGTCCACCCGCTTCGACCAATGACGCTTGAACGCGTCGGTCTTACGGGCCATCTAGACGTCGCCAGTCTTTGGGCAAAGGGCCGGTCTTTGGCCAAAGGGTATGAGGAGTTCATATGGCTAGCACGACCAAGATCGCCGAAACCGATCTCGTCCTGAGCGCCCCCGATCCGGTGCCGGTGGTTGCGGCGTCGAAGGCGGCCGGACTGGTGCCGCTGGAGGATGCGCAGCGATCGAAGCTCGAGGAAAAGGTCGAAGCCTTCGTCGAGGAACTGGTGGCGCAGGACGTCAACTCGCCCGAATTCGGCAAGCGCGTCGATGCGATCACCAATATGGGCCGCAAGGAGATCGCCGACGCGGCCGGCCAGTCGAACCGCTTTCTCGACCGGCCGATCAAGGCGATCAGCAGCGAGACCGGCATCGGCGCCGACCTGATCGAACTGCGCCGCACCGTCGAGAAGCTCGACCCCGCGGCCAACGGCAAATTCTTCAACCAGCGCGGTTTCCTCAGCCGGCTGATGGGATCGTCGGTCAGCAATTATTTCGACCAGTACAAGTCGGCGCAGTCGCACATCAGCGGCATCCTCGGCGCGCTTGCCTCGGGCAAGGACGAACTGCTCAAGGACAATGCCGCGATCGCGGTCGAGCGCCAGAATCTGTGGGCGGCGATGGGCCGGCTCGAACAGATGATCCATGTCTCCAAGGCGATGGATGCGCGGCTCGAAACCAAGGCGATGGAACTCGAATCGACCGATCCCGCCAAGTCCAAGGCGATCAAGGAGACCGCGCTCTTCTATGTCCGCCAGCGCTCGCAGGACCTGCTGACGCAGATGGCGGTGACGGTGCAGGGCTATCTTGCGCTCGATCTGGTCAAGAAGAACAATGTCGAGCTGATCAAGGGCGTCGATCGGGCATCGACCACGACCGTCTCGGCGCTGCGCACGGCGGTCACGGTCGCACAGGCGCTGACCAACCAGAAGCTGGTGCTCGAACAGATCACCGCGCTCAACACGACGACCGCCAGCATCATCGACGGCACCGGCGAGATGCTCAAGTCGCAGACCGCGACGATCCACGAGCAGGCCGCGGCCTCCGCGATCCCGGTCGAGACGCTGCAGCGCGCGTTCCAGAACATCTACGACACGATGGATTCGATCGACAGCTTCAAGCTGAAGGCACTCGAATCGATGAAGACCACGGTCGATACGCTGTCGAACGAGGTCGAGAAATCGAAGGGCTATATCGCCCGCGCCGAGGGGGCCGCGCAGGCGTCGTCGAGCGGTGGCGCGGGCGCCTTCTCGATCGAGGCGAACTGAGGCCCATGCGCGGGACGACGAGACCATGAGCGAGGTGGATCGCGCCGTCGCCCGGGCGGGGGATTATCTCACCCGCACGCGTGCCAATTCGCGCCTCGCGCAGCGCAGCCGCGCACGGCAGCGCCAGCGATTGCAGGCGCGGACCGGCCGGATCTTGCTGGCCGCGGTCGCGATCATACTCGGCGCGATCAGCTGGGGCCTGATCGTCGGACCGATCGGGCTGGGCGGCCTGTTCCTGGCGATCCTGCTGATGCTGGTCGCATCGGTCGTCTTCTGGAACTGGCCGGGCTTCGCCGAGAGCGCCGAAGCGCCGGTCCCGACCACCGAACTGGCACTGCTGCCGGTCCGCACCGAGGAATGGCTGGCGAAGCAAAGGCTGGCACTGCCCGCGCCCGCGGTCCAGCTGGTCGACGGCATCGGCCTCAAGCTCGAAACGCTCAGCACCCAGCTCCAGTCGCTCGACGAGCGCGAGCCGGCGGCGGCGCAGGTCCGCAAGCTGATCGGCGACGATCTGCCCGAACTGGTCAAGGGCTGGCAGCGCGTGCCGGTGCCGCTGCGTGGTGCCGAACGCAACGGCATGACGCCCGACCGGCAGCTGGTCGAGGGTCTCGAAGTCGTCGATTCGGAACTCAGGCGGATGAGCGAGCAGCTCGCAGCGGGCGATCTCGACAAGCTCGCGGTGCAGGAGAAATTCCTGCAGCTCAAATATCGCGGCGATCCTGATTTCGAAGAATGAAGCCAGGCGGCCGGATCATTCCGGTGCGGCCACGAGTTCCCCGGATCTCTTGCCGTGCCGAACCTGCGCATCATGATCGGCGATCTCGCTGACGGTCGGCGGACGCCATCCGTCGACCGGATCGCGCATCAGCTGGACACCGCAGACCTTGCACGACGACCACCAATAGTCGCGATCATGGCGCGCCTGGCCTCGGTCGGCACTATGGCGACCGATCGCACAGAGCAGCCTGTTCCAAATCCACATGAGGTAACGATCCCACTGCGTCTTGCTGCGGCGCACCATGCCGCCAAATTTCTGCACTGTCACGTGCGGAATTTACATTTGTGCATGCAGGGCTTAGCGACGCCCTGCGCGGTTGACCGAACGCGCATCCTTGTTCCAGTGAGCGTGGCTTTTGCGAGATGAGAGCCGGTCTGAGCCGGCCGATTCGGGCGTGGATGTGCAATCATTGGAGACCGTTTTGGCCGAAACCGTTGCTGCTTGCGCTCACCAGCCCGCACTCGCCAGCGCTCGGAACGATGGCGAGCATGAGTGGACCCATTGCCAGCACTGCCTGATGCCGATGCTGCGCGACGATTCGGGCGCGTGGCGCCTCGCCACGATCGAGGAGTTCGTCAGGCATGGCCGCAATCTCGCGGAACGCCGCGAGGGCGGCGATCATCTCGCAACGGGGGGCTGAGCGAAGGCCTTCAGTCGCAGTCGCCTTGCCGCTCGAGCCCATGGCGATGATCAGGTCCTGCACGAAACGATTTGCAATCGCAGCCCGCCACGCTAGGGGACGCGCGCCGAAGCCTGCGCTTCGGCAGACACGCGCCGGTGCCCCGCGAGGGGCTTGAAAGGGAATGCGGTGAGGCGGAGCAACCTGCCGAATCCGCGGCTGTCCCTGCAACTGTAAGCGGTGAGCGCGATGCACATGTCCCTTGCCTGGCAAGGGACGGCCACTGGGGAAAGGCATGAACGCCAACCCTGGGAAGGCGTGCATCAAGCCCTGACCCGCGAGCCAGGAGACCTGCCGGCGCACCGGTCGCTCTTGCTTTGGTCCAGGGAATGGCCGGGGCACGGTATCTCCGTCTGAGCGACGAACCATGCGGCCGGGGCCGCATCGGTGCGTGCTGACAGGCGTCGAAAGGGCGCCCGCCCGTCATCGCGCAGCGACCGTTCTCGAACGGCAGGCCCCGCCAGTGACGTTGCTCGTGGCGCCGGGGGATAATCATGAAGAAGATCAACCTGTTTCCGCTGATCGCGCTCGCGATCTCGACTCCTGCCTTCGCCCAGAGCGAGGACAGCAGGCCAAATCCCGATTCGGGCACCGGCGAAACCGGCGACCCGATCGTCGTCACCGCATCGCGATCGGGCGAGGGCGTGAAGGTCAGCCAGCTCGGCGCCTCGGTCACGATCCTCGATCCGGCCGCGCTGCAGGAACGCCAGACGCGGATCGTGTCGGACATATTGCGCGACGTCCCTGGCCTCGCGGTCAGCCGCTCGGGCACGGTCGGCGGCTTCACCGACGTGCGCATCCGCGGCACCGAGGCCAATCACGTGCTGGTGCTGATCGACGGCATCGAGGCGGCCGATCCCTATCAGGGTAGCTATGATTTCGGCACGTTGATCGCCGATCCCGACGCGCGCATCGAGGTGCTGCGCGGGCAGCAATCGTCGCTCTACGGCTCCGACGCGATCGGCGGCGTCATCCATTACATCACGCTGACCGGAGCGGAGGCGCCGGGGTTCAAGGCCAGCGCCGAAGCCGGCTCGTTCAACACCTTCACCGGCTCGGCGCGCGCCGCCGGCGTCGCCGGCGATCTCGATTATGCGCTGTCGGGCTCGTGGTACCACACCGATGGCACGCCGACCGCGCGCGGCGGCACCCGCGACATCGGCTCCGACAGCGTCGGCGCCAGCGCCAAGCTGATCTGGTCGCCGTCCGAGGCGTTCAAGCTGACTGCGGTCGGCCGCTACAGCCTGACCGACGCCGAAAATAACAATAGCGAGTTCGATTCGACCAGCCCGGCGTTCGGGCTGATCGTCGACAGTCCCGGCGTGCATTTCCGCAACGAGGCGTTTTACGGCCTGCTGCGCGCCGAACTGACCGCGCTCGACGGCCGCTGGACCAATGCGGTCAGTGGCCAGTTCGCCGACACCACGCGCAAGGGCTTCACCGCGTTCGGACCCGATTATGGCGACAAGGGCCTGCGCACCAAGGGCTCGTTCGAGAGCAGTTTCCGCTTCGGCACCGACACTCTGGTCCATCGCCTGACCGCCGCGGTCGACGTCGAGCGCGAGGAATTCCAGAACACCACGCCCTCGCCCTTCGCCTTCCAGGGCAAGCGCCACACCGACAATATCGGCATCGTCGGCCAGTACGAATTGCTGGTCGACGACGCGCTGTCGCTGGGCGGCTCGATCCGGCGCGACGAGAATAACCGCTTCGACGATGTGACGACGTGGCGCGTGCAGGGCAGCTATCGCTTCGACACCGGCACGCGCATCCGCGGCGCCTATGGCACCGGCGTCAAGAATCCGGGCTATTTCGAACTCTACGGGTTCAGCGACGGCCAATATATCGGCAACCCCAACCTCAGGCCCGAAAAGTCCGAAGGCTGGGAGGCCGGACTCGAACAGAGCATCGGCGACGGCAAGGCCACGCTGGGCGCGACCTGGTTCGACAGCCGGCTGAAGGACGAGATCTATACCGTCTTCCTGCCCGATTTCACCTCGTCGCCGGCCAATCGCACGACACGGTCGAAACAGCATGGCGTCGAGGCCTTCATCACCGCCCGGCCGATCCCGCAGCTGCGGCTCGACGCCGCCTACACTTATTTGAAAGCGAGCGAGAATGGCGTCGTCGAAGTGCGGCGGCCCAAGCATATCGGCAGCTTCAACGCGACCGTGTTCAGCACCGACGAGCGTCTGTCGGGAACGCTGACGGTGCGCTACAACGGCCGGCAGTCCGACGTCGCCTTCACCGATCCCAGCTTCGCGCCGGTCAACGTGTCGCTGCAGGAGTATGTGCTGGTCAACCTGTCGGCCGAGTACAAACTGACACCGGCCGTCACCGTGTTCGGCAGGATCGAGAATCTGCTCGACGAGGATTATGAGGAAGTGTTCAGCTACGCCACGTCCGGCACCGCGGGCTATGGAGGGGTGCGCGTGCGCTTCTGATGCGGGGGTTTGCCATCATCGCGCCGATTATGGCCGGCATGATGGCCGTCGCGCTGCCGGCGCTGGTCGGCGGCGCGGTTCCGTTTCACGAGCGCCTTCGTCAATGGGTGCCAGTTTTGCGCCCGGTCCAGCCGCTCCCCCATCCGTCATCCCGGCGAAAGCCGGGACCCATAAACACCGTCCTTTCCGGATATGCGGAGGACATGGGTCCCGGCTTTCGCCGGGATGACGGTGGGCGTGTGGAAGCGGCGCGGCCAAAACCGATGCGGGTGATGTCGATCAACCAGTGCACCGACCAGATCCTGCTCGCGCTGCTGCCGCCCGATCGCATCGTCTCGGTCTCGTGGCTGTCGCGCGACGCGCAAGCCTCGCTGATGGCGCGCGAAGCGGCGCGCGTCGGGATCAACCATGGCCTGGCTGAGGAGGTGCTGCGCCAGCAGCCCGATCTCGTCCTTGCCGGCACCGGCGCGCGGCCGGCGACGCGCGCCTTCCTCAAGCGGCTCGGCTATCCGCTGGTCGAGGTCGACGATGCCTATGATTTCGACCAGATCCGGACGGTGACGCGGCGGATCGCGGCCGCGGTGGGCGAGGAAGCGCGCGGCGAGGCGCTGATCGCGCGGATGGACCGCCGGCTCGCCAGGCTCGCACGCGAGGCCGGCCCGCCGATCCGGGTCGCGGCGTGGGGCGGCGACGGCTTCGGCGCGCCGGCGGGATCGCTTTACGACACACTGCTCAGCACGGCCGGTGCGACCAACATCGCCAACCAGCCCGCGATCGCGGGCTATGGCGCCGCCAATGTCGAAGTGCTGCTGGCGGCCGCGCCCGACCTGCTCGTGCTGGGCGCGCCGACCGCCGAGGGTCCCGCGCTGCGCGACGCCGTCACCGGCCATCCGCTGGTGCGGCGCTATTGGGGCCACGGCCGGAGCGTGACGGTGCGGCAGGCCGACTATCTCTGCGGCACGCCGCAGATCGCCGACGCCGCGCTGGCGCTGCGTGGCCGGCTGCGGCGCACCGCCGCCGCGGCGCGGACGCCATTGCCGTTCGCGGGGAGGCGGATGCGATGAACAAAGACAAATCCTCCCCGGAGCGGGGAGGGGGACCGTCGAAGACGGTGGAGGGGCAGGGGCAGGACCGGATGCTTCCGACGTGGCCCCTGGCCCCCCACC
>Ga0268264_10001544_pt1 | contig 21399 bp, 23 predicted proteins | sample KBSSwiS32_FD_190357 | JGI IMG/M metagenome (GOLD analysis project Ga0268264, IMG submission 190357) | Switchgrass rhizosphere microbial communities from Kellogg Biological Station, Michigan, USA - KBS Switchgrass S3-2 (SPAdes) (version 2) | ecosystem: Host-associated > Plants > Roots >...
GTGCATCACCGACCCGGCGCCCAGGAACAGGCAGGCCTTGAAGAACGCGTGGGTGACCAGGTGCAGCACCGCCGCCCAGAACACGCCCATCCCGGCCGCCATGAACATGAAGCCCAGCTGGGAGACGGTGGAGTAGGCCAGCACCTTCTTGATGTCGTCCTGGGCGAAGGCGATGACCGCCGCGAAGATGGCGGTGGCCGCGCCCACCAGCGACACGGTCACCATGGCCGGCAGCGAGAGCACCAGCAGCGACCCCAGCCGGCAGAACAGGTACACGCCGGCGGTCACCATGGTGGCGGCGTGGATGAGCGCCGACACGGGCGTGGGTCCGGCCATGGCGTCCGGGAGCCAGACGTAGAGCGGCAGCTGCGCGCTCTTGCCCGCCGCGCCCAGGAAGAACAGCAGCAGCACCGCGGTGAGCACGCCGCTGTAGGTGCGCCCCTTGAGCGGGCCGGTGGAGATCTCCGTGCTCAGGTCCACCTTGGCGGCGCCCGGCGCGGGGGCGATGAGCCGCGCGGTGGCCTCCAGCCCGGCGTAGTTGAGCGGCCCCAGCTGCGTCACCCCGCGGCGGTAGCGCTCCGACCGTCCGGGGCCGGTGAAGTTGCCCTCCAGGGCCTGGACCTGGAAGGACCAGACCCAGATGGCCAGCAGGCTGGCGCCGACGATGAAGCCGAAGTCGCCGACGCGGTTGGCGATGAACGCCTTCCGCCCGGCCCACGCCTTGGCGGCGTCCGTGTACCAGAAGCCGATGAGCAGGTAGCTGCAGAGGCCCACGCCCTCCCAGCCCACGAAGGTGAGGACCAGGTTGTCGGCCATCACCAGCGTCAGCATCATCGCCACGAACAGGTTGAGGTACGCGAAGTAGCGCGCGTACGCCGGGTCGTGGGACATGTACTCGGTGGAGTAGAGGTGGATGAGGAAGCCCACCCCGGTGATGACCAGCAGCATCGTCCCGGAGAGGTGGTCCACGAACAGCCCGTAGTGCGCCAGGAACGCGCCCGCCTGGAACCAGGTCCCGTAGTCGGCGCCGATGGCGTACGGGGTCCCCTCCATGCCGTGGTACGAGACGGCCATCGTCCCGCGGTCGTTGATGGCCCAGAACACCATCCCCGAGAGCAGGAACGACCCCAGCACGGACGCGCACCCCACCAGGTTCACGTTGGCGCGCCCCAGCCAGCGCCCGAACAGCCCGCAGGTCGCCGCGCCGATCAGCGGCAGGGCGATGATCAGCCACAGCGCGCTGGAGAGGCCCGCCGGCTCGAACGGCGAGGTCATGAAGAAGTGCTGCATCCGGTCGGAGAGCTGCTGCATGGTTTGGCGCGTCCCCTTGCCCGTCAGTGCTTGAGCGTCTTGATGTCGCCGATGTCGACCGTGCCGCGGCTGCGGAACACGGCGATGACGATGGCCAGCCCGATGGCCGCTTCGGCCGCCGCCACCGCGATGATGAAGAAGGCCGAGAGGTGCCCGGAGAGGTCGCCGCGCATCCGGGCGAAGGCCAGGAAGGTGAGGTTGGCGGCGTTGAGCATCAGCTCGATGCACATGAACACCACCAGCGCGTTGCGCCGGACGAGCACGCCCAACATCCCCATGCAGAAGAGGACGGCGGCCAGGGTGAGGTAGTGAGGGATGGGGACCATGATCAGATGCGTGGCTTGGCGACCACCACCGCTCCCACGATGGCGACCAGGAGGAGCAGCGACACCGCCTCGAACGGCAGCAGCCAGGTGCCGTAGAGCAGCTTCCCCAGCTCGTGCAGCGACCCGAAGGTGGCCGCCTGCGCCGGGGGCAGGTCCACCGCCGACTGGTCCGTGGGCAGCTCGCGGATGGAGGCCACCAGCACCGCCAGGAGGCCCGCGGCCGCCAGCGCCCCCACGATGCGGCCGAAGGTCAGCCGCGGCCCCTTCAGCCCCGTGTCGGTGAGCGACAGGAGCATGATGACGAAGAGGAACAGCACCATGATGGCGCCGGCGTAGACCAGGACCTGGAGCACGGCGATGGTGTGCGCCCAGAGCAGCACGTAGATGCCGGCGAGGAAGAAGAACGTCGCCACCAGGCTCATCGCCGAGGTGATGGGGCTCTTGGCGGCGATGACGCCGGCCGCGCTGCCCACGGTGCCGGCGGCGAACAGCCAGAACAGCACTTCCTGCGCGGTCACGCGCGCCCCCCTCCGAAGTGACCCCAGGGCCGGTCGCCGTAGGGGCACTTCTTCTGGTCGATGTGCGCGTCGAACTCGGCGCGGAACTTGGCGACGAAGGAGTGGGTGGGGAGCGCGGCCGCGTCGCCCAGCGCGCAGATGGTGTTCCCCAGGCCGATGGGCGGGTACGGCGCGATGGCGGCGGCCACGTTGAGCAGCTGCTCCACGTCCCCCTTCACCCCGCGCCCCTCCTCGATCTTCCGCAGGATGCGGGTCTGCCAGGGCGTGCCCTCGCGGCAGGGCGTGCACTGGCCGCAGGACTCCTCGGCGTAGAAGCGCGCCACCCGCCACAGGCTGCGCACCATGCAGGTCGCGTCGTCCATCACGATGACGCCGCCGGACCCGGCCATGGTGCCCTTGTTCTTGAGCGCCTCGAACTCCAGCGCCACGTCTATCTCGTCCGCGGAGAGCACCGGCGCGGAGGAGCCGCCGGGGATGACCGCCTTCACCGACCGGCCGTCCGGCATCCCCTGGCCCAGCTCCGGGTCGAAGATCAGCTCGCGGATGGTGGTCTTCAAGGAGATCTCGTAGACGCCCGGCCGGTTCACCGCGCCGGAGAGGCAGATCAGCCGCGTCCCGCCGGACTTCTCCGTGCCCAGCCCGGCGTACCAGGCGGCGCCCCTCTCGACGATGGCCGGCACCGAGGCCAGCGTCTCCACGTTGTTGATGATGGTGGGGGCGCCGAACAGGCCCACCACCGCGGGGAACGGCGGCTTCAGCCGCGGCCAGCCCTTCTTCCCCTCCAGCGACTCCAAAAGCGCCGTCTCCTCGCCGCAGATGTACGCGCCGGCGCCGCGCACCAGCCACACGTCGAGCGAGAAGTCGGACCCCATCACCTTCTTGCCCAGGAGGCCGGCGGCGTACGCCTCGTCCAGCGCGCGCTGGCAGATCTCCGCCTGCTTCTTGAACTCGCCGCGGATGTAGATGTACGCGACGTTGCAGCGCGGCAGCGCGTAGGCGGTGATGGCGATCCCCTCGATCATCATGTGGGGGTCGTACTCGAGGATGTAGCGGTCCTTGAAGGTGCCCGGCTCCGACTCGTCGGCGTTCACCGCCAGGTAGGTCGGCTTGGGCGAGTCCTTGGGGACGAAGCCCCACTTGGCCCCGGTGGGGAAGCCGGCGCCGCCGCGCCCGCGGAGGTTGGACTTCTTCACCTCGTCCAGGACGTCCTGCGGCTTCATCCCCAGCGCCTTCTTCAGCGCCTGGTAGCCGCCGTTCTGCTTGTACCCGTCCAGGGTGTGGGAGCCCGCTTTGCCCCAGTTCCTGGTGATGACCTTCTCGACCGCGTCGGTGGGCATGGGCTAGTCCAGGCCGGAGAGGATCTCGTCCACCTTGGCGGGCGAGAGCGACTCGTGGTGCTCCTCGTTGATCTGCAGGCAGGGGGCGGTGCCGCAGGAGGCCAGGCACTCGGTCTCCCGTAGGGTGAACTTCGGGTTGGACTCCCCGGCCCTCAGCCCGATCCGCCGTTCGATGTGCTGGAGCAGCTTCTCCGCCCCCCACAGCGAGCAGGAGAGGTTGGTGCAGACGTCGATGACGTGCTTGCCCGGCTTCTCGGTGTGGAACATCACGTAGAAGGTGGCGACCTCGTAGGCCCGCTCCTTGGAGGTCCCCAGCCGCTGGGCCACCAGGGCCATCCCTTCCGGCGGCAGCCAGCCCTTGATCGCCTGCAGCAACCGCAGGGCGGGCATCATCGCCGCCTCTTTCCGGTCCGGGGGATAGTGGGTGAGGATCTCGGCCAGGGCCGAGTCGAACCGCTGCTGCTCTTCGGGGGAGAACGGCCCTTCAGCCATGGCGCCGGGGTCGTAGGGCCGGGACACCACATTGTCAACGCCGTTGGCGGTCCAGTAGCTTCGGCTGCCGATGGGGGTCGACCTGGAAGCTTTGCCCCGAGAGGGCTTCCGCGTCCTCATCGTGGAGGACAACCCGCACATCGTGGAGATGTACAGCTACGTGCTGAAGAAGCTGGCCTCCGGCGAGCTGGAGGGGAAGGTGCCGCTGGACGTCCAGTTCGCCCCGGACGGCTTCGCCGCCTTCAAGCTGTTGCAGGAGGCCCGCTTCCACCTGGTGCTGACCGACCTCTACATGCCGGTGATGGACGGGTTCGCGCTGGTGGAGAAGATCCGGGGGGACCCGGCCCTGAGGTCCATCCCGGTGATCGTCATCTCCGCCGGGGGCAAGGAGGCGCAGGAGAAGGCGCTCGCCCTGGGCGTCAACGTGTTCATGCGCAAGCCGGTCAAGTTCGTCGACGTGAAGGAGACGGTGAAGCAGATCCTGCGGATCGGCTGAGGGTTCGGCTATAACCGCCGGCCGCATGGCACAGACGCAGGGGATCAGCCGGGAAACGGTCAGCGGTGAAGCCCTCTTCATCCTGAAGAACCTCAAGGAGAACGGGCGGCTGGGCCGGTCGAACAAGCTGGCTGACGTCAAGGCCCTGCTGGAGCCCTCGGTCTCGCTGGAGTTCGACAGCTACTTCTTCTTCCTGCGCAAGTTCCACTACATCGCCATGGACCGGGAGGCGCAGCTCAAGCTGACCGACCAGGGCGAGCGCGTGGTGGAGGGCGACTACCTCGACAAGTTCGCGGACGAGGTGGGCCAGTTCTTCTCCGACCAGCTGTCGCCGGACATCTCCTCCACCCAGTCCATGGAGGAGCCGGACCTGAACGTCTTCTCCTCTCCGGGCGGGAGTGGCGCCAAGCCGCCGCCGCCGCCGCCCGAGGAGGACCTCCTGCTCGACAGCGGCCCCCCCATCCAGCTCCCCGCCGGCAGCTCCCGTCCCGGCACCTCGACGCGGGGGAAGTCCGTTGCCCCGCCGCCGCCCTCATCGGTGGTGGTGGAAGACCTGCTGGCCGGGCCGGCGCAGAGCACCGCGCGCGGCCTGGACGCCCTGGACCCCAAGCCCCCGCCCTCCATGCCCATCGTCGCCCCCACGCCCGTCCCGGGCACCATCCCCGCCGTCGCTCCCATGGCCGCCGCCGCACCCAAGGGCGACGCCGACGTCCGCTACGTGAAGTTCGACCCGGTGGGCTCCGGCCCGCTCGGCACGGTGTTCAAGGGGCGCCACAACGCGCTCGGCCTGGACGTGTGCCTGAAGGAGCTGAAGGACATCTTCGGCTACTTCTCGTTCCTCCAGCGCGGCGAGGTGATCAAGCGGCTCAAGAAGGAGCTGTGCGCGCAGGCCCAGGTGCGCCACCCGGCGGTGGTGGCGGTGCTGGACCAGAACACGGACATCTCCCGCCCGTTCTTCGTGCTGGAGCTGCTCAAGGGGTCGCTGCGGGAGAAGCTGGACCAGACCGGCGGCAAGGGGCTGCCGGTGAAGAACTCGCTCCGGATGTTCCTCCAGCTCTGCTACGGGCTGCGCGCCGCCCACGCCTCCGGGCTCAACCACCACAACATCAAGCCGGAGAACGTGCTCTTCGACGCGCTCGGCAACGCCAAGCTCTCCGACTTCGGGCTGGGCCGGGTCATCGAGGTGGACCAGGCCAAGGGGATGCCCCAGGTGTTCGTGGGCACCGGCGGCATGCCGTACATGGCGCCCGAGCTGATCTCCCGGCAGAAGGACGTGGGCCAGCCGGCGGACGTCTACGGGCTGGGCATCCTCTTCTACGAGATGCTCACCGGCGGCATCCCGGGGAGGCGCTCGCCGCTGCCGTCCGAGGTGAACCCGGACGTGCCCTCCAAGCTGGACCCCATCTTCGACAAGATGACCGCCGACCGCCGCGAGGGCCGCTACCCGGACTTCGAGGCGGTGCTGGCCGACTTCTACGGCGCCTTCTCCGACGGCGAGATGATGAGCAAGGGCGACCTGGTCCTCTGGTCGTAGCTTCAAAGGCCCCGGTCAGGGCTTGAGGCGGGCCAGAAGCTCCTTCTGGGTGGTGTAGCCCTTCTCCTTGAGCAGCTCCATCACCGCGCGCAACGCCTTGCCGCTGCGCTCCTGGTTGGCGCGCAGCTCGGCCAGCCGCCGCTGCTCCTCGGGCGTGAGGGAGGGCGCGGGAGGGGCGCGGCCGGTGAGCAGCTCGTCCAGCAGGTCGCCCGCCCCCGAGGCGCCGGGGTCGGTGGCGGCGGCCGCCTCCGCGGCGGAGAGGGCGGGGTTGACCTTCATCACCGTGTTCCCGTTCATGTCGGTGATCTTCACCTCGTCCTGGGTCTCGTCGGCCAGCTGCACCGCCTGGCGCGCGCGCGAGGGCCGGGCGGCCTGGGCCTGGGCGCCGCGGTAGCAGCGGGCGATGGCGGCCATGATCTCCGTCTCGCTGGCGACCACCAGCTTGACCCGCGACCGGGCGCGACCGGAGGCCATGTCCATGGTCTCCAGGTCGGTGGGGTCCGCCACCGCCAGGACCAGCGACTTGCCGTTGTTGTCCAGGCGGACGGGGAAGATGGCGTGCTGCTCGCAGAAGGCGGCGTCCAGCTTGGCCAGCGCCCCCGGGTCGCGCGCGGAGCCGATCTGCTCGCGGGGGAGCTTCATCGCCTGGGCGACGGCGTCGGCGATCTGGTCCTCGTCCGCCAGCCCCATCTCGGCGATGACCTTCCCCAGCCGGCCGCCCCACTGCGCGTGCGTGGCGCGGGCGGACCGGAGCTGGAGGTCGTCGATGACGTTGGCCCGGAGCAGGAAGTCGCCGACCCGGCTGCGCGAGGACATGCGCTCTAGCGTAGCATCCGCCGCGCATGGGACCTGGGTTCCACGAGGCGCTCGGCCGCGGCGTGGCGCTGTTCAACCGCCAGGAGTTCTACGAGGCGCACGAGGTCTGGGAGCAGGCCTGGGTGGACGACGTCAGCGACGACCGGCTCCTGCTGCAGGGACTCATCCAGGTGGCGGCCGGCTTCTACAAGCTCCAGGTGGGCGCCCCCCAGGGGACGATGAAGCTCCTGGAGCACGGGCTGAAGAAGCTGCGCGGCTTTCTGGGCGCGTCGCTGGGGGTGGACCTGGAGTCGTTCCTCCCGGAGGTGGAGGCCTGGCACAAGGAGGCCACCCAGCTCACCGAGCAGAAGCGCGCGGACTACGACCCGCGCCGGTTGCCCAAGCTGTCGTACTCGCCGCCGGCGGTGCACTGATGGGGGGGCGCTGATGCCGGAGACGGTGACCTCCCGGTGTCCCTACTGCGGCGAAGAGGTCGAGGTCGCGGTGGACGAGGTGGGGGCGTCCGAGGAGTCTTACGTGGAAGACTGCCCGGTGTGTTGCCGGCCGTGGCAGGTGCAGGTGTTCCGCGACGGGCCGGACGTCGCGGTCCAGCTTCAGAGGGACGACGAGTGAGCGCGCGCATCTGGATCATCGTGGCGGTGTCGGCCCTGGCACAGGCGTGCTCGTGCGGGGGCGGGGGTGGACCGGACGGAGGGGATTCGGGGGAGGTGGACCAGCTCTGCCAGAAGTTCGCCGCCGCCGAGTGCGACTTCTCCATCCGGCGGCGAGGGCTTCGCGCGGCCCTCTTCGGCCCCTTCGCGGTGCTCCAGCAGCAGCGGCCCAACGACCTGGTGGCCGCCTCCGAACGCGAGCGCTGCGAGGCCTTCGCCCGCTCCGAGCCCGCCTGCGTCCGCCTCACCGCCAGCCTCAAGGCGGGCCGGTCGGCCTACTCGGCGGCGGCGCTCGACGCGTGCCTGAAGGTGGTCTTCCCCGCCGACACCTGCGCGCGCGACCTCAACCAGGCCAGCGCGGACTGCCTGAGCTTCTCCTTCGCCGCCCCCGCCACGCCGGTGGGGTCGCTCTGCGAGGACGACGGCGAGTGCGCCGGCGGGTACTGCGACGGCGCCCAGACGGACGCCGGCGGCCGCACCTGCGGCGCCTGCGCGGCGTACAGGGACGGCGGCACCTGCCCGCGCGGCGTGGAGTGCGAGCCCTCCAGCTCTTACTGCGCGCCCTCCGGCGACGCGGGCGCCTGCCAGCCGCGCAAGTCGCTGGCGGACGTCTGCACCATCACCCAGGTGGGCGAGTGCGGCGACGGCCTGGTCTGCGCCTGGAGCGGCGCGCCGCTGATCTCCATCCCGCGCTGCACCACCGCCCGCCGCGAGGGCGAAGGGTGCACGGTGAACAAGCTGGAGTGCCTGCGCACGCGGCTCCCCCCCGAGCTGGTGTGCGCGCGCGCGCCGGACGCGGGCAGCGCGGTGTGCGTGAAGGCGTTCGCGCCGCCGGGCGGCTTCTGCAACGTGGGCGACGACCTCACCGCCGCCGGGCTGCCGCCGACGCCGGTCTGCGCGGAGCCCGAGTACTGCGACACCGCGCAGGACCGCTGCGTGCCCCGCAAGGGCGACGGGGTGGGCTGCGCGAACGACCGCGAGTGCGCCGCGGGCACCCGGTGCCTGTCCACCACCGGCGCGTGCGTGGCGTACTCGGACACCGAGGGCGGCTGCGGGGTGGATTCGGATTGCCGGAACCTGCTCACCTGCCGCGGGACGGGAGGTCGCTGCCGGACGCAGTGGCTGCTGCCGGGCGAGTCGAGCTGCAGCACGTCCCGCCCCACCGCCACGGCGACCAAGCCCTGCGCCGAAGGCTACTGCGACCCGAGCGGAACGGTGCCGACGTGCCAGCCGCTGCTCGCGGACGGGCAGCCGTGCGACGGGCCGGAGGCGTGTCAGTCCCAGGGCTGCGACGTCACCTGCCAGCCGGCGTGCTGGCGGTAGCGAAAGGCGGCTACTTGCGGCCGCTGCCGGCGGCGACCGCCTGGCCCAGCGCGATCGGCACCTTGAAGATCTCCAGGACCTGCGCCACGTCGACCGGCTTGGCGAGGCACGCGATGGCGCCCGCCTTCTGCGACTCGGCCACCATCTCCGGGGTGTGGCGCGCGGTCATCGTGAGCAACCGCACACCTTCGAATTGCTTGCGAGCCCGGATTCTCCGGCAAACCTCGAGACCGTCGACTTCCGGCATGTTGAGGTCGATCAGCAGCCCGTGGGGCCGCTGCTCGGAGACCAGCAGGAGCGCCTCGACGCCCGAGGTGGTCGTCGTGACGTCCACCTGCGACGCGTAGGGCTTGAAGGCCCGCTTCAACCCGTCCACCACGGTCTTCTCGTCGTCGACGATGATCAGCTTGATCGCCGAGGAGCCCAGCTCGTCCGGGACCGGCATCTGGTGCGCGATGAGGAAGGTCCGCAGATCGGCGCCGCGGACGCGCCGGTGGCCACCCGGCGTCCGGAACGCGAGGAGCAGGCCGCGGTCAATCCACTTGCTGACCGTGGAGGGGTCGACCTGAAGCAGCGCCGCGATGTCATGAGTCGTGTACAGCTGATCCATAAAATTGCCCCTTCGACGGAACCGCCCGCCCCCAGAGCTAATACCTGAGATACGGCTTCTCTAAAAGCATATCTCGCGACTGTGTCTTAGTGGAACGGGTCGGAGTTACCCCATCTTCGTCATCATCTCCAGTCCGCGACTCCACAGGTTGGTGGCTTTCAGGCAGAGCTCCACCAGTTCTCGAGCCGCGCCGCGCCCGCCTGGCGACTGGGCAATGAAGAGCGCGCTCTGGCGGACTTCCGGAACCGCGTCGGCCGGGCAGGCGGACAGTCCGACCATTCCCATGGGAGCGAGGTCGTTGATGTCATCCCCCATGTAGCTCACTTCAGCTGGGGTCACTCCGACCCGCTCGCAAAGTTGAATAAGCCCTTTTCCCTTGTCTTTATGACCTTGCTCCACCGCCACCATCCCCAGCTCTCGCCCGCGTACCTCGACGATCCGGGAGGTCCGCGCCGTCAGGACCGCGGCCTTCAACCCCAGGAGCCGCGCCATCACCAGCCCGTGGCCGTCCTTCACGTCGAAGCGCTTGAGCACTTCTCCATCCGGCCCGTAGTAGAGGCCGCCGTCGGTCAGCACCCCGTCCACGTCGAAGACGAGGAGCTTCACGGCCGCAGCCTTGGCAGATAACTCCTGACTGCCGGGCTTTCTTCCGCGGCTCTGGGGCACGCGTCGCCTCCTTCACGTCACTGGTGATGCAGCGCTCGCCGGATGGCCAGCACCTCGGCCAGCACGGCGTCGAACTGGTCCGGCGAGAGCGAGCAGGGGCCGTCGCAGAGCGCGCGGTCCGGGTCCTCGTGCACCTCGGTGAAGAGCGCGTCGATGCCGGCCGCCGCCGCGGCGCGCGCCAACAGCGGGACGAACTTCCGCTCGCCCGCGGTCTCGCCGCCGCCCGCCGACGGGAGCTGGACGCTGTGGGTGGCGTCGAAGCAGACCGACAGACCGGCCTCGCGCATCAGCAACAGGCCGCGCATGTCGACGACCAGGTTGTTGTAGCCGAAGCTGGCGCCGCGCTCGGTGACCAGGACGTTGGCGTTCCCCGCGTCGAACGCCTTGCGCGCGGAGTGGACGATGTCCGCGGGCGCCACGAACTGGCCCTTCTTCAGGTTCACCCCCCGGCCCGACCGCGCGACGGCGCCGACCAGGTCCGTCTGCCGGCAAAGGAAGGCGGGCACCTGGAGGACGTCCGCCACCGCCGCCGCCGGCTCCACCTGGGAGACGTCGTGCACGTCGGTCAGGATGGGCACCTGCACCTCGCGCTTCACCTTGGCCAGCACCGCCAGCCCTTCGGTCAAGCCCGGCCCGCGGAAGGACTTGCCGCTGGTGCGGTTGGCCTTGTCGTAGGAGCACTTGAAGGCGAAGGGCACGCCGTGGCGCGCGCAGGTCTCCTTCAGGAACCGCGCGTGGCGCAGCGCCATCGCCTCGGACTCGACGACGTCCGGGCCGGCGATGACGAAGAGCGGCCGGCCGGGCCCGACCTGGTGTCCGCAGAGCTCGATCACTTCTGCGCGTCCCGCGCTTCGAGCGCCGCGCGGATGAACCCGGCGAACAGCGGGTGCGGCGCGAACGGCCGCGACTTCAGCTCGGGGTGGAACTGGCAGCCGACGAAGAACGGGTGGTCGTTAAGCTCGATCATCTCCACCAGGTTGAGCTCCGGGTTGTGCCCGGAGAAGACCAGCCCGCGCTCCTGCAGCTTGCCGCGGTAGGCGTTGTTCACCTCGTAGCGGTGGCGGTGCCGCTCCTGGACCTCGTCCTTGGCGTAGAGCTTGCCGGCGAGCGACCCGTTCTTGAGCACGCACCGGTAGGCGCCCAGGCGCATCGTCCCGCCCTTGTCCTGCACCGGCACCTGGGACTCCATCAGCGTCACCACCGGGTGCGGCGTCTTCTCGTCGAACTCCAGCGAGTTGGCGCCCTGCAGCCCCAGCACGGTGCGGGAGTACTCCACCACCGCCATCTGCAAGCCGAGGCAGATGCCGAAGAAGGGGATCTTCTTCTCGCGCGCGTGCCGGACGGCGGCGATCTTCCCCTCGGTGCCGCGGACCCCGAAGCCGCCCGGCACCAGCACCGCGTGGCAACCCTGGAGCAGCTTCTGCGGCCCCTGCGCCTCCACGTCCTGCGAGTCGACGTAGCGGAGGTGGACCTTCACGTCGTTGGCGATGCCGCCGTGCAGGAGCGCCTCGTTCAGGCTCTTGTAGCTCTCCTTGAGGTCGACGTACTTGCCGACGATGGCGATCTCCACCTCGCCGCGCGCGGGCTGCTCGATCTTCTGGACGATCTTCTCCCACTTCTCCAGGCGCGGGGCGCGGCTCCAGATGTTGAGGATCTCCGAGAGGCGGTCGTCCAGCCCCTGCCGGTTCAGCTCGAGGGGCAGCGAGTAGACGGTCTTCACGTCCGGGGAGGTGAACACCGAGCCCGGGTCCACGTTGCAGAACATGGCGATCTTGTCCTTCATCGCCTGGTCTATCTCGCGGTCGGTGCGGCAGATCAGGATGTCCGGCTGGATGCCGATCTCCCGGAGCTTCATCACCGAGTGCTGGGTGGGCTTGGTCTTCACCTCGCCCGCCGCCGCGATGTACGGGAGCAGGGTGAGGTGCACGTAGGCCGAGTTCTGCGCGCCCATGTCGTAGCGCATCTGGCGGATGGCCTCGAGGAAGGGGAGCGACTCGATGTCGCCCACCGTCCCGCCCACCTCCACCAGGATGGCGTCGTGCCCGTCGGCGGCGGCGCGGATCATCGCCTTGATCTCGTCGGTGACGTGGGGAATCACCTGCACCGTCTTGCCCAGGTACTCGCCGCGGCGCTCCTTCTGGATGACCGAGAAGTAGATCTTCCCGGAGGTGAAGTTGTTCAGCCGCGTCATGTGCGCGGAGGTGAAGCGCTCGTAGTGGCCGAGGTCCAGGTCGGTCTCGCCGCCGTCGTCGGTGACGTAGACCTCGCCGTGCTGGAACGGGCTCATCGTGCCCGGGTCCACGTTGATGTACGGGTCCAGCTTCAGCAGGGTGATGTCGAGGCCGCGGTTCTCCAGGAGCGCGCCCATGGAGGCGGAGGCCATCCCCTTGCCCAGGGAGCTGACCACGCCGCCCGTCACGAAGATGAACTTGGTCTTCTTGGAGCGCATGAGCCGGTTTGCCTCAAGGCCCCGCCGGCCGTCAACTGGGTCCAGTCCGTCCCGCGGTCACTTTGCTAGAACCCAACCGCATGGAGTCCAGGAGGTTCGGAAAGGGCGGCCCCGAGGTCCCGGTCATCGGCCAGGGGACGTGGAAGATGGAGCGGGACGCGCCCGCCGACGCCGTCGCCGCGCTCCGCCGCGGGCTGGAGCTGGGTCTCACCCACGTGGATACCGCCGAGATGTACGGGATGGGCGAGGTGGAGGAGCTGTTGGCCAAGGCGCTGGAGGGCCAGCGCGACCGGGTGTTCCTGGTTTCCAAGGTGCTCCCGCAGAACGGGTCGTACGCCGGCACGGTGAAGTCCTGCGAGTCGTCGCTGCGCAGGCTGGGGACGGACCGGCTGGACTGCTACTTGCTCCACTGGCCGGGCCCGCACCCCTTCGGCGAGACGCTGCGCGCGTTCGAGCAGCTCCAAAAGGAGGGGAAGATCCGCTCCTACGGCGTCAGCAACTTCAGCGCCGAGGAGTTGGAGGACGCGGTCTCGCTCGCCGGGCCGGGGAAGATCGCCTGCAACCAGGTGCCGTACCAGCTGCGCGACCGCGACATCGAGGGCGCGGTCGTGGCGCGCTGCCAGGCGCTGGGCGTGGCGGTGGTGGGCTACAGCCCGTTCGCCGGCGGCGACTTCCCGTCCCCCACCAGCGCCGGCGGCAAGGTGCTCCGGTCCATCGCCAAGGAGCACGGCGTCACGCCGTACGCGGTGGCGCTGCGCTTCCTCCTCCGCGAGCCGGGGACGTTCACCATCCCCAAGGCGTCCAGCGCCAGGCACGTGGAGGAGAACGCGGCGGCGGGCGACCTGAAGCTCTCCGCCGAGGAGCTGAAGAAGATCGACGCGGCCTTCTCGCGCTGAGCGGGCGGGCGGCCGGGGGCTCCTCGCATCCCTACTGGACGTGCCCACCTTCTGCTCGGACAACGGCAGGAGGAGGACACGCATGAACGCGAAGCATTTCATCCTCGGCGCGCTCCTGGTGGCGGCGCCGGCGCTCGCCAAGGACCCGGTGGACAAGTCGACGCAGATGGTGAAGCTCCCGCGCGCCGACGTGGACATGCTGAAGAAGCTCCACCAGGCCAACCGCGAGGAAATTGAGCTTGGCCAGGTCGCTCAGCAGGTCTCCATGCGGGACGACGTGAAGCAGTTCGGGAAGATGATGGTCGACGACCACACGATGGCGGACGAGAAGATCACCAAGATGGCGGACCAGCACGGCGTGCCGCTGGGCGACGACTCGGACGCGATGAAGCTCGCCGACAAGTTCCGCGAGAAGGACGCCGTCAAGGAGTTCGACAAGGACTACCTGAAGAAGATGGTCAAGGACCACGACCACGTCATCAACATGATCGGCACCAAGTCCAATGACCTGAAGTCCCAGCTCCAGGCCACGCTCAACGACATGCTGCCCACCCTGCGCAAGCACCGCATGGAGGCCAAGCGGCTGCTCGACGACGTGAAGGCCACCAACACCGCGTCCGCCGGCAGCCGGCAGGGCCGGTCGGACCGGATCCGCCGCTAGGCGGGCCGGGCGGTCGAAGCCAGCAGGGACTCCGCGCGCCTCAGGTCGTCCGGGGTGTCCACCCCGAACGACCGGTGCAGGGTGATCGCGCAGCGGATGCGGAGGCCACACTCCAGCGCGCGGAGCTGCTCCAGCTTCTCGCTCTCCTCCAGCGGCGACGGGGGGAGGCGGGAGAGCTGGAGCAGCGCTTCTTTCGTGTACGCGTAGAGCCCGAGGTGGGCGTAGCGCGGCGGGTAGCCCTGGCCCGGCTCGCGCTCGAAGGGGATGTCCGCGCGCGAGAAGTAGAGCGCGTCCATGGACCGGGCCAGCACCACCTTCACCACCTGTGGGCTGCGGCGCTCCTCCGGGTCCAGCGGGCGCACCAGGGTGGCCATCTCCACGGAAGGGTCCTCGAAGGCGCCGGCGATGGAGCGGAGCGCGTCCGGGTGGATGAGCGGTTCGTCTCCCTGGACGTTGACGAACCAGGGCACCTCCGGCAGCTGCGCGGCCACCTCCGCCACCCGGTCCGTGCCGCTCTTGCAGCGCTGGGAGGTCATCAGCGCCTCGCCGCCGAAGCCGCGGACCGCGGAGGCGATCCGGTCGTCGTCGGTGGCCACCACGATGCGGGAGAACGCGCCGGACTCGCGGCAGCGGTCGTGGACGTGCTGCACCATGGGCTTGCCGGCGATGAGCGCCAGCGGCTTCCCCGGCAGGCGGGTGGAGGCGTAGCGCGAGGGGATGACCGCCACCGGGCGCGCCTGCACGGCGCGGGCGCGCGCGCGGGCGAGGAACGCGCGGGAGCGCTGGAGCGCCTCCTCCACCAGCGCGGCGCAGCGGTCGCATCGCTCGCCGCCGGGCGGGACCTGGGAGTCGCACGAGGAACAGCTGGATTCCTTCATGCGCGCGCTTCTATCCGATTCCCGACGCAGCCGGTGGCGCGAGGGACGGCGGTGCCTACCTTGCCCGGCACATGCCAAGAATTCTCCACGTGGTGGGCGCCAGGCCCAACTTCATGAAGGTGGCGCCGATCTGGAAGGCGATCGCCGCCCGCGGTTCCCTGGAGCAGACGCTGGTCCACACCGGCCAGCACTACGACGCGCGGATGAGCGACGTGTTCTTCGGCGACCTGGGGATGCCCGCGCCGGACGTTCACCTCGGCGTCGGCTCGGGCTCGCACGCCCAGCAGACCGCGAAGGTGATGCTGGCGCTGGAGCCGGTGTTCCAGCGCGTGAAACCGGATCTGCTCTCGGTGGTGGGCGACGTGAACAGCACGCTCGCCGCCGCCCTGGTGGCCAGCAAGATGGAGATCCCCCTGGCGCACGTGGAGGCCGGGCTGCGCAGCTTCGACCGGACGATGCCCGAGGAGATCAACCGGGTGCTCACCGACCGGCTGGCGGACCTGCTGCTCACCCCGTCCCCGGACGCCGCGGAGAACCTGCTCCGGGAGGGCGCGGACAAGTCGCGCATCTTCTTCGTGGGCAACGCGATGATCGACTCGCTGTTCCAGTCGCTGGACCGGGCGACGTCGCTGGGGACGCTGGAGGCGATGGGCTTGCGGCCGCGGGAGTACGCGGTGTGCACCCTGCACCGGCCGTCCAACGTGGACGACCCGCGCACGCTGTCCCGACTGCTGGCGTCGCTGGTGGAGCTGGGGCGGAGGTTGCCGGTGGTGTTCCCCGTCCACCCGCGCACCCGGAAGGCGCTGGAGCAGAACGGGCTGTGGGCGGTGGCGGAGGTGGAGAAGGGGCTCCGGCTGACGGAGCCCATGGGGTACCTGGAGCTGCTGGCGCTTACCTCGCGGGCGCGGCTGGTCCTCACCGACTCCGGCGGGCTGCAGGAGGAGACGACCGCGCTGGGCGTGCCCTGTCTCACCCTGCGCGAGACCACGGAGCGGCCCGTCACCGTCGCCTGTGGCACCAACGCGCTGGTGGGGACGGACCCGCGGCGGATCAGCGCCGAGGTGGAGCGCGTGCTGGAGGCGACGCCGCGCGAGCCGCGCATCCCGGAGCGGTGGGACGGGAAGACCGGCGAGCGGATCGCCGCGCTCTATGAAGGGTGGCTGTCGCGGCCGGAGAACCGGCAGAAGGCGCCGCCTGCGCAGCCGGGGGACGCGGGCCAGCCGTCGGCCTGAGGCGAGCGCGCCGCGCCCGGTCCGGTGAGCCCAGCCCGACCGGGAGCAGAGGAACAGGAGCGGGGCCGCGGGGTCCCGACCTTCAGTTGCAGGCGCCAGCGGAGCAGGTCTTCCGCCCGCCGCAGTCCTGACCTTCGCAGTCCGGGTCCTCGCAGTCGGTGCGGCCGTCGAGGTCGTCGTCGGCGCCGTTCGCGCAGTCGGCCTCGCGCGGGACGCAGGCGCGCTGGAGGACGCCCGCGTCCAGCTTGCCCGCGTCCGGCTCCCCCGCGTCCACCCCGCCATCGAGCAGCTGCTGTCCGCAGTTGAGCCCGGCGTCCTCCGGCGGGCACCCGCCGCCGAGCGGGCAGTCCTCGTCCGCGCAGTCCTGCAACCCGTCCTCGTCGTTGTCCAGGCCGTCCGCGCAGCGCGCCTCGTGGCAGTGGCTCTTCCGGCAGGCGGCCCCCTCCAGGCACGCCGCGCCGCAGGCGCCGCAGTTGGCCGGGTCGGAGGTGAGGTCGAAGGGCTCGTCGACCTGGCCGTCGCAATTGTTGTCCAGGCCGTCGCACACCTCGTCGGTGCACTCGCCCACGCGGTAGCAGAGGCCGCCGCCGGCGGCCTGGGGGCGGCACTCGTAGGCCGCGCCGCAGTCCTTGTCCTCGGCGCAGGAGAAGCGGTTCTGGTCCGGGTCGATGCCGAAGAAGCAGGAAGCGCCGAGTGAGGCCAGCGCGAGCAGGGCGGCGGCAACGGCGAGACGCTTGGATGGGCTCACGTCGTCCTCAGAAGTGTCCCTGCACCGCGGCCAGCGGCCCGGAGGGCCCGAGCAGGGCGCCCGCCTTCAAAGGCGGCGCCTCGGGGGGAGCGTACACCGTGAGCAGCACGCCGCCCGCGGCGGCGGCGATGGCGGTCGCGTAGAGCACGTTGGCGGCGAGCGCGTCGGAGCGGCCGGCGAGCGCCTCCGCGCGCGTCCCACCGTAGATGCCGCTGGCCGGGTCCCTGCCCAGCTCCAGCCGGCCCTGGATGACCCGCGCCTGCAAACCGAAGTACCCGCCGGCGCTGGCGGCGGCGGCGGCCGTGCCGAAGGCCAGCCAAGCGGTCCAGGGGAGGTTGAGCGTGGGCTCGCCGGCGCCCTTCCCGCCCCCGGCGGCGGCGAACGCCTCCGGCTCCGCCTTCATGCCCGGCAGGAGGATGAGCCGCACCTCCTCCACCGTGGTCTGGCCGGCGTTCACGTCCACCAGCCGCTGCACGGACATGTAGTTCTTCTTGGTGACCTGGATCTCGTAGCGGCCCGGCTTGAGCTGGGTGGTCACCGGGGTGGCGCCCAGCTCCTCGCCGTTGAGCACCACCTCCGCGCCCCGCACCGGGGAAGTGATGGTCAGGGTGCCCCGCTTCTCGCTCTCGCCGCGCAGCAGCGGCGGGATGGCGTCGGTGACGTCCTGCACCAGGCGGCGGGAGGCGATGAGGATGGCGCGGTCCACCTCGGAGACGACGGAGCCCTTCTGGAGGTCCAGGAGCCAGAGCTGGACCAGGTAGTTCTTCTCGTCGCGCCGGAGCGTCCCCAGCACGGCGCGGTCGGCGGTGAAGAAGCCGGCCAGCTTGGCGGAGGCGCAGGCGGGCACCGCGCCGCAGTTCATCAGCTCCTTGTACTTGTCCTCGCCCAGCGACTTGCGCACCTCGCCCGGCTGGAAGACGACGTAGCCCTGCGCGCGGGCGGCGTCGGCCACCGCTTGCGTCAGCTGGAATCCCAGGCCCACCATGGTAGGCGGCGTGGCGAGGTCCACCACCGCGAGCCGCCGCCCGGATGGGGCGGCCGCTCCGGGGAGGGACAGGAGCGCCAGCGCCAGCAGTGCGGCTCTGAGCATGACCTCGGCGAAGATAGCGGAAATGGGACCGGCGGGCGGCTTCGTGGACGTGGAGTTCGTGGTGGAGCCGAACTACGACGGGTGGCGGCTGGACCGCTACCTCTGCCACAAGATCCGCCGCCTCTCGCGGGCCAAGGTCCAGCGCATCATCGAGCGCTCGCTGGTGAGCGACCGGCCGCTGAAGGCGTCCACCCTGGTCCGCCCCGGCCTGCGCTTCGCGCTGCGCCGCCGCGCCCTCGACGAGCCGGAGACCCCCACCGAGCTGCCGGAGGTCTTCCGCGACGACTGGCTGCTGGTGCTGGACAAGCCGGCCGGCCTGCCCATCCACCCCACCGCGCGCTACCACAAGGGCACGCTGGTCACGCTGGTGCGGGAGCGTTACGGCGAGGACTACGCCTACCCGGTGCACCGGCTGGACCGCGAGACGTCGGGGCTCCTGGTGTGCGGGCGGACCGCGGCGGTGTGCGCGGAGATGATGCGCACCTTCATGCGGAGCGACGTGCACAAGGAGTACCTCGCGCTCAGTGAAGGGTGGCCGGAGCGGGACCGGTTCGAGGTGGACGCCCCCATCGCGGAGGGGACGGAGCTCATCCGCATCGCGGTGCGGATCGACGCCGAGCAGGGCAAGCCGTCGCTGACCCGGTTCGAGGTGCTGGAGCGGTTCGAGCGCGACGGGGAGCGGTTCTCCCTGCTGCGCGCGGAGCCGGCCACCGGGAGGCAGCACCAGATCCGGATCCACCTCAAGGTGGCGGGGTTCCCCATCGTGGGGGACAAGATGTACGGCCCGGACGAGCAGTACTTCGACCGGTTCACGCGGCGCGAGCTGGACGAGGAGGCCTGGCGGAGGCTGCGGCTGCCGCGGCACGCGCTGCACGCGGCGCGGATCCGGTTCCCGCACCCGGAGACGGGCGCGCCGATGGACCTGCGCGCGCCGCTGCCGCCGGACCTGGTGGCGTTCCGTCACGGAGGGTGAACCGGGAAACCGCGCGACGCGGTGCACGGTGGCTTTTCGGGGAATCCAAGCCTAGGTTACGCGCCCTCTTGCCGGAGGGCCCCCTCATGACCAATCGTGCCTTCGGTGTCCTCGCGTCACTTGCCGTCGCGCTCAGCGGGAGCGCCAACGCGAACACCATCACCCAGAACACCTCGTGGAAGATCACGAGGCCGAACGTCACCACGACGTACCAGGTCGTGGCGTACGGCGACTCGATCTACGCCGGCTACAACGGAGGCCTGTGGAGCGTGCTGCGGCGCGCGGGCCCGTGGGTGGACGGCGAGTATCTGGGCAAGCAGTGGAACGCGAATATCCAGGTGGTCCGCCGCACCAAGTCCGGCGCCAAGGCGGACGACATCTACAACAACAAGATCATCTCCGAGCGCAGCTACATGCAGAACACCTCCACGCGGGTGGTGGAGTTCGAGATGTGCGGGAACGACTACCTGCAGGCCCGGTCCGACCTCTCCGGCCAGAGCGGGACCTGCAACTTCGGGGTGCTGGACAGCGCGCTGAGTGCCTGCGCCAACTACACCGAGAAGGCGATGCAGGCGATCAACACCTACGCCACGACCGCCACGGTGAAGGTGGTGGCGAACCTGTACTACCCCGGCTACGACGCGGACAACGTGCTCACCGGGTGCACCGACGCGGCCACCGGGCAGAAGGTGAACAAGCAGGCGAAGTTCCTCCCGTACCTGGCGCACAGCAACTGGAGGACCTGCCACCTGGCGGCGCAGTACGGGTTCAAGTGCTCGGACAGCTTCGCCACGTTCATGGGCGCGGACTACGACTCCAACGGCGACGGCCAGGTGGACGTGGACGGGCTGCGGTACGTCGCCGGCGAGTCGGAGGACGCGTACGTGGCGCGCATCACCACCACGCTGCGCGGCACCCTCCGCGACTCGAACCTCCACCTCGGCAACGCGTCCACCAGCTACGACTACCTCCAGTCGGACAACACCCACCCCACCACGTACGGGAGCGCCACCATCGGGCTGAGCATCTTCACCGGGTCCGGGTCGGGCTCCGGGGCGGCGGACTTCACCGACGCGCAGGTGGTGGGTGGGAAGAACCCGGCGTGGAACCAGTTCGGCCACGAGCGGCTGGGCAACGAGACGTCCACGTACCACGTGCCCAGCCCGTAGCCGGGCGTCAGTGTAGGAACATCAACCCGAGGACGACCGGTACCCCGGCGTAGTAGGCGACCGCGGCGGCGATCTCCGCCCCGCGGCGGGACCGGTGCGCCGCGCGCGGGCCGATGAGCGCGCCGAGGAGAGAGACGGCTTCGGCGAGGACGCGCCAGGCGGCGGCCCAGCAGGTGAGGGCGATCATGGACACGGCCCAGTGGAGGGCGAGGTTCGTCGCCCAGCGGGAGAGGCCGTAGAGGTGGTACTCGCCGAGGAAGCCGCCGAAGCCGATGACCTGGCTGGCGCGGAACACCACGAAGGTGGGGAGGAGCGGGAAGAGGGCGTGCTTCAGCGCGCGGGCGCGCAGGGAGGGCGCGCGCCAGGGCCGCGCGCCGGTGGGTGAGGGAGAGAGGAGCAGGTCTCGCTCGCCGGCGCGGAAGCCGGGCGCCGGGAGCGGGAGGCGCCACGCCCGGAGAGGAGCGGAGAGGTCCGGGGGTTGGGTTCGCCTCGACGCGCGCACGGCGGCGGCGCCGGCGTAGGGGAGGAGCGCGCCGAGGGCCATGGTGCGGAGGAGTTGGAGTGCGGGCGGGGAAGGGTCCAGGCCGAACGCGCTGGCGGCGAGGTTCCAGGCGACGGCCAGGGTGGTGACGTACGCGGCGGCGCGTAGCGAGGTCTCCACGGCTCGCACCAGGGGTGGGTACGACCACGCGCTGTTCGGAGCTCCGGCGATGAGCGCGTTTCTAGTCGGAGCGGGCCGCCGCGGTGACGGAAAAAAACGCCGGGCGCGGTGCTGAAGGGGAGGAGCGCCGCTGCTGCGGTGGCCACCATCGCCCGGTGCGCCTACGCTTCGTCGAGATGAGGTGGCCGAGATGAAGTCGCGCTGGAAGCTGCTGGGCGCCGGGGCGCTCCTGGCGGCGGTGCTGGCCCTGGTGCTGTGGCTCCAGTACGCGCCTGTCGCCCCGCTCCCGGAGCCGTCCCCGCCTCCATTCCCGGAGGCCGCCGCGCCCGCGGCCCCTTCCCCCAGGTCCGGCCGCCCCGCGCCCGCGCTGCCAACCGCCGCGCCGGCGCCGCCACCCCAGGAGGTCACCCAGGCTCCTCCCAGCGGCCCCACCGGCATCGCCCTCTTCCCGGCCCCCGGCACCAAGAAGATCAAGCGCGGCATCCTCGTGCCCGAAGGCTTCGAGCTCCCTCCCGGCTACCTCCGCCACTACCAGACCACCGACGACGGCCAGCAGCTCCCCG
>Ga0268264_10001545_pt1 | contig 21392 bp, 24 predicted proteins | sample KBSSwiS32_FD_190357 | JGI IMG/M metagenome (GOLD analysis project Ga0268264, IMG submission 190357) | Switchgrass rhizosphere microbial communities from Kellogg Biological Station, Michigan, USA - KBS Switchgrass S3-2 (SPAdes) (version 2) | ecosystem: Host-associated > Plants > Roots >...
ACGGAAAGCGCGCGATCACACCGGCGAGCATCAGCGGGGCACCGTCGCGGTCCTGTATATCGGCCGTGTGGACGACGGCGTGAACGAGATTGCCCTCGGTATCGGTGAGGATGTGGCGCTTGCGCCCCTTCGTCTTCTTGCCGGCATCATAGCCGCGCGGACCGCCGGATTCGGTGGTTTTTACGCTCTGGCTATCGATGACACCGGCGCTTGGGCTGGCTTCACGACCCTGCACTTCGCGCACCAGCATGAGCAACGTGTGATTGATGCCCAGCCACAGGCCACTGTCGCGTCAGAGGTAAAACCATCGCCGAACGGTAGAGGCTGGCGGGAAGCAAGGCGGCAGAATCCGCCAGGGCAGACCGCCGCGCAGTGCAACGCCAACCCGCTTCGCGCATGAAGGGCGCGAGTGGTGTCAGATGAGGTGGTTGTCGTCCTCCCCAAACGGGATCGTGATGTGCCTAGGAAGTGGTGTCTACAACCACTGTGCGGAAAGGACGGCAACCGTGACAATGACTACCATGATCGGCGGGGATTTGGCGCAGCGCCCCTTGAGGCCACCACCGCGCTGGATCACCGTATAGGGATGGAATTCGCCATTGCGAACACCCCGCTCCCGGGCAGCCTCCATGATCTGCCACATCTGCAGCCAGCCGCCCGTGATGATCATCGGTTCGCGCCGCAGGGCGATGATCTTGTCGACCATCTGCGCAAAGCGTTCGGCCATCTCCGCGCCTTTCGCGCGACCGCTCTCCTCCAGCGCGGCGATCTCGCTCGGCGTGGCCCTGCCCTGCGCCATTTTCAAGCGCATTTCGGCCATTCGCGTTATCTCGGTGAGACGGAGCGGCTCGTCGGAAAGATAATGACGCGAGTCTGGCCTTCCATAGAGCTTCGCCACATGGGCCTGATCGGGTCCTGCCAGCACAACCGCTGCAGCAGGTCGTCGTCGCCCTGCGTTCGGTTGAGGAATGAAACCTTGCCTGACGTCCCGCGGGTCGTGTCGACCAGATGCCCAGCCGCCCAAAGACGACTGACCCAATCGCCGATGTCCTTGACGCCCACCAAATCCACGCCATCCATCGAACCGGTGGTCAGCGTACCTAACCATTTGGTCATCCGGTCCCACTGGCCGTTCTGCACAAAAGCGTTAGGGTAAGACTTGAACGAGGTGGGAAAAAAGCAGCAATCAGGTCATCGAGGGTGTCGATCCGCTCAATACCGGTCTCACGCGCCCGGCGGTCCAAAATGGGCAGTTGCTCTCGACGCTGCGCGAACAGTTCGCGGGCCGCTTCCAATTGCAACGGAACAAGTTCGGCCTGCGACAAGGTGTAGCAGTTGTCTTTGTGAAGCATCCCCAAGAGGGCTTCGCCCGCGGTCATGTCCGACATCCTCCCAGGCAGCATACACAGAACCAGGCGCCATGTGGTGGCCCGAATCGGGGAACCAAACGGTTGTTATCTAACGGTTCCACAACGAAATCCGTGGGGTAGCCAATGGTGACTGAAAGGCTGGTCAACAAATCTATCATGCGTCAATTAGAAAAATATCACACTGCGCCGAACCTTGACTCAAAATCGCCAAAGGAATATCGGACGCTTGATAGAAACAGTGCCTACGCCCTGGAGAAGCTTTGCCATGAAACCCTTTGTCCTCAGCTGCGACTCCCACGCCGTTGAGCCGCGCACTCTTTGGGCCGACAAGCTGCCCGTTGGCATGCGCGATAAGGCGCTGATGACGCGCAAGGACGACAAAAATTTCTTCGTCGACGGCAACGGTATGACCCTCCTCAAGATGCAAGTCGCCGACGGCGTTTCGGGCAACGAGAAGATCGGCCGCTACGAAATCGAACTACGTATCAAGGATATGATACGTGATGGGGTGGATGCGGAAGTTGTCTATCCGACCGTGGGCCTGATGACGTCACGCCTGGGCGACCGCGACCTGGAGATTGCGTCCTGCGTTGTTTACAACGACTGGGTGCTGGAGCATTTCAAGTCTCATCGCGAAATCTTCGTCTCGGCGGCCATTCTGCCGATGTGCTCGATCGAGGATGCCGCTGCCGAACTGAAGCGTTGTGTCGCAGCAGGCTTTACGACGGCGATGATCCCCGGCCGCCTCCCCGGTGCGGTGCCTGCGTATAATTCGGATCAGTGGGATGTCTTGTGGAACGTTGCGGCCGATTCGGGAATGCCGCTCATTATCCATGCCGGCACCGGCGGCGAGACGACGATGGAACGCGGTAATGGTGCGGCGCTGATCAACTACATGCTGTCGGGCCGCGGCCCCATCGACGCGGTCGCCTATCTTGTTTCGAGCGGAGCTCTCGACCGGTTCCCCAATCTCACCGTCGCCACCATGGAATGCGGGTCGTCGTATCTCAATTATCTGGCCGAGGTTCTCGACGAAATTTATCCTGCGCACCTTCACTATGTACGGCCGAAGCTGAGCCGCAAGCCCAGCGAGATTATCGCTCAGCAGGTCAAGGCAGCCTTCTCGCACGACCGTTCGGCGGTTGAGAATCGAAAGGTGCTCGGTCACCAGACGCTGATGTTCGCGACGGACTATCCTCATCTTGAAGGCTCGTTCCCCTATTCGCGCGAGGTGATTGCGGAGAATTTCCGGGACATTGACATCACCGACTCGGAAAAGGCGGACATTCTCGGCTTGACCGCGGCGAAACTTTTCAAGATCGCCGATCCCAAGGTGCTTACGGACGCTTGAGAAGTCATCATGTACCGCGCCGGTGGGCATTCCACCGGCGTGACCACAAGATGAGCGGTGGATTAGGAGAACGATAGATGAACGTAGCGGCCAAGCCGATAATGGGATCGGCCACCGACGAACGCGTGATGATGCATGGGTGCATTCGTACATCACATGCCGTGATAAGCTATCCGGTGAGTTTCCGCGACGTACATGCGGACTCCTTGCTTGGCATGCGCATGTTTCAGAAAATGGGCGTGGGACCCCGCTCGATGGTACTGTTTACCTCCGGGTCCTCCGAATATGCACAGTTTTGGCCCTATGAAATTTCCGTCGCCAACCTGGAAGGGTGCGTCGCGATCGCGGAAAACTTCATTTTCGACGCCGGTCGCTCGGAAATGTTCATGCGGCGGCTCCCCATCAAGGTAGCGTTCGGTATCACCACCGCCATTCTCGACGGAATGGCGGCTCTGAAGCTAGACGTCGTCAAGGCGTTCCAGCCGGCAGAGTTGATCTGCGCTCGCGACGGAGCCGCGGACCGGCTCAAGGAACTGGGCTTCGCGCCCTGGCGCATGGTCAGCTTCGGCCCTGCATTCGGCTTTGTCTCGCCGGAAGGCGAGACGTTCCATGATCAGGACGAATGGCTCATTGAGGAGGCAGGCGGCGAACTGCTGATCACTGCCCGTCGGGCGCGGGCCTTGCCGTTGGTGCGCCTGCCGACTGGGGTAAAGGGATCGGTGGACGAAAACGGGCGTTTTTCGCTGGCTTGACGAGAAGACAACTCAATCGCGCTATAGTTCTCGCCCATCATTTCCATGCGGCGCTCCGGTCATTCTGGCCAAGTTGAAAATCATCGAAGCGGGCTGCTCACGCGCGAATACTCTGGAGTATCTATGTTTGACGTCATCCGCCATTTGTCACTCTACAGCGTCCTGGAGGAACATGTCCGTTCTTACCCCGGCAAAATCGCTCACGCATGCAGCGGGCAGACTAGGACCTTCGCGCAGTTGCTGGAGCGCGTGGACCGATTGATCAATGCGCTTGAGGACAACGGCGTGGAGGCAGGGGATCGCATACTCTGGCTTGGTCAGAACTCCGACCGGATCCTGGAATTGCTCATCGCCTCCTCCCAGCTCAATGCGATGCTGTGTCCGGCCAACTGGCGACAGAGCAAATCGGAAATTGCCGAGTTGATCGACGATCTCGAGCCAAAGCTCGTGTTCTGGCAGGAAGAGGAGGTCGGCGGGGACATTCGTGCGGGTCGCGAACTGGCCAAGTTCACCGGTGGGCTCTGGCTGCAGCATGATGGCAATGGCGACGAATCATACGAGGGTTTCCTGGACTCGGGTCGTGCGGACCGCAACGACCATCGGGAAGTCGACACTACGTCCGGGACGCTCATCATCTACACGGCTGCGTTTGACGGCCGACCCAACGGGGCCGTTCTCAATCAGCAAACGATTATGCTCCAAAATCTGGTCCTCGCCCCTACCCAGCGGATCTCGAACGAGACGGTGTTTCTTGCTGTCGGTCCGCTTTTCCATCTCGGGACCCTGATGCAGTGCCTGACGGTGTATCATCTGGGCGGAACCAATGTTTTCGTGCGCCGGAGTGACGCCAGGTCGATCGCGAAGGCGATCCACGACCACAAATGCACGCGCACGTGGCTCGTCAGCAAGACCATGGACGAGATCATCCAGTTGAACCATGACCGACACTATGATCTCAGCAGCCTGCGGTCCATCCCCTACAATGAGGAATGGAACCGCATGGTCACTGTCGAACCTGTCGAAACTCATGTCCCAGGCTACGGCCAGACCGAGGTGATGGGTCTAGCCGTTCTGCCCCAATATGGACGCCATGCCATCGGCATATTCGGCCGCCCGTCACCGCTGTGTCATATGCGGATCGTCGACGATCAGGACCGCGACGTAGAACCCGGACAGATCGGCGAAATCGTGTTCCGCGGACCTACAGTCATGAACGGCTATTGGCGGCGCCCGGAGCTCAACGCCCACCGGCACCGGGACGGATGGCATCACACCAACGATCTGGGTCGTCGCGAGGCGGACGGCAGTTTGACCTTCATCGGTCCCAAGGTACAGATGATAAAGTCGGGCGTGGAAAACATCTATCCCGCCGAAGTGGAGGCGTGCATTCGCCGCCACCCTGCTGTCGCCGATTGTGGTATTATCGGCATGCCCCATCCGCAGTGGATCCAGACGGTAAAGGCGATTGTCGTGCTAAAGCCCGAAAGCGAGGCGTCCGCGCAGGACATCATTGAGCATTGCCGTCAGCACATTGCATCCTACAAGAAGCCATCGTCAGTCGAATTCCGGGAGGAGATGCCCCGAACAGCGACCGGCGGCATCGACTACAAGCTGCTCGATGAACTGTACGGGGGCGGAAATTATCCCGGCGGAAATACCCGCACCTCCTAATTGGGACCAGAAATTCAGAGGATCAGGAAGAGCGCAAGAACTATGGAAAACGATCGTCCCTATTTTGACCCTGAAATTGAAACCATGCCGCGCGAGCAAATCGAAGCGCTGCAGTTTCCTGCGCTCAAGCAGGTCATAGAACTTGCCTATGAGAAGGCGGGCCTTGTCCGGAAGAAGTGGGATGAGGCTGGGGTGAGGCCTTCAGACATTAACTCACTGGCGGACTTTTCGCGCCTCGTCCCCTTTATCACAAAGGATGACATTCGGGATTATCGCGCCGAAACTGGGGATCCTTTTGGCGGAATCCTGTGTGCACCGATTTCGGAATTGCGCTCAATAAGCGGGAGTTCCGGCACGACCGGCGATCCAACCTTGCTAGCGAGACCGGACCTGCACGGACCCCAGGCGAATTCGCGGTTTGATCGCTGTTTCTGGGATCTGGGGGTGCGACCGGGTGAATATGCGGTGACGATCAACCCGACTATCCGCGGTTCGACATTGGCTCCTCTGCTACACTTCGGTCTGACGCCGCTGACCTTCGACCACAGCCCGGCGGAAATCGGCAGACTCATGGAGACTTGCCGGACCTACCGCCCGACGATCATCATGGCGCTGTCCACGCCACTTCTAATGGGTCTGGAGCAGTTTGAGATCGACACGGGCATCGATCTCGCCGAGGTCTTTTCCAGCTGCAAGGCGGTCGTCTGGGGTGGCGAGCCGCTCGGCCCGCGCGGGCGCTCTCTGACCGAGCGCTGGAAGATGAACATCATCGAGATTCTCTCTCTTGGTGATGCGACTATCACACTTCAGGCCGCCAATCACACGGGTGCCTATGCCTGGGAAGACGAAGTCTTCGTCGAGCATATCGATCCTGAAACCGGTCTTCCGGTAGAAGACGGCACATTGGGCGAACTGGTGGCGACACCTCTGCAAAACTTCGTTGACCCGCTGATCCGTTTTCGCAGCGAGGACCTGGTCTGGCTGACCCGCGAGAAATGCCCATCGGGGCGTACCCATGCCCGCTTCATGGTCAAGGGACGGGCCGGCGACCAGATCATCGTGGCTGGCAAACCCCTGCTGCCGATTAGCATCTGGCCGACCATCGAGTCCCAGCTGGAATCCAAGGCGGGCCTGTTCCAGATCGTTCGACCGCGTGCGCCGGAAGACTTCCTTCGGCTGCGCGTCGGTTATGCCGGCAACCCCGATCTTGCGTCGCTCGAAGAACGCCTGAAAGACGAGATCCGCAAGCAACTCGGGCTGGAATCCCGGCTCGAGCTGGTGCCCAACGACGATCTCCTCAAGCTCGGGCCACCCCATAAAATCCCGCGGATTGTGAAGCTGTAATTCGGTCACTGGCATGACCAGGACAGTGGGCTTTATAGGTCTCGGCCAGATGGGCTCGCGTATGGCAGCGCGTCTGCCGGGTTTGAAGCGCAAAACGCGCAGCCTCTTGTGCGTGGCGATGATGATCGCGCTCAACCGCCAGCATGAGCTGCGCATACATGTTGGCACGGCGCTCAACAACGGTGCCACGGCGGACGAGATCAGGGAAGTGTTGCTTCAGAGCATCATCTACTGTGGGCTGCCGGCCGGCCTCGAGGGCTTTCGGGTGGCGAAAGAGGTTCTGTCCGCCCGAAATATGCTCTAACCCCGGCACCGGAGAGCGGCCGCCCCCGCTCGCGTCTAACGACAGATTATCACGGGAGATTTTGGATGAGCGACAGTTCGCTGCGGGTCGAATGGGCTTCAGACCACCCAGGGGTCCTTATAGTCACGCTCGACAATCCCCCTGCCAATGCCATGAAGCTGGCCATGTTTCGCGAGGTGCGTGACCTCTTCCTGAATATCCGCGACGATTATGTGGATGCACGGTGCGTCATACTGACCGGCGAGGGGAAGATATTCTGCGCCGGCGCAGATACACGCGAACTCGCCGCAAGAACGACGGAAATGCAGATCGCACGGTCGGAAGTATCCCGTTCATGCTTCGACGCCATCCGCCGCTGCCCCCTGCCCGTCATCGGCGCAATCAATGGCGCCGCCGTCGGGGCCGGAGTCGTTCTTGCCGCAAGTTGCGACATCGTGCTGGCGTCGGAAAATGCCCATTTTTCGCTCACCGAGGTACTGATCGGCGCATTAGGGGGCACCCGGCATACGGCACGGCTGGTACCCAACAAGCTGATGCGGTACATGGCGTTGACAGGCCAGCGTGTCGGCGCGGCCGATATCGAGCGCTTTGGCGGCATATTGGAAGTCACCACTCGCGAAGTCTTGCTCGAGCGCGCGCTCGTCATCGCCGGCCAGATCGCGGCGTTGAGCCCCTATGGCGTGCAGTTGATGAAGGAGTCGATCAACCTGACCGAGGATCTTCCGGTGACCGAGGGGTACAGGATCGAGCAGCTTTACACGACGATTGCGTCCAACCTGCCCGATGCGCAGGAGGCCGCCGCCGCAACCCGGGAAAAGCGCAAGCCGCAATGGTCGGGCCAGACCCTGTCGCTGCACCGCGCCGACGTCCCTCAGCGCTGATTGGCCAAGGCCTTGTGAGCAATCCTCGCTATCGATCGCCCATGACGTCCCGCATGGGCGGGAGAAGAGCGTTGTCGAGAAATGGGCTCACGTCACCGGCCGCCACCCCTTCGGTGAAAACGGGCAGCAGCATCCGATTGCGTTCATTGCGGCGGAAGAAGAGCTGCAACAACTCGACGTCCTTTTCCGGTCCCGCCGCAAGCACATATTTCTCCAGCGCTACGTCCGCCTCCGCGAGGCTGGCCGGACGATAGCCGATCAACGCCTCTACTTCGTCCAGATTAACCTTGTCGATCGCGCCGCCAATGTGATCGACCAGTTCCAGATGTGCGGCGAGATTGGACGCCATGGCAAGGCGATAGGACGTGGACGGATCCGCCCGGTCGATTGGCAGGGCATGGATGGCGAGCTTCATCGATTCTGCGGCGTGCGAGCGGGCGGACCGTTGCGGTTCCGGTCGGTGCGGTGCCCCCAGGTCGACCTTCAAAATGTCGGCCATGGCGGTCAGCGCCATGCGCGTACCCGCCACTTCCCACACGAGCCAGTTGACGGCCGTATCGAGCGGCTGCGTGATCTGCTTCGCAATGCAAAGGCTGGTGGAGATGCTGAGCGCCATCACATGATAGTTGATGACGTCGTGGTCGATGTCTTCCCCTGTCAGTCTGGCATATTCGCGATACATATAGCCGAGATCGTAGAGAGGCTCGAACGTGTCGCGGATACGCCATCCGCCCAGATCGACGAGGGGATCGTTGATATGGGCTACCTCCAGATCATAAATCGCCGAGACCCGCCCCTGATCGACGAGAAATTGGCCTGAATCATAGGTGACGAAGCTGCGCTGGGTGCGGTGGCGTGGGACGTTCCGATCCATCCACCGGAGAACGAATTCCACGAGCGGTTCAGGCCGGGCTTTCAACGTCCGATAGAAGTCGACATTCACACGATGCTGGTTCTGTTGCAGATCACCCGGATCGGGCGGATTGCGAAGGCCCCGCTGTTCGAACTGGCGGACTTCAATCCGGTGCATCCTGACAATCGCTGCGATATAGTCGTCGATCACCGCACGCTTGGATTCGTCACTCACAAGTCCTGTCAGCTGCCGCTCGCCGGGGACACAATCCATCACAATTGCAGGTGGATCCTCGCACATGCCATAGACATGCGGAACCGGGACGCCGTTCTCCTCGAGGACCTCAAGCACATTCGCTTCATAATCCAGCGGGTAGCTATATCCCTCGCCGCGGTCGCCACGGACATAGATGGCCACATCCTTACCCGGCAGACGAACGGTCGCAATCCAGGATGGTCGCCAGCGGCTCTCACGGACAAGGCTGACAACGGCACCGCCGATCAGTTTCTCGACGCAGCTTTCCACTCGCCGGTCTTCGTCAGTATATTTATCCAAGTCCCGACCTTTTTCTATGAATTTATTTCAGATTCACTCCAGACCTTGGCAAAGGAGATGCAGACCTTCTGCGCCTTGCTGGTGTCAGCACCCATCGCGATCGCCTCTTCGATCTGGTCGACACCAAATTCATGAGTCACCAGTGCTGAAAGATCATATTTTCCCGATCGCATGACACCGAGTATCTCGGGCAGCGCCTCTTCGGTGGAAAGGTCCCCACAGCCGCCGATGCGCCAGTTGGCGAAACATGGATTTCAAATCGATATCGACCTGCGCGTGATGGACGCCCACTATTGAAAGCGCCGCATTGTATCCTGCAACACTGGTGAAGTTATCCAACGCGGCCTTGTGTCCGATCGCATCGACATATAAATCCGCACCGCACCGCTCCCCGAGGATGGAATGAGCAATACCGAATTCGGCAAATGCTCTTTCCTTGAAATCTTCCGAGGAGGGGTTGCAGGGTATCAGGTCAAAATTTTGAGCGTTGGCCAGCCGGCGATCGGAAATATCCACGATCATTACCTTAGAGCAGCCAGCCCATTCAGCATGATTGCGGACGACATGCCGATGATGCCGGCCCCAAAGACAATGGCCGTCTTGCCGGGTCCCGGAGCCAGACTTCTTGCTGCGCGCGTTCCAATTACGAACGGTTCGAACAGCACAGCGGTCCTGAGCGGAATGTCATTGTCGATTTTGAGAACGCTATATCCGACCTCGCACCGCGGAATCTTGATGAATTCCGAAAACCCGCCAACAGTCGCCATGCGCATGGGATCGCGAAGCGCCTTGTCGTAATTGGGAAAAACATGGTCACCTATGGCGAGACCTGTCACATTTTTCCCGATCTGGACGACTTCGCTGATGGCCTCGTGACCAAATTCATGATCCTTCCAGATCATGCCGTCATCGCCGCCATGGTAATAAGCTGCGACGTCGGAGCCGCACACGCCGGTGAGCAGATTGCGCAGTATGACGTCGTCGTCACCACATTCAGGATAGGCGAGATCGACAATGTCGATTTTTCCTACGCCCCGATATATTGCTCCCTTGAATGTTGATGCCTGTGCCATCCGATCGCTCTCCCGACGTCATGTTAAGCGCCTGGCCAGCCGGATCCTCCTGCCAACCCGGGCTTTGCCTGCCTCCTACGCTCCAGTGATCGGCGCCCAGAATGTCGCTGACGCGGTTTGCGCGTCCAGGGCCTCCGTGATCGGCATACGGTCTGTGCCCGGACGGCTGGCAATCTCCGCCTTCACCGCATCCAGATCATCAGTCTCGATCTCGTAGATTGTCATGTACCGATGCTGGCCCTCGCCGGAAAGCACGAAGCGTTCTGCTGAAAGCACACCCGGAATGGCCAGGACGTCGGGTATATGCTGACGGTCGTACCACCGCCCGAACTCCTCGTCCCTTCCATCGACGGCATTGGTCAGCGCTACCAGTTTGTAAACGTTCAACACTCGCCTCCGTCGCAAGCCTTATTTCTATATAGCAAGCGACGATGCACGGCGGCTTACTCCTCGTCAATCGACACATGGGACGTTTTCCGCGGCGAACGGTCTGGTAGGGTTTCTTTCCTATATCTGATATTTGAAATGCCCGACGGTGAAGCCATAGCGTTCTTTGTGCCACCGGGATCGGCACGAAGACGCCAAACAGGCGCGATATGCGGGGTGTCAGCAGCTTGACACCGGAAAACTACGCATTGTTGCCGCGCAACAAGTTGACACTGCCAAACTCGCTAACTAGTCGACCAAGCCACTCATCATTCACAGAAATTTGATTGGAACCCTTGCAATGAATCTCGGACTGTCCGCTATGATCGCAGCTTTTGCAATAGCTACATCGACCCCTTCTTTCGCTAACGACCCGGCTCCTTCGGCTCAACCGACAGCGGCAGCCGTCTCTGTGAAGGCAGGCCAGGTGATCCGTGACGCCGACGGTCGCCGGATTGGTGTTGTGGACAGCGTGCGCGACGACCAAGTGATGGTCATTACCGACACAAAGATAGTCCGCGTTGCGATTTCTACAGTGAGCGTGGCGTCATCCGGCCTGAAGACAAGTCTGAAGAGCTCGCAGTTGCGCTAAGGATCGCGACAGCAGGTCCGTCCGAGGGGGCGAAGCGACATCATTGCCGCCGTGCGCGAACTGGTTCTTATCGCCAATGACGATCTGATCGCTGGCGTTCTCAACCGGAACGGGCTGGTGACGGGGCACGGCAACCGCTGGACACGCGAGCGGGTCACCGCGCTGCGATCACATCACCGGATCCACGTCTTCCGCACAGCCGCCGACGGTGACGCGCCGTGGCTCAACCTGAGCCACGGCGCGTCACATCGGCGTGGCCCCAAAGACCCTCCGGATCGCCGCCGAAGCCGGCGAGATCGAAGGCATCCACCCTCTACCAGAAGGCCCCTGGATCTTCAATCGCATTGAACTTGACGGATCAGCCACTCATCATCTTGCAAAACGCGCGCGGCAAAATCCAAAATACCCCACGGGATCGCATCCGGATCAGCAAAGTTTATTTTCTTCAACAACGTAAATAGATGGGTATTATGAAGCAGAATTGTAATAGGTAATCCACCAGCCAAGGCCAGCCTTCAGTTCGGAACCGGTCTCGAATGCATGGAGGTAGACGCACTCGTACTTCAGGGATCGCCAGAGCCGCTCGATGAAGACGTTGTCCATCCGCCGGCCCGGGCCATCCATGCTGATGCGGACCTCGGCGTCGGGCAGCACGCTGGTGAAGGCGAAGCTGGGAAATTGGCTGCCCTGGTCCGTGTTGAAGATTTCCGGCTTGCCGTAGCGTGCCAGCGCCTCCTCCAGTGCCGCGACGCAGAAGCCCGCATCCATTGTGTTCGACAGCCGCCAGGCCAGCACCTTGCGGGTCGCCCAGTCCATAATCGCAACCAGGTACAGGAAGCCCCGGCGCATCGGAAGTGGAGTAGGAAGCGCATAAGCGCTTCCCCTCCCCGAACCGTACGTGCACCTTTCAGCGCATACGGCTCTCCATTCAACCTTGGCCCATGGCCATGGCGACGTCATGATAGCGTGAGGTGACGGTGTTTCGGAGTTCGTCCCGGAAGATATAGGGATTTCGCTCCGGGTTCCGCCACCGGAACTGCATCTTCTGGCTGGTGACCAGTCGTCGCAGCGCCTTGCCCACGGCCTTGCCCTGATTGCTCCGGCCGTAAATCAGCCACGTCTTCGATTGGCCGATTTCCGGCGTGCGGTACCATTTGCGCATCAAGGGCTTGATGTGGGATCGGTACTTCTGCGCCAACCAGTGCGCCATTTTCCAGAACACGACGGTGTCGATGCGCCGGAATGTGCGCGCCGTGAAGTCGGTGAACCTGTAGAACGCGGCCCAACCCGCCAGCTGGCGGTTCAAGCTGTCGATCATGTCCACCGCCGCAACCTCATGATTGCCGGAGAGCGCCTCGATCAGTCGGCGAGCGAAGGTCTTGGCTTTCTCCTTGGGTATCAGCGCGCTCTGGATGATCCGATACGATGCTCCCGACCGCGACCAGAGGGACACCGGACGTTCACTGGGTTGGCGACATCACCTGATATCCGGCGCGTCGAATTTCATCATACATTATATTTCTGCATGAACGCGTTGCGATGCACATCGCTCACGACCTTACCGAGCGTCCGCCCTTAGCGATCCCCTCCATCAGCAACCGGGCTGCGCGCGACATGACGCCATCTCTTTCTTCTGCCGGCAGTTCGAGCGCAACCGCCTGAAGCATCTGTGCGATCCGGACAATGTCGTCCACAGAAAGGTCTGCGCGAACGATTCCGGCATTTTGCGCACGCTCGAGGGGCAAGGCGAGGAGCTGTCGCGCCTGGATTTCGAACTCCTGCCATTCCTGCTTCAACAAGGGATCGCCCTCCACGCTCCGCACGCCGGAGGCATGCAAGGCAGACAGGAGCCCGATGCGGACCAGGAAAAATTTGAATGCAGTCCGATCGTCGGTGATGAGGTCGGCCTGCGCAACCAACTCGTCCAGCCGCCGCCGTACGACTTCGAGCACCAGCATCGAGCGGTCCCGGAAGTTCCGATAGAGCGTACCACGCCCGATCCCTGCGCTTTCCGCGATCATTTCCAGGGGAACATCATAGCCCAGCTGCTCAAACATGTCGGCAGCAACGGCAATCAGCCGGGCTCGTCTTTCCTGCGCATCTTTCCTCATGCTTGACGGACCTCCTTCCCCACCTTAATAAACGGACACAGATGTCCGGTTAAGTCCTTTTGAGTCGCCACGGAAGAATGGCTCCGCACAGGTCATCTGGAGAGGAATGCCCGCCAGGTCCAGACGAACATGGCCTAACCTGCCGAGGAGTTTCCCCGTGCCAACCTTCCAGACCCTCCCGCGCCGCCAAAGATGCGGCAGCGTAGCCCTGTTGCTTCTGCTGGCGTCTTGCGGGCGCCAGGAGGAGCAAGCTGCACCCGTTCCTCCGGTTGACGTGGTGGCGGTCAGGACGGGCGACATTCCCAACATCGTCGAATTGCCGGGCCGGATCGAGGCGGTGCGGACGGCCGAAGTGCGCGCCCGGGTCGACGGGATCGTGGAGCGCCGTCTCTATCAGGAGGGGTCTGATGTGCCCGCAGGGGCGCCGCTGTTCCAGATCGATCCGCGCGACAAACAGGCGCAGCTCGCGCAGGCGCAGGCCGCGCTCAATCGGGCGACGGCCGCACGCGCCAATGCCCGTTCCATCGTCGCCCGCTACGAACCGCTGGTGAGCCGCAAGGCCGTCAGCGCGCAGGAATATGATGCGGCGCTTTCGGATGCGCGGCAGGCCGACGCCAGCGTCAGCGATGCGCGCGCCGCGCTGGACCGGGCGCGCCTCGAACGGGGATACACCACGGTGCGCGCGCCGATCGCAGGCCGGGTCGGCAAGGCGCAGGTAACCGAAGGCGCTCTGGTGAGCGCTTCATCCGCGACCCTGGTGACGCAGGTGAACCAGCTGTCGCCGATCTACGCAACCTTTACCCAGTCGAGTTCCAAGCTGCTCGATTTGCAGCGGCTTACCAGGTCCGGCGCCCTTCATATTCCCGATCTGAATGCCATCGAGGTGCGCCTGGTGCTCGAGAACGGTGAGACCTATGACCTCCCGGGGCATCTGGATTTCGCCGATCAGTCGGTCGACCCCTCGACCGGAAGCCAGACACTCCGCGCCCGATTTCCCAATCCCGAACGGATTCTCTTGCCCGGTCAGTTCGTGCGGGCCCGCATAGTTGCGGGCACACGACGCGACGGCATCGAAATTCCCGAGCGGGCCGTTCAGATCAGCAACGAGGAAGCATCTGTTCTGATAGTGGGACGCGGCAATGTCGTTGCCAAGCGAACGATCGAACTGGGTGGCCAGAGCGGCGGCAAATGGGTGGTGCTGTCAGGCCTCAAAAGCGGCGACAAGGTCATCGTCGATGGCTGTATGAAGGTGCAGCCCGGCCAAAAGGTCACACCGCGCAAAGCGAGTGCGGCCACGATCGGCAAGCGCTGACCAGCAGGAGAGCCCCATGAAACGATTTTTCGTCTATCATCCGGTCTTCGCCTGGGTCGTCGCGATATTCGTCGCCCTGTTCGGCATCATCTGCCTGCGACTTCTGCCCGTCGAGCAATATCCCCAGGTCGCGCCGCCCGCGCTCAATCTCCAGATCACCTACAACGGCGCCGACGCGGCGACCCTTGATCGGACGGTGACATCGATCATCGAAAAGGAGATGAACGGCGTCGAAAACTTCCTCTACATGTCCTCGACGAGCCGGTCGAACGGCACGGCGCAGGTCACCGTCACGTTCAAGCCCGGAACGGACCTGGACGTCGCCCGGACGCAGGTGCAGGATCGTCTGAGCCGCGTCGAACCACGCCTGCCGACGGAGGTCAGGCAGCTCGGCATCAGCGTGACGAAGTCCAGTTCAGGCTTCCTTATGCTTGTCGCCCTTCGTTCGAAGGATGGCGCGATGAGCGCGCTCGAGATGGGCAACTTCGCTTCAAGCAAGATCATGGATGAACTGCGGCGCGTTCCGGGCGTGGGCGACGTCCAGTTGTTTGGATCGCCCTATGCTATGCGTGTGTGGCTCGACGAGGAAAAGCTGGCTGGCTACGGAATCTCGTCGGCCGAGGCACTCGCCGCTGTCCAGGAGCAGAACAGCCAGACCGCCGGCGGCGGGCTCGGCGAGCAGCCGCTTGCGTCCGGTTCCGAACTCAACGCCAAGATCATCACCCAGAACCGCTTTTCGACCCCCGAACAGTTTCGCCAGATCATCGTCAGGTCCAATCCGGACGGTTCGACGATCCGGCTCGGCGACGTTGCGCGCGTGGAACTGGGGAAGGACAATTACGGCTTCCGCCTGACGCTCAACGGCACGGAAACGGCGGGCATGGCGATCCAGCTCGCCAGCGGCGCAAACGCACTGGGCACAGCGGAGGCCATAAAAGCCCGCATGGGCGAATTGGAGAAGACCTTCCCGCCGGGTTTGAACTGGACCGTTCCTTTCGACACCACGCCGTTCATCACCGCCTCGGTCGACAGCGTCATTCACACGCTGGTGGAAGCGATGGTGCTGGTCTTCCTCGTGATGTTCCTGTTCCTGCAGAACTGGCGCGCCACGCTGATCCCGGCATTGGTGGTGCCGGTCGCGCTCGCCGGCTCATGCCTCGGCCTCTACCTGTTTGGCTATTCGATCAATGTGCTTTCGCTCTTTGCGATGGTGGTGGCGATCGGCATCCTCGTCGATGACGCCATCGTGGTGGTCGAGAATGTCGAGCGTATTATGCGTGAGGAAGGCCTGAATCCCCGGCGCGCGACGGTAAAGGCGATGGGGCAGATCACGAGCGCGATCATCGGTATTACGCTAGTGCTGGTCGCGGTTTTCATCCCAATGGCGTTCTTTCCAGGCTCAACAGGCGGTATATACCGGCAGTTTTCGGTGACGCTTGCAATCTCTATTCTGTTCTCGGCCCTGTTGGCCCTGACCTTGACACCGGCGCTTTGCGCTACGCTGCTCAAGTCGGAGCATGGCCGCGACACCCAGCCGTCGCGCGCACCAAAATCTGGCATCGCGGGGTGGCCGGCCCGCCTCTTCGACTGGTTCAATGATCGCTTCGGTCAGGTAACTGAAAGCTATACCACACGCGTCGGCAAGATGGTGCGCGCGCCTGGGCGCTGGTTAGCGGTTTTCGCGGTGACGTGCGTCCTTGCGGTTCTGGCGTTTATGCGCCTACCCGGCGGCTTCCTGCCGACCGAAGACCAAGGCTATATCTTCGCCAGCTACACCGCGCCGCCCGGCGCGACGATCCAGCGCACGCAGGAGTCGGTGGAGCAGGCTGAAGCGTTTCTCAGAAAGCAGCCGCAGGTGCGCAACGTCGTTTCGATCGTCGGTTTCAGCTTCTTCGGCCAAGGGCAGTCGGCCGCGCTCTCCTTCGTCGATCTCAAGTCGTGGGAGGAACGCAAAGGCTCCAGCGACAGTTCGAGCGCACTCGTGCAGCGTGCGAATGCAGCATTCTCGAGCATCACTGGCGCGATGATCTTCGCCTTGGATCCCCCGCCGATCCAGGCGCTGGGCAATGCGACAGGATTCACTATGAAGCTAGAGGATCGCAGCGGCGAAGGTGGCGTTGCACTCCAGCAAGCGGCGCAGCAGATCCTCGCGCGAGCCGGCAAAAGCAAGGTGTTCGCCATGGTCCGGCAAGAAGGCCTGCCCCCGTCGCCGCAACTTCACGTCGATATCGACCGCATCAAGGCACGCAGCCTTGGACTTCGGATTGCCGACGTCAACCAGACACTCGGCGTTGCCTTCGGCTCGGCCTATGCGAACGACTTCGTCCATGACGGCAATGTCTTGCGGGTTTACCTTCAGGCCGATGCCGCGCAGCGGATGCGTGCCGAGGATGTTTCGGCCCTGCAGGTTCGCAACGATCAGGGTCTGATGGTGCCGTTTTCCGCCTTCACGCGGGTCAGATGGACGGCAGGCCCGCAGCAGCTCGAACGCTATAACGGCTATCCGTCGATCACCCTGTCGGGCCAGGCGGCGCCGGGACAGTCCAGCGGCGCGGCGCTCGTGGAAATGGAGCGCATCGCCGGCAAAGTGCTGAACGGCAACCTGTCCTTCGAATGGACCGGGACCGCCTATGAAGAGAAGCAGGCGGGGGGCCAGATCGGTCTTCTGCTCGGTCTTTCCGTGGTCGTCGTGTTCCTGCTGCTCGCGGCGCTTTACGAAAGCTGGCCGATCCCGCTGGCGGTGCTGCTGGTGGTGCCCTTCGGCGTGCTGGGCGCGGTCATCTTCACGATGCTGCGCGGGCTTTCGGCCGACGTCTATTTCAACGTAGGCCTGATCACCATCATCGGCCTGGCCGCCAAGAACGCGATCCTGATCGTAGAGTTCGCTGTCGAACAGGAGGCCGAGGGCATCGCGCCGCTTGAAGCGACGATCAACGCCGCGCGGCTGCGGCTGCGCCCAATCCTGATGACCAGCCTGGCCTTCATCCTGGGCATGGTGCCCCTTGTCATCGCCAGCGGCGCTGGGGCGGCAAGCCGTCACGCCGTCGGCACGGGCGTGGCGGGCGGCATGATCACCGCGACCCTGTTCGGCATCTTCTTCACGCCTGTCTTCTACATCGCGATGCGGCTGTGGCTGGTGCGCAAGCGGGACCATGAGGCGGCCGACGCGCAGGAGGAGGCGCGAGAGCGCGCCGGTTCCGACGGGGAGACTGGCCATGCGTAATCCCGCATACATGCTCATAGGCGTTGCCCTGCTCAGTGGCTGCAACATGGCGCCGAAGTACGTCCGGCCCGTTCCGCCCGTTCCGGCGAGCTTCCCCGCGCCCCCCTCAAGCGGAGGAGAAGCCGCCACGGCGGTCGGCTGGCAGCGCTTCTTCGGCGATTCGCAGCTCAAGGCCTATATCGCCGCCGCACTGGCCAATAATCGTGATCTCGCGGCGGCAACGGCGCGCATCGAGCAGGCCAGAGCGCAGTTCAGGATCCAGCAGGCCGGACGCCTGCCACAGATCGACGGCAGCGCGAGCGCGACCCGGACTCAGGCGCCATTTGGTTCCCTCGGCCTGGGCAATAGCCTTGGCAATGGGGCGATCACATATAACCAATATTCGGTGCGCGTCGCGACCAGCGCGTTCGAACTGGATTTCTGGGGCCGGGTCCGGAACTTCAGTGAGTCCGCCCGCAGGAGTTACCTCGCGACGGTCGAAGCGCAGCGCGCATTCCGCCTGTCGCTGATCAGCGACGTCGCAGCCACCTATTACAGCATCCGCGCCGGCGAAGAGGGGATCGCGCTAGCCGAACGCACGGTCGCGAGCCGCCGCCAGGGCCTCGGAATCGCGAAGCTGCGGCTGGATGCGGGCGTCACCTCCTCGGTCGACTACGACCAGTCGGTCGCCCTGTTGACGCAGGCGCAGACGGAACTCGCCGATCTCCGCCGGACGACCGAGCAGCAGCGCAACCGGTTGCTCGTCCTGATCGGCGGACCGGCAACCGCGTCGCCTCCGGATAGTCGCCCGATCGCCGACGCTGGACAGTTCGCGGCGCTCGACCCGGGCCTCCCCTCGACCCTGTTGCAACGCCGCCCGGACATCTTGCAGGCCGAACATCAGCTGCTGGCCGCGAATGCCGATATCGGAGCCGCTCGCGCAGCCTTTTTCCCAACCATATCGTTGACCGGGGCGTTCGGGTTCGTTTCGCCCAAGCTTGAGGGTCTCTTCGACAGCAGCAACCAGAACTGGTCCTTCAGCGGATCGGCTGTGCTCCCCATCTTCGACTGGGGCAAGCGCGAGAGGCAACTCGACGCGGCGAGGGCCCGGCGAGATGAGTTGGTGGCGACCTATCAGAGAACCGTGCAGAATGCGTTTCGCGAGGTGTCCGACGCGCTCGTGGGGCGGCAGCGCTATCGTGAGCAGATCGAGGCACAGGAACAAGCGGTCGCTGCCCAGCGCCGCCTCGCCGACACCGCGATGCTGCGCTACGACAACGGCATCGCCATCTATCTTGAGGTGCTTGACGCCGAACGCAACCTGTTCTCTGCCGAGCAACAGCTCATCAGGCTGCGCGCGACGGAGCTACAGAACGGTGTCTCGCTCTACACTGCGCTCGGCGGCGGCGATGATGGCTGAGGCATTATCGCCGTCCTTCGACGAGCGCAGTTTAGCGCTGCTACCCTTGAGAGATCGCGGCCATGAAGCGAATGCCATTGTTACGGCGGCCCGGACCAGAACCCCGACCGGCGCTTCTTGACGCACGGGCGTGTAAGATAGTCAGGCTGAGGGAGGGATAGCGCTTTTGCTTTCCGATCGGCGGCAAAATCTGAATGCGCTTATAGCGTAGCTCGATGTCGGCATGATCGTCTTTGCCAACGGCGACCCGATGCATGCCCTGTACGGTGGTTTCGCTCATTTCGTCGGCGATCCTATGGTCACCATCACCGGCCAGGCGGTCGACACAGGTGCGCACCAGGAAATGCGCGCCGGGCGCCTGTGTTTCGCAGAAGAACTCGTAAATGTCATTCTCCCGGTCGCCAATGTGAACCAGTCGCTCTGGCTCGCCCAGCAGGGCGGTCGATTGGCGCATATTTTCGAGCCAGCGATAGCTTCCTTCTCCTCGATCGGCACGCGCCTGCGGATTCCGACGATGCCGCCCACCCATTCCGATCTGATCGCGGCCACCGTTCCGATTTGATGCCGCCCGGGTGGGGAGCAGATCGCGGGCCGATATTCACATGTGATATTTCAGGCGGTCAAGCGGCTTATGCGATGGCGTTTCGGCGCATGGATTCGCCGGAGAGTTCGAGACGATGGGCGTTGTGAACGAGGCGGTCCAGAATGGCATCGGCGTAAGTTGGATCTCCGATCAGATCGAACCAGCGGGCCACTGGAAGTTGGCTGGTGACCAGGGTTGAACGCCGACCGTAGCGGTCTTCGAGGATCTCGAGCAGGTGATGGCGGGCATTGCCGTCGAGCGGTTCGAGCCCCCAGTCGTCAAGGATGAGCAGGTCGACGCGGGCAAGGCTCTTCATGCGCGCAGCGATGCGGCCGTCTCCCTTGGCCAGCGACAGGTCGTCGATCAACCGCCGCAGGCGCGTGTAGAGAACCGAGCGGTTGTCGCGGCAGGCCTGGTGACCGATGGCGCAGGCTAGCCAGCTCTTGCCGACGCCGGCCGGCCCGATAATCGCGCAGTTTTCGTGGGCGGCAATCCAGTTGCCCTTGAGCAGCATCTCGAACAGGTGGCGATCGAGCCCGCGCGGAGCGCGGTAATCAACGTCTTCAGGCACAGCATGGTGCCGCAGCTTTGCATGATGCAGGCGAAGAAGGCGCCGGTCATTGCGCCAGGTTGCTTCATGATCGAGCAGCAGGGCCAGCCACTCGGCATGGCCGAGACCGGCGGTGTCGCCATGCCATCCAGGTCGGCAAAGGCATGGGCCATCCCGGTCAGGCCGAGCTGGTTCAGTTGATCAAGATTCGGGTGTTTGAGCATCGTCGCTCCTCTCAGTGGTAGTATTGGGAGCCCCGGATATTGTCGTGTAGGATCGGCTCGCGCTCCAGGGCTTTGGACACGGGCACCTTGTCGAGCCCCTTTTCGAGGATCGATTTGACGGAGGGATAATTGCGCGCCTGGATCTCCAGCGCGCGCACCGCAGCAGCCTCAAGCCGATCGGCGCCGAAGCGCTTGGCGAGGCCAATGATGCCAAGGCACGAGCGGTAGCCCTGTTCGGGATGCGGTCGGTCGTTGATGATGCGCTCGACCAGCAGCGACAGCATCGACCCGATCCGGGCCGCCTCATCGCGGATCTTCGCCGGCGTCCATTCCAGATGGCGCCGGTGGCTCGAGGGCATATGCTCGGGCACCGTCGTATGCCGGCCATTTCCGCTGCCACGCATGTGCACCGCGATGCGTTCGCCGCCGAGAAAGATCTCGACGGTGCGCGCGGTGAAGCGGGTCTCGACCTCGCGGCGACCCGGCAGCGCTTCCATTGGGCATGGACCCACGGCTCCGCCGGCAGCGGCTTCAGGTTGGGCGCATCGACCTCCTCAAACAGTTGGCGGCGCGTTCGGCCGAACTGGCGCAGGATCCGCGTCTCATTGAGGTCGGTCAGGCACTCGGCGATACCGGCATTGAGCTCGGCCAGGCTGTGCGAGCATGTCTCGCACCGTCGACCGCGCCACTCCCGACAAACGGGCAATCTCTCGCACCGAAAGGCAACCCTCCCGGTACATTCGCATCACTTCGCGCAGTGCACGCATATTTGCCCTCCTCGTCGGCATCTCATCCTCCAGGCTGCTCAACAGCCCGAA
>Ga0268264_10001552_pt1 | contig 21299 bp, 22 predicted proteins | sample KBSSwiS32_FD_190357 | JGI IMG/M metagenome (GOLD analysis project Ga0268264, IMG submission 190357) | Switchgrass rhizosphere microbial communities from Kellogg Biological Station, Michigan, USA - KBS Switchgrass S3-2 (SPAdes) (version 2) | ecosystem: Host-associated > Plants > Roots >...
CCGCTTCCTATCACCTCCTCGCACGGCAGCTCGATCGCGACGCCACCTCCGACCTGATGGAACTGACGACGGGGTTGCACGGATACCTCCAGTTCGGAAGCGGCGCACCGTCTGTCGCCTACAACATGAGGGATGCAGATCAGGCGACGTTCGTTCATGAGGCCACTCGCTACTATCAGATTTACGACGCCGACGATGGACGCATGCTCGTGGAGTCGCAGGGCGTCGAGCCGCTCGGCCTTCACCTGACACCGGCGAAAGTGCGCGAGTACGTACAGAATCCGAAGCCGTACGACATCCTGACTCCATACGGCCGCATGCGATTCTCAAACAGCCTCATGGCACCCGTTTCGGGTGGGCGCTATCTCTTGCAGGTTGGGGAATCGCTGGACCCCATCGACGATGCGCTGCGATCGTACCTGCGGCTGTTGATGTGGTCGGCGCTTCCGACGCTCGCCGTCGTCGCGCTGGCGGTGTGGTGGATGGCGCGACGAGCGATTGCGCCGCTGACGGCGCTTGCGGCCGATGCCGGTCGCGTGAGTATCGCGACATTGAACCATCGGCTTGCCACTCGAGGATCCGGCGATCAGCTGGATAAAGTCGCCGACGCCTTCAACGATACGTTGTCGCGCCTCGAGCGCGCGGTCGGCGACATGAGGCAGTTCAGCTCGGCTCTGGCGCACGAGCTGCGCACACCCCTGACGGCCCTGCGCGGCGAGCTCGAATTGAGTTTGTTCAGCCGCTCAGCCGATGCCGAACTGAAAACTCGCGTCGCGAGCCAGATCGAGGAGATAGACCGACTCACCCGCCTCATCAACCAGCTCCTGACGCTCGCCCGCGCCGAGTCCGGTGAAATTCCGCTCGCACGCGATGTCGTCGATCTCGCGGCCCTGGCACGCAGCGTGACCGAGCAGCTCGAACCGATCGCCCGAGCAAAGGAGCTCGATTTACTGTGTAGAGCCAGCGAGCGGGTCGTCGTTGTTGGAGATCGCGGTTGGTTGGAGCGCTGTCTCCTCAACCTGCTCGACAACGCGCTCAAGTACACGCCCCAGGGCGGCAAGGTGCAGGTGCTCGTTGCCCGCAAAGGTCATGAGGCAATGGTGAAGGTATCCGATACGGGCATCGGCATGTCGGCCGACGTGATCCCGCACGTCTTCGAGCGCTTCTACCGTGGCGATCCCGCGCGCTCGTCATCCATCGAGGGCGCTGGTCTCGGCCTGAGTCTCGTGAAGTGCATCGTTGACCGTCATAGCGGCCGGATCGGTGTCCGCAGCTCCGTCGGCCACGGCTCGATGTTCTCGATCATGTTGGCTGCCGCCGATTCTTAACGCAGATTAATTTTCCGCTCACCTTCCGATCAGCCATCCCTCCGTCCAAGACGATAGATGCGCAGCCGTTGACGCCTGAATGGAGGTCAGTATGTGGTCAATCAAGAGCGGTGTGATGGTCGTAGCGGCGCTGCTGGTGTGCCTCGGTGGAACCGCGGGAGCGGCAACGATTCAAGTGAACGTACCTTTTTCGTTCCAACTGCACGGACACATGCTCCCGGCCGGCCAGTATCTTGTGACGAGCGATGGCAACGGCGTCGTCGAGATCGAAGGCGTGAGAGGTACCAGGGTTGGCATGTTCACGATGACCACGCCGGCATCCGGACACGACCCTGACGGCACCAAGCCCGCGCTGACATTGCAGCGATTTGAAACGCAGTACCGGCTTGCGACGATTTGGACGTCGGGCACCGAGGGATTGGCCATCGCTGGGCGTTGATGAATCGCTCGCGTGAGTCGAGCAGTTCTTTCCGGCGGGTGGCGCCGGGAGACCCGGTGACAGGACCCGGGCCGCTCGACTCCGCGAGCATCTGGGCCTCGCTTCCCCGATCCCCGATCCCCGCTCGTGATACTCTGGCCACCCCCTGAAGTCTGGCTGGTGTCGGCGGTTGATAGTTGAGCCACGTCATCATCACAACGAACCTCCAATCACCAACCACTAACCGGGAGTACGTATGGAACAGCAGCAGCGACTGACGGCGAACGACTTCCATCCGGAGATCCTCAAGCTCTTCGATCGCTATGTGCACGGGATGATCGACCGGCGCGGCTTCCTCGATGGTGCCGCGAAGTTTGCCGTCGGCGGCATGACGGCCGCGGCGATCCTGCAGACGCTCAGCCCGAATTACGCCTGGGCCGAGCAGGTGCCGGAAAGCGACAAGCGCATCGCGACGATGACGCTCGATTACGACTCGCCCAAGGGTCAGGGAAAGATGAAGGGCTACTTCGCGAAGCCTGCGAGCCTGAACGGCAAAGTGCCGGGCGTTGTCGTTGTCCACGAGAACCGCGGGCTCACGCCGTACATCAAGGACGTCGCGCGGCGTCTTGCTGTCGCCAACTTCGTCGCCTTCGCCCCCGATGCGTTGACGCCGCTCGGCGGATATCCGGGCAACGACGACAAGGGCGTCGAGATGCAGCGAACGCTCGATCAGAACAAGATCATCGAGGACTTCGTCGAAGCCGTGAGCGTGCTGCAAAAGCGTGCCGAGTGCACGGGCAAAGTGGGCGCGGTCGGCTTCTGCTTCGGCGGCAGCGTCTGCAACCAGCTCGCGGTGCGCGTGCCGTCCCTCGCTGCGTCAGCGCCGTATTACGGTGGCCAGCCGAAGGCCGAAGATGTGCCGAAGATACAGGCACCGCTGATGATTCATTACGGCGGTCTGGACGAGCGCGTCAACGCGGGGTGGCCTGCGTATGAAGCGGCCCTGAAGGCGAATGGCAAGAAGTACGAGGAGTTCGTGTACGCCGGCGCCAACCATGGCTTCCACAACGACACGACCCCGCGCTACGACAAGGCCGCGGCCGAGCTGTCGTGGCAGCGGACGATCGACTTCTTCAACAAGAACCTTCGCACCAACGGTCGCGCCACGAACTAGGGGTTAGTGGTTGGTGATTCATAGTGGGTGGTTAAGAACCACCCACCGCCGACTTACCAACCACCACGCCTAACAGCTCACCGTACGACCGCCACCCCGACCAACGCGGTTACCTTCGACGCGTCACCGCCGTTGAATGCCTTGGTGGTCGTTCCGAGGCGCTCGACCTCTACACCGCCATGCACGTTGATCCAGCGGCCGATCGGCAGCGTCGCGATCCCCGCGACGCTCACGAATCCGAAGTGATGATCCTCGCCCGCGAGCTCGTAGTAGTTGCCAATGCTGAGGCCGACTTTGACGGGCACCGCAATGCCGACACGCCGCAGTGAATGACGCGGGGTTGCGCCGAGCTCCAGATACTTCCCTGCCTTGAAACCGCCATCGAGCTGGCCGATACCCGGCTCCGTGTCCAGTTCGAACGCGACCAGCGCGTACGGCGCGAGCGATTTGGCACCCGCGACCGCCCTATCGACCGTCGCTGTGAACGAGAGCTCCTTCACAGTCGTGAACATCTCGTTCGGGCTGCGGTAACCGGTGAAGGTCGTATCGAGACCCACGGCGTTGGCAAAGCCGAGTGACAGAGTCGTGTACACGTCCGACTCGTACCAGGATTTGCCGCTGGGACCGCTCGAGCCGGCCCATCCGCTGTGCAGACTGTTGAACGTGCCGACACGTACGCGAGCGCTGGTCAGGCCGTGCTGCGCGGCGTGCAACCGCAGGCCGACCTCGGCTGAGGGCCACGTGATCGTGCCGGTGTCGTCCTGGCGCACACCGCGGAACATATACGCGTTGCGGACGTCGATTCCGGCCGCCACGGGGACACGCTGGTCACCAACCGTTGACGATTCCTGCGCAAACACCGGAATGGCGTTGAGCATGAGCAGTGCCGTAAGAATCAGGCGGTTCATCGCGTCACCTCCGCGGCAAAGGCGTGCGTCCGGCCGGCGGTGTCGACAAATGCCCCCACCAGGTCGCCGCGGTCATTGATACCGAAAACGCGTGTCGCGGTCGCGCCTGGGACGTCGACGCGCGCGAAGCTCCCGCCGTCGTATTGAAAGCCGTGGACGGCGCCCGCGGCGTCCGTGTAGACGCCCACGACCGCTCGCGACGGATTCACGTCCCATCCGTTGGTGGCCAGGGCACCAGGTACTTCCAGCGATGACATCCTGCCGTGCTCCATCACGTACGCCTTGTTGCGGCCGTCCATGTCCATGAACAACCCGATGACGTAGGCGCTGTCCGGCGTCGCGCCGTTGTTCATCGACATGCCCATGTCTATCGCGGAGAACCCACGCTGGAACATCATTCCGTGCATCGTGCCCATCGTGTCCGTGTCGTGATAACAGCCGAGGATCGTGCCGTCGTTGAGAATCCGCTGTGGAATGGTGTTCAGGTGTCCCGGGTAGTCGACGGCTTGCAGGCCGCCGCGGCGCGTCAGCAGGAATCCGTGCGCGGGAACGCCCCCTGTCTCGCCGGGACGCTGATAGGTGCCGACGATGTCGCCGGCGTCGTTGATTCCCCGCGCGAAAATCGCGTGGCCGTTTGGATAGTCAATCGTTCGATATTGGCCGCCGCTGCGCAGAAACCCATGCTGCTGACCGGCGACATCAACGAAGGTGCCGACAATGTCGCCCTGATGGTTGATACCTTGAGCGTTGGTCAGCGTCGCGCCGGGAACATCGAACTCGGTGAATACCCGCGTAGCCGCCGCATCGGCCCGCACAAACAGCGCCGAAACGCACAGAACGGATACAACGCCGATGACAATGGGTGGTGTCATGACCCGCATTTGGCCCTCCTTGATCACACCGCCGATTATTCGGAGGTCCGCCTTGCAGGTCTTTAGGAACCGATTAGAATTCGCTTGTTTCTCAGGACAGGGGCAGGGTGACCACAGCGTTCGGGCCGTTTACGCTCGATGACGAGGCGCGGCAGTTGTGCCACGGGGCCGAACCGATCCACCTCTCGCCGAAGGCATTCGACCTGCTCGCCCTGCTGATCCACCGGCGCCCTGAGGCCATCTCCAAGTCCGAGATCCTCGATACGCTGTGGCGCAACACGTTCGTCTCCGAAGGGAATCTGGCCGTTCTGGTCAAGGAACTGCGCGATGCGCTCGATGACGACGCGCAGCGACCGACGTACATCCGAACCGTGCAGCGATTCGGATATGGATTCGCCGCCCCAGCCGCCGAACGGCAGGCATATCCGGCGGCACCGTGCTGGCTGGCGTGGGGCAATCAGCGCGCAACGCTGCGGATTGGCGAAAACGTCCTCGGACGTGACCCCGCGTCCGCCGTGATGATTGACATGGTCGGTGTGTCTCGACGACACGCGATGATTGCGGTCACAGGCGATGATGTCACGCTTACGGACCTCGGTAGCAAGAACGGCACATTCGCTGACGGCGAGCGGATCACCGCTCCCGTATCGCTCGGTGACGACGTGGAAATCCGTCTTGGTCCAGTTCCGATCCGATTCCGGCGCGTGCCAAACGCCGGGTCGACCCAGACCTTCGACGCCTCGCGAATCATGAAAACCCCCGGATGACCACGACGGCGGCGGGATTGATCGCGTCCGGCACGCGCATCGGCCGGTACGTCATCCGGCGGCGGCTCGGCATGGGCGGGATGGGCGAGGTGTACGAAGCGGAGGATACGCGCCTTCATCGCGCAGTGGCGCTGAAGATCATCAGGTCGGACGTTGCCGCCGATCCTGTCCGCCGGGCGCGTCTCGAGCGTGAGGCGACCGCGGTAGCGATGCTCAATCACCCGCACATCGTCACCGTGCACTCCCTCGAAGATGACGGCTCGATGGTGTTCATCACGATGGAGCTGATCGATGGAGTCACGTTGGGCGACGCGATTCCGCCGGCGGGCTTCCCGCTCGGCCGCCTGCTGCCGCTCGCGGCGCAGCTCGCAGACGCACTCCATGCCGCTCATGCCCGCGGGATCGTGCACCGCGACCTGAAACCCGCGAACGTGATGATCGCGCGTGATGGCACGCTGAAGGTGCTGGACTTCGGTCTGTCGAAAGTCGGTGTCGAGACGAGCGGCATCGGCTGGACAACCGAGACGCTCACGGCCGACTCTCGACTGGTCGGCACCGCGCCCTACATGGCGCCGGAGCAAATCGAAGGGCAGCCGGTCGACGCGCGCAGCGACATTTTTGCACTCGGCGTGATGCTGTTTGAGATGTCGACGGGCAAACGGCCATTCGCCGGCCAGTCACCGCTGGCCACGCTGACCTCGATTCTGAAGGATCCCGCGCCGCTGGCGGGTGCACTCAATGCCAACGTTCCTGACGAAATCTCCCGAATCATCGACCGGTGTCTGATCAAAGATCCGGCGCAGCGGACGCAATCGGCCGCCGACCTGCGCAACCAGATTGACGACCTGCGGCGGATGCTTGAATCGGGCGTCTGGCTGCCGCGCGCCGCGCGACGAAGGACGCGGCACGGTTACCGCCGCCTCGCGTTCGGCGGGCTTGCCGTCGCGATCATCGTGAGTGCCATTCTCGGCGGCGCCGCGCTCGTCGGCGGAACACGCGGGCCCTCGCAGCCGACGTTTCGCCAGCTCACTTTCCGTCACGGTACGATCCGTGGCGCGCGTCTCACACCCGATGGTCAGTCCGTCGTCTATGGCGCAAGCTGGATCGGTGCGCAACCCGGCCTGTTTCGCGTAAGCACCGACAGTCCCCAATCCGGCTCAATCGGCATCGACAACGCCGGGATTTTTTCGGTCTCGTCTCGCGGTGACATTGCGATTGCGCTCGGGTGCCGCCTGAATTGGGGCGAGTGCATAGGAACGCTGGCGCAGGTGCCGCTCGCCGGCGGCTCGCCGCGCGAGCTGGTGAAAGACGTCCAGGTGGCGGACTGGAGTCCCGACGGACAAAACCTCGCCATCGTGTCGTTCACAGGCGGCAAATACCGCTTGGAGTATCCGCAGGGCCACATGCTGTACGAGCCCGACGGATGGATCACGTCCGCTCGCGTCTCTCCTCGTGGCGATCGCATAGCGTTCCTCGATCATCCACACCTTGGCGACATCAGCGGGTCCGTGGCGACGCTCGATGTGACGGGCAGGAAGACGGTACTGTCCGCGGATTGGAAGGCGCTGCAAGGCCTCGCGTGGTCCGCCGGCGGCGACGAAGTCTGGTTCACCGGGTCACGCAACGGTAAGGGTGGCAGTTCGGCTCTTTATGCCGTCACGCTGGATGGGCGCGAGCGCACCGTCTTCGTCTCGCCTGGCGCCTTGAAGCTGGACGACATTGCACACGGCGGACAACGCGTGCTGCTGACTCGCGGCACCACGCGGGGAGGCATCATCGGTCTCGCCGCAGGGACCCTTATGGAGCGCGAGTTGTCGTGGTTCGATTACTCGACGGTCGCGGACCTCTCTGCCGATGGCAAGACCTTGCTGTTCTACGAATGGGGCGAAGGCGTTGCAGCGAAGCCGACCATCTTCCTGCGGCCGACCAGCGGCGGCGAGGCTATCCGGCTCGGCGAGGGACGGCCGCTTGCACTGTCGCCCGACGGTCGATGGGCGCTCGCGGTGCAGGACACACCCACGCAACACCTCGTCCTGTTGCCGACCGGCGCTGGCGAGGTGAAGCAATTGCCTCGAGGCGCGGTGGTCGAATATCTCGACTGGGCGGCGTGGTCGCCGGACGGACGACGAATCTTTTTCGCGGGGCGCGAAGCGGGCGACGTACGGCGCACTTATGCACAGGACGTTGATCACGGCGATCCGAAGCCGGTCACGCCCGATGGGTTCGTCGGCCTGCTCCTCTCACCTGACGGTCAGACGATCGCCGCCGTTGATCGGTACGGCGAATACTATCTGTGCCGCGTCGATCAACAGCGTGACCCCGCGCCGGTTGCCGGCTACCATGACGGCGACGTTCCGTTGCAGTGGAGCACGGACGGCAGGTTTGTCTACGTCCGTGACGCCGGCAATCTCGTCCTGCGCATCTTCAAGCTGAATCTGGCGACCGGCGACCGCCAGTTCTGGAAGGAGCTGGTGCCGCCCGATCCCACGGTGTTGATCGACATCGGTTCCGATCCCGGTCAGGTGCGCATCGCTCCCGATGGCCAGTCGTACGCGTATACGTACTGGACGTCGGACGGTGAGCTGTATCTCGCGGAAGGTCTCCGTTAACGCTTGACGGTTCGTTCGCTCTAGCTCTACGGTAGCTTCCAAAGGAGTTTCATGCGCCGTCTTCTTCTCTGGATCGTCCTGGCGTCAGCGGTCCTCGCGTCGTTGGCTGCCGATCTACAGGCGTGCGGCGACAAACTGCTTGTGCTCGGCCGTGGCATCCGTTTCCAGTCGCGGCATACGCCGCGCGCGGCCACGGTGCTCTTGTACCTTCCGCCGGTTTCCGCCGGTCAGGCGATCACCGACCCGAACCTCGAGTCCGCGCTTCGCGAAGCCGGACACACCGTCCACGCCGTCACAACCAACGATGAATTGCGCGACGCGCTGCGCGTCGGCACCTATGACGTCGTACTCACGAACGTCACCAGCGCGCCGGACCTCGAACGTGCAGAACGGGACGGGCCGGACACTGTCGTCGTGCTGCCAGCCGTGTATCTCGTCGCGACAGCCGGCCAGCGGCCGGCGAAACAGCAAGCGAAGGCTGATCAGGAGAAAGCGGCAAAGGATTTCGGGGTGGTCGTGGAGGTTCCCAGCAGGCCGGGCTACTACTGCGCCGCTGTCGACAAGGCGATGGAGTTGAAGCTTAAGCGCGAGGCTTCGACGCGACGGCCGTGATTCGATCGCACATCAGACGTTCCCTCTCGCTGTGCGTCGTCGTCCTGATGCCCGTCGCTGCCGGCGCTCAAACGCCGCGCGGCGAAGGCAACGTGTCGGTCACGTACCAACGGCTCCATACGTCAGGTCAGTTGAACACGGCCGGCGAATTCGTCGCGCCCGATTCAACAGCCGCTCACTCGCTGATACTGGATGTCGAATTCGGAGTGACGAATCGACTGGCGGTACATGCCTCGCTACCATACATGGCAGTTCGATTTGTCGGAGGACCCCATCCGCACCTCGTGGGCATCCACGGCCAGCCCTCGAACCTCGACGACGGCAACTACCACGCGACCGCGCAGGATTTTCACGTCGGTGGTCGTTGGATTCTCATCCAATCGAGGCGGATGATGCTCGCGCCGTACGCGGACATGGTCGCACCGAGTCACCATTACGAGAGCCTCGGCCAAGCCGTGGTCGGTCGCGATCTTCGCGCACTGGTTGTCGGCACCGCGATCGGCGGATTTCCAGACGTTCTTCCAGGCCTGTACTTTCAGGGACAGGTATCGCACGCGTTCGTTCAGAAGGTGCTGTCTGTTCGTGCGAACCAGAGCGCTCTCGACGGTGAGGTCGGGTATTTCATCACACCGCGAATCGCAGCCCGGTTTATCGAGGCGTTTCAATTCACACACGACGGAATCGAGTTCGTGGGGCTGCGCCCTGCGATCGTGTTGCATGACACTCAGGAAACGTCGCGCGATATCGTCCTGAATCACGATCGATTGCTGATGACCCGCGTTGTGAACATCGGAGGCGGAGTCAGCGTGGGACTCAGCCAGACGGTCGATGTCTTTGCGAGCGCGACGCAATCGACCTGGGGAAGAAATATCCAGCGCGACCACACATTTTCGGCGGGTGTAAATGTGCATTTCCGAACAGGAAGTGGAACGCCAGTGCCGCGTCCGGAGACGTTTCCAGCCTCCCCAATCGGGTGATGTGCGCGCGTTCAACGGCGCGCACGATCACCACATGCTCACTGAATTCTCGAATCAATTAGCGGACGCCGCCGCAAAAGCGGCGCCGTCGGTCATCCAGGTCCACGGTCGTCGCCAGCCGGCGAGTGGTGTCATCTACGCCCCCGGGGTCGTCGTCACGACCACGCGTGCGCTCCGGCGCGAAGACCGGCTGCACGTCCGCGGCAGCGAGGGCGATGCCGTCGAGGCCGAGCTCGCCGGGTGGGATCCCGCGACCGGTCTCGCCATTCTGAAAGCGCCTGCCCTGAGCGCGGCGCCGATTGCGGTCGCCAAACAGCCGGCGCGGGTCGGCAACCTTGCCCTTGCGATTGCGCGCTCCTGGAGCAATGGCCTGACAGTCAGCGCCGGCGTAGTCTCCATTATCGGCGGCCCTCTGCACACAGGCCGCCGCCGTGCGATCGATCAAATCATCCGCACCACGGCACCGATGCACGACGGGTTCGCCGGCGGCGCCTTCGTCGATACCGGTGGCGAGCTTCTCGGCATCACGACCGCGTCGACGATTAGAGGTCTTGGCGTCGTGATCCCTGCCGGGATCGCATGGACCACGGCGCAGCATCTGCTGGAGCATGGCGGCCTCAAGCGAGGCTTTCTCGGCATCGCCGGCCAACCGGTTCGCCTCCCGGAATCGCAGCGTGCAGGCAAGGCCGAAGAGGGACTCCTGATCATCGCCGTCACCCCCGATGCCCCAGCCGCCAAAGCGGGCGTCCTCATTGGTGACGTGATTCTCGCGGTCGACGGGCAGCCCATTGGCTCCCCTGAGGAGCTGCTCGACTGGCTGACAGGAAACCGCGTCGGAAAGACCGCAACGTTACGACTGCTTCGCGGCGGCAAGCCGGCGGAGGTATCTGTCACCATCGCCGAACGCGGCGCGTCCTAATGGCCAATGCGGCTTCTGCTGGTCGGGACACCCGATGGACGCGCGCGCCTCAGGGCGGAGCTGGACGAGAGTTCGTTCACCATCGCCGGCGAATTCGCGACCCTGGCTGAGGCCCGCGCGTCGAAAATCGAGTCCGACGCCATTGTGCTCTCCACACCTGTCGGGCGCGCCTTTACAGCGCGCCCAGCGACGCTCGACCACTCACCCACAATTGATGACGCATTCCAGGAGCCATTGACGAGGCGCGAGATCGACGTCCTCGAACTGCTCGCCGAAGGCCTTCCCAACAAGTCGATTGCTGCCCGCCTCGGCATCAGCGATCAGACCGTGAAGTTCCACGTGGCCTCGATTTGCGGAAAGCTCGGTGCGGCGAACCGCACGGATGCGGTACGCCGCGCCGTGCGCCGCGGTTTGATCTCGCTGTAGCGAATCAGACTGACGCGGCGACCGGCGCCGTGAGTTGGGCGATCACGCTCGCCACGTCGAACTGCATCCAGTGCTGCGCGATGCGGCCGTCGGCAATCCGATAGAAAAGCGTCAGATTCGCACTGACCGACCGTCCAGTTGCCTCGATGCCGGCGAACGCCCCGCCATGAACACCCTGGAACGTTCCGCGCAGCGCCACGACATCACCCTCCGCGATCAGATCGTCGGCAATCAGCTCGTAGAACGGGAAAGCTGCCTCGGCCTGACTGATGTGCTCAGCGAGTGTCGGGTCGCTGACGAACTGGTCGACGAGTGAAGGCGGCTTCGCCTGGCCGCTCAACGCCTGCAGGTAGCGCCCGATGAATTGTTTGTTTTCTGCTGCGCTCATCACGTCCTCTCCTTCCACCGGCCTCAATTGACCACCGCGCGCATGCTAGACTCCGCGTCGTTGTCGGGTCCTCAGGAGAGTGCAGGAAAAATCAAAGGAAATTCACACGAGCGCGCCGGGAGGCTACCGGTTCGGCGAATTCGAACTCGATCCTTCTGAACGACAACTGCGGCGAGGCACCAGCAGCGTGTCGCTTCCGCCGAAGGCCTTTGACGCGCTGCTTGTGTTTGTGGAGAACGCCGGTCGCCTGGTTCGACGGGACCACTTGATCGAGTCGCTCTGGCCGGAGACCTTCGTCACTGACGCCAACTTGACCAACGTCATCGTCGCGATCCGGAAAGTGCTCGGTCGCGACGCGCTCCAGACTGTTTCGAGGTTCGGTTACCGATTTACGATTCCGGTCATCGGCGAACCCGGCATCAACCCAACCACCTACGCGACATTTCTGCGCGCGAAGGAGCTCGCCGAATTCAAATCGCTCGACTCGATGAGGCGGGCGCGCGATCTGTTCTCGGTGTGCGTTGCTGCTGATCCGACATTCGCATCGGGATGGGCGTGGCTCGGACGATGTGCACGATTTCTGGACAAATTCGAGCATAAGACGCCCACGAACCTCGACCTCGCACAGGCAGCGTTTCAACGCGCGCTCGCCATCGATCCCGATCTTGCGTGCGCGCATCACTTCTACACGCAGCTGCAGGTCGATCTCGGTCAATCACATGACGCCGTCGTACGGCTTGGCGAACGCATCGCCCAACGGGGCGAGGAACCTGAAAGCTACGCCGGTCTGGTCCATGCCCTGCGGCATTGCGGTTTGCTGAGTGAGTCGGTCGCTGCGCATGACCGAGCCATCGCCCTCGATCCGACGATTGTGACGAGCGTTGACCATACCCATTTCGTGCGCTGCGATTACGAACGTACGCTCCAGTCGACGAGAACGCGGTACTACCTTGACGCTGTTGCCTGGACGGCGCTCGGTGTACGCGAGCGAGCGGTGACGCTGCTCAAGGCGAGACTCGCTCCTGGAGACCTCTCGCCGTGGATGGCCGGCTTGATGGGATCGCTGCTCGCCGTGCTCGAGGGTCGGTGCGGCGAGGCCGCTGCGATCATGCAGGGAGCCGACGTCCACCAGGAGCCGGAGACATTGTTTTATTTCGCGAGACATTACGCGATGGCCGGCTATCAGGCTGAAGCCATTCAGCTGATCGAGCGTGCACGACACGAGGGATTCACGGTCTCCTACGCGCTCGTGAACGACCACGTCTTTGATGAGATTCGCTCATCGAGTGACTTCCAGCGCGAAATAGACGAATCACGGAGCGTCGAGCAGGAGACGCGGCGTGCCCTCGACGCAACCGGACTGCCGGCCCGGATGACCCGATACGCCACGTTGTGAATGACGCATCCGCGGCGCTTGCCTGAGGTCATGAGGCCGCTTCGACGGGGGTCAGCGAAAGCGTCCGGCGCTCTCCTCTTCGAATCAGCGACACTTCGATTGTCGTATTGATTCGCTCCTCGTTCAGGATTCGATGCATGTCGTCGATGCCAGCGACGCTGGCACCATCCATCGCATGGACGATGTCGCCCTTCTCGAGGCCCGCACGAGCTGCCGGACTGTTTCCCTCGATCGACGCGACGCGTACGGCACTGGAAATCGCGAGCTGGTTCGCACGGGCAAGCGCACGCGGAACGTCGATGTTCTGTCCCGCGATGCCGATATAGGCGCGCCGGATTCGGCCGTCGCGAATCAGACGCGACGCGACGAACCGCGCGGTGTTGACGCCGATGGCGAAGCACAGTCCCTGCGCGGGCCGGATCATTGCTGTGTTGATCCCAATCACTTCCCCGCGTGTCGTGACCAGCGGCCCGCCGGAATTGCCCGGATTGAGTGAGGCGTCGGTCTGGATGATGTCGTCAATCAGACGTCCGGACTGCGACCGGAGAGACCGTCCGAGCGCGCTGATGACGCCGGATGTCACCGAGTGCTGAAAACCGTAGGGGTTACCGATGGCGATGGCCACTTGACCTACCTTGAGCCGACGGGAGTCGCCGAACTTCGCCCAGGGCACTGTCGCGTCCACACGGAGGACCGCTAAATCCGTCGCCGCATCCTGACCGATCACGTCCGCGCGCAATGCGCGGCCGTCTGGAAGAATCACCTCCACCCTGGCGGCGCCGTGCACGACGTGATGGTTTGTCAGCACCAGACCGTCCGGTGTAAAGATGACGCCAGATCCTGCTCCCGCATCGCCGCGATGGACGTTGACGACGGCGGGGCCGACGGTTTCAACGGCGCCAATCACTGCCTGTGAATAGGCGTCGAGCAGCTCATCGTCGGTGGTGCGGGGTTCGATGTTCATAACTGGATCGTAGGAACAGGTTCGTCGCTCGAAATCGCCCAAATGGGTAGTTATGGGCCGCCTGAACGCGGCCCCCACGTTCGTACGTAGGGGCCGGCTCTAGCCGGCCCGAGGGGAGAACGTATGTGCGACCTCTCGCATCACCAGCACGCAGAGTTCGGTTTTATCGTTGATGTGCCGGAGATTCGCGCGCTGATCGATGAGACGCGCCGCTTATCGCGGACGATCCCGGATCACGCGACGCGCGTCGAGGCGTTGCGCGCGGCATTTGCGCGGCTGCTTGCAGCCGACGGCTGGCTGCCGGATGAGTTCGCGCAACCGGACCGGGCAAGCGGCATGGGCGGCGGCATCGGCCAGTACGCGCTCTATCGTGACGAGGCTGGCACGCTCTGTCTGTTCTCACTGGTGGTGCCCGCCGGAGCGTCAACCCCGGTGCACGATCATCTGGCGTGGGGGATCGTCGGCGTCTATCGCGGCGCGCAGCTCGACACGACCTACTCGCGGGTTGACGATGGCAGCGACGAGGCCAAAGCCATTCTGCGAATAGCCACGCAGCAAACGGTGAAGGCCGGACAGTTCTATACGCTGCTGCCGCCGGACGGCGACATCCATTACGTGAAAACGGTCTCGGACACACCCTCCGTGTCCATTCATCTCCTCGCCAACGACACGGCGTGCGTATGGCGGCACAAGTACGACCCCGATGCGGGGACAGTGACGCCGTTCCGGTCTGGATATTCGAACGTGAAGTGCGACGACGCTATCCCGCGCGGTACCGATTGACAGCGTCGTCGTCCCATTGAATCCCGGCACCTGGTCGATTAGGAATGATGGCCTCGCCGTTACGAATTTCGATCGGGTGCTCGAGCACGCGCGACGCCCAGTCGACGTATTCGAGCCAGTGGCACGTTGGCGTCGCGGCGAGGAGATGCGCGCTGAATTCCGGATACAGGTGTGAAGACATCTCGATGCCGGCGGCCTGCGCCAGGGCCGCGGCTTCGAGCCAGCCACTCACGCCCCCGATGCGTGCGAAATCGGGCATCGTGTAATCGCAGGCGTGCGCGGTAATCGCGTCGGCCATGGCGTACGGCCCGTCGAAGTTTTCTCCGATCTGAATTGGCGTCTCCAGTTCTCGTACGAGCGTCGCGTTTCCGGCGTAATCGTCGTGACGAATTGGCTCTTCGATCCACGTGAGCCCTTCGTGATCGAGCGCGCGGCCGCGCTGGAGTGCTTCCGTCACGGTCAGGGCCTGGTTGTAATCCGCCATCACGACGGTACCGTCAGGCACGCGCTTCCGAACCGCTTTCAACGCGGCGAGGTCATTGGCTGCAGCGGCATATCCCAATCGCAATTTGACGGCGCGGAAGCCGCCTTCCTGTAGCAGCTCCTCGGCTTCATCCGCCAACCCAGACCACGAATCCCGAACCCCAACTTCCGAATCCCGGACGCTCAACCCATTGCTGTTGTACGCACGGACCGGACGTACGCTGCCGCCAAGAAACTCGACGAGCGGCACACCCGCGGCGACCGCCAGCGCGTCCCAGCACGCCGCGTCAAATCCCGCCAGCGCCATGGTGACCAGACCCCGAACTCCCAACAACCGAAAGTGGCGTGCGAGCTTCGCGTTGAGATCAACAGGCGCCACTCGATCGCCTGTGACTCGCGTCGCCGCTTCGCGCAGGATCGCCTCCACCGCCGCGGTTGCCGCGGGAAGGTAGCAGAACACGTACGCGCGTCCGGTGATGGCTTCCTCGGTCTCCACATCGATCAGCACGAGGGGAGCAGTGTCCATTCGCCGCGCGCTCGTGCCGAGCGGCCGCTTCATTGGAACGTGAACCGCCACGGTGCGCACGGCCTGGAGCGTCAGTGTGAGCGCGGTCAAGCACTCCCCGCTTCATGAAGCGTCAGGATCTCCCAGACCGCACGGTTCATCGGCGTCGGTACGCCTGCCTGTTCGCCGAGCTGCGCGACGCCACCACTGAGCCATGAGACCTCCAGGCGTTTGCCGGCCTTGAGGTCGTGATGCATGGATGAGGTCATCTGCTCAGGGAGGTTGTCGACAAAGGCAAGACGCTGCTCGGCAAAATCGGCGGGGAGCGCGACGCCAAGAGCGCGACCCACGGCAACCGTTTCGCGCATCAACTCCGATAGGAACCTGCGTGATCGGGAATTCGATCGGATCGGTCCGATCGTTTCGCGCATGGTCGTCGTCGACCCCGATAACCCGACGAGAAAGACGAACTTCTCCCAGATGGCTTTGCGGATGTCGTCGCTGAGCTCCGCATTGATGCCGCCACGCAGCGCCGCATCGAGCAGCGACTCGGCGCGAGCGGATCGACGACCATCGTATTCGCCGAAGATCAGGCGCTGCATCGTGCCGGTGTGCTTGATGACGCCAGGCCGATCGATATTCGTCGCGATGTAGGCCACGCCGCCCATCACCGCACCGTCGCCAAACGCGACGCGCAGGATATCGTCCTTCTGCACGCCGTTCTGGAACGAGATGACGCCGGTGTGCGGCCCTATCAGCGGCCGCATTGACGTGATCGCGGCGTCCATGTCCCACAGCTTGACGGCCAGCCACACGATGTCGGCGCCACCGATTTCCGCGGGGTTGTCGGTGACGTTGACTCGGGGAAGATGAATATCGCCGAGCGGACTCTCGATCGTGAGCCCGTCGGCACGCATGGCGGCAAGGTGCGCGCCGCGGGCAACAAAATACACGTCTGCGCCGGCCTGTTGCAGTCGCGCGCCGAAGAAACCGCCGACGCCGCCGGCGCCTATGATGGCAATTTTCATTCAGTTCGTGGTTGGTAGTTGGTAGTTAAGTGGTCAGCGACTCGTTGTCAGTGTTACACCACCAACCACGAACCACCAACCACTAGCGACCTCATCGGGTCGTGACTGGCGCCCCGAGCAACGCATTCAGTTCGACTTTGTTGGTGTCGTCAATGATCTTCGCAAAGACGTGCGCCGACTGCTCGAGCCCAGCGGCCGGGACGGCGCTCAGCGTGTCCATGTCGGTGTGATACACGGTGTGGTCGATGATGTGGAAGCTTGGCGCATCCTGGAAAAACACGCCGAGCTCCCCACCCGGACGCGCTTCGGGGCGCGAATAGAGGGCCATGCCGTAGTCTTTGAAGTCTTTCATCACGATCGTCTTCAGTTGATCGCTGCCGCCGATAAACCAGCGTCGCGCACTCACCTGATTGGATGCGTACAGGGTGTCTCCGATAAGGAAGGTCGCCACCTGCGCCGTGTGCTCGCAATTCACGAGCAGCGCCGTCTTCGCGAACATCTGCTTCATGTTGTTGTGCACCCACCGCGCACCGGCATTGTCTCCGGACGGCGAGTGATGGGCTGAGGTCGTGAAGAACGTCATCGTACGCCGGCGCCGATTCTTTGGGATCTGTGCGTAGTGCTCGGCCAGAGCAACCATCGTCGCCACGCCGGATGCGTTATCCATCGCGCCTTCGAAGAACGAGTCGGTGTGCGACATCACCGCAATGTTCTCGTCGGTCGAGCCAGGCAGCACGCCGAACACGCTCGCCGTCTTCAACCCGGTCCGCAGCTCGACGCTCAGACGGAAGCGCATCCGCGGCGACTGCTCCTGCTCGATCATCTGCCGGATGACGGTGCCATCCTGGTTGCCAAGCATGAAGACGGGCATGCGGGCCGGATCCGTCATCGCTGCGGCCGTCGGCTCATTCATGACGTTTCCGGGAAAGCCGAGCACGATAAAGAGCGCCGCGGCGCCTTCGGCTTCGGCTCGTTTTACGACGCCCCACGTCAACGCGGTGTCCTCGCGTCCGCCCGGATTCGGGAAGCCATACGCAACCACGGCCTTTCCGCGCACTTCCCGTCCTTGAAAGTCGGCGGCCGTGCCCATCCCGACCCAGACCGGGTCCAGTTCGGCCTGCCCATTGGTCGGCGCCGAGTGATACAGCGGAAACGCGGTCTTGAGCGACACGTTCTTGCCGCCGCCGCCGACCGACACTTCCCACGACGTCGGCCACCACTGCGCCGGGAGATCCGCGAACTCCTGAATGCGCGTTTCCAGACCGATGCGTTTGAACTGCGCCGCGACCCACTCGGCGGTCATCCTGTCGTACGGCGATCCGGTGATGCGTCCCCAGTACTGATTGCCATCATCACGGCTCATGCGCGAGATGGCGGTGATTTCGTTGATGTAGCGCTTGATCTTCGCGCCGTCGAGATCTGCGTAGGCCGCGTCGCCGGCAGGGTACGGCCACTTCGGGAACATCTCGTCGCCCCACCAGGTCGTCGGCTGGTACGCGCCACGGCCGAGCGGCTGTGCTGCCCCCGCAGTCGCGGCGCCTTGCCGTCCGCCCTGCGCCGCGGGTTGGCTACTCTCACCGCCCCGTTGCGCCGCCACCATGCTCGTCGTCACGACAGCTGCGATGATGATGCCGACCACCTTATTCATGTTCATCCTCCGTTACCCTAATCTCTTTCACGGCGGCCAACAACAAGCCCGTTCAGAATCCAGCTCACAACGCTGACCAGGAGCGCACCAACCAGCGCCGAAAAAAATCCGTCGACGCTGAAACCAGGAACCAGCCACGCCGTCAGCGCGAAGCAGATCGCGTTGAGGACGAAAATGAAGAGCCCGAGTGTGAGGAGCGTCAAGGGCAGCGTCAGGAAAAACAGAACGGGCCGAACGATGGCGTTGACGAATCCCAAGATCACACCGGCCAGGAGCGCCGACAAGGAGCTGGCGATGTGGATCCCGGGCAGCAGCCACGCCGCGATGATGATTGCAAGGCCGTTGAGTACCAGCCGAACGAGGAATCTCATCTGTGGCTATTCTTGAACAGGCACAGCACGCGCGCAATAATCCTTGCGACGTGAAATTTTTCCCCGACGGCACGCTGGCGTGGCCTGCGGTCCTCAGGCCATGGTTGGAACTGCGTGGCAACGCCGTCGCGGAACCGCCCTCAATCGACATCGGCGCCGACGTTCTCAACATCGAGCGGCGGCCAGCCGAGCCGGCTCGCATCACGATCTGCAGAGAATCGCCGCAGGACGCGGGGTATCGCGAAATCTTCGTCTCAATCGACGGTGAGCAGGTGGCGATGCTCCAATACGGCGATACCTACACCGCCGAGATCAAGCCGGGGCCGCACCGCCTGCGCGCGCACAACACGCTGTTCTGGAAGACACGTCAGATCGTCCTCCGCCCCGGTGAGCACGCGAAGTTCACCGCGATCAACCGTACGGGAACAATTTCATTCGGCCTGCTCTTCATGCTGGGCGCGTTTCCGCTCTACCTGACCTTTGAACGCGAGACGGAACCAGTCGCTACTGGCAAGCTCCTTCCACGCCGCGCAACCTGATTACCTTGATCTCGGGCAAGGGGCTGGCACCGACGGCATCCGCCGCTCCTCCCGGAAGATTTGCCACAGCAGCTTTGGCCGGATCCAGCGCGCCGGCCTGCGCCGCAGTATTCGGCGATGGCCACAGGCCCGTCCGGAACGTGATCCCCTTGCCGGGAGGGCCGCCGACGATCTCTACCCGCTGGCCGACGAACTTCCGCAATCCCTTGCCCGTCAACCGGTACCTAAACCCGCTGTCGTTGTCGAGGAAGTTGAACTGCCCCGGCCTGACGGCATCCCGGGAAATGCACCCGTTCAGCCGGAATTCCTTGCTCTCGCTCAACCCCGCCTTGGCTGGGGGCTTCGTTTCCTGGGCGGCGGCACCCGGCGCCATCTGGAACACAATCAGCAATGCCGCCAATCCGTATGTCAGCTGACGGATCATCTGTGGCCTCCCCATCAAAACCGGTTGATCGTACACTCACGGAAGACATGTTTCGCCGCCGGGTTGCTATTGTCGTCCTACTCATCATCGTCGGGGCGTCGGCCGCCTGGGCCCAGCGATTCCGCGTGATGGAGGGCCCCGGCATGCCCCTCCACATGCCACCTTCCCATTTCAGCGATGGCGCGTTCACGATCTGCAAGATGATGTACACCAGCAACCGCCGGGAAGCGAACGGCTTCGGCTGGTCGACAGATTATCCATACGCGGGCCTGAACCTGATGCTCCGGTCGTCGGAGCTCACGAAAACCCGCATCAGCAAGGACACGCACGGCGACGCTCGATACTGGACCGTCCATCTGACTGACGACGCGTTGTTCGACTGTCCGTTCCTGGTTGGGTCGGACGTTGGAACTATCGGACTCGCGCCCACCGAAATCAAGCGGCTGCGTGAGTACCTCCTCAAGGGCGGGTTCCTCTGGGTCGACGATTTCTGGGGGACGCGCGCGTGGGAGCAGTGGGCCGACGCGATGCGTCAGGTACTGCCCGAGTTCCCGATCTTCGATATCCCCGCCGACCACCCGATTCGCTCGACGCTGTTCGACGTATCGCATGTGCCGCAGGTTCCCGGCATCAACTTCTGGCGAGCGAGCGGCGGCGGCACGTCCGAGCGCGGATCGGACAGTCCGCAGGTGGACTTCCGCGGCATCGCCGACAGTCATGGGCGGTTGATAGTGGTGATGACCCACAACAGCGACATCGGTGATTCGATGGAGCGCGAATCCGAGGATCCGGAGTTTTTCGCCGCGTTCTCGCCCCAGGGCTACCAGGTCACCATCAATATGGTCCTCTACGCGCTTACGCACTGAGATGCTCGTCATCCTGGCGTTCACGCTGCTCTTCGCCTTCCCACTGGACGCCGCGCAATCAACCCCCTCTGCATCGGACCCGCAACTCAAGACACGCGTCGAGCAGCGACTCGAGGATCGGCGGGTCCGCGGCATCAAAGTGTCGGTCGTACACGACGGAACGGTCGCGCTGACGGGTTCAGTCGCCAGCGCCGGCGCGAAGCAGGATCTCATCGCCGAGGTACTGAAGGTCGAGGGCGTCAAAGAGGTGGTCAGCGAGTTGACCATTGGCAGAGCCGAAAGCGACCAGAAGCTCGGGGAGCGGGTGGCCGATCAGATGCGCCGATCGACCTACTTCACGGTGTTCGACGAAGTGCAGATCGGCGTCGACAATGGCGTCGTGACGCTCACCGGCTACGTGACGCAACCGATCAAGTCCGACGACCTGGCACGCCGCGCGGCGCATGTGGATGGCGTACGGGAATTCGTCAACCGCCTCGAGGTGCTCCCCGCGTCGCTGTCCGACGACCGGCTCCGCGCGATCGTCGCCAACACGCTGTACCGCGATCCGGCGTTTTCGAACTACGCCTCGCAGGCGGTTCCGCCGGTGCACATCATCGTGCGCAACTCCAGCGTCCTGCTGACCGGCGTCGTCAACAACGAGGTTGAGCGGCGGCAGGCCGAGAACATCGTCCGCCATATCCCCGGCATCATCGGGGTTCAAAACGCCCTGCGGGTTGAGCGCTAATTACGACGTCGCCGTCCTCGGCGGAGGCAACGCGGCGCTGTCCGCGGCACTCACGGCGGCCGAGCGCGGCGCCAGCGTGATCGTCGTCGAACGCGCACCCAGAGCATTCCGTGGGGGCAACAGCCGTCACACGCGAAATCTTCGGTTTAAGGATGCAGCGACCACCG
>Ga0268264_10001553_pt1 | contig 21268 bp, 20 predicted proteins | sample KBSSwiS32_FD_190357 | JGI IMG/M metagenome (GOLD analysis project Ga0268264, IMG submission 190357) | Switchgrass rhizosphere microbial communities from Kellogg Biological Station, Michigan, USA - KBS Switchgrass S3-2 (SPAdes) (version 2) | ecosystem: Host-associated > Plants > Roots >...
TCTTCTCTTCGGGGCTGACCGGCTGGTCGCCGAAATTCACCTTATCGCTCATGCGGCCTGCGCCTCTAGCGGGCTTGGCAGCGCTCCGCCATATCGCGTCCATGCCCGAGCTTCCCGAAGTCGAGACCACCGTTCGCGGCCTAGCCAAGGTGCTTCAGGGTCGGCGGCTGACGTCTGTCGAGGCGCGCCGGCCGGATCTTCGCCGGGCGCTGTCGGTCGACCTCGGCCAGCGGCTGACCGGTGCTCGAGTGATCGGGCTCGGGCGGCGCGCCAAATATGGGCTGATCGACACCGACCGCGGCGACAGCCTGGTTTTCCACCTCGGGATGTCGGGCCATTGGCGGGTCGACCCGAGCGAAGTCGGCAAGCACGACCATTTCATTCTCGAGACCGAGGAGGGGCGGCGGGTGGCGCTCAACGATGCGCGCCGCTTCGGCTCGCTCGACCTTGTTCCGACGGTGGACCTTTCCGATTGGCCGCCGTTCAAGGCGCTAGGACCGGAGCCGCTCGACCTCGATCCGCGCGACCTTCACCGGCGGCTCAGCGGCCGGACGGCGGCGATCAAGCTGCTGCTCCTTGACCAGCGACTCGTCGCGGGGCTCGGCAATATCTATGTCTGCGAAGCGCTCTATCGGGCCGGAATTCATCCGAAGCGGGCGGGGGGCTCGGTCTCGCTGGAGCGCCTGAGAAAGCTCGTCCCGGCGATCCACGCCGTGCTCGCGGAGGCCATCGAAGCCGGGGGCTCGACGCTCAAGGATTTTGTCAGCCCGGACGGCGAGCTCGGCTATTTCTCCAAGGCCTTCGCCGTCTACGACCGCGAGGGCAAGCCGTGCGCCTGCGGCGGGACTGTCAGGCGAATCGTCCAGGGTGGCCGCTCGACTTTCTATTGCCCCAAGTGCCAGCACTGAGGTTGACCTCAGGGCGCTCTCTGAGTAGTGGAACGCCCGCGTCGGCGCAGCCGTTTGGCTTTGCGCCGCTTTTTCATTGAGACGATCACGAGGACTTCGAGAGAATGGCGAACACGCCGCAAGCCAAGAAGCGCATCCGCCGCAACGCGACGCGTGAGACGATCAACCACTCGCGAATCAGCCGAATCCGGACCTTCATTAAGGCCGTCGAGTCGGCCATCGCTGCCGGCAAGAAGAAGGACGCGGCCGAAGCTCTCAAAATGGCACAGCCGGAGATGTCGCGCGGAGTCGCCCGCGGAGTCATTCACAAGAATACCGCCGCCCGGAAGATTTCGCGGCTGTCGAAAAGGGTTGCATCGCTCGGCTGAAAAGCGCGCTCAACTTGAGCCTTGAACGGGCCGTCGGGAGACCGGCGGCTCGTCCCGTTTTGGGATCGTCAAAAAAATGCAGCAATTCCCGCGATTCGCATGGCCGTTAATGGGAAAATAATTGCAAAATTGGCAGTTTTGAGCCATTCTTGCGCAGTTTTCCCGCGATTCCTTTGTCAAGGGCCTTTATTTCACTTTCGTGAAAAATGAGCACTTGAAAGGTTCCGCGTACAATCCGAAGAAGGTCTTTCCGGGCGCGAATCCGCGTCGGGGGCAAGAGAGACGAGGACCCATCAACGCCGCGACTCGGAGTCCGGTGCCTGAGAAGCTCGTTGTCTTGCCGGGGGGGTAGTACCGAGGGAGGCGCTGGCCAGTGCAAGGCGGAGCAACGAATTCGTCTGTAGGACTCGCGGAGGCGCCGGTCGCGGCGCCGCTTGAGGCTGCCTGGGAATCGATTCGCACCGGACTTCGCCGCGACCTTGGAGCGCGCACTTTCGACGGCTGGCTGAAGCCCGCCGAACTCGGCCGGTTCGAGCCCGACAGCGGAGCGCTCGACCTTGTCATGCCGAGCCAGTTCATGGCCGACTGGGTACGCTCCCATTTCGGGGAGCGCCTGACCCTGGCGTGGAAGACCGTCCTTCCGATCGTCCGTGACGTGCGCGTGATTGCCGCGGCGGATGCTCCGCGGCCTGCGCCCCTGCTAATCCTCGAAGAGACTCCGGTGCCCGCCGAGCGCGACCCGGCAGCTCCGAACTTCGATCCGCGCTATCGCTTCGAGACCTTCATCGTCGGCAAGGCGAACGAGGTTGCGGCGACCGCCGCTCGCACGCTTGCGACGTCACCGACGGTGAGCTTCAATCCATTGTTCATCCATGGCGGGACCGGACGCGGCAAGACTCACCTGCTGCACGCGATCGGCCACTCCTTCACCGCGCTCAACCGCGGGGGCCGAGTCGTTTCGATGTCGGCCGAGAAGTTCATGGTCGAGTTCATTCGGGCGCTGAAAGAGAATGACACGATCGGTTTCAAGCAGCGCCTTCGGAGCGCCGACCTGCTGCTGATCGACGATGTCCAGTTCATCGCCGGCAAGGATTCGACGCAGGAAGAATTCTTCCACACGATGAACGAGATCATCACCGCCGGTCGGCGGCTGGTGATCACGTCCGACCGCGCTCCGCAGGACCTGGACGGAATCGCGCCGCGCATCCTGTCACGCCTCTCCTGGGGTCTGGTCGCCGACATCAACGCCGCCGACTACGAGCTGAGGTTCAACATCATCCTCGCCAAGCTCGAGGCGCTGCCCGGGGTCGAAATGCCGCGTCCGGTGATCGACTTCCTCGCGCGCCGGGTGACCTCTTCGGTCCGCGAGCTTGAAGGCGCTCTCAACCGAATCGGCGCCTATGCGATGATGACTGGGCGGCCGATCGACGTCGCCTTCGTCGAGGAAGTGCTCGCCAACGTGCTTCGCGCCAATCAGCGGCGGATCTCGATCGACGAGATTCAGACCCAGGTCGCCGAGCATTATCGGATCCGCAAGGCCGAGATGACCTCGGCACGCCGCGCCCGCGAGGTCGCTCGGCCGCGCCAGGTGGCGATGTATCTTTCGAAGCAGCTGACCCCCAAGTCGCTGCCGGACATCGGCCGGCGCTTCGGAGGCCGAGATCACACGACGGTGATCCACGCGGTGCGGCAGATCGAGAAGCTCCGCGCCAGCGACGCCGAGCTCGACGCCGACATCCGTTTGCTGACGAGGCAATTGGAAGGCTAGTCGAGCGTCGTCCGGTACTGCTTCACCGCAATCGACGCGACGATCAGCACGAACAAAGCGAGCGCGCCGAGACTCGGCGCTGCCTCGGCAATGCCGACGCCCTTGAGCATCGACCCGCGGATCACCCGGAGCATGTGAGTCACGGGCACGGCCGTCCCGATCCACTGCGCCCATTGGGGCATTCCCCGGAACGGAAACAGGAAGCCGGATAGCAGGATCGAGGGCAGGAAATAGAAGAAGGTCATTTGCATGGCCTGGAGCTGGTTGCGGGCCAGCGTCGAGACCAGGAACCCGAGGCTGAGGCTGCCGATGATGAACAGCAACAGCCCGAGCAGCAGTGCTGGCCAGCCACCGGCCATCGGCACTCCGAACAACAGGCGCGCCATGGTGATGATGATCGACGCCTGGATGACTCCGACCATCACGTAAGGCGTCAGCTTACCGATCATGACTTCGATCGGGCGGACGGGAGTCGACAGCAAGGTCTCCATCGTTCCGCGCTCAACCTCGCGGGTCATGGCGAGCGCGGTCATCATGACCAGGGTCAGGGTGAGGATGGTCGCCACCAGCCCCGGGACGATGTTGTACGCGGTAATGCTCTCGGGGTTGTAGCGGCGCTGGACGACCACCTCAAAGGGCCTGGGCGTAGCGGGGCCGGCTGAGGCCGCGAGCGGACCCTTGAGGTCGTGCATCAGCGCGTATTGCGGGAGCTGGGCGAGCGCCGCCGCGGCGCCGCTGGTCGCCGCTGGGTCCGAGGCATCGGCTTCGACCAGGATCTGCGGCTGGTCCTGACGAACCACGCGACGGGTGAAGTCGCCGGGGATGGTGATCGCGAACTGGACCGCGCCGCGCTCGATCAGCTCGTGCATCTCGGCCGGCGAGCGCGCGGCATATTTAAGGTCGAAATAGTCGCTGTTCTTGAGTGCGCCGAGGATCGAGCGTGCAAACTGGCCCTGGTCCTGGACGTAGACGGCAGTCGGCAAATGCTTGGGGTCGGAATTGATCGCATAACCGAACAGCAGGAGCTGGAAGATCGGAATGCCGATGATCATCGCATAGGTCAGCCGGTCGCGGACGAGCTGGGTGAACTCCTTCGACAGGACGGCGAGGATGCGTGAAAGGGACAGGCCCATCATGCGGCTTGGCTCACCCTATCGGGGCTGTGGGTGCGCATCAGGTGAATGAATACGTCCTCGAGCGTCGGCTCGACCTCCTGCCATTCGAACGGCGGATGCCGGTGCGGTGCGATCGCTTTCTCGAGCGTCTCACGGTTGGTACCGCTGACGTGCAATGCCGTGCCGAACGGCGCGACCATGTCGACCCCGGGTTTGCCGGTGAGGTCGTGCGCAAGACGGTCGGCGCGCGGACCCTCGGCTTCGAACGTAACAAGCCCTGATTGCGCGATCAGCTCGTCGTTCGTGCCGCGGGCTATCAGGTCGCCGTTGAAGATGTAGGCGATGTCGTGGCAGCGCTCGGCCTCGTCCATGTAATGGGTCGAAACGAGCACGGTCATGCCCTCGTCAGCGAGGCGGTGAATCTCATCCCAAAAGTCGCGGCGGGCTTGCGGGTCGACCCCTGCGGTCGGCTCGTCGAGCAGCAACAGTTTCGGCTCGTGCATCACCGCCGCGGCGAGCGCGAGGCGCTGCTTCCAGCCGCCCGACAGCTGGCCGGCGAGTTGCTTGCGGCGATGTGTGAGGCCGAGCTTGTCGAGCGTGTCGTCGACGCGCCTCGCGACATGATCGAGGCTGTAGACCCGCGCGATGAAGACCAGATTCTCCTCGATCGTCAGGTCTTCGTAGAGCGAGAAGCGTTGGGTCATATAGCCGGTCTGGCGCTTGATCGCCTCGGCCTCGCGCGGAAAATCAAGCCCCAGCACCCGGCCGTTCCCGCTGTCGGGGGTGAGCAGTCCGCACAGCATGCGCAGGGTCGTAGTCTTGCCCGAGCCGTTGGGGCCAAGGAAGCCGGTGATGTGGCCCTGCTCAACCTGGATCGCGATGTTCTTGACGGCCTTCATCGAGCCGAAGGTCTTGCTGAGATCGTGGACGTCGATCGCGAGACTCACGGCAGCGGCTCGACGTCGACGGGAAGGCCCGGCTGGAGGCCGGCGGGCCGCTTGGGATAGGCCTCAACCATGAACACCAGCCGGTCGCGGCTGTCGCGGCTGAAGATGATCGGCGGAGTGAACTCGGGTCTCGGGCTCACGTAGCGGATGGTTGCGGTCAGGCCCGACGCGCAGGCGTCGCAGCCGAAGTGGATGTCGGTCCCAGGGCGATAGCGCGCGACCTCGGCCGCGGGCACGTAGAAGCGAACCTTGATCTTTTCGTCGGGCAGCAGCGAGACGACCGGCTGGTTGGCCGCCACCCATTCGCCTTTCTGGAAGAAGACCTCATCGATCCGCGCGGCGGCGGGGGCCGCGGGCGACAGCTGGCCAACGCGAATGTCGACTTCCCGGCGGCTGCCGGCGGCTTCGGCGGCCTGGGCCTGGGCGGCGGCCACCTGGGCACGCCGCGAATCCGCGGTCTTTCGTGCTGCTGCGACGCGCGCTTCCGCATTCCGGAACGCCGCCCGGGCGGCATCGAGGTCCTTTCCCGCGACCGCCGCCGAATCGTCGCGCCTCACCGACTCGAGCCGCGCTAGATCGCGCCGTGCGCGATCCGCGTCGGCCGCTGCGGCAGCGACTTCGGCGGCAGCCTGTTGAGCCTGGGCTTCGGCCGACGCGATCTGGGTCTTCGCGGCGGCGAGTCCGGCCTCGGCCTGCTCACCCTGCGCCGAGAGCGTGGCGGGATCGATGGTGAAGAGCTGCTGTCCCCCTGCGACGCGCTGGCCCTCGACGGCCGATACCGACCCTACGGTCCCCGAAACCGGCGCCGACAGATAGAGGTCTTCGCCTTCGATATATCCCGACAGCTTGCGGTCGGGCTTGGACCCGCCGAGCAGAAGCCAGGTGACGAGGGCGGCACCGATGAGAAGCGCGACGATGACGATCGGTCGAAAGCGGTTCATTGCTGCGCCCCTGATGCTGCATCCCTTTGGGCAAGCTCGGGCCAGCCGCCGCCAAGGGCCTTGAACAGGCCGACGGTATCGCGCGCGAGCGCCCCCTTTGTTTCGATCACTTGATTCTCCAGCGAAAGGCGCCGGCCCTGAGCGACCAGTACGTCGGACAGCGTGACGAGGCCGCCACGGTATCGGGTCCTTGCAAGGTCCTCGGCGCGTTGCGTTGAAGTAAGCGCGCCTTCGAGCTTCGCGAGCTGGTCGCGATCACCCTCGGTTCGGCCGAGCGAATCCTCGACATCCCGGAGCGCCGTCAGAACCGATTTCCGATAGGCGATCAGCGACTGTTCCTGCCGCGCATTCGCCACAGCGATGCTGGCGCGGGTTCGTCCGCCGTTGAAGATCGGCCAGTCGAGTGCCGCCGAGAGCGTGAAGCTGCGGCTGCCCCACTCGAGCAGGCTCGCCAGCGCCGTGCTGACCAGCGCCGGGGCGGCGGTCAGCGAGAAACGGGGATAGAGGTCGGCGACCGCGACCCCGATGTCCGCGGTGGACGCGGCGAGCTCGCGCTCGGCGGCGCGGATATCGGGGCGGCGGCGCAATAGGTCGGAAGGGAGGCCGGCGGGAATACCGGGCGGGGAAGGGAGCGCTCGCGGATGCGCCAGTTGCCCAATCAGCGCCTCGGGCGTTTCGCCGGTCAACACGCCGAGCGCGTGGATTTGCGCCTCAGATTCGGCTTCGAGCGCCGGAATGGCCGCCGCGGCGGCCGACCGTTCGGAACTTTGCTCGGCCAAATCCTGTCCCGTAACCAGCCCGCCGCGCGCCCGCGCCGCGACAAGCTGTTCGAACCGCTGCTGGCGCGCGAGCTCCGCTTCGGAATTGGCGATCCGCTGTTGAAGCGTGCGCAGGGTCACGTACGTGCTGACGACTTCCGCGGCGATCGTCACCTGCAAGTCGCGGCGGTTCCAGATGGCCGCTCCAGTCCTCGCCCGCGCAGCCTCAACGGACCGGCGTGTCTTGCCGAACAAGTCGAGCTCCCAACTCGCGTCGAAGCCCGCGCGCCAGGTCGTGAATTCCTGGCCGGGGAGCGCGAAACCGCCGCCTCCGCTGCCCCCTCCACCGGCCCCGGGCGGGGCTGGTATGGCATTTTCGCTGATCCGTTGGCGCGTGACGGACCCCTGGGCATCGACCTGGGGCAAGCCCGCAGCTCCGGCCACGCGTTCGCGCGCCCTCGCTTCACGGATCCGCGCCGCCGCCATTTCGACATCGAGATTCTGGGCCAGCGCTCGGTTGACGAGATCGCTCAGCTGCGGATCGCCAAACCCGCTCCACCAGGCGGCCAGCTCGGAATCGCTCGCGCCGCCCGAATCCGCGCCCGCCTCGGCATAGCGCTCGGGGGTCGAAATCGCGGGCGCCCGGTAGTTGGGACCGACCGTGCAGCCTGCGAGAAGCGCCGCGGCCGTGAGAGCGGCGCGCTTCACCCGAGCAATCCTTCCAGCACGGTTTCCGCGTGCTGTCTTGCCAAGGCATCGAGATCGAGCGGAGCCCCGCCTGCCGGCTGCAGTGTCTCGCGCCAAAGAATGCCCATCAGCATCGGACCCATCAGGGAGAAGGCATGGAGGCGCGGGTCGCCGGGCCGGACCTCACCCTTCGCCTGGGCGCGTTCGATGAGGCCGGCAATGAGCCCAAGCGCCCTGGAGACGACCTCGTCGTGCCAGACCTTGGCGAGCTCGGGGAAATTGCGCGATTCGCCAATAACCATCTTGGCAACCGCTCCGACCCGCACCTGGCTGGTGATGGCCGCAAAGCGTGGCAGGAACTGGCGGATGATGTCCGCGAAGGGGAGGTTGCTACCCTCGACGAGAGTGCGGACCGTTTCGATATTCGGTGCGACCGTGTCGCGCACGACCGCCCGGAAAAGGTCGGCCTTGTCCTTGAAGTAAAGGTAGAGCGTGCCCTTCGACACGCCGGCCCGCCTGGCGATCTCGTCGAGCTTTGCCGCGGCGAACCCTTTTTCCGCAAACACCTCGAGTGCCGCCGCGCAGATCTCGCGCGGACGGTCCTCTGACCGCCGTTGCCATTTGGGCTGCTTCAATGCTCTTCCTAACTGACCAGTCAGTCAGTTACGCGATGAAAGCGGTGACTTCAAGTGGTTTCAAGCAGCGTCGTGAAAGATGATCCCAAGCGTCCGGCGTTGGCCCGACCGGATGTCGCTGACGCCGTGGCGGTGCTGGACCCGATAGAAACCGCGCGTTCCGCGAACGGGGCGGTCGCGGACTGGAAAGACCACGGCATCGCCTTGTTCGAGCGGCACGACCTGGGCTCGCGACTGGCGTCTCGGCCGTTGCTCGGTGAGAATGAACTCGCCGCCGGAGAATTGTGTCGTGCTTGAGAGGAGCACGGCGACCTGGATCGGGAAGAGATTCTCGCCGTACACGTCCTGGTGCAGGCAATTATGATCGCCGGGACCATAGTTCAGGATCAGCGGCGTCGGCCGCAACTGGCCGGCCGAATGGCACTGCTCGAGGAAGTCCGGCAGGCGGGCAGGGTAGTGGACCGGCGAGCCGAGCTGCCTTTGCCAATCGTTCGCGATCGGGACCAGCCGCTCGTAAAGCGATTGCCGAAGCTCACCAACCAGCGACGGCAGCGGATAGCGATAATATTTATATTCGCCGCTCCCAAAGCCGTGACGCGCCATGACGATTTTGCTTCGGAACTGGTCGCGGTCATAGCCCGCCGCCAGTTCCTGGCACGCCTCGCGTCCGACGAGGCCCGGAATGACGCTGAACCCCCGCTCATCGAGCTCGCTGCCGACCAAGCTCCAGACCCTTTGATCCGGCAAAGCGATCATTGGGCGCGGCTTTCGTGGCTGAGCAGGCGAGCCTTGCGATCAGTTCCCCAGCGATATCCGCCAAGCGAGCCATCGGCCCGGACAACGCGATGGCATGGGATGAGAATGGCAACGGGATTGGCGGCCCAAGCCTTTGCGACCGCCCGAGCGGCGAGGGGATGGGGTTTGGATTGCGTCATGATCAGGCTCCTTTTGAGGAGCCGCCACCATGCTCGCGATCGTTTCGCCTTGCGTCCCGCGCCTTGCGGTCAAAAGAAAAGACCCGGCTGAACGCGCCAGCCGGGCCATTGCTTCAGGGTTAGATCACTTACGACCTGGGTTTGGGCCGGGTCGGGATCGTGATCCTCACCGTCTCGCCATTCTGGCCGGGGAAGTTGGTGAACATCGCCTCGACGAGGCTCGGAAGCACTATGTCGAGCCGGTTCGATGTCGATCGCGCCTGGGCGCGGCCGTCGAACAGCGGCTGGTTGGTCCGGGCGCCGCGAATGTGGAGGTCGAGCTCGCTGTGATATTCGACGTAGCTGTCGACCCCGCCGCCGTACCAGAACGGATCGTTCCACCCGTAAGAAAACGCCGAGCGATAGCCGAAGCGCGGATAATAAAACGGGCTGTAGAACGGGTCGTAGAAGTGGCTGCGATAGAACGGATCCTCGACGTAGCGCACCTGGCCCTTGTCGACCACGTAGCCGAGCTGGACGACCATGGTTGCGCCACTCGCGCTGCCCGCCGGCGAATAGCCGCGCGCCTGGAGCTGCTGAGCGACGAGGCCGGCATAACGCTGAAATTCGAGTCCGCCGTTGTTCGCCATTCCGCCGCCGGGAACGACGAAGAAGGTCTGGCCTTGCGGCGCGGGCATCGCCTGGTAGCGCGAGACGGTGCTGGTGATTGAGCTGGCGCAGGCCGTGAGGCCGAGCGCGGCAACGCCGAGCAAGGCTGCGGCGGCGAACTTCTTGAGACGCATCTGAACACTCCCTCGAATCGGGAAACGGGTTGAAAATCAGTGGCCTTATACCACTAAACGCCGTGAACCGCCGATGAAGCGTGAGGTCAGTGCGACAGTCCGACGGCTTGGTACGCGGCCGCAAGCGTAGGTGCCGCGAGAGCGCTCGCCCGTTCAGCGCCTTCAGAAAGAATCTTGTCGAGCTCGGCACTGTTGGAACGAAGCTCTTCGAGCCGGGTACGAAGCGGCCTCAATAGTTCGACCAGCACATCGGCCAGTGCGGGCTTGAATGTGCCAAAGCCCTGACCCGAAAATCGCGCCAGCACCTGCTCGATGCTTTCGCCGGTAATCGCCCCATAGATTCCGACCAGATTCCTCGCTTCCGGGCGGCCCTCGAGCGCGGCGGGATTGTCGGGCAGCGGCTCCGGATCGGTCTTCGCCTTGCGGATCTTCTGAGCGATCAGGTCGTCGCTGTCTGTCAAATTGATCCGGCTCATGTCCGAGGGATCGGTCTTCGACATTTTCGTTTGTCCATCGCGCAGGCTCATCACTCGAGCCGCGGTCCCGCCGCCGATGAAAGGCTCGGGCGGGACGAAAAGGTCCACATCGAAATCGGTGTTGAACTTGAGGGCGATATCGCGGGTGAGCTCGATATGCTGCTTCTGGTCCTCGCCGACGGGTACGTGCGTCGCCTTGTATAGCAGGATGTCCGCGGCCTGGAGCACCGGATAGGCGAACAGGCCGAGCGATGCTCCTTCCCGGTTCTTGCCCGCCTTGTCCTTCCACTGGGTCATCCGGTTGAGCCAGCCGATGCGGGCGGTGCAACCGAGGATCCAGGCGAGCTCGGTGTGGGCCGGGACGGCGCTGTGCGCGAAAACGATCGATTTTGCCGGATCGATTCCGCTGGCGATCAGTGCCGCGGCCATTTCGCGGACATTCGACTGCAACTCGCGCGGGTCGAAGTCGACCGTCAGCGCATGGAGGTCGGCGAGGAAGAACAGGCACTCGGCCTCGTCCTGCATCTTCACCCAGCGCAGGATCGCGCCGAGCAAATTACCAAGGTGGAGATCGCCCGTTGGCTGGATGCCCGAAACGACGCGCATCTTGCGATTGTCATCCGACATCGGTGTACGGCCTCCGGCGCTTCAGCAGTGCCTTCAATTCCTCACGGTCGGTTCCGCCAAGGACCCACACCAGCGGGAAGTAGACGATTAGGCCGGCGCCCACGATCGCGACCACGGCGGCAAGCCGGTGCCCGGCTGAGCCCAGGAACCAGCCTGCGAGCGCGGTACGTACGGCGATTAGCGCCGCGGCCATCGCCGCGGCGGCGACCAGCTGCCGAAAGAGGCGCGACGCCAGCCATTTTTCGATCCGGAAATGCCCGCGACGGTGCAGCAGGACGTAGAGTATCGTGCAGTTCAGCCAGGAGCTGATCGCGACCGCGGCGGCGAGGCCGCCAATGCCATAATCGAGCCCCCAAATGAGGACGAAGTTGAGCACGACGTTCACAGCCAAAACCACGACGGCGACCTTGACCGGCGTCGCGGTGTCGCGCCTCGCGTAGAACCCGGGGGTCAGCACCTTCACCAGCACGTAGGCCGGAAGCCCAAGCGCAATGAGCGACAGGGTCAGCGCGGTATTGCTGGCATCGTTCGCATTGAAACGGCCCGCCTCGAAGATCGCCGACACGAGGGGCAGGGCGCTGACCGCGAGCGCCAGCGCGGCCGGCAGGCAGAGCAGCATCGCTAATTCGGCCGCCTGGCCCTGAACCTTCGCGGCCTTGTCGGCCTCGCCGATATCGACGTGGCGGCTGACCTGCGGGAGGATAGCCGTCCCGATTGCTGCGCCGATCACTCCAAGCGGCAGCTGGTTGAGACGGTCGGCGTAATTAAACCAGCTGACCGCGCCCGTCCCGATGCGGGTGAGGAAGAATGTGTCGATGAAGACGCTCACCTGATAGACGCCCGCGCCGAGCGTCGCCGGGACCACGACCCGGACGAACTGACGCACGCCTGGAGTTAGGCGTGGCTTGCGGATTTTGAGAACGATACCTGCGCGTTTGCATGCCGCCAGGAGCAGGGCGAGCTGGAGGATTCCGCCGACCGTAACAGCGGCGGCGAGCGCGGTTGCGGTCACGTGCCCGCCCTGCCGGAACATCAGCAGCGAAGTCAGCATCGCCAGGTTCAGCAGGGCTGGAGCGAAGGCGGCAGCCGTGAATCGGGAAATGCTGTTGAGAATTCCCGAGAACAGCGAGACGAGGCTGATCAGCAACAGGTAGGGGAAGGTGATCCGCGTCAGCAGCGTTCCGAACGCCAGCTGACCTCCGTGCCATCCGGTGATCGCCCAGATGAATAGCGGCATGATGATTTCGAACACGACCGTGAAGAGGATCAAGGTCGGAAGAAAGACCGCGAGCACCTCTTCGGAGAAATGCCTGGCTTCGCTTTCCCCGCCTGACTGAAGCCGCTGGCTGTAGAGCGGCACGAATCCCGCGGAGAAGGCGCCTTCGCCGAACAGACGCCGGAAGGTGTTGGGAAGCCGGAAGGCGACGTAGAAAGCGTCGGTGTAGATGCCAGCGCCGAGTACCCGCGCCATCAGCATTTCCCGGGCAAACCCGGCGACGCGGCTCACCAGGGTCAGCCCGCCGATCGTCCCGGTTGCCTTCAGAAGGTTCATGGGCCTGCCTGTTGTGCCAGTCTTGGCCGAGCTCAGTTTTCTGACGGGGTTTCCGTTTCAGCGTCCGCGGTTGTGGCCTCAGCCTCAGCTTCACCTTCAGCGAGCGGCTGTCCCTGCTGGGCCTCAAGCTGGGCGACATAGGCCGCGGCGAAGTCGATCGGATCGAGGAGTAGCGGCGGGAAGCCGGTATTGGCGACGGCTTCGGCGATGACCTGGCGAGCGAACGGGAACAGCAAGCGCGGCGCCTCGACGAGGAGGAGCGGCCCCAGCGCTTCGCTGGGAATGTTGCGCAGGCCGAACAGCCCGGCATAGGTCAAATCGACGACGAAATGGACGCCGTTCTCGGAACGTGCGCTGACTTCGATCTTGAGCGAGACTTCATGGACGTCGTCCGCTGCCTTCTCGGCGTTGAGGTGGAACTGGACGTCGAGGCTTGGCTGGACCTGCCACTGGAAAACCTGCGGCGCGCTTGGATTTTCGACGGACAAGTCTTTGATATATTGGGCGAGGGTCGCGACCTGCGCCTCCGTTTGATCCTGGCCTGAGCCATTGCCCTGGTTCGATGAATCCTGATCGGCCATCAGTATTTCCTTGTGAGTCTTGAAGGTGTCGAGGAGCCGCTTCGGCCGCGGCGCGTTTCGCCCCGGCGACTAGCAGTCGCATTTATGAGGCGCAATGCCACCTTCGTGCGTTGGCGGTGTTGGAATATTTACCAGACGCGCACTATGTTGGTGGCAAGTTTTTGGAGCATTGGAAATCTCGTTGACCGTTATCGTGATCCTCGCCCTGGTCGCACTGTTCATCGGACTGCGCCTCTACAGCGTGCTCGGTGAGCGCACGGGCCACGAGCAGCAGCCGATCCTGAAGCCGGCCGATTCGGATGCGCGGGTCGAGCCGCGGCCTGAGCAGCCGGCGGCGGCTCCGCCCACGACGAGCGAGGCAGGCGACCTTGCTTATCTTCCACTGGCCGGTCCGGGGGTCCGGGCGATCCTCGCCGCCGACGCCGCTTTTGACGTCGCGCGCTTCCTCGAAGGCGCCAAGGCCGCCTATCGCGTGATCCTCGAGGCGTTCTGGAAGGGCGACCTGGACTCAGTTCGGGGCCATATCGACGACCATGTTTTTGAGACCTTCACCTCAGCCGTCGAGCAGCGCTCCAAAGACGGCCTCAGCCTGGACAATCGCCTGATCACTATCGAGCAAGCCGTGATTTCCGAAGCGGCGCTTGAGCGCGATGTGGCGATCGTGACGGTGCGGTTCGAGGCTGACATCGCCGCAGTGACCCGAAACGCGCAGGGCGAGGTTGTCGCCGGATCGCTGAGCGACGCGGTGCAGACTCGCGACCTGTGGACCTTCCGCCGCGACATTTCGTCGCGCGACCCCAACTGGATCCTGATCGAAACCGACGAGGAAGAGTGAGAGCCGCAGCACGGGCGGTCGCGTTAGTATCGCTCGCCGTCTTGTCCGCTTGCGCCACAAGGCCAGTGCAGGCGCCGCCGACACCCGCTCCGCCGCCGACCGTCACTCCGCCGCCCCCTGTCATTCCACCGGTCGTGCCGCCGCCGCCACCGAATGCGCTCGCAGCGGGCGTAACGGTCGCGGCTCCGCCCACAACGCTTGACGAAGCCGCGGCGGCTCGGGTGTTGCGCGCCTTCCTGACCAGCTGCCCAGCGCTTCGCCAGCGCCAGGACCGTTCCTTGCTCAGCCTTCCCGGCGACTGGGCGCCGCTGTGCGACGCAGCGACTACCGTCCAGTCCGGCGCCGCCGCCGCATTTTTTCGCGACCGTTTCGACTGGGTCCGCGTCGGCGACGGAAAGGCCTTCGCTACCGGCTATTATATCCCCGAGACCGCGGGCTCACGCACCCCGGCGCCGGGCTACACTGTCCCGGTCTATCGCACTCCGCCCGACCTCGTTCGCTGCACCAAGCCTGATGGAACGACCGGACGCGGGCGGATCGACGAAACCGGCACCTGCGTCCTTTATTTCACACGTGCCGAAATCGACGATGGAGCGCTCGCCGGAAAGGGGCTGGAAATCGCCTGGGCAGCCGACCCGATCGACCTCTTTTTCATCGAGATCCAGGGCTCGGGTGAGCTGCGCCTTCCCGACGGAAGCGTGATGCGCATCGGCTACGACAACCAGAACGGCCGCGACTATGTCGCCATCGGCCGTCTGCTCCGCGAGCGTGGAATCCTGCCGCCCGGCGGCGCGAACATGCAGGCGATCAAGGATTGGATGCGCGCCAATCCGGATCAGGGCCGGGCCCTGATGCGCGAAAATTCGTCATACATCTTCTTCAAGGAGCTTTTGGGCCCGCCGCTTGGCTCGCTCGGATATGCCATCACTCCGCGTACCACCGTGGCGACGGACCCGAACTTCGTCCCGCTGGGAGCGCCCGTGTTCCTCACCATGGACCGCCCCGAAGCGAACGGCCTGTGGATCGCCCAGGACGTCGGCGGTGCGATCAAGGGGGCCAACCGGTTTGACACTTTTTGGGGCGGCGGGCCCGATGCGACCGCGATCGCGGGGGGAATGTCCGCCTCGGGCCAGGCGCTGATCCTCCTTCCCAAGGGGGTCGCGGCCCGTGCGCTCGCTCAGCCCTGAGGAGGCGGAGCTCTGGGCCAGACTCGCGGCAACCATCCGGCCTCTATCGCGTGTAAGGAACGATCTACAACCAATTAATAAGCAATCAAAACCCGTCACACACCGTTCCGCCAAGCCGGCACCGAGCACCCGGCAAATTGTGAAATCGCGGCCGCCATCGGAACGGACCTTGGACGGAAGCTGGGACAAAAGCCTTCGCGCCGGATCGGTTGAGCCGGATCGCGTGCTCGACCTCCATGGCATGAATCTCGACGCCGCGTGGCGAGCAATCGATCGCGGTCTCGAACAGGCGATCGCTCGCGGCGATCGCGTGCTGCTGCTGATCACCGGGCATCACCGGCCTGGCGATCCGCCGGTCGAGCGCGGGCGGATCCGGGCGGCGGTGCATGACTGGCTCGAAGCGTCGCGCCACTCGCCGAATATCGCCGCGGTCAGGGACGCGCACCGACGCCATGGCGGCGGTGGAAGCCTTTATATCGTTCTTCGCCGCGCCCGCCGTTAACTGTCTTCGCACCATCCTTTCTTAACCGGTCTCATTTAACGCCCGGGAAGGCGGACATAACCGCGCGCGCGAGGCCCAGCACCCCGATGAAAGCAGGTACCGGCCAGAAAATCAGCAACGCGATCCTGTCGTGTGCTGCGGGCGGCGCGTCCTTCCTCTTTTCGCTGGCGGCGGCGCTCTACATCACCGCGCTCGATGGGAAGATCCTCGCGGCACTGGTTGCAGGCGCCTTCTGCCTGCTGATCTGCTACATCGCCGCCGAACGGCCGAACAGCGAGAACGCCCGTGCGCTCGCAGCGCTTCGCGACCGGCTGATGGCGGTCGAAGAGGGAGACCTCGTCTCGCCGGCTCCGGCCTCGGTGAAGCAGGTGATGCCCAAGCTCGCCCAGGCCGTCGATACGCTCTTCGCCGAGGTTCGAGCGTCGATCGAGAACGCCCATGCGCTGGGCATGTACGATCCCGTCACTTCGCTTCCCAACCGGCTCCATTTCCGGTCAGAGGCCGACAAGCTGCTCGGCGAAACGGGCGGCAGGCGAACGGCGATGCTGTTCGTCGACCTCGATCGCTTCAAGGCGGTCAACGACAGTCTCGGCCATGCCCGCGGCGACCAGCTCCTCATCATGGTCGCCAACCGTCTTCGCGTCGTGGTGAATGCGGAGTTCACGGGAAGCGCGCGCAGTCGGCCGCTACTCGCCCGGCTGGCAGGCGACGAGTTCACCCTGTTTTTTCCAGAAGTCGATGACGTAGCCGAGATCGAGCGCGTGGCGCGCCGGGTGGTTCTCGCGATTTCCGAGCCGTTCGAGCTGTCGGCGCACAGCGTCGACATCGGTGCGTCGATCGGCGTTGCCCTTTCGCCCGACCACGGAACGACCATCGAATCGCTGATGCGGGCGGCGGACATCGCGATGTATCGCGCCAAGGCCCTGGGCGGCGGCCAGCATTGTTTGTTCAACGACGATCTGGCGGCCGAGCATCAGCAACGGATCGATACTGAAAAAGCCTTGACGGAAGCGGTCCAGCGGGGTGAGTTCGTGCTCGCCTTTCAGCCGCAGATGAGCCTCCTGACCGGCGAGATCGCCGGGGCCGAAGCGCTATTGCGATGGAGGCATCCACGCGACGGGTTGCGGGGGCCGAACTCGTTCATCCCTGTGGCGGAACGGACCGGCCTGATCGCCGAGATCGGCGACTGGGTGCTTGGTGAGATCGCCGCGGTGCTCGGCAGCTGGAACCAGCGCGGCCTTGGGCGGCGCCTTTCGTTCAACATCAGCCCGCGTCAGCTCGACCGTCCGGACTTCTTCGCGAGGGTTCGCACGGCATTCGCGGACGCCCAGGTGCCGCTGTCGCGGGTCGAGCTCGAGTTCACCGAAAGCGCGGCAATGGAGGTCAGCGAGACGGTGCTCGCCGAGGTCGCCGCGCTTCGAAACGACGGCGTGACCATTTCGATCGACGATTTCGGCACCGGCTATTCGAACCTGGCGCGGCTGCGCACGATGCCGCTCGACCGGGTCAAGCTCGACCCGTCGCTGATCGCGGACATCGAGACGTGCGAGAAAGCGCGGGTGATCGTCCAGGCGGTCGTCCAGCTGATCAAGGGCGTCGAGTGCGAGATCGTCGCCGAGGCGGTCGAGACCGCCGCCCAGGCCGACATCCTGCGCGCCATGGGCTGCGACACCGTGCAGGGTTATGTGTTCGCGGAACCGATGTTCGAGGAGGAATTCCTCGCCTGGATCAGCAACGCCGACCGCAAGAGCGCGAAGTCGGTGGCTTAGCCCAACACCTTCCGAACGATCCGCTCGTAAATCCGCGAAAGGGCGCGGATGTCTTCGAGAGCGGCGCTTTCGCCGACCTTGTGCATGGTCGCATTGGGCAGGCCGAAATCGACCACGGGACATAGCTGGATCAGGAAGCGGCCGTCGGAAGTGCCGCCGCTGGTCGACAGTTCGGGGTCTTGCCCTGTCTCCTCGCGAATCGCTTCAACGATGACATCGTAGAGGGGTCCGGGCGGGGTCAGGAACGCCTCGCCGGAAATCCGCGCGCGCACGGACGACCCCGGCGCCTCTCGTTCGGCGATCTCTTCGACCATCCGGACCAGGTCTTCGCCCTTCTGAAGATTGTTGAAGCGGATGTTGAGCTGCGCGGTCGCCGAACCAGGGATGACGTTACTGGCATGGGTCGGAGTTTCGATCCCGGTGAATTCGAGGTTCGACTGAGGAAATTTGTCGGTGCCGTCGTCGAGATGAACCGCATCGAGCGCCGCGATGACCCGGGCGAGGGGCGGGACCGGATTGGTCGCCCGGTGCGGATAGGCGACATGGCCTTGCACGCCCGGCACGTCGATCCACATGTTGACCGAGCCGCGGCGGCCGATCTTGACCGTATCCCCGAGCCGGTCGACCGAGGTCGGCTCGCCGATCAGGATCATGTCCGGGCGAATCTGCTTTTCGTTCAGCCAGTCGATGATCCGCGGCGTGCCGTAGGTGGCGTAACCCTCCTCATCACCGGTGATGATTAGCGATAGCGTGCCGTCCCCCGGCTCAATCCGTGACAGCGCCGCAGCATAAGCGGCGATAGCGCTCTTCATGTCGTTCGCGCCGCGGCCGATGAGGCGGCCATCCTCAATCCGCGCTTCGAATGGGTCGCCGTTCCAGCCTTCGCCGGGCGGGACGACGTCGAGATGACCGGCGAAGCCGAAATGCGGCGATCCGCTGCCCCGGATCGCGACCATATTCTCGGTCGGGCCGTCGGGCGGCTCGCCCATCACCCAGCGGTGGCACGTGAACCCGAGCGGCTCCAATGCGGACTGAAGCACATCGAAAACTTCGCCGCGCGCCGGGGTGACGCTTGGGACATTGATCAGCGCCTGCGCAAGCGCGATGGGGTCGATTGACATAGACGCGGCCTAGCAAAGGAATACGCCATGCCCAAGATCGACCTCGACGCCCTCGAGCAGACCAACAGCACCGGCTATCCGCCGCCCTTCAACGAACCGGTCGCGGAGCGCTGGCAGCGCAAGGTCGCTGAAGCCGGCGGACTTACCGAACTCGGCGCGCGGCATGTGGTACTGAAGCCCGGCGCCTGGTCGAGCCAGCGGCATTGGCACGAAGGCGAGGACGAGCTTCTGGTCATGTTGACCGGCCGGGCGATTCTGGTTGAAAACGATGGCGAGACCGAAATGGGCCCGGGCGACATCGCTGTCTGGCCGAAAGGGGTGAGCAACGGTCATCACCTCATTAACCGCGGTGCCGAGCCCTGCAGCTTCGTCTGTGTCAGCGCCGGCACGGAGGCCGGCGGCGCCTATTCGGACATCGACATGAAGTGGACGCTTGAGGCAGGCTTCGTCCACAAGGACGGAACTCCGTACTAAGCGGCCTTCCCGACCTCCCATTGGTCGATCACCCAGGGTTCGTCCTGCGCTTTATCGATCCACTCGGCAACGTGAGGGTGGGACAGCACGGCTTTCACGTAGACCGCCGCGAATGACGGGATCGGCACCGCGTAAGTGAGGAAGCGCGTCACGACGGGCGCGTACATCATGTCCGCGGCGCACCATTCTCCGAACAGGAAATCGCCGATTCCTCCGAAGCGCGCCCTGGCTTGCGCCCAAAGCTGCAGGATCCGGTCAATTTCCTCGCGCACTGGATCGCTTAGCTCGATGGGCGAGAAGCTCTTGCGGACGTTCATCGGCAGATCGCGCCGCAGGTTGGAAAAACCGGAATGCATTTCGGCGGCCATGGATCGCGCCATGCCTCGAGCCCCTTCGTCTTCGGGCCAGAAGAGCGCGCTGCCGTAGCGGTCGGCGAGGAATTCGATGATCGCGAGGCTGTCCCAAACCACGGTCTCGCCGTCCCACAGGATCGGTACCTTCCCGAGCGAGGGCGCGAACTCGTCCCCTTCGCGGCGCTTCTCCCATTCCGCGTCGAACATTGGGACGACATATTCCTCGAACTCTTCGCCGGACTGCTTGACCGCCAGCCAGCCGCGCATCGACCAGCTCGAATAGGCCCGATTGCCGATGATTAGCTTGAGCATTCCTTCTCCCGTCACCCGGGCCGCGGTCTAGGTGAGTGCCGCGTCCATTATCGCCGTTCGTAACTCGGCGATGCCGCTACCGGTTTCGCTTGATGTCGTGAAGATGGCCGGATGCGCGGCAGGGCGTTTGCGCGCTTCGTCGGCCGTTGCCGCGGCGATCTTCGCAAGCTCCGTCGGCTTCACCTTGTCGGCCTTGGTCAGGACAAGGTGATAGCTGACCGCAGCCGCGTCGAGCATGTCCATCACATCGCGGTCGACGTCTTTGAGCCCGTGCCGGGAATCAATCAGGACGAGCGCCCGCTTCAGCATAGCCCGCCCGCGCAGATAGTCGTTCACAAGGCGACGCCACCGCTTGACCAAATCCTTCGGCGCCTCGGCGAAGCCATATCCGGGCATGTCGATCAACCGCAGCTGCAACGGCCGGCCGACGTCGAAGACATTGAGCTCCTGCGTCCGGCCCGGGGTGTTCGACGTGCGCGCCAGGCCCTTGCGGTTGGTGAGCGCGTTCAGAAGCGCGCTCTTGCCGACATTGGAGCGCCCCGCGAACGCGATCTCCGGCACGTCGGGATCGGGCAGGAATTTGAGCTCGGGCGCGGACTTCAGGAACTCGATGCTGCCGGCGAACAGCTTGCGCGCCCGCTCCGCCAATTCGTCATCCGGACCTTCGGTCATGTGTGAACCGGATGCGTGTCGGCGAAATGAAGCCCGTATTTCTTGTACAGCCACCATTGCTGCAGGATCGTCAGCACGTTGCTGGTGACCCAGTAGAGCTGCAGCCCGCTTGCGAACGGGGCCATGATGAACATCATCACCCACGGCATCAGGGCGAATACCTGCTGCTGAGTCGGGTCCATCTGCTGCGGGTTGAGCTTGAACTGCAGCCACATAGTGACCCCGAGCAGGATCGGCAGGACTCCGATCGCGAGGAAACCGGGCGGCGTGAAGTGCAGGATGCCGAACAGGTTAAGGACCGTCGCCGGGTCGGGTGCTGAAAGATCCTTGATCCACAGGGCGAACGGCTGGTGGCGCATTTCGACGCTGACCAGCAACACCTTGTAGAGCGCGTAGAAGACGGGGATCTGCAGGAGGATCGGAAGGCAGCCCGCGGCTGGGTTGATCTTCTCTTCCTGGTAAAGTTTCAGGATTTCCTGCTGCTGCTTCGCCCGATCATCCTTGAAGCGCTCCTGGATCGCCTTCAGCTTCGGCTGGACCTTGCGCATCGCCGCCATCGACTGGAACTGTTTCTGGGCGATCGGGAACATGATCAGCCGGACGATCAGGGTCAGGCAGATGATTGCGACCCCGAAATTGCCGATCTGATTGAACAGCCAGACCAGGAGGTCGAAGATCGGCCGCATGAACCATTCGAACCAGCCCCAGTCGATCGACTTGGAGATCTTGGGGATTCCAGCCTGCTCGTACTGGTCGAGCCACGCCTTCTCCTTGGCGCCGGCGAAGAGTCGGGCCTGGGTGGCAACCGACTGGCCGGGAGCGACGACGGCCGGAGCGAGCGCATAGTCCGCCTGGTACCCGCCCGACGGTGAGCGCCGGAATTCGCCGTTCATGGATGCGGGCGGGACGAGCGCCGTCAGCCAATATTTGTCGGTGAAGCCGAGCCAGCCCGGGACATTGCCG
>Ga0268264_10001556_pt1 | contig 21255 bp, 18 predicted proteins | sample KBSSwiS32_FD_190357 | JGI IMG/M metagenome (GOLD analysis project Ga0268264, IMG submission 190357) | Switchgrass rhizosphere microbial communities from Kellogg Biological Station, Michigan, USA - KBS Switchgrass S3-2 (SPAdes) (version 2) | ecosystem: Host-associated > Plants > Roots >...
CACGGTGCCGGCGATCCTCCTGGCCGGTTGCGGTGGCAGCTCGGAGGGGAACGCTTCCTCGAAGGGGCTGCCGAAGACGATCGTGCTCGGAGCGGCGATCGCCAAGAGCGGCTACCTGGCGCCCTGGGATAGCGCAATCTCCGCGGTCGAACTGCTGGTCGAAGAAGTCAACGCCAAAGGCGGCATCGACGGCAGCAAGCTGAAGGTGATCCAGGCCGACAACCGCTCCGATCCACAGCGGGCGCCGGTAGCCGCCCAGCAGGTGGTCGAAGAGGGAGCCGACGTCCTGCTGTTCAGCGGCGAGGGGTTCACCGCCGCCGCGGCCGCTCCGGTGGCCGAAGAAAACGACATGCTCAACTTCACCCTCTCCGCCAACGAGCCCGGCTTCGGGCCGCCGACGACGGGCCGGCTCTCCTTCAGCCCCTACCCCAACCTGCTCAGCGAGGCGAGCGCCGACGCCACCTTCCTGGACAAGAGGGGCTTCAAACACCCCTTCCTCTTCCGCGACACGACGATCATCTACGGCAAGGCCTACTGCAACGGCTTCCAGCAGGCTTGGGAACGGCTCGGCGGCTCGATCTCGGGCTCGGTCGACTTCAAGAACGAAGACGAGTCGATCGCCAGCCAGGTCGCCCAGTTGAAGCGCTCGGACGCCGACGTCGTTGTGATGTGCTCCTACCCGCCGGGCGGAGCCGCCGCCGTCAAGCAGATCCGGGATGCCGGCGTCGACCTGACGATCATGGGCACCGGCTCGTTCGACGGCACCTTCTGGACGAAGGGCATCTCCAACACCGAAAACATCTACTACGGCGCCAACGGCTCCTCCTATGACCCGCCCACACCGGCTGCGGCCGAGCTGTACGAAAAGCTCGAAGAAAAGGGGGCCGACACCGACGTTTCCAGCGTCCTTCTCGCGACCTACACCGCCGGCCAGCTGATCGTCGACGCGATCGAAGAAACCGGAACCGTCGAGGGCAACGCCCTCGCCGATGTCCTGGAAGAAAAGCCGCACCAGACGATACTCGGCAAGACCGTCTATACAAAAGACAGTCACTATCTGAACGGCACTTGGTCGATATATGTGTTTTCCGACGGTGTGCCGAAACTGGTCACCAAGATCAAGCCCAAATTCGTGCCAAAGTACGAAGGCTAATATAAAAACCGCTTTGACTAGTCAACGGCCGGTATCCTTATGATGCAATGGCCAAGCCCTCCCAACCCACGCGGGGCAGGCCAAAGCAAACCTCAGAGGTTTCGCTTGCCGGCAGCCGCGAGCTAGACCGAAAGAGCGAGGTACCGCTTTATTTCCAGCTCGCCGCCGAGCTGCACCGAATGCTGGAGGGCGGGACCTGGGCGCCCGGCTCGCGCTTTGCCACAGAGCGCGAGCTGGAGGAAGAGTTCGGAGTCTCGCGGGCGGTGATCAGACCCGCGCTCGAGCTCCTCGTCGGCGATGGTTCGATCTTCCGGGTCAAAGGCTCGGGCGCATTCGTCGCCGCGCCACGTCCCGAACTCAGGACGGCCGGCCTGGTGAAGCTGCTGACAGAGGAGCGCAGCGATCACTTAGTTTCCGTGGTCAGCGCCCGCCGGCGCAGGGCCGACAAGACCGTGTCCCAGTTCCTCGAACTGAGCAAATCGAAGACCGAGATCGCCCATGTGACTGGGGTGATCGACGTCGGCAAACCCTCGGCCTTCGTCGTCGACTCCTATTCCTCTATCGCTCGCCTTCCCTGGCTCCTCCCCACCGCCGAAGCGCTGGCGAACGGCGCCGTTCCTCCCAAGCCCGGCAAGCTGAAACTCACCCGCAGCACCGTCTTGATCGAACACACCTTCTTCAGCGAATGGTCTGCGTCCCAGCTGAACTCCACGGCGGGCAACTCGGCCCTGATGGGGCGCTTCGTCCAGTTCGGTCGTCCGAACGGAGCAAAGCGCGAGCGCCCGCTCGAGTTCGCCCGCCTGATCTATCGCGCCGACAACGTTCAGCTCACCTTCGAGCAGGGCTAGCCGGGCGCCCGACCAGCGCGCGACGCACGAACTCGGAGAAGGCCTCGCGGTAGGCGAGGGTGAAGCGGTCGGCCAGCGTGTTGACGTCGGCGTCCAGCGCCAGCGCCAGCTCCGGCGGTTCGACCGACGCCGACACCTCCCGATCCTCGGCGTAGAGCCGCTCCTCGGACTCGATCGCCTCGTCGAGCGTGAGCTCGTCGAAGTCGTCGCTGAGGCCCTCGACCCAGTAGTGAACGGACTCGGTGGCACTGATCGCGCGCGCCGCGTGCAGCAGCCAGCGCTCGCCCTTCGCCATGATCATCCTGATAGAGGTGAAGTTCGGCGCGATCACGTGGCTGTGGCCTTCGCGTATCGAATCCCAAGTCCCGTCCCCGCCCGGGCCGGTTCCCATCTCGCGGCTCATCTTGACCACCACCCCGTCGCGTTCGGGCTCGAGCGGCTCGACCACCTCTGCGACGGGACCGAGAGTGTCTCTGTGGACGAAGGCGAAGTGAGCGACGTCGCGGAAGTTCTCGATCATCACCCCCAGGCCCACGGGAAGCTCGAACGGCGTCCCATGCTTCCACCTCCCCGGGGCGGGCTCGAACCAGGGAACCGTCGGCGGCTCGCCGAGCGGCTCCTCCAGCGCCGTCCAGACCAGGCCCCACTCCTCGCGCGCCGGAAAGGCCGGGACCGTCGCGCGCGGGGGGATCTGTCCCTGGTCGGCCAAGGAGGGAATCCGGGTGCAGGCTCCGCCGGCGCCGTCCCACTCCCAGCCGTGGTAGGGGCACTGGATGCCGTCGCCCTTCACCTCTCCCATCGAGAGCGATGCGCCTCGATGGGCGCAGCGGTCGCTGACCACGGCCGGGGCACCGCTCTCGGTGAGGAAGACCGCCAGCGCCTCGCCGAGCAGCACGCTGCGCTGCGGCCCGTCCCGCAGGTCCTCGACCCTGGCGACCGGCTGCCAGCAGCGGCGCATCGCGCGGGAGACCTCCTCGCTGCTCGGCGCTCCATTGGGGCTGTATTCGCTCATCGTTCCTCCCGGTTCGGTCGCTCCCTCATCTTGCTCCTCCCAGGTAGGCGTGCACGACCTCGGAGCCTTCGCGCAGCTCCTCGCGCTCGCCGCTGGCGCGGACGACCCCGCCGCCGAGCACCAGGCAGCGGTCGCAGAAATCGATCGTCCGCGTCGCGTTCTGCTCGACCAGCAGCATCGTCGTTCCCTCTTCGCGCAACCCCGCCAGCAGCTCGTAGATCAGATCGATCGTCTTCGGCGCCAGTCCGAGCGAGGGCTCGTCGAGCATCAGCAGCTTCGGCCGGCCGAGCAGGGCGCGGGCGATCGCCAGCTGCTGCTGCTCGCCGCCCGAGAGTCGGTCGGCGTGCTCGCCGGCTCGCTCGCGGAGGATCGGGAAGCGGGCGAGCATCCTCTCGACCGCGGCGCGGTCTTCGCGACCGTCCATCTCGCCCATACGCAGGTTCTCGGCCACCGTCAGCGTCTTGAAGACGTGGCGGCCCTCCGGCACCAGCGCGATCCCGAGCCGCGCGATCTGCTCCGGCGCCATCCCGTTGAGGACTCGGCCTTCGAACCGCACCTCTCCCGAGCTCGGCCGCGCCAGACCGCAGATCGAGCGCAGCACCGAGCTCTTGCCCGCCCCGTTCGGCCCGATCATCCCCAGGACCTCGCCGCTGCCCAGCTCGAGGTCGACCCCGTGGATCACCTCGACGCCGCCGTAGGCGACCTTGATCCCGCGCAGCTCAAGCACCGATCGCCACCGGGTAGGAGCTGCCCAAATAGGCTTCGACGACCGCCGGATCGGCCTGCACCTCTGCCGGCGAGCCGACCCGCAACGTCGCGCCGTCGTCGATCACCTGCACGCGCGGACAGAGGCTCATCACCACGCTCATCTCGTGCTCGATGAGGAGGATTCCGCAACCGAAGTCGTCGAGGACGCCACCGAGGATCTCCACGAGCTGCTCGCCCTCGCCCTCGCTGAGCCCGGCGGCGGGCTCGTCGAGCAGGAGGTAATGAGGGCGCGTGGCCAGCGCCCGGGCGACACCGAGCAGGCGCTGCCCAGCCGGCGGCAGCGAACCGGCGGGCGCAGAGGACAGCTTCCGCAGGTCGAGCCGGTCGAGGACCTCGGCGGCGACCGCGACCGCGCGTCGCCTGCCGACGCCGACCCCCATCGCGCCGACGGCGACGCTCTCGAGGCAGCTCAGGTGGGGAAAGGGAAGCGCGGCCTGGAAGGTGCGGCTGAGACCGGCGTGGGCAAGGCGAGACGGCGAGCGGCCGCTGGCGTCGACCCCGTCGAGGCTGACGGTCCCCGCATCGGGCACGAGGAAGCCGCTGAGGACGTTGACGAGCGTCGTCTTGCCCGCGCCGTTCGGCCCGATCAGGCCCAGCGCCTCTCCGCGCCGCAGCGTCAGGTCGACGCCCCGCAGCACCTGCAGGCCGCCGAACGCCACCGAGATCCCCTCCGCGCGCAGCTCCCCATCGTGGGCGATCTTCTCCGCCGGCGCAGCCCCGCTGAGCGCTGGGAGAGCCGCCGCTCGCGCCCTGCGCAGCCGGCGCGGCAAGGGAAGCTCCCCCGCCTCGCGCCCGCCGCTGAGGCCGTCCGGCAACGCGATCATCGTCGCCAGCAGGATCAGGCCGACGCCGATCGCGGCCAGGCCCGGCGTGTTGCCGATCGAGACGATCCCCAGCACGTTCGCGCCGCCTTCGACGCCGCGCAGGATCTCGTTGACCGTCGAGAGGGCCACCGTTCCCAGCACCGCGCCGAAGACGCTGCGAGCGCCGCCGAGGACCATCATCGTCACCGTCGTCACCGTCGCCCCGAAGTAGAAGGTCGCCGGGTTGAGCACCCCCGACTGGTGAACCGCCAGCGCCCCACCCACTCCGCAGAGGACTCCGCTGAGGGCGAAGGCGAGGAGTCGCTCGCCATTGACGCTGATCCCGAGCGAGCGAGCGGCGACCTCATCCTCGCGAGTCGCCTGCAGGCGGTAGCCGCTCGCCGACCATTTGAAGACAAGCGCCACGACCACTGCCACGCTCGCCCAGAGCGCGGCGGACTCGATGCTCGTCGTGCGCGGGATGCTGACCAGCCCGCTGACTCCGCCGGTCACCTCCTCCCAGTTGGCGAGCACGTTGTAGACGACGATCAGGAAGGCGAAGGTGGAGATCGGCACCGCCAGCGTCGAGGTGCGCATCAGCGGCAGGCCGACGACCGCCGCAAAGAGGCCGCAGGCGACGGCGGCGATCAGCGTCGACGGCAGCGGACCGAGCTGCGCGTCTGCGATCAGGTGCGGGAGGCCCGGCACCTGCAGGGCCGCGAACGCAGCGGGCAGGGTGAGGAAAGCCGCGACGTAGGCGCCGGCGGCCGCGAAGCCGAGCTGTCCGAAGGAGTAGACGCCGCTGTTGCCGATGAAGACCTGCAGGCCGAGGACGATGATCATGTTGCTGAGGACCGTGATCACCGTGTCGCGCAGCGACGGGGTGCCGTTGGCGCCGACCAGCGCCGTCGCAGCGACCAGCGCCAGCGGGAGGAGCAACGAGACGGCGATCGAGCGCCGCGTTCGCAGGCTGGCGGCGCTCACACCCGCGCCTCTCCGGTGGCGGAGCCGAGCAGGCCGTGCGGCCTGAAGATCAGGATCGCGACCGGCAGGCTGAAGACGATCGCGTCGCGGAACGGCACCAGCTCGGCGGGCAGGTAGGCACCCAGCAGCGAGGAGACGGCGCCGAGGAAGAGACCGCCGATGACGGCGCCGGACATCCTCCCGAAGCCGCCGATCACGACCGCGACGAAGCCGACCAGCACCGGCGTCAGGCCCATCGTCGCCGACACCTGGCCGGTCTGCATCACGAGCAGCACGCCGACGACGGCAGCGAGTGCGCCGCTGATCGCGAAGGAGAGCGCGATCACGCGGTCGGCCCGCACGCCGAGTAGGCGCGCCATGTCGAAGTTCTCAGACGCCGCGCGGATCGCCAGTCCCGATCGCGTCCGGTAGAGCATCCAACCGAGGCCGGCGAGGACGATGGCGGTCAGAGCCAGGGTGACGAACTCCAGATTCGGCACCGAGAGCGAGCCAATCTGCGTCGTTTCGCCGACGAACGACGGCGTAGCGACGGATTTGGGTCGCGCGTTGACGAATGCCACGACGGCGTTCTGCACGATCGTCGCCACCGCCAGCGAGGTGACCAGCTGGGCCGAGAGGTCGGCCCGGCGAACCGGACGGAACGCGACCCGCTCGGCGAGGACCGCGATCAGCACACCGGTGAGGAGCGCCCCGGCCACGGCGACGCCGAACGGCATGTCGGCGAGCACGAAGAGCGCGTAGGCGGAGAGCATGATGAACTCGCCGTGGGCGAAATTCATCATGTCCATAACCGTGTAGACGACCGTCACCCCGAGAGCGATCAGGGCGTAGAGGCTGCCGAGCGCAAGGGCGTCGATCAGGTTCTGCACCAGCTCGGTCATCGCAGCTCAAGAATTTTTGAGAGCAATGCGAAAAAGCTTAACCGGCTGGTGCCGGTCGTGAGGAACCGTATGCCGCTAGGGCAAGGCGAGTTCGGCCGTATCGGGACCGATCCGGATTCCGCGCTCCATGCCCGCCATCGTGGTCATCTCCTCCTCGGAGAGCTCGAAGTCGAAGCAGCCGACCAACTCGCGGATCCGCTCCGGCGTCACCGACTTGGGTATGGCCACGTTGCCGAGCTGGATGTGCCAGCGCACGATCGTCTGCGCCGGCGTCCTGCCGTGGCCCTCGGCAATCCGGGCGACCGTCTGGTCGTCGAGCAGCGCGCCCTGGGCGAGCGGGCTCCATGCCTCGGTGACAATCCCGTGCTCGGCGTGCCAGGCGCGAAGTTCGGCCTGCTGCAGCCAAGGATGGAGCTCGACCTGGTTGACGGCCGGGCACATCCTCGTTCCCCCTGCGAGCGTCCTGAGATCCTCGATGCGGAAGTTGGCGACGCCGATCGCGCGCGCCGCCTCCTCGCGGTGGATCTCTTCGAAGGCGCCCCAGGCATCGAGGAATTCGGCCGAGGCAGGCCGGTCGAGCAGCAGCAGGTCGACGTGGTCGAGTCCGAGCCGCTCGAGGCTCGCCTCGAAGGTGCCAAGCGTCTCGTCCCTGCCGCCGGTCGCGACGGACAGCCTGGTGGCGACGAAGTAGTCCTCGCGGGGCAACCCGGATGCCACGAGCGCTGCGCCGACTCCGTCCTCGTTGTCGCCCCCGGCGACGAGGTCGACGCGCCGGTAGCCTGCCTCCAGGGCAACCCCGACGAGCTCCTGGGTATCCTCGGGTAGGAGGTAGAGGGCACCGAAGCCGAGCTGAGGAATCTCGACCTCGTCATGAAGGCGCAGACTTGGGATAGTCATCTGGATCATCTGAGTAATGCTGTCATGATAACTATCCAAGGCGATCATGAACAGTGCCTGAAGGGACCTTTTGCAAGCCTTCCCTACTCCTCAGGGGAGCGGGCGAAGAGTTGGGATTTCCAACCGCAGAGAGCTAGATCGGGTCGCGATCGGGCCGCTCGGGGTAGATCTCGTCGATCGTGACCAGCGCCCTGTAGGGAGCGCCGGCCGTCGCTTCGATCCGGGTGGCGCCGCCGGCAAGGCGATCGACGACGGCAACGACGCCGCCAACCTCCAGACCCTGCTCGACCACCCGCTCGATCGCCCGCGCCGTCGAGCCGCCCGTCGTCACGGTGTCCTCTACGACGAGGCAGCGCGAGCCCTTCTCGACCGGGCCCTCGACCCAGCGCTGCAGGCCGTGCTGCTTGCGCTCGCCACGGACGAAGAAGCCGACGAGATCGGCGCCCGCCGGCACCGCCAGCGCCGCGCAAGCCGGCGGGATCGCGGCGGTCGCCGGACCGCCCACGGCGGTCGCTCCCACCTCCGCTGCGGCAGCCGCGATCAGCTCCCCGGCCGCGAGGAAGCCGGCCGGCCGCAACAGCGCCCGACGCGCGTCCACGTAGTACTGAGCGGTGGCCCCGCTCGACAGGGTCACCTCGCCGATCACCAGCGAGTGCTCGCGCAGCTCGGCGAGCAGAGCCCGTTTGGCGGCGTCGAGGTCGGCCACGGCGCGCATCCTAGGGCCGCCGGCGCTCAGCCGCGCGCCCCGGGGTCGCGGAAGCCCTCGCGCCAACTGACGTAGCGGGGCCGCCAACCGAGCTCGTCTTTGAGCTTGGCGTTGGAGGCGCCGCGCAGCTCGACAGCCATCGTCGCGACCGATTTGCCCGCGGCCAGCTTCGCCAACCAGACCGGCACCCGGCGAGGCGGCTTGGCGCCGAGAGCTTCGGCGTAGACCGGCAGCCATTCGCGCAGCGGCGCCGGCTCGTCGTCGACGACGTTGTAGACGCCCGCGGCGCCGCGATCGAGAAAGGCGACGGTGGCGCTGGCCGCGTCCTCGACGTGCAGGAAGGAGAAGGTCCCGGCGCCTGACCCGACGATCGGGAAGCGACGGCGACGGATTTCGCGCCCGAGGTGCCCGTCGGTCGCGTAGTAGGTGTCCGGGCCATAGAACTGCCCGTAGCGGAGCACCAGGCCCTCGAAGTCCGTCGAAGAGACCACCTCCTGCTCGTGAGCGAGGAGCGTCCGGACCGAGGAGCGGAAATGCCCAGGCGCGTCGTCGAAGGGACGGGCGTCCTCGGTCTTCACCCAGTCGCCTTCGGGCGCGTAGAGGAAGGCGATGCTCTGAGTGACGAAGCGTCGCGCGCCAGCTCTTCGCGCAGCTTCGATCAGATTGCGCCCGCCCTCGCGCCGGACCCTGTCGGTCGCCTCGTAGAACGAAGCCCGACGGGGGTTGTAGACGTGGGGAAGGCTGGTCAGCTGGTTGACGACGACATCGGGCGCGGCCTCGCCGACCGCCGCGACGAGGAGCCCCATGTCGAACGCGTCGCAGACGATGGCCCGCGCTCCCATGGCGCGGATCTCCTCGGCCCGGTCCTCGCGCCGCGTCATCCCGATCACCTTGTGGCCGGCGGAGACGAGCTGCCGCACGAGGGGCCGGCCGATCGCCCCGCTCGCTCCCGCGACGAAGACCTTCATCAGAAGACGAAGATGCTCTCGCCGTAGTCCAGCTGGTAGTAGATCCGCGGCTGGTCGGCGATGAACGTGCGCACGCAGCCGTGGCTGGCTGCGTAGGTCGGGACTTCGGCGTAGCCGTGCACGGCATACCCGTTGTGCCAGTAGAAGGAGTAATACATGCCCTCCGCGTTGTACCCCGGTTCGCGACGATAGAACGTGTAGTGGCCGGTCACCGTCGGCGTCGACGGCTTGCCGGTGGAGACGGGGTAGATCGCGAACGGCTCGTCCCCCTTGGCGAGGACGAGGACCTGCTTCGCGAGCGCCACCTCGGCATGCTCGCCGGCCCCGGGGTAGCGGACGTGATAGCCGCCGCGGCCGCCGAAGACGTCCTCGACGAGCCCGCGTCCGGCGCGCTCGGTGCGGGCCATGCCGTTCACCTTGCGGTAGGCGAGGACCTCCCGGCCGGTGCGGCCGTTGAAACAGCGCCCGCCGCCGGAGGCATAGCCCATCTTCGCCATCGCCTTCTTGAAGCCCTTGACGACCCGCCCGCATTCGCCGGGATGCAGGGCGGGGAAGCTCACCCTCCAGCTCTTGCGAACGGTGCTGTCGCCGCCGAGCGCGGCGGTGGCGACGTGCTTGGCGGAGGCCGCGTACCTACCGTCCTTGCGGACGACGATGCTCGCCTGGAAGGTTCCGACATCCTCGCTCTTGCGCTGCACGGCGACGTTCCGGGTCAGCAGCTTGTGGCCGTTGAGGAAGAAGGTCACCGCGACGTGTTGCCCGGCGACGAACGGCTCGAGCGTCCCCTTGACCGGCACCGTGCCGTAGATCTGCGCCCGACCGCCGCGCAGGTGGCCGACCTTGATCTTCACCGTCGCATCGGGCGGTGGCGCTTTTTCGCTTGCGCCGAGGGCGCCGATCGGCAGGGCGAGTGCAGCGAAGACCGCAAGGGCGGGAACGAGACGGCGACTCATGGCTCGGGATTCTTTCGAATGGCTCGGCTGTGTGACGAAAGAGTCAATTCTTCGTGAATTTAGAGCGATGTGCCTTGAATCCCGAAATGCCTTGTCTATGTTCGCCGCAGCGGAGGGTGAAGTCGTCGGGTGACGACGAACGCTTGATAAGCGGGAGTTCGGGTCAGCCGCCTGAATAGGGTTCGAGTCCCTCGCCCTCCGTAAGTTATTGTCTGAGTGCGAGGGTGATCGAGGTGCTACATGTCATGCGGCCTGCGGGTGGCTCCCGCCGTCGCGATCGCCTTCGCACTTCGACAATCACTCAACTGGATCACACGCCGTCTTGCTAGAGTGAGACTCGCTTATCAGGCGTTCGGGGGTGGCTCCCCCTTCACCCAGATCCGGCCCGCATCGCGGGCCGTTTCTTTGCCCGCTACTGGCCGAGCAGGGCGACCGAGTTGTTCAGCATGTGCAGGATGATCCCCGGCACGATCGAGCCGGTCCGCTCGTAGAGCAGGGCGAGTACGAAGCCGAAGAAGATCAGCGGTGGCACGGCGCTGAGGCCGGTCGTCGCGTGCAGGGCGCCGAAGACCAGGCCGCTGACCAGGGCTGCGGCGATCCGGGGGAGGCGCGTGCGCAGGCCGCCGAAGAGCATGCCGCGGAAGCAGGTCTCCTCGCCGATCGGGGCGGCGATCACGATCAGCAGGATCTGCACCGGCACCGCCCCGAAGCTTTCGGCGACGTCCTTCTGGTGCGGCGGGCCGAAGAGAGCGACGTAGGCGAGCGAGAAGAGCAGGTAGATCCCGATCGCCGCCGCCATCCACTTCAGCGCCGAGGGGCGGAAGCGGCGCAGGCCGAGTTGCCGCAGCGCCTGGCGCAGGTCGGCGCCCTGCGCGGCGGCGATCGCGACCGGCACGAGCAGGAAGCCGAGCGCCTGCGCCAGCTGCGCCAGCGCATTCGCCGTGTCGGTGAGCTTGCCGTCGACCGGCGGGGAGGCAATGAGGACCGGGGCCGAGAGGACGAGACCAGCGCCAAGCGCGAGCAGGACGCCGAGCACGCCGGTCCACGGTCCCCACGTTGCGTAGGGGAATTTCGGCCTCGAAACCGCGGGATTTGCGGATACCGTGGCGTCCATGTCGCCGGCAGTCTCACAGGTATCGCGCTCGACCAAGACGCGCCTGCGCTTCCTGCGCCGGCTCGTCCTGCTCGTCGCCTTCCTCGTCGTCCTCGCGCTCGCGCTCAGCCAGTTCACCGAGTTCAAGCGGCTCGCCGCCGGCATCCTCGCCTCGACCGCGGTGCTGGCGGCGATCATCGGCTTCGCCGCCCAGCACACGATCGGCAACATGGTGGCCGGCGTTCAGTTGGCGGTCTCGCAGCCGATCAAGATCGGCGACCGCATCTGCTTCGAGGAGGTGACGGGCCGCGTCGTCGACATCACCCTCTCCTACACCTACGTCAACCCGGGCGACGGCACCTCGGTCGTGATCCCCAACCAGATGCTCGTCGACGGCATCGTCCACAACCTCTCGACCGAGGACACGCAGGCTTGACGAAGCGCGAAACTATGTGAATGACGCAGCGCAACCGGCGGCGCCAGCGGCGCCGCGGGGGGATCGGCAGCAAGCTTCTCTTCGTCGGCGGCGGCATCGTCGCCGTCCTCGCCATAGCGGTGTTCGCGATCGCCTCCTGGGTGCTGAACGTTGCCGCCGACGCACCCTCCCTCGCCAGCTGCAAGAAGGCCGGAGGAACCGGCAACACGGTGCTCTACGCCGCCGACGGCAACAAGCTCGGCGTCGTCCACTCCGACGAAGCGCGCGAGCCGGTGGCGATCGGCCGGGTGCCGAAGCAGCTGCAGCTGGCGACGGTCGCGATCGAGGACCAGCGCTTCTACGAACATGGCGCGATCGACGTCGAGGGGATCGCCCGGGCGATCGCCAAGGACCTGCAGGCGGGGGAACCGGTCGAGGGCGGCTCGACGATCACCCAGCAGCTAGTGCGCAACCTCTGCATCCGCCACCCCGAACGCAGTCTCAAACGCAAGATCATCGAGGTGAAGTTGGCCGAAGAGTACGCGCAGCGCCACTCGCGGCGGGAAATCCTCGGGCAGTACCTCAACGCCGCCTCCTATGGGACCGTCGCAGGAGCGACCGCGGTCGGCGTCCAGGCCGCCTCGAAGATCTACTTCTCGGAGCCGGTCTGGAATCTGGACCTGCCGCAGATCGCGCTGCTCGCCGGCCTGCCGCAGGCGCCCACCGAATACAACCCGATCCTCCACCCCGCCCAGGCCCACGCGCGGCGCAACGAGGTGCTCGCGAAGATGGCCGAACTCGGCTGGATTCCCGAGCGGCGGGCGGCAGCGGCCAGGCGCTTCGGGCTCGAGCTCGACGCGTCCGACTCCTACTTCGCCCACCGCCAGCCCTACTTCTTCGACTACGTCGAACACGAGCTGATCGAGCGCTACGGGGCGCGGACCGTGCGCGGCGGCGGCCTGCGCGTCTACACGACGGTCGAGCCGAAACTGCAGCGGATCGCGCTCGACGCGATGCGCTCGACCCTGCCCTACTCGAGCGATCCCGCCTCGGCGCTGGTCTCGATCGACCCGGGCAGCGGTGAGATCGAGGCGATGGGCTCCAGCTCGAACTATGGATCGAGCCAGTTCAACCTCGCCGCCCAGGGCCACCGCCAGCCCGGCTCGACCTTCAAGGCCTTCGTGCTGACGACGGCGATCAAGCAGGGCATCGACCCCTACTCCACCTACTACACCTCCAAACCGCTAGACCTGAACCTGCCCAAGTGGGGGCACTGGGAAGTGCACACGGCCGACGAGGGCTACCTCGGCCGGGTCAACCTGCAGCAGGCGACGGTCGCCTCCGACAACACCGTCTTCGCCCAGCTCGACCTCGACGTCGGACCGCGGCAGGTCGCCGAAACGGCGCACTCCCTGGGCATCGCCAGCCCGCTCGACGGCATTCCGGCCGAGGGGATCGGCGGTCTGCGGGTCGGCGTCTCGCCGCTGGAGATGGCGAGTGCCTACGCGACGCTCGCCGACGGAGGCATCCGTCACGAGCCGGTGGCGATCCGCCGCGTCGAATTCCCCGGCGGGCGCAACGAGCGACCGGTGCGGGAGAAGCCGCGGCGGGTCGTTTCCGAAGCGGTCGCCTACGAGGTGACGCGCCTGCTGCACGACAACATCACCGAAGGGACGGGCACGGCCGCCTACACCGGCTGCGCGGGACAGGCCGGCAAGACCGGTACGACCGACCGCGAGACCGATGCCTGGTTCGCCGGCTACCAGCCCAACCTCGCGACCGTGATCTGGGTCGGCTATCCGCAGTCGAACGCGATCGAAATGACCAGCGTGCACGGGATCACCGTCTACGGCGGCACCTTCCCGGCCGAAATCTGGCACCAGGTCTACTCGGGCGCGGAAGTTCCCTGCGAGGAATTCGCGAAGCCGAAGCACCCGATCAGCTGGGCGCCTTTCTTCGGCAGCTTCACCGCCCCGGCGCCGCACCCCGGCGGGGTGTCCGGCAACGAGGGAGGAGAAGATGCGACGGCGCGCCAGCTGGGCGAGGAAGCGACCGGCGGCTACGACCCGGACGCTTACGCACCGGGGGCAGGACAGAAGCCGACGCCGCTGCCGCCTCCCCCTTCCTCCACCGGCGTCGGCGGTGGAGGCACTGCGGGCAAGGCCGGGAGCGAATAGCTGAATCTCTCGCCGGGCTTCTCCTACGGACTGATCTGGGTCGGGTTCGTGGCCTACGTCGCCGCCGTTGCCTGGGCGCCCAGGCTGGGTCATCGGGTCGTCTGGGGCGCGATCGTCGGCCTCCTCGTCCTCTTCGCCTCCCTGCAGCCGCTGCTCTCGCATGACGTCTACAGCTATGTCGACTACGCGCGGCTCGGCGTCCTGCACGGGCTCGATCCCTACCTGCACACGCCCTGGGCGGCGCCTTCCGATCCCGCCTTCGCGCACGTCGAATGGACGGAAGCGACGAGCGCCTATGGGCCGCTCTTCACGCTGGCTGGCTACCCGCTCGCTTGGCTGTCGGTCGGGGCGGCCGTCCATGCGCTGAAGGCGCTCTCGGCGCTCGCCGTCTTCGCCACGGCCGCGATCGTCGCCCGCCTGGCGCCGTCGCGAGGCGTGGACCCGCTGCGTGCCGCAGCCTTCGTCGCCCTCAACCCGCTGGTCCTCGTCCACGTCGTCGGCGGCCCGCACAACGACGCCTTCGCGGTGCTGTTGACGATCGCCGGCGTCGCCGCGATCCTCGCCGGCCGCGAGGCCTCAGCCGGCGCCGCTTTCACTGCTGCGGTCGCAGTCAAGGCCTCAGCCCTCATAACGGCCCCATTCGCCTTTACCGCCTCGCTGCCGCCGACGGGCCTAAAAAGGGAGCTCGGCTCCACTTTTCGGCGCGTCGGCGGGTTCTTGGTGGGGGCGGGAGTGGCCGCGCTCTCGATCGCGGTTGCCGCCTACGCAGCGTTCGGCTGGCACTGGCTCGACGCCTTCTCTCTGGCGAGCGAGAACCAGGGCCGCACGAGCCACATGAGCATCCCGATCACGGCAGCTCGCCTCACCGGCGTCGACCCAGACGTCGCCCGCGCGATCGCAATTGCCGCCTTCGGCCTGCTCGTCGCCTACCTCCTGCTCTGGACCTACCGAGGTGGCGATTGGCTCCGCGCCGCGGCCTGGGCCACGACCGCCATGCTCCTCGCCACCGCCTGGCTCCTCCCCTGGTACCTCCTCTGGCCACTGCCCCTCGCCGCCCTCTCCCGCGACCGCGCCCTCCAACTCCTCCTCCTCGCGCTGACGGCCTACCAGCTCGGAGCAAGGATTCCGCTGTGAGCCACAAACCAGCTCAACCAGCCGACTCTGGCGAACTGCATCAAATTCCCGTTCTGGCAGGTAGGAATTTGATGCAGTTCGCGGGGTAGTTGGAATGGCGCCCCGCGTACTCAAGTCCTGGCGAGCGCGTCAGGAGCCGCGGAGGGCGAGGGGTGTCCCTCGAACCGGCGGATACTCAAAGTCGCAGCACTAATTAGTGCTGCGACTTGTCGGGGCGAGGGACACCCCCTCGCCCTCCGCCTCCTTCTCCTCCTCGGGGCTTGCATGCAGGACACCCGTGTGGATGCTCCATCCCTCGCGCCTGCCAAGTGCCGTGACGGCCGCGACGTAGATCAGTTCAACCACCGTCAGCACCCCACGCACGACGATCGCGATCAACGATGCAACCGCGAAGCTGTTGCCGGGCGTGGCCGTCTTCACCGCCCAGGCGAAGGCCGCGTCGCGGATGCCGAGCCCGGCCGGCGCGACGAGTGTCGCCAGGGCGGCGACGTAGCCGAAGGCCTGGGCGGCGCCGACCACCATGATGTCGCTGGGAGAGACGCTGCTTACCGAGCGGGCGACGCAGAAGAGCCCGACCGCGATCACCCCCCAGTTGAGCGTGTAGAAGGCGAGCACCGAGACGACGCCGCGCAGCGACATCGTCGCCGGCAGGGGATCGCGGCCGAAGGCTCGAAGCACGCGGTCGGCAAGCGGCCCGAAGATCCGCGGGTGCAGCAGGGCGAGCGCCAGCGGGATCAGCAGGAGGATGCCCCAGCGCAGCGGCTGGCCCTGCAGGTCGGGGTGGTCGATCAGGAAATAGGCGGAGACGATCACGGCCGAGGTCGCCTGCAGGGCCTGTTCGTAGACGATGCTGGCCAGCGTCAGGCGTCGCGGCACCCCCGCCCGCTCTGAGAGCAGGATCCTCCCGAGCACGTAGAGGACGCTGCCGGGCACGTAGCGCGCCAGCAGCGGCTGGCCCCAGGCGACCTGCGCGCGACCCGCCCCCAGCCGGTAGCCGAGGAAGCGCAGGAGCAGGTCCCAGCCGAGCGCGTTCAGGGCGAAGAAGACAAGCAGGACGACGAGAGCCGGCAGCAACCAGAGGACGTGGAAGTGGACGCCCTTGTCCTGGATCTCCGACCACTGGCCGACCACGGTGAGGACGAGGAAGCCGAAGACGAGGACGGCGACGCCGAGCTGCAGCGCCAGGCGCACTCCCTTGCTGCGCGGCGGCCGGGTTCCCACCCGCGCTCCCAGCTCGCCGACTCGGTGCAGGAGGGGCTGCTTGCGCTCGTCCACGTCCGCAGCACCTTAGTGGGGAGAATGGAGCGCATGGGCGAGTTCGAGCTGCTGGCCAGGGTCCGCAAACGGCTGCCACCCGCCGGGCCGCGATTGCGACTCGGCTCAGGCGACGATGCGGCGATCACCGTGCCCGGTGGCGCCACGGCGACCTCCGTCGACGCCGTCGTCGACGGGATTCATTTCCGCCGCGAGCAGGCAAGCCTGCGCCAGATCGGCCACAAGGCGCTCGCCACCGCCCTCTCCGACCTGGCGGCGATGGGCGCCGAGGCCGGCGAGGCCTACGTCACGCTCGGCGTACCACCCGACCTCGACGAGGACGGCTGCCTCGAGCTGCTCGACGGGATGGCGGCCCTCGCCGAGCAAACCGGCACGGCTCTCGCCGGCGGTGACGTCACCCGCGCCGGCGAGCTGTTCCTCGCGATCACGGTGGTCGGCCACGCCGACGACGCCGACGACTTCGTCACCCGCGGCGGGGCACGGCCGGGCGACGCGCTGGTGCTCACCGGCGAGGTTGGCGGCGCCCGCGCCGGCCTGGCCCTGCTGGAGGACCCCCGACTCGAAGAGCTGGCTCCGGACGCAGCGGCGGCCCTGCGGGCCCGCCAGCTCGAGCCACAGCCGCAACTTTGCGCGGGGCACATTCTCGCGCGCGCAGGCGCGACGGCGATGATCGACCTCAGCGATGGGCTCGCCGGCGACGCGCTCCACCTCGCCGAGCGCAGCGACGTCGGCCTGCGCATCGACGCCGAGCGGGTACCGATCGCGGCCGGCGCAATCGAGGCGCTGAGCTCGAACGGCGAAGGGCTCCTCCTGGCCCTCGAAGGCGGCGAGGACTACGAGCTGCTGGCAGCTATCCCCGCCGGGCGGCTCGCAAGCGCGCGGCGACTCGTCCAAGAGGACGAAGGCGGGCGGCCGCTGACCCCGATCGGCGAGGTCGTCGGGGGGGAAGGCGTCGAGCTCAGGCTGCCTGGCGGCCGACTGCTCCGACCGCGGGGCGGCTTCGACCAGCTTGCGTAAGACCCTCGCCGGCCAGGAACGACCGCACACCGCGCCGTTCAAGCATCGCGGTAGCGACGAGCGCCGGCTCGGGCTTGTAGTGGCCGGACTCCACGAGGCTCTTCAGCTGCCTTGGCTGCATTCTGCGTCTCATATCGGGATTCTTACCCGAATTCATTAGTTCTTGGTACTCGCACATCTGTCCAATTGGGTAGGCGGATACCCTTTGGGCATGCCCAACGGGTCCACCCGCATCCTGCTCGTCGACGACGAGCGCTCGATCCAAACCCTGCTCAGCTACCCGCTGCGCAAGGACGGCTACCACGTGACCTCGGCACGGGACGGTCGCGAAGCCCTGCAGCGCTTCGACGAGGCGCGCTTCGACCTCGTCGTGCTCGACCTGATGCTCCCTCAGATGGACGGCGTCGAAGTCTGCCGTGAGCTGCGCGCGCGCAGCCAGGTGCCGATCATCATGCTCACCGCCAAGGGCGGTGAGATGGACAAGGTCGCCGGCCTCGAGGTCGGCGCCGACGACTACATCACCAAGCCCTTCTCGATGCGCGAGTTCCGCAGCCGCGTCAAGGCCGCCCTGCGCCGTTCGCGGATGGTCGCCGAGCCGCCCAGCGAGGAGACGATCGAGCGCGACGAGCTGACGGTTGACTTCGAGCGGCGCATGGTCACTCTGCGCGACGAGGAGATCGGCGTCACGTACGTCGAGTTCGAAATCCTCGCCGCGCTCGCCCGCTCCCCGGGCCGGGTGCTCAGCCGCGAGACGCTGCTCGAGCACGTTTGGGGGGATTCCGAGTACCGCGACCCGCGCACGGTCGACGTCCACATCCGCCACCTGCGCGAGAAGCTCGAGACCGATCCGAAAGAGCCGCAGCTGCTCCTCACCGTGCGCGGGGTGGGCTACCGCTTCAAGGAGTAGGGCTCGCGATGCGACGCTTCCGGCCGACCAAACTCGGCAACCGGGTCACTGTCGTCGCGATGGCGATCGCCGCCGGGACGGTCCTCCTCGTCTACGGCTACACGGTCGCGGTCGGCGGCGCCGCCAGCGGTCACAGCTCGGTCAAGGCGCAGATCCTGATCGGCGGCCTGATCGCGGTCTTCGTCGCCTTCCTCGTCGGCGTCTACTTCGCCGGTGTCGTCTCGGGCAGCATCCGCCGCCTGCAGGAGGCGGCGCGCAAAGTCGCCGACGGCAACTTCGAGACGCCGATCCCGATCGCGGCGGCGGGGCAGCTGGGCTCGCTGGCGCGCACGTTCAACGAGATGCAGCGACGGCTAGCCGAGCTCGACAGCGCCCGCAAGCAGTTCATCGCCAACGCCTCGCATGAGCTGCGCACGCCGATCTTCAGCCTCGGCGGCTTCGTCGAGCTGCTCGAGGAGGAGAACCCGAGTCCGGCAGAGCGGGCCGAATTCGTGCACCTGATGCGCGAGCAGATCGAGCGCCTGACCAAGTTGACGGGCGACCTCCTCGATCTCTCCCAGCTCGACGCCGGCGAGGTTGCGATCAAGAGCGGCGTCTTCGACCTCAGCGCCCTCGGCCGCGAAGTCGCTCGCGAGTTCGGTCCCCGCGCCGACCGGCACGGCTCGCGCCTGGAGCTGCGCACCCCCGCCCAGCCGGTGTTCGCCAGCGGCGACCCCGACCGGGTGCGGCAGGTGGTCCGTATCCTGCTCGACAACGCCCTCACCCACACGCCCGAGGGAACCAAGGTGACCGTAACCACGTACGCCGCAAACCGCCGCGCCGAGCTGACCGTGTCCGACGACGGGCCGGGCGTGCCGCGACGCATGCAGAGCCGCATCTTCGAGCGCTTCTACACGGCCGACTCGGCGGGCGGCTCCGGCCTCGGGCTGGCGATCGCGCGCGAGCTCACCCAGCGCATGGACGGCGGGGTCGCGATCGCCTCCAGCAAGCGCTTCACCGCCTTCACGCTCGACCTACCGCTGGCCCGCGGCGAGCAGGCGCTCCCTGCGAGCCCGGCCGGCGGGCCGCTGAAGACCGCCGCCTAGCCATGCGTGCCAGGCAGCTCATCGTCCGCGGAGCACTGCTCACGCTCGCGCTGGCGCTCGCCGGCTGCGGCAGCTCCGGCGGCACGGAGAGCGGCAGCGGAGAAGCCGGGCAGGCCGCACAGCGTCCCGAAGTGATCGTCGAGTCGGCCGAGGCCGGCTTCGACGCCGCGAAGGTGTACCGCGAGGCCTCGCCCGGTGTGGTCACGATCCGCTCGATCTTCGCCGCCGGCGCCGCCGAGGGCTCGGGGTTCGTCCTCGACGACAGCGGCCGCGTCGTCACCAACGCTCACGTCGTCACCGACGACTCGAGCGGCCCGCGCAAGCCGGCCAAGGCCGTCTACGTCGAGTTCGCCAATCGCAACGTGCTGCCCGCCGAGATCGTCGGCTTCGACCCCTTCGCCGACGTCGCCCTGCTCGAGGTGAAGCCGGACGGCTTCGCCCTGCACCCGCTGCAGCTGGGGAACGACCGCGACCTCGTCGTCGGCCAGCCGGTGGCGGCGATCGGCAGCCCCTTCGGCGAGCAGCAGTCGCTCTCGCTGGGCATCGTCTCGGCCACCGACCGTTCGGTCGAATCGCTGACCAAGTTCCAGATCGACGGCGCGATCCAGACCGACGCCTCGATCAATCCCGGCAATTCGGGCGGCCCGCTGCTCGACGCCGGCGCGCGCGTGGTCGGCATCAACCAGCAGATCGAGACCGAATCGGGCGCCAACGACGGCGTCGGCTTCGCCGTCCCGATCTCGGCCGTCAAGCGCTCGCTCGCGCAGCTGATGCGCGACGGCAGCGCCGAATACGCCTTCATCGGCGTCTCGACGCAAACGCTCTACCCGCAGCTCGCGCGCAAGTTGGGACTCGACACCGACTACGGCGGCCTGCTCTCGGAAGTCGTGCCGGGCGGTCCGGCCGACGAAGCCGGCCTGCACGGGGGCGACGAAAAGGTCCGCTTCCAGGCCGCCGCCTACGAAGCCGGCGGCGACGTGATCCTCGCCGTCGACGGCCACAAGGTGGTGCGGCCGGACGCGCTCGCCCACTTCATCTCCTTCTACCAACCCGGCGACACGGTGACGCTCGAAGTCCTCCGCGACGGGGAGCGCAAGCAGGTCGAAGTGACGCTCGGCAAGCGCCCGGGAGGCTAAGCGACCGACCGCCGCTGCCGATAGAACTCGCGGATGCTTCAGGAAGTCACGCTCGGCCAGAAGTCCCTCTCCGACTACACCCACATCGCGGGCAAGGAGACGATCGAACGCATCCGCGAGCTCGCCGAGCCGATGAAGGACCACCGCGTCCTGCACGTCAGCGCGACCGCGTTCGGCGGCGGCGTCTCGGAGATCCTCTACACGATCGTGCCGCTGATGCGCGACGTCGGCCTCGACGCCCACTGGCACGTGATCTTCGGCAAGGAGGAGTTCTTCAACGCGACCAAGCTCCTGCACAACTCCCTGCAGGGCGCCGAGGAGACGCTGAGCGCCGAGCAGTGGGAGGTCTTCGACGAGATCAACGCGATCAACGCCGAGGGGCTGCAGGGCGAATGGGACACGGTGATCGTCCACGACCCGCAGCCGATCGGCCTGCGCCGCGGCGCGAAGGAGAGGGGGCGCAACTGGATCTGGCGCTGCCACATCGACCTCTCCGAGCCCAACCCGGAGCCGATCGCGCGGCTGCTGCCGATGATCGAGGAGTACGACGCGACCGTCTGGCACATGCCGGACTACGTGCCGCAGGGGGTCAACGGCCACAACGGCGTCAAGATCATCCCGCCGGCGATCGACCCGCTCTCGCCGAAGAACATGGCCTTCTCGCCCGACGACGCCGCCTTCGTCTGCCGCCAGTTCGGGATCGACGTCGACCGGCCGCTGCTGACGCAGGTCTCGCGCTTCGACCCCTGGAAGGACCCGATGGGCGTGATCGACGCCTACCGCATCGTCCACGAGCAGGTGCCGGACGTGCAGCTGGCGCTGGTCGGCTCGATGGCCACCGACGATCCCGAGGGCTGGGAGTTCTTCCAGCACACCTTCGAGTACGCCGACGGCGACGAGGACATCAAGATCCTCAACAACCTCAACAACGTCGGCGCGATCGAGGTCAACGCCTTCCAGTCGCAGTCCGACGTCTGCCTGCAGAAGTCGATCCGCGAGGGCTTTGGCCTGACCGTCACCGAGGCGCTCTGGAAGGGCCGCCC